>ERZ780195.17-NODE-17-length-156789-cov-8.892570_pt1 | contig 156789 bp, 121 predicted proteins | sample MGYA00511017_ERZ780195 | MGnify/ENA primary metagenome ERZ780195 (study PRJEB29588, sample SAMEA2159974) | human gut metagenome | biome: human gut; feature: human-associated habitat; material: faeces | place: Denmark | collected 2008/2010 ...
CTGGCATTCCAAAGATTGGCGCCGTTCCGGTCATGGCCATGGCCGCGGACAAAGAAAGTGCAAAAAGTGAGTCCTTTGCAGACGGACAGGGAAATGCGGACGCGCAGGAAAACGGTTCCCCGCACATTCAACTGCGCACCAATTTTGCGGACTGCATCAAGTGGTGCGGCACGCTCAAAACGGATGAAGAAGGAAACGTTGCCGTCCCTGTGGAAATGCCGGACAACCTGACCACATGGAAGGCCTCAGCCTGGGTCATCACCCCCGGATTGCAGGTTGGGCAGGCTTCCGCGGAATTCCTGACCACGAAGGACTTCATGGTCAGTATGCAGGCCCCGCGCTTCTTTGTGGAAAAAGACATCGTGATGCTCAGCGCCCTGGTCCGCAACCGGACGGGAAAGGATATCCGCGCCCGCGTTTCCATTTCCCTGAAAGACGGGTGCCTGGAACTTCTCCCGGCTGACGCTCCGGCCGTGCAGGGGCTTTCCGCAGATACGGATAATTCCGCCGTGCGGGAAGTGGACGTTCCTGCCCAGGGGCAGGCAGTCGTCAACTGGTGGGCTGCCGCCGTCAGGGAGGGAACCGCCGCCGTCGCCATGGAAGCATCGGCTGGCTCTACCGGAGACGCCATGCAGATGAACTTCCCCGTACTGGTGCACGGCATGAAGCAGCTCCATGCGGAAAGCGCCGCAGTGCTCTCCGGAGAACAGGAAAAGACACTTTCCATTTCCCTGCCGCAGCAGCGGCGCAGGGAGGAAAGCGAACTGGTCGTCAAGGTCTCCCCCAGCATCGCCCTCAGCATGGTGGAGGCCCTGCCCTATCTGGCGGAATACCCCTATAGCTGCGTGGAACAGACGCTCAACCGCTTCCTCCCCGCCCTCGTCGTGACGGACACGCTCAAGCAGCTCGGCCTGAATCCCGGAGCGGCGCTGAAAAGCCATCGCAGCCTGAATCCCCGGGACATCAGGAACAAGGCCTTCCATGACAGCGTCATGAAAAAACTGGAACGCAACCCCGTTTATGATGAAGCCGCGCTGAAAAAGATGGCTGCCAGGGGAATCTCCTCCCTCCGGGAAAAACAGCTCTCCAACGGCTCCTGGGGATGGTTCGGAGGGGCGGAAGAGGGAGATCCCGTCATGACGGCCCACGTGGCTCACGGCCTGAAAATTGCTTCAAACACGGTCAACGTGCCGGAAGGCATGCTTTCCGGCGCTGTCCGCTGGCTGAAAAACTATCAGGAACGCCAGACAGCTCTTCTTGAACAAGGAGACAAATTCCGGAAACTGGAACAACTGCCGGACGGACCTGAAAAGAAGGAAGCCCTCCGCAAACTGGGGAATTACCGCCTGACGGCCTCCGCGACGGATACCCTGGTCTACTCCGTCCTGGCGGAATGCGGCGTGAAAAACCTGCCTATGGAACGCTACCTGTTCCGTGACAGGCTGGAACTTCCCGTCATCAGCCAGATTCAACTGGCGGAAATCCTGCTGGACGCCCACCGCATGGACGCCTTCAACAAGGTTATGCCCGTCATCTCCCAATTCCTCCAGCAGGACGATTCCCTGCAAACCGCCTGGCTGCGCCTTCCCAATGCAGGATACTGGTGGCGCTGGTACGGCAGCAGCGCAGCCACGCAGGCGGCCTACCTGAAACTGATGTCCAAGAGCGCCCCCGGCAATTCCGTCACGGCGCGCCTGGCAAAATGGCTGCTCGACAACCGCGCCAACGGTTCCTACTGGGACTCCACCAAGGATACGGCGGATTGCCTGGAAGCCCTGTCCGCCTACCTCCTCCAGACCAGGGAAGGCATGGAGGACATGGAAGCGGAAATCCTTTATGACGGCGTTCCGGTTAAAACGGTTTCCTGCACGAAGGAAACCCTGTTCACCTTTGACAATGCTTTCCGCATGAGCGGGAAAGCCCTGGCGGACGGCAGCCACGTCATCACCATCCGCAGGAAAAAAGGCAGCGGGAACATCTATGCCAATTCCACGCTCAGCTACTTCTCCCTGGAAGACCCCATTCCCGCCGCAGGCAATGCCGTCACCGTGGAACGTTCCTATTACCGCATCCGAAAGGAAACGGTGAAAGACGGCTCCGTGAAGGACACCCAGACGGATGCAGGAGAGCTCGTCTCCCAGGGCAGAGACCTGACACGGCGCACGCTGTTGAAAAACGGGGACGTCATCACCAGCGGCGACATCATTGAAGTGGTGATGACCGTGAAAACGAAGAACGACGTGGAATACCTCATGCTCCTGGATCCCAAGCCCGCAGGCTGCGAATCCCGGGAAACCGCCAGCGGCTACGCCCGGCTGGGAACCGTCTTCGGCTACAGGGAAATAGGGGATGAAGAAATACGCCTCTTCCTTTCCTCCCTGCCCATGGGCCAATACCAGATCAGCCACCGCCTGCGCGCGGAACGTCCGGGACGCTTCAGCGCCCTTCCGGCCGTCATTGAGGCCATGTACGCCCCGGAACTCCGCGGCAACAGCAGGGAACATAAAATCGGCATTTCCATGCCTGTTGAACAGAATAATGACCAGCCGCAGTAGCACTGGGCAAAAACGCCACGATCAACACATATCCGAAAAAGGGCAGGCATCAACCCAAGGGGGAGTTATTTTTGTACCTCCTCTCCAATCCACAGCAAGGCTTGGGCAAGGAAACAAAAATGAACTTTAACGACGGAAACAATATGGAGTCGTTATTTTCCATTCAGGAGAAAAGCCGGAAACGACGGGGAAAGAGGAGTCAGAATAATGAGTCCTTCCAAATGCTCTGGATAGACACGTTTCCCCTGTATTCCACGCTCCTTCCCGTACTAAAAACTCTTGCAATCCGCTTGCGGAAGCGGAGAATGTGCGACCCGCCGCGCAGCGGGCCGCACCATGCCATCAGAAGCGCTGAAAGGACATATCGCGATGGGAGCGGCGGCCGTCATCTGGGGCCTCATGTCTCCCATCAGTAAACTGGTCATGCAACAGGGAGAAGTAAGTTCCGCTTCTCTCGCCACATTCCGCCTGCTGGGAGCGGCCATCCTGTTCTGGCTGGCCTCCGCTTTCGTGCCAAGGGAACCCATAGAGAGGAAGCATCGGCTGCCTCTGTTTTACGCCTCCCTGTTCGGAATCATTTTCAACCAGATGGCCTTCACGGTGGGCGTAGGGTTCACTTCCCCGGCGGATGCGGCCATCATCACCACCATTACACCGGTATTGACCATGATTCTGGCGGCGTTCGTCCTCCGGGAAATGGTCACGGGAAAAAAAATCATCGGGGTCTGCGCCAGCGCCATCGGAGCCATGCTGCTAATTTCCGGCAGCGGTGCGCATGCGGCGGCCCTCCCGGGAGACAACAACCTGCTGGGGGACATTCTCTGCCTGGCTTCCCAGTGCAGCGTAGCCGTTTACTTTGTTTTCTTTAAGAACCTGATTGGCAGATACTCTCCCGTCACCCTGCTGAAATGGATGTTTACGTATGCCGCAGCCGCCTGCCTCCCCTTCACCTTCCGGGAAGTGGGTTCCATCCATTATTCCGCCCTGCCCGTACAAACATGGCTGGGCATTGCCTATGTGGTGGCTCTGGCTACCTTTGTCAGCTATATCTGCCTGTCTTTCGCCCAGCAGAGGCTGAAACCCACCGCCGTCAGCATGTACAATTACTGCCAGCCGGTGATCGCATCATCCGTAGCGGTGATGTGGGGCATGGACCACTTCGGATGGATGAAAGTCCTCTCCGTCCTGCTGGTCTTCACAGGTGTGCTTCTGGTCACTGGAACCAGGGGAAAACGGGCCGTCCAGGAACAATAAACACGTCATTCCTCCGAATTTCCGCCTCCACGCCCTGCCGGAAAGGCAAAATAATTCCTCTCTTCGCCGCCAACATGCGGCCCAATGCCGACTCACCTCACGGCACGCCATGCGCCGCCCCGGCAATAATGAAAAAAATAGATGGGAAATCCCGCCATCCTGATGTAGCATTCCCAGGTAATTTTCCGCTTTCCCCCTTTCCGGGGAATCCTGCTTCCCTGCCATGAACCGATTCTTTCTATCCTGGGACAAACCGGCCTGCCGTGCTGTGGCGGAACGCCTGCTTTCCCTGGGAAATGGCTTCCATCGGCATCTGGTGCTGGTTCCCACACGGGAATCCGGAAGGCAGCTGAGGGAATACCTTGCCTCCATTTCCCGTACACAGGCAATCTTTGCTCCCCAGGTCATTCCGGCAGACCAGTTCCCCCGGATGGAAGAAAAGGAAGAAACGGCGTCCGCTCCGGAAGAACTGGCCGGGTGGCTCCTGGCCCTGGGGAAAACGCCTCACCGCCTTTATCCCCGCCTGTTTCCACGCACCATGCCGGAGGATTTTTCCAGCATGCTGGAAATGGCCGGCAGCCTGCAAAACCTGAGGCACGCCATGGCGAACCAGGGCGTCTCCTGCATCATGGCCCACCATGCCTGTGCGGGCAGAGACGAACGCTGGAAGGACATGGAAAGGCTGGAGGGACAATGCACGCAACAACTGGAAAGCTGGAAGCTTGAAGACAGGACCGCCATGAAGGCGGAAGCCCCGCCCCGGCTGCTGAATTCCCTGAGGGAAACAGGTGGAAACATTATTCTGGCCTGCACAGCGGAGGTGCCGCCCCCCCTGCGCCATGCCCTCCAGCATGCGGAAAGAAATGGCGTACCCGTCCAGATATGGATACATGCGCCGGAAGAAGAAGCCGCCTCCTTTGATTCCTGGGGATGCCCTCTGCCGGAAGAGTGGTCCCGGCGCCCCATCCCAATCCGCGACGGTCAAATCAGAATTGCGGCCAACCCGGCGCGGCTGGCTGAAGAAACGTGCCGCATCATCGCCCGCACAGCGGAAGGAGGAACGCCGGACATCGCCCTGGGCGTTTGCGATCCTGACATGAACGTCGCCCTGGACGCAGCCCTTCGCCAATACGGCTGGGGCCTCCACAATCCGGAAGGGAAGCCTTTTGCCGGAAGCGGTGTCATGGACCTGCTCCGCAACCTTCGGCGGGCACTGGAAGAAAAGGGGACGGCGCGCCCCGTCTATTCCCTGGCGCGCTCCTCCCTGCTCTGCGCCTCCCTGGGAATAAAAGGCCAGCAGGGTTGCTGCGCCGCGCTGGACAAAATCCAGCAGAAATTCCTTCCGGAAACGGAAGAATACCTGCTTTCCAGGCTGAAAGAGGCTTATCCCGGCGCCTTTCCTTCCATCCAGGCCATTCTGGAATGGCGGAACCGGATGGCGGAACCGGGAATGCTGGGGGAACGGCTGATGGAATGGTTCCCGGCTTTGGCAACCATCTATGGCCCGGAGACGGAAGCCATGGAAATGTTCCATTCCTGCCTTTCCGGGCTCATGCGTCTGCAACAGCGCTCCACCGCGTTTTCCAGCCCGGAGACGGCTCTCCTGCTCCTGATGAAATGCCTCCAGCCGCTGCGCGTCAGAAACAGGAGAAAAGCTCATGCGGCGCTGGATTCCCTGGGCTGGATGGAAGTTCACTTCCGCCCGGAAAGAAACCTCATTCTCACGGGACTAAACGAAGGGACCGTACCGGAAGGAGGCGTTTCCGACCAGTTTATGCCGGAGGAACTGCGGGAAACCCTGGGCATTGATTCCTTTAACCGGAAAAAAGCCCGGGACAGTTTTCTGCTGACCGCCCTGCTCCATTCCCGCGAACGGGAAGGCAGTCTCACCATCCTTCTCTCCCGGACCAGCAGCAGGAACGATCCTCTGACCCCTTCCTCCCTGCTCATGCGCTGCCCGGAGGCGGAGCTGCCGCACCGCGTAGAACGGCTTTTCCAGGAAATCAGCGATGTGCCCGCCCCCCTGCCCTACCAGCGCGGAAACTGGCATCTTCAACCCTCGGAAGGCTGGAAGACCGCTGAGGACATCGGCGCGATGGCGCCCGGTTACAAAAACCCGTGGAAGGAAAGAGGGCTGGCCTTTTCCCCCTCCGTCCTCAAAAGGTTCCTGGCCTGCCCCATGCGCTTCTGGATTCGGGAGGCGCTGCACATGAATGAGGAAGAATTCCTGCCGGACAAAGAGGACATGGCCGTCAACGAACTGGGCACCATGCTGCACGACGTGCTGGAATGTTTCTGCCGGGAGCACGCCGTCCTGAAAGACGGCATGAACGCAGCCTCCTTTCAGGACGCTATCACGGAAATACTGGAACAAACCTTCCGGAAACAATACGGCCCCTCCCCCCTCATGCCCCTGCTGCTGCAAAAACGCTCCATGGAACAGAGGCTTTCCGTTTACGCCGCTCAGCATTTGCAGGCCCTTCAGGAAGGATGGTCCTGCATTGCCTTTGAGCACCAGGTAGAAAACTGGATACTGGGCGGCTTCCCCATGAAATTCCGCATTGACCGCATTGACCGCCATGCGGACGGGCGCATACGGGTCATTGACTACAAAACGGGAGCGGCCTCCTCCTGTGAAAAAAAGCATCTGGAACCGCTCGGACGGCCGGACGCCTTGTCCCTGCTTTCCCCAGCCCTGCATCCCTACACCAAACGCCGGAAAAACGGAAAGCTGGCGCATGCGCGCTGGAAAGACCTGCAGCTACCCGTTTATGTGCTGTGGGCCTCGGAAACCTACGGGGGCCATCCCTCTGCGGCTTATTACGCCCTCCCCGCCAATCCCATGGACATCGGAATCTCCTCCTGGGACACCCTCCACGACACCATGCCCGGATATGAGGAATGCGCGCTGGACAGCGCCTGTTCCTGGACGGTGGAGCTGATGAAACTTCTTCATGAAGGACGCGGTCTCATCACTGCGGAGGAACTGGGCTGGACACCGCCCTCTTATGACGTATTCAAGGACCTGATGACTTCCCGGAGGGAAAGCCTGCAGGATCTGCTGGGCCTCCACCTCACCCCCCACCTGCCTTTCTAAGATGCCGCCCCTGACCAACATGCTGATCTCCGCTTCCGCCGGAACGGGAAAAACCTACCAGCTCTCCCTGCGTTTCCTGGGGTTGCTGGCGCTGAACAGCGGCAACCACCCCGAACGCCTCATCGCCATTACGTTCACCCGAAAAGCGGCGGGAGAATTCAAGGACCGCATTCTGACAGACCTGGCCGCGGGGGCCACGGATGAGGCAGGCGCGGCGCGGCTGAAAGAACGGCTCTGGGCGGTTATCAAGGGAACGGACGGAGAGCCCGGTCTCTGGCCCGGCGCTCCGGAGGCATGGAAGGAGGAAAACCTGCATCGGGAACGCTTCCTCCATTTACTGCACATCCTGGTACAGAATTTGGCGCGACTCAACCTCTGCACCATTGACAGCCTGTTTGCCCAAATTGCCTCCGCCAGCACCTTTGAGCTGGGAGTCAGCGGCTTCAGTATGATTGACCCCACGGCGGAGAAACTGGCGCGCCGTGAAGCCCTGCTCTCCCTGTACCGGGAATGCTCCGTAAACAGGGAGCGAAGGAAGGATTTTGAAGACGCTTTCCTTTCCGGGGCGGATTCTGACGCGGAAGCCGCAGACGTGGAGAAATCCATGATGCGCCGCCTGGGCACCTATCACGAACTTTTTCTGGATGTGCCGGATGCCGGGATGTGGGGAAACCCCGTCACGCTGGGCTTCACACCGGAGGAGCTGGCGCCTCCCGTCTCTCTGGAACAATTTGATCCTGTCCTTCATTCCCTGATTTTCCAGGTTCAGCAAACTCCTGCGCCGGAAGGGAAAAACGGCGTAAAAAACAAAGAACTGTTCCTGCGCTTCCTGAACGGATTTTCCCAATACGCCAGGCTGGGCCGCGTGCGATTCCGTACAGAGGGTGGTTCCGCCTGGGCTATTACCGTGGAAGAGGCGCGGGAAAAATTCCGGGATTTCTGGACGCCTGCTCTGGAAGAACTCATCCAAAGCTGGCTTCGCATGGAAACCCTGCACACGCTGCGCCGAACCCGCGCCACGCACGGGCTGATGCTCCTGTTTGAGAACAAATATTCCTCCCTGGTCCGCAACAGGGGGAGATTCCTGTTCCACGACGTTACGCGCATGCTGGGAGGGGGCACCATGACGCCGGAACTCAAACGGGACCTGCAATACCGCATGTACTGCCGTTATGACCATTGGATGCTGGATGAATTCCAAGATACGTCCCAGCCCCAATGGCACGTCATCAAGCCTTTTCTGGATGATCTGGCGGAATCCAAGACTGGAAATGAAGGCAGCATTTTCGTGGTGGGGGACATCAAGCAGAGCGTGTACCAATGGCGCGGCGGAGACCCGGAGCTTTTCCGCTCCGTTTCTTCACAGCTTCAATTGGAACAACGCGGCATGTCCACTTCCTACCGTTCTGTCCAGCCAGTGCTGGACCTGGTCAACGATATTTGCGACTATGCCCGGACAGCGCCCGGGTGCGAACCCGCCGCCCTGGAACAGTGGGGAGAATATCCGGCGCACCGATGCGCCCCTCATCTGGAAGACCGTCCCGGCACCTCCCAAATCTGGCAGGCGCCCAAGGCGGAAAACGTCTCCGCCAACGACCTGGTATGCCAGGCGGCGGCCGATATTCTGGAGCGTACAGGGGCCCTGCGCCGCGGCCTGGAAACAGCGATACTGGTCAGTACGAAAAACCAGGCTCTTGTCATCAAGGGCTGGCTGACGGACCACGGCATCCCCGCAGAAGTATGTGACGACGTTCCAGTAGGTGTGGACTCTCCGCTGGGAAAAAACCTGCTGTACTTCTTCCGCTGGCTGCTGATGCCGGGAGACCCCTTTGTCGTCGGCCTGCTCACCCACTCCCCTCTCCGGCCCCTCATCACGCAGGGAGGCCCGGAAAGCATGGGGTGGAAGGAATGGCGCCTCCTGCTGGAACGGGACGGTTACGCCGCCGTCATGGAGGAACTGGAACAGCGCCTGCTCCGGGGAGGGGCGGAACTGACGGACTTCCACCGCGACCGCCTGGCCGTCTGGCAGAATGAGGCGGAACAGGTGGACGAACAAGGCGTTTCCCTGGATGAATGGATCAGGCGCATGGAAGACCTGACCCGCCGGGAAGACCCCTCCGCGGGAATTGTCCGCATCATGACCATCCACAAATCCAAAGGGTTGGGATTTGACATTGTCATCCTGCCCCAGATCGGCAGGGATACACCTTTTGCGGACGGAAGGCATCTGACCCATTTTATCAAAAAAAACGGGGAGGGCGGTGTGGAAGGCATTGTCCTGGCCCCCTCCCGGCATGTCTATATGAATATCCCGCAATTCCGGGAACTTTACGGGGAATGGCGCGCCCGGCAGCAATTCGACGGATTTTGCAAGCTGTATGTGGCGCTTACCCGGGCCAAGCGGGCTACCTACGTTATCCTCCCGTACCGGGAAGACAAGGAAGAAACGGAGGCAGATTCCATGTGGAAAGTAGTCCGTTCCTCTATCCGGCCCCTCAACCGGGGAACGGAAGACATACTTCCGGAATCCGGAGCGTCATGCCTGTACTCCCGCGGTCTTGACGGGTGGTATAAGGAATTCCCGGAAAGCATACAAAAACGCGCGGAGAAAAACGCGCTGGAATGGCCTCCGCAAAAACCGTTGGCCAGAGAACGGATATCCCCTTCCGGCCTGTCGGAGGAAGCCTCCCCGCTCCAGGGAGAAAAACACGCGGGCGCAGGGAAAGCCGCCGCGCTTGGTTCCGCCGTCCATGCCGTGTTTGAACGGATTACCCGCTGGGATGATGAAAACAAACCGGCGTGGGCTCTCCACCCTGCCACGGAGGCGGAACGCATCGTAGCGGAGTGCATGGAAATCCCATCCATCCGCGAACTTTTCACGCTTCCGGAAACGGCGCGCATCATGAAGGAACAGCGTATTGAAGCCATTGACGGGAATAACTGGATTTCCGGCATCATTGACAGGCTGATTCTTGATGGAGGCGCCGCCCGCATCGTGGACTTCAAGACGGACCATGCCGACACCCCTGGACAACTGCGCGAGCGCCATGCAAACCAATTGAACGCTTACGCCCGCATCGTGTCCAGAATTACCGGAATACCGCTGGAACGCATTACGCGCACCATCGTCTCCACCTGCTTGAAGGAAACCATCCCCATTCAATAACCCCCTCTTCCCGGACAAGTCCGTTTTCCCACTTTTTCCCGCGCCTCATTCCAATTCCAGCTCTTCTCCGGAATGGGGCAGGCATTGCTCCGTCCAACAGGCCGGGATAGAAACGACCTGCTGCATAAACAGGGAAAGGAAAAACGCCAAATAAAAAAACCGCTCCGCGTGAATTACGGAGCGGCGTTGATAACAAAGGTCTTGTTCTTTCCGGTCAGTCCCTGCGGCGGCGCAGGAACAGGGCAGCAGCGCCCAGCAGGCTCAATGCTGCCGTAGCGGGTTCCGGCACCTGCGTCAGGGAAAGGTAATTAAGGGCTGTAAGGCCGTACCCCTTGCTCCCATCCCCCTGAATCGTAAGAGTAAGCGTCCCGTCTTCCCCTACCACGACATTCTCTACCGTAGCATAAAGCCCTTTATTGGCAGTAGCGCTGGAAGTGGAAGCGTTAGCCGGAGTAAGGACTCCGGAATTATCACCCGTCACGGAAGAAACTTCGGCCCAGTCTCCGTTGGCGTCTGTACCGAAGCTTGTCCAGACGGCATTGGAAGCATCGGCGTTTCCGATCGTCCAGGTTTGACCGGCAAATACATCCTTGCCTGTGAAACCTCCAAAGATGGACAAGGCATACTCCCCGGCGGCAAGACCGCTGAACGTTACGGTGAAAGAGCCGGACCCGTCGGCCGTCTGCGTTAAAAGACCGTCACGAAAAGTGTCCCCCAAGCTGAAAGGCATGCTGCCGTTGAAAGGATTTTTCCAATCGGCTTCTTCCTCAACTGTCTTGGTGGTGGTATGGCCGTTATCCCCTACAGGCCATTCTGCCGTACTCCATGCCAAAGAAACGCTTCCCGGCATGCTGCCCAAAGCGGCGGAGGCACTATCATAATTCATATTGAGCACGCCGTCCGTCGTGGCGTCACTGCGTCCGAAATCAATTTGCACCGTTGCCGCCTCTACGGCAAGCAAGGTACTTGAGATTAAAGCTAAAGACAACAAGGATTTCTTCATGGCAAAACAGAGTAAACCGGATCAACAATCCGATGAATGTCAAGCTGTCTTAATAAAAACATATTTTATTCATATTAAATATGTTATATATTTCTATCATATTGATGGAAGATGATTTATCCCAAAAAAATAAACGTAATACATGATTAAGTTTTCATGATTTGCCATTGACACCGGATTGTTGATCCGCGGACATTTGCCCGCATTCAAATAAAAAACGGAAAGGATTTGTAAAACGGCCAGAATAAAGCCGTCACGGTTCCGGAACAGCCACCCGGATGCTTTCAATCCCCAAATACCGGGCTACGGAACGATTGATAAATTCATCCGGATCCCCGCTGCTCATGCGCCACATAACGGAAACATAAGGGGCCAAAGGAACGGAATCATAAGGAGGAACCGTAATGTTTTTCTTGCCTTGTTCCAATTCATGGCGGATGAACATTTTCCGTTCCTCGCACTGGCGGTGGATACGGGGAAAAGCATCCAGATATCCGGAGCATACCCACAGGGCCGGACCAGCCGCCGCCAGCAGCACGCAGAATGGGAGCCACCGCCTTCGCACGGCATCCATCCATACCCCGTACAATCCCAGAATTCCCGTCATCATCAATACCGTGGCGGAAAACATGGCGTGCCATGCCGGAATCACGCGTATAAAAAAGCTGATTGCCATGGCATGAGCCACCAGAATAAACAGCAGGGAGACGCACATACGCCGCCCGGCCTTCCCCCGCCAGACGTTTATCCCCGCTTCCACAGTCAGCAGGATCAGAGCGGCAGCGGCAACGGCCAGCAAAATTTTAGGAATCGGCATGAATTCATAAAAGGCGTTTACCAATTCCGGAATGGCGCTGAAACGCTCCCCCCAGGAATGGAGAACGGCTGCGCCGCCCGCCGTCTCCGAATGAAGGCGGGCCGCATTGCCCGGAGCCAGCAGAAGAAAGGCCCCTCCCAGCGCATGGAATCCCCAGCCAATGAAAAACCAGCGGGGGAGAACCATTCCCCGGCAGCGGGCGTAACACCAGTATACGAACAGCATGCCCAGGGAAGCGGGAATCTGGTTCTCATTCGTCATGCCGGCGGCAAAAGCCATGACGCCTATCCAGAGCCAGGAAAAAGGAGTGTCCCTAATCCGGGAAGTTCCAGCCCATAAGGAGCGGTACAGGCACAGGAAGCCCAGCCAGATGGCGGCCGACCAGGCATAATTGGTCCCTCCGGACAACCAGAACATCGTGATCCCCGGCCTGGATGAAGACGTAAGCAAAAGAAGCGCTCCCACGGTAAACAGCAGCACATCCCGCCAGTTTCCGGAATTGACCTTTCTTCCCCGCGCCAGAAAAAACATCATCAACGCCAGGGAAAGGAGCACGAAGGGATTGAGGGCCAGAAAAAGCCATTTTCCCGCCGTAGCTGTAAAAATAGCGAGGAACTCTCCCAGCCGGGGATTCCAGTGCATGTATGACCACCAGCACCGCTCCAGCACGGGCTGAAAAGCAAGGCGGTGGTCCGCCCCGAACACGGAATGCATAAAGCTGTCCCCAGTGAAAGGAGTCCACCAGGTAAGCAGCATGGCATACACAAGAAACGCCAGCACCACCGCCCGGAACAGGAAACGCGCCGCCAGTGACTGCTTCATGGAACAGGCCGGGATAAAAAACGCCGTCCGCAACTAATCCGCGACGGCCTTGAATACCGGGGCGGGCAGCTTGTCCGGCTTCTTGCCAAAGAAATCCCCCACATCCTTGAATGTCACAAACAGGAAGAACCCCATCAGCAGGAACACAAAGCCGAACTGGACGAATTCCAGAACTTTTACATTCAGGGGACGCCGGAAAACCAATTCAATGGTATTCATGACCACATGGCCGCCATCCACTACCGGAAGAGGCAGAATATTCAGAACCGCCAGGTTCACGTTCAACACCACGGAAAACCACAGGGCCAGCTTCCACCCTTCCTCCAGAGAGAACATCTTGTAAAACTGATTGGCAATTCCCACAGGTCCGGAAAGATGCTCCACGCCCACGCTGCTGCCGGGAGCCACCACCTTCGCCAGGGTATCCCCCATCCATTTCAAACTCTGCTTGATCTGCGCCCACGGAGAAGGATGGACGGTAACGTCACGGCCCACGGAACTCAGGTCCCAGCTCACGCCCAGAATAGGCTGGGCCCCCTTGAGCAGGGAACCGTCCGCACCATTGTGCCAATTCTCCGGAAGCTTCCCCTGAATATTCACCTGCCTTGCAACCCCGGCCCTGTCCGTCACATCCAGCAAGAGCGGTTCATTCTTCTTCAGCAGAACATCCAGTGCTGCAGGGTTCCAGAGGCGTTCCCCATTGGCGGCCGTAACCTCATCGCCCGGATTCAATCCGGCCAAGGCGGCAGGAGAATTGGGGATCACTTCCCCAATCACGCAGGGCATGGCCTGCATCAACCCCACCTGACGCATGCCGGAGCGCTGCCACCAGGACGTTTCCGGAATCCGGAATCCGCAGGAAATTTCCATCTCTCCTTCATGTCCAGGTCTCTGCACCGTAAAAACCACCCGGTCATGCTCGCCCAGCATGATCAATTCCCGCACGCCTTCCATATTGCCTGCCCACTTGTCCACAGGATGGCCGTCCACTTTCACAATCTTGTCGCCGGGAAGAATGCCGGCCTGAGCCGCAGGGCTGTCCGGAGCAACAAAACCGACCGTAGTCACGCCCATCTCCACATCCGGCTTGCCCACCATCCAGACGGCCACGGCAAACAACACAGCCAGCAGAAAAGAAGCGGCAGGCCCGGCGGCGGCCACGATAATCTTGTCCAAGGGAGTAACCGGCTTCAAATCCTTGGGAAGCTCCGCACGTCCTTCAATGGCCTCCATAGGAGCCATCTGCGGCAGGGAAACAAAACCTCCGGCCGGAATCCACCCCAGCCCCCACTGCACGCCGTTAACCGTTTTTTTCCAGATGGGACGGCCAAACCAGATTTGAAACCTGTCCACATACAGACCACGCCAGCGGGCAGCGAAAAAATGACCAAGTTCATGAATAAAAATCATGAAGTTAAACAACATCACCACGCCGAAAATAATGGCGATGGTGGCAAGGACGGAAAGAATGCTATCCATGGTAGTTTTTGCCGTCCAGGTTACCACGGGACTCTCCGGTGAACAAGCTTCAAAGATGTCCTAATGACAAAGTGGATGCTGATATTCCAAATGGATTTCAAAAGGTGCCTGATAGCCCAAAAAACAGCCTTTACCTTCCGGGAATTTTGAAGCCGCAAGTAAAAGACCGCGTCCCCTTTTTTCGAGCGGAGCCTCTGGGAGAGGCGGCATCATCCCGGCCCGGAACCTGGACTAATAAAAGCGCCTTTTTTCTACCAGGAGAAAAAACCAGCGGGGCATCAAACGCCGCAGCCCGCTTTTCTGTCCGAATCCCCTGAACAGCCTTTGCAATAAATGCCTCCGGAATTGGAAGCAATGATTAAAGAGCCATTGTGTTCTTAACAAAAATGCGCACTGGCGGAAACAGGATTTTTCCCAGCCGGCATGGGAAAACCGACGCTGCAATAAGAGAAACTGGCTGGCGCATTAAATGATGAACGTGCGAACACCTGCTCCATAAGGCATTTACAGGAAAATACCAACGGCCGGAACTGCCATGTCCGGACATGAAAACAGCCTCCGGAAAATTATTTCCGGAGGCTGTCGGTTAACGTTTACTGAACAGATGGAAACTCCCGCACATTCAGGCGCGGAGAGCGGCGCCATCCTTGGCTTCAATGGCCTTCTTCGCTTGAGCGAAGATAGCGTCAAAAGCCTTTTCGTCAGAGACGGCCAAATCGGCAAGAACCTTGCGGTCCAAATCGATATTGGCGGCTTTCAAGCCTTCCATAAAGCGGGAATAGGTCAGACCGCGGTCGCGGACGGCAGCGGAAATACGGGCGATCCAAAGACGGCGGAATTGTCCCTTCCGACGCTTGCGGTCGCGGTATTCATACTGCCAAGCCTTGTAAACAGCATCCTTGGCGTAGCGGAAGAGTTTGCTGCGGAAACCGCGGAAACCCTTGGCACGCAAGAGAATGCGCTTACGACGCTTGCGAGAGGCCGGTCCATTAGTGGCACGTGGCATAGCTTATTTCTATTTCTATCTTGAACAGACTGTTCTTCCTCACCTCCCTGCAGTCTCGCCTGTTCTTATCTTCTCATCGGAAGAAGGCTGCATGAAGGCCCCCCGTTCAGCGGGGGGAAAGCTCGGCATTAGTCGAGCGTTTCCGCGGTTTAGGCGAAAGGCAGGTTCTGCTTGACTGCCCAGACTTGCGTCTCGTCCACCAGAGCCACCTTGCCAAGCTGGCGCTTGCGCTTGCTGGACTTCTTCTGGAGGATGTGGCGCTTGCCCTGTTTACGGCGCAGTACCTTGCCCGTGCCGGTTACCTTGAAACGCTTGGCGACTGCCTTGCGGGTTTTATTGATACCACCTTTGCGGGTCATGGTGGAAAGAGATTACAGGCTTTTTCCAAATACGCAAGTATTTTTTATGCAAATCTTTTCTTCAGACGATGGCAAATGGGCCCTTCCTGACCATACATTGCCCGGCGCCTTTGACGCAGCCGGCTGCATCAAGAAATAAAATGGGGAACATAACCGGCAAAGGATGATCAGACAGCTACTGCTGCCAGCCTGGGAATCCTCTGTCATCCGCCATACCCTTTGCCACTTCGGCAAGTGCTTATCATGAGAAATTCTTATATATAAGAAAAGACTGGAACAAAGAGCCCTTCATATACTTCCCCATCGGCGTAAGGCCTTCTTAGAATATTTCACGTTGACAGCAGACTCCGGTCCGGAACACTGACGTCACATCAGCAGAATTCTTTAAGCAATTAACTGTTAAACCCAATATCCAAATCACCGTCAAATGAGACCAAGAATAAGATGGACAAATATCACGAAAAAACAGCATGCCATCCTACCAGAAAGGCCATCCCCAATTCATCACGCCGGATATTATCCCCTGCCTTTTCCATATTCTCCGCGCATCTGCCTGATTTCATCCCGAATCAAGGCGGCGCGTTCAAATTCCAAATGGGAAGCAGCCTCCTTCATTTCCGCCTCCAGCCTGGCAATGCGCTCTTCCAGACCATACCCGGCTTCATCCTCCGCTACGCGGAAGGACTCTTCATCATCCTCTGCGTACAACTTCAACTGCCCCTGTTCGGAACGGCTCACCGTCTGGGGGACAATACCGTGTTCCCTGTTGTATTTTTCCTGAATACCCCGGCGGTAATCCGTCAGCTCAACCAGCCGTTTGATGGAATCCGTCATCACATCCGCAAACAAGACGCACTCTCCATTCAAATGCCGCGCGGCGCGGCCCGCCGTCTGCACCAGGGATGTCTCATTGCGCAAAAAACCCTCCTTGTCCGCATCCAGAATGCACACCAGGGAAACCTCCGGCAAATCCAGCCCTTCCCTAAGCAGGTTAATGCCTACCAGAACGTCTATCTTCCTGGCTCTCAAAGCACGTAAAATCTCCACGCGCTCAATCGCATCCACATCCGCGTGAATATAGGACACCTTCAACCCTACCCCTTTCAGGTACTCCGTCAAATCTTCCGCCGTCTTCTTGGTCAGCGTCGTGACCAGCACGCGTTCATTTTTGGCAACGCGTTCATTGCACATGGCGATCGTCTCGTCAATCTGCCCTTTCAACGGACGGATGGTAATCTTCGGCTCCAGCAGCCCGGTAGGCCGGATAATCTGCTCTACAATCAGGGGTGTAGAGCGCCTGGTTGGGTCAAATTTTTCTACCGGTTCCGTGGATGGGCTGGGAGCAACGCGAATGTCCTTGGGAGAGGTAAACAAAATTCCTTTGAACCCTTCCGGAGCCTTTTCTCCGGATCTGGCGGCACGGCGCACGGGGATATACGTCTTATTATCCGCACGGCAATTTACCAGTTCAAATGGCCCCGGAGTAGCGGAAGCATACACAATCTGGTTCTGCCTTTCCATAAACTCATGGAATTTCAAAGGCCTGTTATCCAGAGCGCTGGGCAGGCGGAACCCATGCTCCACCAGAATATTTTTGCGGCTTCGGTCCCCCTCGTACATGCCCCCCAGCTGCGGCACCGCCACATGACTTTCATCAATCAGGGTCAATGAATCCTTGGGAAAGAAATCCAGCAGGGTGGATGGAGCGCTTCCGGGCAGGCGGCCGGACAAATGGCGGGAATAATTTTCAATCCCCTTGCAGAAACCCAGCTCTTCAATCAGTTCCAAATCATAATCCGTGCGCAATTTAAGCCGCTGCGCTTCCAGCAGGCGCCCATGCTTCTCAAACCAGCCTACGCGGTCCTCCAGCTCTTCCCGGATAGCCTTCAACGCCGCCGCCCGTTTCTCCGGAGCGGCCACATACTGCTTGGCCGGGAAAAAAGTGTAGCTCCCAAGCCGTTCCCTCACACGCCCGGTGGCGGAGTCAATCAAAGAAACCCGTTCCACCTCGTCGCCGAAAAACTCTACGCGGATTGCTTCACCTTCCGAATAAGCGGGAAACACCTCCACCACCTCACCGCGCACGCGGAACGTGCCGCGGGTAAAATCAAAATCCTGCCGCTCGAACAGGCGTTCCACCAGATGCTTCAAAAACACGTCCCGGTCCATGACATCCCCCTCGCGCATGCGCAGCGTCAGGTTCCTGTAATCCTCCGGAGTGGACAGGCCGTAAATGCAGGAAACGGATGCCACCACAATCACATCCCTCCGTGTCATCAGGGAATTCATGGCATTCAGGCTCAGGCGGTCCAACTCGTCATTAATGGCGGAATCCTTTTCAATGTAGGTGTCGGAACTGGCGATATACGCCTCCGGCTGGTAATAATCGAAATAGGAAACGTAGTAATCCACCGCGTTATTCGGGAAAAAACTCTTCAGCTCCGAATGAAGCTGTGCGGCAAGCGTCTTGTTGTGGGAAATCACCAGCGTGGGCCTGTTCATCCGGGCAATCAAATTCGCCATGGTGAATGTCTTGCCGCTCCCGGTCACTCCCAGGAGCCCCTGGTGCTTGTTACCCGCCTCCAGAGACTTGAGCAGCTTGCCGATGGCCTGCTCCTGGTCGCCGGAAGGCTTGAAGGAGGAATTCAACTCAAAAGACGACATACGCAATGCCGTCAGTATATTGCTCCCGCCCCGCCGGGCTAGGACAATGTTTGACAATTTTCCCCTCCTGACCCAGTATATGCGGCATGTACATTCCCACACAGGAAGAACGGTATGCAAAAAAAGGGGTTGTTTCCCTCATCCTGTGCGTTGTAGTCCCTTCCTGCCTGTATGTCTCTCTTTTGTCCAAGCAGCTGATGATGGTGCGCGGGCATGAATGGGAAGCTGTCATGAAACTCTTTCTGGCATTCACCTACCCGCTGGCGGCTCTCTTCGCCATAACGGGCATTCCGTTCTTCTGGTGGTCTGTGGGCATCTCTCTGGCGGTTCATGCCGGCATCGTCGCCTGGCTGAAAACAACGCCTCTCCTGTCCCCTAAAAAAGCCGTCTGCATCGCCCTGTGCCTGGGGATGCTGGACTTTCTGTTCGTGAAACTATTTCCTTTTCCGGCACAAATCATGGGATAAGCCTGCCCGGGAAAATATCTGGGATATTCCATCCTCCGGTTCAGGACTGCTTTAACTGGCTCGAGAATCTTCTTAATTCCACGCCTCGTTGTTGGCATCAGTATCGCACTCCTCATACGCGAAACACTGCGCCCCGGAACCATCACCAGCGGCCAACACCGGCTTGGGATAAAACTTTCCTTTCTCCAGAACCTCCCTCACAAAATCAGTTACCAAGGATTTTCCATCCTTTACCGGCAGACAAACCAGGACGTATTCAATGCCCCCCCTTCTAATCCGGAGTAAATGCGCCTTGGGGGAACCAAAATCCGCCCATGAATGGAAAATACCGCCAGAAAGCAGACACCCAACAGGGCAGCTAACTTTCCTATGGGTTCTCACCACAGGTGCTTCCCATAAGCGCGTCAAAGGTAAAAACTCCTGTTTAATCTTGAACGCCAGAGCCTGGTATGGCAGAGTGCGTCCGCCCGTTCGTTGCGCCTGTGGCGAAATTGGTAGACGCGCCAGACTTAGGATCTGGTGCCGAAAGGCGTACAGGTTCGAGTCCTGCCAGGCGCACCAAACCAATATAATCCGAACCAGATCTTCTTAGTTGGAGAAGGGTTCGGATTATTTGTTTATTTCGAGAGATTTGAGGACACGCATTTCCGTAACGGTGTTGTTAAGCGCCCGGAATCCAAACCACGAGGCCCACGGAAACCGAAACGGGGGTGTTCGTGATGGTATAGTCAAGATCATCTGCTTTCATTTATGTATGTTATAGCTGAAACAAAATAATAATTATGAAAGGAGTCTTTGACTATGAATAAACTGCTCTCCTGTGAGTTCAATATGGACACCGCCTGTGTGGAGATGAAATATGACGATGGTTCGATGATCTCTATCGACTGCACCGCCGTTGAAAACGAACTTGATGCCTCAATGCTCCAGCGTGGTGAATTAGACTGGCTGATCTATAACAAGCCGATGGAATATGCCGAGCTTATTTTGAGAGGTGGCATCGAGGATTACATCAAAGGAACGCCGGAGCATCGGTTGATTGACTAATCGAATATGCAAACAGGGAGCAACCTTTACGGCTGCTCCCTGTTCTGCTTTCTGTATCATCTGTCGATATTCTTTCAAGCTATTTTTTCAGCATCGGTGTCTTTCTTTTCTTCCTGCTGCCGTTTCCACTCCGCAAACTCCCGCTGCCCTTCTTCGCTCTCAAAGTAAGCGATGATATCCGGTAAGAGACAGCGGGCGACGGTTTCTATTGCGTACTGTGGAATATCCGAGTTGTTGATGAGTTTTTTCTTTCTGCCCATTAACTTGCCTCCCCTAAAGCTGTATGTAAAAGGCAATGAGTACCTCGGCAGCAAGCAGTAATGCTGATGGATATTTCGGCTATGATTGAAACTTGCTAATCATAGCCGCCGTTCTCCATCATCCTGTAGAGTGATTTACGGAAATTTCAGTATCTTTGTCATCCTCCAGTTTCAGAATGTATTGTTTTGGCCTCTGCATGATTTCAATAACCTGTGCCTTATAGGTCGGCTTGGACAGCAGACCGGGAAAGTTTTCAAAAAGCACATCACAGGTTTCAACCATATTTCGCGCCACATAGCGTAGACTTACCAACGCTGAGTCCTCGGTGGCACGTTTGGGAGCTTTCAGTCCCTCATAGACTTGGTCGATATCCGCGTAAAGTTGGCGGTGTCGTTTTGTGCTATGAGTATTACCGTTAGTAACTTTTGATTTTTTGCTGGAGACGATCTTGAGTTGTTCGGCTTTTTTTCGACGGTCTTCCGGTGTAGTCTTGGCAACCGCCGCCACATCGGTTTCTCTGGGCTTGTATTTGCCGAGCAAAAGGTCGTTCTTGATACCAGGGAGGACTTCTTCAGCGGCGTTTACACCCTTGGCGTAATTAAAGGCGTTTTGCACAGAACCTTCGCTGATACCGGATTCCTCCGCTATTCTTTTACGGGTTCTGTTTTCGTTTTCCAAGTGACAACTTTTGTCACTTGATTTTGCATCCTCACTTTTTCTGTCACCGCCGTGAAGCATTTTCTCGGCATCATACCGCTCACCGATGAGATATTTCTTCTGCATCGGCGTGAGATTGCGTCGCCCGAGCTGATTCCTGCAAATCCATGAAAGAGCTTCGTAGCGGTTTTCAAAGTGCTTTTCATGGGTGCGAAACTCGATTTCCGGATGCTCCTGGATGATCTTGTAACGGTTATGCCCATCCACAATCGTGTTGTTCCATACGATAATAGGTGTAAACACAATCCCTTCATCAATAATGTTTTCTTCAAGCTGGGCAAGCTCGTCCTCTGTCAGAGGAGGACATTTAGCCTCGAATTCCGGGTCAATAGTCAATTTTGGATTCATTGCGAAACCTCCGTTCTTGTGTTCTGTTTTTTACTGGATTTATCCTCTCACTATACATTGGGTAACAATTTCGGGTTTTTGGACATCAATTCTCAAAAAATGTTTTTCAATAATACCGCGCTTTGTATTTCCTACGCGGAAAGTTGTTCTCTCACTTTTCAATGGACATTTTTCGAAGATTTCTTAACCATGTTAAAACTTCTTCTATGTGCGCTGCAGTAACTGCTTATTAACCAAGGAAGGAGAGGTTCGTAACATAAGTAAAAAAGCGTCGGCACGATGCGCAGCCAGTTTCAAAGAAACTGTCGAAGGGGCCTGGGGATATTTCCCCAACATGCAAAACAGGACACCACACAGGTGTCCTGTTTTCTGACTTTTGACAGCAAAAGGCATTGCTTGCCAAATCAAGTTCTCAATATCTAAATCCAGAAAATAGCGATACTATGGATTGGGTTAATGACAGTACATCGCCCTTGCCAATAATGATCTAATCTATTAATAACAGGCGCATGGCGGCAGGGCCAATCCCTGCCGCCATTACTTTTTAGGTTTCGTTGACAAAAGCGAAGTGGCGTGCTATAATGTATCTTATAAAGATAATTATATGCATTAAAGCCGGAGGGCAATTACATGATAAAAAATAACATTGAAGTTGACGTTAAAGTAAAATGCATAGAAGCCGAAAAGACTCAAGTCCAAATTGCTGAAGAAATTGGTACTACAAGTCAATACGTAAATCGCATCATTAAAAAGAAAAATGGGGTTGTAAATAAAACCTTTGTGCAGATGATAGAGTCTTTGGGTTACGATATTGAATTGACTTATGTAAAAAGAGACGCCAAATAGGAACATATTCAGCAATATATAGAACATCGCAGGAACTTCCTGCAAATAAGCGTTGAAATGAACGGAGAATCGCTTTGAAAGATTTAGAAAAGCTTTATGCAAAACCGCTGGAATCCTCCAGAACGGGTGCGTTTTATAACACCTTTGCTTACCCAACTAAAATATCACCGGAAGCTATAGGTGTGTATATTGCCTGTGCCACAGAACCCGGAGAAACTGTGTTAGATGTTTTTTCTGGAAGCGGCAGTACTGGTATTGCTGCTTTAATGTGTGAATATCCCACCCGGCAAATGAAAGAAATTGCGTCTTCGCTTGGTGTAATGCCTAAATGGGGTGCACGAAACGCTGTTCTTTATGAAATAGGCACATATGCATCCTTTGCAACTCAAACACTTCTAAATCGTCTGACTTCAAACGAATACAAAGAAGCCGTCGAAGCTTTTTTAGATAAAGCTTCGAAACTCGTCGGTGCCGTATATTCCGTAATTGATCCGAATGGTCGTGAAGGTACACTTCGTTATGCCATTTGGTCAGAAATTTTGGTATGCCCATCTTGTGGGAATGAATTATCTTATTTCGAACAAGCAATGTCTCGGAACCCTGCTACTTTTCGTAAAACCATTATTTGCCCATCATGCGGAAAACAGCACGATGTAGACAGCATACCGTTTGCTACCGAAAACTATTATGATCCCTTACTTGAACGGACGATTTCTCGTAAAAAACGGGTTCCTGTATGGATATACGGTACTACCAATGGTGTAAATTGGGACAGACCTGCTTGTCCGGAAGATGAAAATGTTCTTCGGATCGAGAAACTGATGCCTGCACGCAAAGAGCCAAAAGAAATTCGCTGGGGAGAATTGCATCGCTCAGGTTATCATTATGGTATTACTCACCTGCATCATTTTTATACTCTCAGAAACTATCTTGTAATGAATTCCCTTTGGCAACTGGCCGAATCTTTTCCCAAGCGACAAGCGAATGCATTAAAGTTACTATTGCTGAGTTATAACGCAACGCATTGCACTATGATGACCCGTGTAGTAGCGAAAAAGAACTCTCGAGATTTTGTCCTTACCGGGGCACAAAGCGGAGTGCTATACATAAGTAAAGTCCCAGTGGAAAAGAATATTTTGCTTGGTTTACAACGCAAAGCAAAGCCTTTTGCAGAAGCTTATGGAATGCTCGAAAATTGTAGCGGTACAGTCTCTGTTCATAATCAATCAAGCACTAACATGAGTGAGCCCAATAATAGTATAGATTTTGTTTTCACAGATCCTCCTTTTGGTGATTTCATACCGTATGCAGAAGTAAACCAAATCAATGAACTTTGGCTCGAAAACGTAACTAATCGTACAGATGAGGTAATAATTAGCGATTCTCAAAATAAAGATATTTCTACATACCAGAGAATGTTAACCTCGGTTTTCAAAGAAATTAACCGCACCCTTAAGCCTACAGGATATGCTTCAGTTGTATTTCATGCTGCAAAAGCAACTGTTTGGGAAGCATTCAACAGTTCAATAAAGAATTCTGGCTTCCGTGTTGTTGCATCTAACATTTTAGATAAGACTCAAGCCAGCTTTAAGCAAGTTGTGTCCGAAGGAGCAGTGCGGGGAGATCCTCTGTTTTTGCTTCAAAAGTCCACGCATGATGCAGTAACAAATTTATCAGACCTGGTACTTCTTGATGATATTATTATGGAAAACGCTAACGATGAGAGCTTTGATATGCGTCGCTGTTACTCGATATATGTATACACCTGCTTAGAACGCGGTGCTTCGGTGACAATGAACGCGAAGCAAGTTTATGATTACTACACTCTTAAAAAAGGCACACAAAAATGAGAAAAAGAGTTACACAAAACAGTCATCAAAAACGATATGGACAGTATTTCTCAGGTCCAAGAGTAGCCGACCTTTTGACTTCCTTGCTTCCTGAAGGTGCTGAGATTTGTTCTGCCATCGACCCAATGGCTGGGGTCGGTGATCTTTTGCGACCTATTCTTTCAAATTATGGAGCTCGCAAAGTGCTTGCAATTGAAATCGATGCTCCGGTGGCAAAATGTTGTGCTGACAATCTCCCAGATGCAAAAGTAATAAATGCAGATGCTTTTTCGTGTGTTGACGCCATAACCCCAGATGGTTGGGATCTTGTAATTACAAACCCTCCATATGTTCGTTATCAACTCCAAGATGGTGCTGATGGTAAGATTGGTTCCAGCCACGAGATTCGTGATAATCTGCGCAAACAGATTATCAGTATCCGGCACTTGTCTTCCGAAGATAAGTCATTTTTTCTCGGGATAGTCCAGCATTACTCAGGATTGTCAGATATGGCTGTCCCATCATGGATTCTTAGTGCAGCCTTAGTAAAAATGGATGGCTTTCTTGCCATTGTCGTTCCAGACACATGGCTTAGTCGAGAATACGCAACACCTGTGCAATATATGTTATCCAAATGTTTTGACGTCATCACCATAGTTAAAGATACAGATGCCGTCTGGTTTGAAAATGCATTAGTGAGAACATGTCTTGTCATAGCCCAAAGACGATCCACTTTGCCACTCGCAATGGCCAACTCTACCACACTTTGTCTCGACATTGAATCCAGTATCGCTGGAGAAAAAACGCTCGTCGCCGGAATGATGTTCGATGGAAAAACTGGACTAACGGCATTGTCAGCATTACTTGCATCACAGACAAATATTTGTGGCAATGGTTTTGCTGTTACACATAAAAGCATAAATAGTTTATTCCCACATATGTTGAACGGCGTGGGCGTCGAAAAATGGATACACCCAGATGATTTCCATTCAATGAATGCAAAACCTTATCATCCGGCAGAAATCGATTCTTTGCTTGATGAGTGTGGTCGTCCAAGTGCATTTATCTCTTTGGACGACCTTCAAATTGAATGTGGTCAAGGGCTTCGAACCGGTGCTAATGATTTCTTCTACTTGACAATTCAAGGTCAATCGCAAAACTGTTACTTTGTTAACAGCAAGCCGTGGCAACACAGCGACGGCAATATAACAATCCCTCAAAAAAATGTTATTAAAACATTGCAGAATCGAAATCAAATAAAAGGATTAGTGGCAACTGCTTCCGACCTAAATACCGGAGTTTTATATATTGAAAACGAAATTCGTTCTGCTGATATAGATAACTGCGATTCTTCACTGCACTATTCAATTCTTGCTGATGGAGTTTCTGCTTATATTTCTGCTGCAGAACAGTTTCGCAATTCGCATGGGTTGGCATTCAAAGAATATAGTGCAGTAAAGCCTAATGAACGTAAAACTGGCGAATTATATACACGTTTTTGGTATATGCTTCCAAAATTGAACTCCCGCCACCTACCAGTTCTCTGTTTGACTCGAGTAAACTCTTCCCAACCCGAGTGTCTGTTTGTCTCTCAATCCAACGCAATGCCTATTGCCGTAGATGCAAACTTTGTAACTTTATGGGGCAAAGAAACGCAAGCCATAAAAGCCACCTTTACATTACTAAACTCTACTTGGACCAAATGTTATCTTGAAACACTGTGTACAGTAATGGGCGGTGGTGCACTCAAATTGGAAGCAGCTCAACTTAAAAAAATACAATTTCCTCAATATACAAAAACTGAGTTCAAAAAAATAGCGGAAATCGGTGAAGAGTTAATTGAAAAAGGTACTATCGATAACACACTCCAGGGAAAAATCGATCAAGCCACACTTAATCCGTTTCCAAATCCGAATGAAATGTTGCAGCAACTTAAAGCGCTGCTTAGAAAAAAACTTTCTGAAAGGGGTGCGAGAAAATGATGGATTACGAGAGATTACGGCAATTTGCACATGATGCACAAGCCATGATAGACCGTGGTAATGTTGAGGATAGATTACGGCACTTCCTTTCTGCAAGTTTGCCTGCTATTTTCCCTGATTCTCCATGGTGGGTACAAGCTCATGCTTTAGGCTCCGAAGAATATGTTAGATTTGCAACAAATCGAGGAACTGAGAGAGGAGGATTTGTAGATACAGTAATAGGAAAAACAGCTGTTGAATATGAAAAAGATTTAACTCGGCAGGGTATTTTCGGGAAAGGCTATAATCAGGTAAAAGAGTATTGTGCTGCCCTACACAACATAGGAATTCCTGAAGAAGAGATTTTAGGAGTCTTATCTGATACTGTGCGTTGGCATGGATATACTGTGCGGATTGTTGGTGCCGGCAATTCCCTCCTTGGGCCTGACGATGTTGAGCTAACAGAAGTTGCTCACGTTGATCTTTCAGTGGAAAGCGAAGAAGAACTCCAACGTTTTGAGACATTTGTGGAAAGATTCTTTAATCGCAATCAATCTCGCTTGCTTAATGCTTTCACATTGGCGATGGACTTTGGCGTGGACAGTAGCTTCTTCCACGAGCATATTGAGTTCATTGAAAGCGTTATCTCTCGCGCTATGGACGAAAAACCCGATTATGCTGCTTTAATTCAGCAAGTTTGGCAGAATTTCGTTGCCTATCTTGACGCATCAGACTATGGTGATTTTTCCTTAAACACCTATGTTAATGAGTTTTATCTGGTTACTGTGGCAAAAGTACTTTGCGTAAATATTTTGTCGCAAGAGCCGGTAATCAGTAACCCGACTCAGGTCAAACAAATATTGAGCGGTTCTTATTTCACCAGCAGGAATATTACAAATTTTGTTGACTACGATTATTTTGGATGGCTTAACAATGCGCCCTACTGCGATGAATTTGTAGGTTTTGTTTTAGATATGCAGAGGAAAATGAGAGCCTATGATTTCTCTCATATTTCGGAAGAGGATTTGTTTGGCAAATTGTTGGCTGAACTTGCTAATAGAGAGCATCGCCTTATGCTTGGGCAGGAATTTACCCCGCATTGGATTGCACAAGATATGGTTCAACATATCACAGATAGCTTGGGACCGCTTCAACCTCGTGCCCTGGATATGTGCTGCGGATCAGGTGTCTTTCTTATTGAAACAATAAAGGCTACACGTGCTAAGTATCATATCACTCCAGAAGATTATTCTGCAGAAAAAGATGCTATAGTCTTTTCTTGTGCAACAGGATTTGATATTGATCCTTTGGCTGTTATGCTGGCAAAGGTAAACTGGATCATCGCTATGCAAGATTTATTCACTGTTCATCACGGAGATATTGCTGTTCCAGTTTATCATGCTGACTCTTTGTTCGTAGATACACCGATTATTCATCGACAGCCAAATGCAGAAGATGAGTCATACACTTTGCGCTTTGATCGCAATGAGGTTACCTTGCCAGGGTTTCTCTTTGATTCAGAGAATAAAAGGCTTTTTGATTCTTTTATGGCCAAAGTTTATCGCATTTCAATGGTGCGAGCCCGTACAGAGCAGGCACAACCCTTAACGGATGCTCTGGTTAACGACCTTCTCCATTCAATTGAAAATGAATCAGAGATATTTTTGAATACTGATGATCAAGCCAGACTTTCATCTTCTATTGTTCAACTTGTTGATGAATTAGAGTATTTGCAGCGGAATGGGCGGAATGGTATTTGGTACTTTATTCTATGTAACAGCTATCGCCCAAGCCTTACAAGGCATCAGTTCAACTGTATTATTTCTAATCCACCGTGGATGGCGATGAGCAAGCTGGCCAATAATCCGTATAAACGGGCTCTTCAAAGTTTAGCTGATAGGTATGATATTAAGCCTACTGGTGCATCTCATCCTCATATGGAACTTGCGACAATTTTCCTTTTAAGTGCTGTGGATCGCTATTTAGGAAATGGCTCACTATGGAGTTGCATTATGCCGGGAAGCTTACTTGGCGGATTTCATCATAATAAACTCCGTCTCGAAACATATAGAACCTCAAATGCTGCAGTTCCAATGGATATTGCTTATATATGGGAACTTCCCTCAATGACTTTCAAAAACAAAGCCGTTGTTCTTTCTGGCGCAAAGATTGATGTTCACACACCAAGAGACCTTTATTTTGGTCGCGTTTATAGTGATATTCAGAATTACACTGAATGCATTTATAGAAGAATTCAGCAGGGCGGGCGAACTGCATGGACAAACAATGGCGAAGATACACTACTATTGGAAGCAATCGGTGGGGGCGGTTTGTCATTTGAGCAAGGTGCTGATTTACTACCTCGTACTGTAATATTCCATGATACTGCAGTACGTCCCGACGGGAACTGGAATCTCCGTCCAATCGAAGAGACCAGCAATATGTGGTACCTTATGAGCGATAATCACGTATGGAATTGCCGTGAGCTGACGGCAGACAATGTTAGTAATGAGTTTATTTTCGACTCATATATTTCAAAACATATGTCCCCGTTTTTTGTTGCTCAGCCAGCAAAAGCAATGATTCCCGGAAAACATGAAAACAATGGTTGGCGAGCACTTTCCTTTGAAGAACGCGCTTTGTTAAACACAGGAACAGAATCTGCATTTACACAGATAGAAACAGGTATGAATATGCACTTATCAGACTTCTTCGTCAGAAAGGTGAATATTCGGAACAAGTTGAATAAGCAAGACTTTTCCAGAGGTGACTGGCTTGTTCTTTCAAATGCAGGAGGTACAACCCCTTGCGCTGCATATCTTTCGCTTGAGGGCGTAGATAAAAGTCATGTCTTGGTCGATCAAACATTATATTGGTATCTTGCGCAAAGTGAAGAGGAAGCACTCTATGTTACAGGAATAATTAATAGTTGTGCTATCTCTGAAGCCATAAGAGAATTCCAGCCAGAAGGAGGGTTTGGTGCAAGACATATTCATACATTGCCATATAAGATGATTCCGGCGTTTAATGAAGATGATCCTATTCATATTGGAATTGTTGAAAGCACTCGTGCGTTGGCTAATGATTGGCTTGATTTGTGCGACAATTCGGATATTGGACGTTTACTGAATCCAAATAGTGGTTCTTTGAATAGTCGCAGAAGAAGCCAAAGAAGGGCTCTCCAAATGCTGCCAAGCTATGGCACCTACGAAGAGGCTTGTAGACAGCTATTTGAATAAAGCAGAAAGGGGGCATGGAAATGACACAAGCGGAATTAGATACAGTTTTGCGTTCAGATCCATATCAGCAAGAGCGACAGAAGTCAACAGATTCGGACATTCGCCTATATTTACGTGAGGTCAATTACCATTGCCCTCTTTGTGGAAAAGAACTGCAAAGCAGAAGACAGATTAAAAAGAATAAACTCTTTGAAATCGCACACATCTATCCGAACCGTCCTACTATTGAACAATACGAAAGACTTTATAACCAAGAACGTTTAGGCGTTAGTTCAGAATCATTTGAGAACAAGATAGCGCTTTGTAAGGAGTGTCATGATACTCAGGATTATCACACAACTTTAGAAGACTATCAAAAGCTTTTACAGATCAAAAAGGAATGCCTATTATCAACCGCTTTACATGATTCTACTGTTTCTTTAGGACTGGAAGATGAAATCCTTCAAGTTATTCAAGGGCTTCCTTCAATAAAGCATGACCTTGCAGATTTGAAATACGATCCAGTTATTTTAGCCAATAAGTTTACACCGGAGGAATCATTGATAAAAGCTCGGATCTCTGGATATATTGTCTCTCTGTATCCGTATATAAGAGAGTGTTTTCGACAAATGGATGGTAAAAACGGTTTTGTTCAAAATGTATTAGCAGAACAAATTCATAGTTGTTTTTTGAAAATGTATGTTCTTACAAGTGATAAGGAAAAAATCTTCAACCACATAGTAAGTTGGATACAAACAGAAACTTGTAGTGCATCAGTAAGTGCATGTGAATCTGTAGTTGCTTTTTTTGTGTAGAATTGTGAGGTGTTCAATGAAGTTACCGAATAAAGTCACCTCATATTCCGAAAGCACATTGAGTCGGTTGGCACCTATTCTGGCAACCCTGGCCGTGGGAGATAAAACTGTTATTGAAGTATATCAAGATACACATCTGCATTATCAATCTTTGGAAGAGTATGTTGATGCGCTTGACTGTCTGTTTGCTATAGGGAGAATTGAGTACATAGAGGAAAGTGGGGTGTTGCATTTTGTTGCGTGAAATCTATTGCGATGAATTTCATCAGAAGAAGATTGAATTCACTAATGGATTCAATGTCGTTTTAGGAACCGATTCGGGCGATAACTCCATTGGAAAATCAACCTTTATGCTCATTATCGACTTTGTTTTTGGCGGTACGGCATATTCCTCATCCGCAGATATCATTGATAATGTTGGAGATCACCGGATATCATTCAAATTTGAATTTGATAATCAACTTTTCTCTTTTTCCAGGTCTATAACGGACCAGAATGTCGTGGCAAAATGTGATGAGAACTATAACCAAATTGAAGCCATTTCGCTAAACGATTATCGTAGATGGCTTTCTGAAAAGTATCATCTTAATCTTTTTGAGTTGAGTTTTCGTGAGGCTGTTGGAAGATATATCCGGGTTTATGGCAAAAAGAATTATGACGAGAATTATCCGCTTCACTCTGATCCCAAAGAGAAATCCAGCGCTGCTATGATTAGCTTGCTCAAGTTGTTTAACCGATATGAGACAATTGCAGCCCTAACCGAGCAAGCAAAGCAATCTGAGGACAAGTTGTCCGCCTATAATAAGGCGCAAAAGCTTAATTTCATTTCATCTATCAACAAAAAAAACATTCAAAAAGAACGAAAAAGAAATACAGCGGCTTCAAACCGAAATCCATAATCTTGAAGCTGGATTAGAACATGATTTGCTTGATGTGGATTCAATAGCATCTGAAGAGGCAATTCATATCAAAAAGGATTTATCAAGAGCAAAGAGGATGCGTACCGGAATCCTCAGTAGGATTAGTACACTTGATGAGAACGCTGTATATAGTTTTTCATCTACTACAGATGAACTATCGGAACTATCGACTTTTTTCCCCGAGTGTAATATCAAAAAAAATAGCTGACATAGAATCATTCCATCGAAAGATATCAACAATCTTTAAGTCAGAGATAAAAGCAGAAAAAGAAGAATTAACTAAAGCACTAAAAGAATATGATTCCATTATTGCTCAACTAACTGAGAAACTTAGCCAGTTGGTTCATAACCCCAACCTCTCTAAAATTATTCTTCAAAAGCACGCCAATACCCTCAAAATAATTGAGAAAATGCAAAAAGAAAATGAAGCTTATTCAAAGCATCAAGAGTTACAGGAAACAAAAAGTTCTGATGCTGAGAGGTTTAGTTTGGCAAAAAGTGAGCAATATGGTATTATTGAAAAGCAAATTAACATTGAAATGGAAAGAATCAATCAAGAGATATATGTTGAAAAATACAACGCTCCAATGCTCCACTTTAATGATTCAACATATTTGTTTAGAACGCCCAATGATACAGGAACTGGCATTGCCTATAAGGGTTTAGTTGTTTTTGATTTAGCAATTCTGAAATTAACAGCCATGCCTATTCTGGTTCACGATTCAGTCGTTTTAAAGCAAATATCAGATGAGGCAATTGAAAATATAACCAAACAGTACATAAACTGTGGAAAACAGGTCGTTATTGCGCTGGATAAGCAACAGTCATATAGTGAAAAAACAGCAGAAACACTTGAAAAATATGCCATTCTAAAACTTGCTCCTAACGGAGAGGAACTTTTTGGCCATTCTTGGGGAAAGAAAAGCCAAACCGAGTTTTATCCTAATATTCTGTTATTAACCAATCCATAGTATCTCTATTTTCTGAGTTTAGATATTGAGAACTTGATTTTGGCAAGCAATGTCTTTTGGAGCCAAAAGACAGGAAAAGCCTCACCCTCGTGATGCGGCTTTTCGCTTGATGGGGTAACATCCCCATACCCCTTTGAACGATTTTTGTAAAATCGGCTGCGCACCGTTCCGGCGCTTTTCAGAAATTGACACCATTCATGACACACCCACAAGCATCTGTCAAGGCATCGGCTTTGCCTCACATTCTGCGGCCTTGACAGATGTTCGTGGGTGTGTTTTTTGGTAATCAAGAGGTGTAAGCACCACTATGATAATCCCTTCTGGATTATTTACGTTATGTTAATTTGCAATTAACACGATGGTAGTTTCAAAGTATAATATTCTCACAAGGATTGGAGGGGACATATTGAAAATTATCGGAGAAAGATTGAAAGAACTTAGAACAGGCGTACAGCTTTCTCAAACGCGAATCGCTAAAATGTTCGGCACAGGACAGTCCAGTATCTTCAAATATGAATCTGGTATATCTACTGTCCCCGCCGAAATCATGCTGCAGTATGCGGATTACTTTGATGTATCCATGGACTATTTGTATGGTCGGACGGACGATCCTCACGGGATGTACTATTCCTGCAAGACCCCGAAAGTAGAAAAGTCCTATCCTGAGATGGACAAGTTTATTGAAATGTGCTTTGAGCCCGGGACTGCCATGAACGAGAGGTTGAAGGAAACACTCCGCACGATGATGAAGGATGAGAGAGAATGAACGCAGTTATATACGCCCGCTATTCCTCCGACAGTCAGAGAGAAGAATCTATCGAAGGCCAGATTCGGGAGTGTACAGCTTTTGCTGAGAAGAACGGTATCACGATTTTGCGGCATTACATCGACCGGGCTTTCTCCGCCAAGACAGATAACCGTCCGGAGTTTCAGGCTATGATTAAGGACAGCAGTAAAAAGCTGTTTGACATGATTATTGTTTGGAAACTTGACCGTTTTGCAAGAAACCGCTACGATAGCGCCCGGTATAAAGCACAGCTCAAGAAGAACGGCGTAAAGGTTGTCTCCGCAACTGAAACAATCTCTGATGGAGCCGAGGGTATCCTTTTGGAATCCATGCTGGAAGGAATGGCTGAGTATTATTCTGCTGACCTTGCAGAAAAGGTTGTACGGGACATGACAGAGAACGCATTGAAATGCAAATACAACGGCGGCACGCTTCCCCTCGGATATGTCATTGACAGCGAGCAGTATTTTCAGGTTGATTCGCTGACTGCGCCATTTGTTCTTGAAGCGTTCAAGCAATATGATGAAGGTGCGACCATGACGCAGATTCGTGACTGGCTCAATGAGAAAGGCATCAGGAATACCCGTGGACAGGAAATGACGTACAACAGTGTTCAGCACATGTTGAACAACCGAAGATATATCGGGGAGTACAGTTACAGAGAAGTCATCACCCCGAACGGCATCCCCGCCATTGTTCCGAAAGACCTGTTCGACCGTGTTCAGAAAAAGATGGCGAAGAATAAAAAAAAACCTGCCCGTCATAAGGCAGAGGATGACTATCTTCTGACAACCAAATTGTTCTGCGGATATTGCGGAGCCTATCTCTGCGGGGAGAGCGGCACAAGCAGGACAGGAATCGTTCATCACTATTACAAGTGCGTATCCGTCAAGAAGAAACGCGTAGAGTGCCACAAGAAGCCTGTCAAGAAGGACTGGATCGAGGATATGGTTGTCAGCGAAACCATGAATGTGGTCATGGATGACGAAGCGATAGAGGCGATTGTCTCCATGCTGATGGAGTTGCAGGATCGGGAAAGTACCAGTTTGCCGCTTTACGAAAAAGAGCTGAAGGATACCGAAGCTGCCATTGAAAATATGCTCAATGCCATTCAGCAAGGTATTTTCAATAAATCTACAAAAGCCCGACTTGATGAGCTGGAAGCAACAAAGGATGAACTGGAAACCAGAATTGCCTGTGAAAAGCTTATAAAGCCGAAGCTTACAGCCGAACAGATGACGTTTTGGCTCCATCGGTTCCGCAAGCTGGATGTATCCAAAAAGGAGCATCGGCAAATGCTCATCGACACATTTGTGAATGCGATCTTCCTTTACGATGACAAAATGCTGCTGACCTTCAACTTCAAGGACGGCACAAAAACAATCACTTTTGCAGACGTAACCAGCGCTCTTGAAAGAGCTGACAGCGGTTCGGATTTGGATTGCTCCGGGGCACCATTTCACAATATAGGCATATCATTAACAGTGATTACCTATATTTCTTGAGGAAAGGGGCAATGAATGCCGTCCCCAGTCCAACCAGGGCAATCAGGGAGAAAGACCACCGGAGGGAGGAAGCATGGGCAATATGACCAATGACCGGCGGCCCCATCAGGAACCCCAGAAAGCCGATGGTAGAAACGGAAGCCAGCGCCATGCTGGGAATCATTTTCCGGGATTTCCCGGCCATGCTGTAGCAGAGCGGGACAATGGAAGAGGTGCCAAAACCCACCAGCAGAAAGCCCAGCGTGGCGGACCACAGCATCGGGAACAGGACGGAGACGAGCAATCCGGAGGCAATAAGGATGCCGCTGGCGCGCAGAACCCGCACAGGCCCGAAGCGCATCACCAGGCGGTCTGCCGTAAAACGCCCCAGGGCCATGGTGCTCATGAATGCCACGTATCCCATCTGCACCAGCCCCGGACCGGGTTTTACCACGCTTTCAAAGTACACGCCGCTCCAGTCAAACATGGTTCCTTCGCTCACCATGCTTCCGAAGGCGATCAGCCCGATGACCAGTACATAAGCATCCATGCTCCGGAACATGCCGCCTCCCTGGGAGGAGGAACGCCGGGCATCCCTCGGCAGAAGAGAGGGGGAAAAAACGGCCAGAATAATCATGCATATCAGGAAAATGGCGATGAAATGCGTTTCCGCAGAAATATGCCAGTCCACCATGGCAGCTCCCAGCAAAGCTCCGAAAAAACCCGCCAGGCTCCATAAACCGTGGAACCGGGCCATGATGCTGCACTGGTACAGCCGTTCCACTCCCACTCCCTGCGTATTGACGGATATATTCGTCAGATTTGCGGCTACCCCAAAGAAAAATAACCCGGCCGCCAGTTCCCAGAAAGACCCCGCCATACCCAGGCATACAAGCACGGCAGGATAAAAGACGGATGCCGCCATCAGTATTTTCCGGCTGCCGCAACGGCCAACCAGGTAACCGGATAGCGCCATGGCGGACATCTGCCCCACCGGGACGGCAAAGAGAACGGACCCCAAGTCGGCATCGTTCAACCCCAATGCACTTTTGATGTCCGGGATGCGGGATGCCCAACTGGCGAACACCAAACCCTGAAGAAAATAAAAGGTACTGACCGACAGACGATAAACACCTTGCGTCGTTTTAGGAAGAGGCATATTCATGATGAATTTCCTGATCGCGCAAACGCTATCCCTATTCCACTCTTCTGGCAAGAGAAATCATCTTTTGTACAATATGATTTTACACGCAAACAGGCATCCGGAAAAAGGACAGGATTTACGGATATTTCTCCCCCGCCATTTTCCAAGGCAATTTTTCTTTCACATAAAAAACGCCGTATTCCTCATGGAACACGGCGTTGGTAAAAGGGAACAAAAACGGTCAACGGGGATCGTGGTGCCAGTTCAGGGCACCCTTGCCCAGCGCATACAGGTAGGCCACCAGCAAAATGCCAATGAAAATGCACATGGCCGTGAACGATTCCGGATTCATCATAATATAGTCCCGGAAATTGACGGCCCAAGGATAGAGGAATACCACTTCCAAGTCAAAAATGACAAAGAGCATGGCCACCATATAGAATTTTACAGAGAACATGGGGGCGCCTTCCCCCATGGGAATCATCCCGCATTCGTAGGGAATGTCCGCCGGTTTACGCACGGAAGAACGCTTGCCCATCAAGATACTGAGCAACAAGATCATGCCGGCCAGCCCCAAGGCGGCCGCCACCTGCACGAGCACTGAAAAAAATTCCTGATTCATGACGTCTGGCACGGGTGTACCACAGACATTGCGGAAAAGCAAAACTAAAAAGGGCAACAGCTTTCATGCTGACGGGAGGGACGGTAAAATTCCGTCTCCCGCCCTGTCAAATAGTACAAAGGCAACAGTCCCTTCCATGGGGACGCCCGGCATTTCATATCCCTGGGACTTCCTTTCTGCGGGGCTCTGTCTTCCAGGGCATCTTACGGCAAACGTCTGTTTATCACAAAACTCCGCTATCCGGTTTTAACACGCAGAATCCAGGCAGGATGCAGCCTTCCACTTCAGCATTCGGCAATGAACCGGCAACAACAGCAGCCGGCAATGGCCCAGCCATCAGAAAGCTCTCCCCTCACGGAAAGCGTACAGGAATCCCCTTCATTGCCGGGAATAACGGACTCACGCCCCCATCAAATGGGAAATCCACCTTCCGGCCGCTTCCATCAGAATAATACACCCCGCCAATATTCCGAAAAAAATTCCCGCCAATTTAAGCAGCAGAAAGCCCATTCCCAGAAAAACACCGCCAATGCAAGCGAACACGGCCATCGCCAGCATATTAAAAAAATCTGACAATAACATCAACATAACCCTGATTTTATTCCATTACCCGGCAATTAGAGACGGGGTTTCCTGCAATTCCCGGCCCTTCCCTGCGGAGAATGGGCGTCCAACATCTTTCCAAGCACCTGCATCACTCCGTTTTCCTCATTGGACGGCGCCTCAAATGCGGCCATGGAACGGATTTCCGGCACGGCATTCGCCATGGCATAACTGAAACGCGCCTGCCGCATCATTGGAGCGTCATTCATCTGATCCCCGAAAACCATCGTTTCCTCCGAAGAAATTCCCAGTTTCCTCTGAATCAATTCCAGAGCGGCCCCCTTATTGGCCCCTTTCCGGCTGATATCCATCCATTTCTCTCCGGAGACAGCCACCTGGAAGCCATGTTCCAAATGCTTCAGCCGGGGATAACTGTTTTCCCCGGCTCCCAGGAAGTCATATACTGCTATTTTCAAAAGTTTGTCTCCCCGCACGTCCAGCAGGTCCCCCACTTCTTGACAGCGTGTGTAATATTTGCGGGCCTCCCGGACGAATTCCGGCTGTTTGTCCTCAATATATGCGGAATCCCGCCCTGCGAGGACGATGCAGGTTCCTTCAATGCACCTGATCCCGGCAATCAAACCGGCTACCGTTTCATGATCCATGTCCAGAAGCAGCCATTCTTTTCTACCCGCCGCCGCATAAGCGCCATTCTCGGCAATAAACAGCATCCGGTCCGCCACGGGGGCAAAGGTCCGGAGCAATCCGTCATACTGGCGGCCGCTTGCTGCCGCAAAACGAATGCCGCGAAGCTCAAGTTCCCTAAACAAGGGAAAAAACGCAGGGTCCAATTCACCTTTTCCATTAAGCAGCGTCCCATCCATATCGGACGCAATAAGTTTGACGGAATCCATAACGCTGCCAGAATCATCGTTTATCCTTACTTCCAGGGCAAGAGCGGCTTCAGACAGCATGGAGCGGACAGCGAAAGGAAAGACCAGGAGGCCAGCAGCAAGGATACAGTTCTCTCCATCATTTTACGGGAGAATCTCCATTTCTTCCATAAGTTTCAGCTTCCTTCATTCTACCGTGAGTGCAGCAGCGGCAAATGCAAATAATTTGAAACCATCCGCACATCCGCAATATTTAGCGTATCACACCGAATTGCAAATTCGGATACAATTCAAATAATTGGAGTTAAATGATCCACGCCATAAACTCCATAATTTTTGTGAAGTCCGGCCCATGACACCATATTTTCCGTTTCCTTCGTAATTCTCTTTATCCACGAGCTTTTTTCCCAGATGAAGAGGAAAAAATTCTCCTCCGAATTTGCAATCCGCCACCCGAATTCCCACATGGTTTGCCCCGGGCATTCTTTGCTCATACTATTTTTTCATTGCCCGGAGTTATGGATTCCTGCATCATGGCCTTTCGCAGTACCCCTGCTTATGATACACATGACTTTAAGAAAGAAAACTCTCTGGTTTCTTGGAGCTTTGAGCTTTTTTGCCTCTCTTGCCGCGGCTTTCGCTGTTTTCTGGCTGAACAGGAATGATTCTTCTCCCGCGGAATGGAATTTCAACCCTATCTGGACAAAAGCGGAAAAAGAACAAATTCTGACCGCAGCGAATTTCACAGCCCATCGAAGCCCGGAACGTTTCATTTACCGCGGGCTTTCCCTCAATTCACGCCATATTGACTGGCACATGTTTTCCGAGGTTTCCATGCGCCAATATATGAAGGACGAAATCAGGGAACGGCTTCAGATGATACGGGACACGGCGGAAAGCGCAGACGGACGCTGCATCACTCCATCCCATGAAACCCTGCTGCATCTCGCCGCCGGGCTCGGAGAAGTGCAGTTGCTGAACCGCCTTTTACAGCGCCATGCGGACCCGAACGTTCAGATCATCCTGCCGCAACAGGCCTTTCCCTCCATTCCGGACTCCGAACAGGGAAATACCCCCCTGACTTACGCCTGCCAGCCAGGCATGGACGACTCCACGCCCCTGCCGGTGCATAACAGGCTCTCCTGCCTTAATCTCCTGATTCAGTACGGTGCGGATGTGAATAAACCGGGGCCGCTGGGCTGGCCGCCCCTCGTCATCACCTGTGTGGCCGGTATTGGAGGAGCACCCTATGAGGAAGCGGCCCTGTTTCTTCTGAAATGCGGTGCGGATATTTCCCTCCAGCCTGAATTGAAAGGTAAAAAAACAAGTCTGCTCACATGGGCCACGGCCGCCGGATACCCCCTGCTGGTCCGCAAGCTTTGCGAAGCCGGGTACGATCCCAATTTCCGCGGGGAAATGGCCCCGCCCCTTCTTTCCCTGAACCTGAACACTCCGAACGCCGCACTGCAAATTGCACATATTCTGCTGGAATACGGAGCGGACGTGAATGCGGCCATGCCCGCGTCCACCACCCTGCCGGAAACCGCGGGAGACACGGCCCTGCTGAACCTGTGCCGCCAGCTGGCTTTCATTGATGTGTCCTGCCTCCCTCAAATCAGGGATCTGGTCAATCTCTTCATCAAAGAGGGAGCTGACGTCAACCATCAAAACGCCGCCGGAGAAACTCCCCTCATGGCATGCTGCCGAGGCATGCTGCTGGGAGACGATTCCCTGGACCGGCTGAAACTGGGTATTGCGCGTCTTCTGCTGGACCACCACGCAAACCCATCCCTGAAAGACAAATACGGACGCACAGCCCTCCAGAGGATAGGCAACCGGTCAAACGAACATCTCCAGATGGTGCTGAAATACCTGCCGGAATTAAGCGCTCCGCCGCTTCCGAAGAAGGAAAACCATTGAATCCCGCCGCTCCTTACTTCACCCGGGCATTCACCGTATCCAGCAGAATGCCGGCATCCGGTTGGGACCCGGTGCTGATGAAATGGATATAACTGGCTCCATTGGGGGACTTATTAGCCATTTTCAACGTTCCGGCCTTCTTTCCGTCCAGAGACACCACGGCCTGCCCACCCTGCCAAAGAAGGGAAATTTCATGCCACGCGCCGGGCGTGAAAGGCACTTTTTTCATCCCCAGCAACAGATGGGGCGCAGGTTTCAGCCTGATCGGGAAGGTAAACAGGGCATAATCCTTCGTAGTGGAATCACAGGCATTAAACAGCCGGTCCGTCAGAGAGACCTGAAGGCCGGAATCATCCGCCTGCTCCCCGTCCACTACACGGAAGCGGAATTTGACCAGCCCCGTGGTCCCGTTCGGAAAGTTCCAGGTAGCTCCGCCGTTCCGGTAATCCACATTGGATTTTTCATTGACCAGTTCGGGATCATCCAGACGCTTGATTTGCAACACCTTCTTCGTGCCCCCGGACGGATCCTGAACCAACTCGGCGGAAGGCTTGCGGTTATAACTGCAATGGCCTTTTTTCTGGGGGATATAAGTGTGAATGGTCCACTGGGAATCCAAATCTTTCCCCGTCTGCGTGGCACGCGTCTTGGCCCCTACCCAGCGGCGGTCCACAATAACCAGGCGGCGGTGGTTTTTATGCTGCCCCAGGGAAATAAGGATGCGGTTTTTGTCCAGCTGCACCATTTCGCTCTGATGTTTGCCGCGGTCTTCCGGACCATCCAGCGTAGCATAGCCGGGATGGTTGCGGTGTTCGTCCAGGATAATCTCCCGGAACCCGTACCAGGTTTTGCCCTCGTCCCCGGACATAGCAATGTGGTGGGAATCACGGTTGGTGAATACATCCTCCCACGTTCCGTTGCCAGCTGTGGCGTTTTCAGGCAGAGCCATTGTATTCGTCCACAGGGAAACGATAGTTCCGTCATCCAGGCGTCCCAACGTGTTCATGGTCAGGGTGCCGAAAAAGCGGGAAGGCTCCGGTTTGCTCCACGTTTCCCCGTAATCCTTGGAAAAAGCCTGCCACGCCTGGTCCTGGGAGGTGCGGGCAAGCGCCCACAACGTACCGTCTTTCATTTCCAAAACCGTGGCTTCCACGGCATTGTTGAACCATCTGACGCCCTGGTGGGGGGGCCTGGCTTCATGTCTGGGGGAAGTAACACCGTTCCTGGATACATGCCAGGTCAGCCCCCCGTCATCGGAAATATGGAACTTGGTGCCGCCGCCCATGTTGTGGAACGGCACGATCACCCTGCGGCCCTTGTTCACAAAAACGGGGGTTCGCATGATGCCGCCCAGTTTTTTCAGGTTTTTCCTCTTTTCCGGGTCTTTCCAGTCTTCTTCCAGTTTGCCGTCATTCGTGACGGCAAGCCACTTGCCGTCCAGCCCACCCCTGGAAAGAAATACAAAGCCCCCGATAGGCTGCACACGAATGAATTCCCTGGTCAGAGGGTTGCGCACAATAGCCGGAGATTCTTTGGGAATGCCACCGTAGTTGGGAGGGTAGCCAGCCGGAGCGGCCTTCATTTCCCATGTTTTTCCGTTATCCCTGCTGACCAGGTAATCCGGTTCCTTGCGGGTACCGGAATAATGGCGTATTTCACGGGAGTCCACACGGATAAGGCCGCGCCCCGCATCAGCCGGCGGAGTGGCGACAACTTCAGGTTCCGGAACGGGTGCGGCCTTCTGTTGGGCATAACAGCAACAAAAGGAACCGGTCAACAATGCAAACAACAGGTTTTTCATAAACTAAATATCAAAGGCCGTATATTTTCCTCAACCGGGGCTTTCCCTTCAAGCAAAATCCTACCTTCCATCAGAAGACGATCATCAGGAATGCTTTCCCGCCTGCTTCCCTCCCCGGTATTTTGCATCAATCTTTTTCAGGAGTACGGCCAGTTCCTTTTCCAAAACCTCGTACCCCCTGGCATTGGGATGCACCACATCCTTCATGAATTCATTCTGCGGAGAAGCACCATCTGCGGAAAGAAGCGCCTTTCCCGGATCGGCAAAGAAAATGTCCTTTCCGTTATGCAGTTCCACCAACAGTCTGTTCGTCTGCTTCACCGGTTCCGCCAGGTTTTTCTCCTTCCGTGGGAGAACGCCCAGCAACAGGATTTTGGAAGAGGGGCACTTCCGGCGCACTAGGCGGACAAATGCCCTGATATTGTCCGCACATGCCTGCGGCGTATCCTTGCGGTGCCCCAGATTATTGGTCCCCAGCAACACAATGATGACCCGCGGAGAAATGCCGTCCAGCTCCCCGTTTTGGACACGGTAATAGGCATTATCCACATAATCAAATCCAAAGCCCATATTCGTCGCTGCATGCGGACCGAATAATTTCTCCCAGGACCCCGATCCCGTATTTTTTCCGTCCCCGGAAGGCTCCCCTCCCCAATGGTGGGTAATGCTGTCCCCTATCATCACGTATTCAGGCTTGACGGCCCGGTTTCTTTTTTTAACGGCTTCATGCCGGGCATTCCAATCATACGGGTCCCGCTGATGGGGCTCCGGCTTCAGGGTAGCGGGCAACGCGGAGGCCGGAATGGAAGGCGCAGAAAATGCCAGACTGGAACTCCCCAGCAATATGGCGAGCATGTAGGAGAGGAAATTCATAATCAAAAAGTAAAACCGGTTTTCAGTTTAAGCAAATTCTGCCGTGCATCAAGATCGCAGGCGTCACTTCCTCCGGCAGAGTAAAAAAGACCACTGCCCGTCCGGCAAATCCTGCCGCAACCACGGCCAGGCGAGCACCGTGTCCGGCCTCTTCCAAGGCGCGCTCCATTTCATCCATCCCCCGGCCTCTCCCGGAACAGGAACGCCCTCCCCCGTATTCATCTACCGGGGAGCGGGCAGCTTGCCGTACTTGTCGTCCATTTTCTTCAGCAATACGCTCAACGACTTCCCCAGTATGTCGTACCCCCTGGCACTGGGATGCAGCCCATCCTCCAGCAGCCCGGGTTTTGGGGACACTCCGTCCTCCCCCAGGAATTCCTCGCCGGGATTGGCGAAAAACACGCTGTTTCCGTCAGCCAGGCCGGATATCATTTTATTGGTTTCCCTAATCAGGGGAGCCAGCTTTTTTTCCTCCCTGGGGAGAATGCCCAGCAACAGGATTTTGGAAGAGGGGCACTTCCGGCGCGCCAGGCTCACAAAAGCCTTGAGATTGTCTGCGCAGGCCCGGGGAGCATCCTTCCGCCCGCCAAGATTATTGGTTCCCAGCAGCACGATGATGACCCGCGGAGAAATGCCGTCCAGCTCTCCCAGCTGCAAGCGGTAATAGGCATTATCCACGTAATCGGAACCAAACCCCATATTGGTTACCGCATGGGAAGAAAACAGGCTATGCCAGGCGGTTTTTCCTGTTCCGAGAGCCCTGTTGTCCCCGGAAGGCTCGCCGCCCCAGCGGTGGGTAATGCTGTCACCAAAGACGACATATTCCGGTTTGACGGTCCGGTTCCGCTCCATCACTGCTTCATGACGTTTTTTCCAGTCATACACGGCCCGCGGGTTCACCTGGGGCTTCAGCGTGGGCGGCAATTCATCAGCACAGGCCCCGGAGAAAAAAGCAACGCAAAAAACTCCCGCCAGCAATAAACAAAGGCATGCATAAGATTTCATAACGGTAAGCGTTGAGATACTGCAATAGAGATTAGGAAAGTAAAGAGAAATAATCTTCCGTCACTTTTCCGCAATCGCATGTTCCCCTCATTTTCCGCTCCGCAACGGACAGACAGGTGAAACATGCCAAAGCCAGCGCACCCGCGTTCTCTTCGCAAAGAATTAGCCTTGTTGTCCCCCGGAATTCACGATATAATTACGCGGCGCGGAGTTTTGCCGTTTCCAGCCTTTCAGGGGCTGCGGAACGTTTTTCTCCAGTCTTCTTCACTACATTCTATTTATGATCAGCATAGTAAAAGACTTGAAGGAGTCCACCGCCCTTCCGCAGGAATGGCAGGGATTCAAGCCGGGAACATGGACGGAGTCCATTGACGTACGGGATTTCATCCAGCATAACTACACGCCCTATTCCGGCAATGAAGAGTTTCTTTCCGGCCCCTCCCAGCGCACGCTTCGTTTATGGGACGAGCTGAAAGTCCTGCTGAAACGGGAAATAGACAACGGCGGCGTGCTGGATGCTGATGAAGAAGTGGTATCCTCCATCACATCCCACAAGCCCGGCTACATTGACAAGGAACTGGAAGTAGTCGTAGGCCTCCAGACGGACGCCCCCCTGAAACGGGCCCTGATGCCCTTTGGCGGCTTGCGCATGGCCCAACAGGCCCTGGAATCCTACGGGTTCAAGATGTGCGAGAAAACCGCGGACATTTTCAAAAAGATACGCAAGACGCACAATGAAGGCGTTTTCGACGCCTACACTTCCGATATCCGGGCGGCCCGTTCCGCCGGGATTATTACCGGCCTTCCGGACGCCTATGGCCGCGGCCGCATCATCGGGGACTACCGCCGGGTGGCCCTGTACGGCACGGATAAGCTGATTGCCGAACGCCGCAAGGACCTCAAAAACCGTGAACATTCCCCCCTTACGGATGACCTGATCCGTCTGCGCGAAGAAATGAGCGAACAAATACGCGCCCTGGAAGAACTCGCCCAGCTGGGCGCCTCCTACGGCTGCGACCTCACTCGCCCCGCCGCAAACGCCCGCGAAGCCGTGCAATGGACGTACCTGGGCTACCTGGCTGCCGTGAAAGAACAGAACGGAGCGGCCATGTCCCTGGGCCGCGTTTCCACTTTCTTCGACATTTATTTCACCCGCGACCTGGAACAGGGGCTCATCACGGAAGAGGAAGTTCAGGAAATCATCGACCAGTTCGTGATGAAGCTGCGCATCGTCCGTTTCATCCGCACGCCTGATTACAATAACCTGTTCTCCGGAGACCCCACCTGGGTGACGGAATCCATCGGCGGCATGGGAGAGGACGGGCGAACCCTCGTCACCCGCAGTTCCTTCCGCATGCTGCAGACCCTGTACAACCTGGGGCCGGCTCCGGAACCGAACCTGACCGTTCTGTGGTCCCGGAACCTGCCGGAAGCCTTCAAAAGCTTCTGCGCCAAGGTTTCCATTGAAACGTCCTCCGTCCAATACGAGAACGACGACCTGATGCGCCCGCATTGGGGCGACGACTACGGCATCGCATGCTGCGTGTCCGCCATGCGCATCGGCAAGCAGATGCAGTTCTTCGGAGCGCGCGCCAACCTCGCCAAGTGCCTTCTCTACGCCCTGAACGGCGGCGTGGATGAACTCAAGGGCAAGCAGGTGGCCCCGCCCTCCCCCCGCTACACGGAGGAAATTCTCAACTATGATGAGGTGATGGCCCTGTACGACAAGATGCAGGACTGGCTCGCCAAAACTTACATTGACGCGCTGAACATCATCCACTACATGCACGACAAATACTGCTATGAACGCATTGAAATGGCGCTGCATGATCCGGAAATTCTGCGCACGATGGCTACGGGAATCGCCGGGCTTTCCGTGGCGGCGGACTCCCTGTCCGCCATCAAGTATGCCACCGTAAAAGCCATCCGCAATAAAGAAGGGCTGATTGTGGACTTCAAGACGGAAGGGGAATTCCCCTGTTACGGGAACAATGACCCGCGCGTGGACGACATAGCATGCAGCCTGGTCAGCAATTTCATGGAAAAACTGCGCAGGCTCCACACTTACCGCAATTCCCTGCCCACCCAGTCCATCCTGACGATCACCTCCAACGTGGTGTACGGCAAAAAGACGGGCAACACGCCGGACGGCCGCCGAGCCGGGGAACCGTTCGCCCCCGGAGCCAACCCCATGCACGGAAGGGACAGGAACGGAGCCGTGGCCTCCATGCTCTCCGTAGCCAAGCTGTCCTATGACGACTCCCTGGACGGCATCTCCTACACCTTCTCCATCGTTCCTCAGGCCCTGGGCAAGGAAGAACGTGAACGCCGCGTCAAGCTCGTCTCCCTGCTGGACGCCTACTTTGCCGCTACAGGTCACCACATTAATGTGAACGTACTGGAACGGAAAACGCTTCTCGACGCCATGGATCACCCGGAAAAATACCCGCAGCTTACCATCCGCGTTTCCGGCTATGCCGTGAATTTCATCAAGCTGACCCGGGAACAGCAGCAGGAGGTCATCAACCGCACTTTCCACACCCGTTAACCCGGACTGCAAGCGGATGCCGCAGGTTTTTCCACAAAACCATGATCCGGACGGAGAAAGCTCCGTCACCGGTTTGGTTCATTCCGTGGAATCCTGCGGCACCGTGGACGGCCCCGGCATCCGCTTCGTCCTTTTCCTGTCCGGCTGCAGCCTGCGCTGCCGCTACTGCCATAATCCGGATACCTCCTACGTGCGGAGGGGCCGGCTCAGGAGCGCAGATGATGTCCTCAAGGAAATAGCCCGTTACCGGGATTTTTTGCAGGCGGCGGGCGGCGGAGTCACCCTCTCCGGCGGGGATCCCCTCTTCCAGCCGGATTTTGCCGGTGCCGTGCTGAAAGGCTGCCGGAAACTGGGCATGCACACCTGCCTGGACACCTCCGGCCATCTGGGCGTGAATGCGGGCGAAGAAATGCTGGCGGATACGGACCTGGTCCTGCTGGATATCAAGGCATGGAATCCGAAACGGTATCGCGCCCTGACAGGCGGGGAACTGCACCCTACACTGGAGTTTGCGGAACGCCTGGCCTCCCTCCGCAAGCCCGTGTGGCTGAGGTATGTGCTGGTACCTGGCGTTACGGACAATCTGGAAGAAATTGAGGAACTCTCCCGCCATGCGGCGCTTCTGGGCAACGTGGAACGCGTGGACGTGCTCCCTTTCCACCAGCTGGGGAGATTCAAATGGGATGAATTGAAGCTGGACTATACTTTGAAGGACGTCCCGGAAGCGTCCGCAGAACTGGCGGAACAGGTTCGCGGCATTTTCCGGCGGGGCGGTTTTCCGGATTGCGTGCATTAACCGGATTTTCGCGCTTTGGCGCCACCAACCGCAGCAAACCGGACGCAGGCATCCCCCTCTTCCGGATGAGGGGCCCTCTTCCCTCCACTACAGAATCCATGCAAAAAGGAAGACGCATTTCTGGAATTGCTCCGGAATACGGCATTTCCGCAATTCCTTTCGTTATTCCATCATTCTTTACGGCAACGGCAGCATTCCCGCCATTTTTCCGCCAACGCCGGGGGCGGCATTCCGTCCCTTCCCAGATTATTCTTTCCCGGAAATTTCCCGCAAGGCTTCCAGTACTTCCCGCACGGCAATGTGGCGGTTGCAGGGAACATCCCGGTCACATTCCTTCCGGAAGCAGGGAGAACAGCACTGGTGGCTGTAAAGGGAACGGTTGAATGTACCCATAGGGCGGTAAACATCCGGAAGCCGGGTGGAAAACAGAGTCACCACCGGAAGCCCCCGGAAAGAACAGAGGGACGGAAAGTCGCCATCCACAGCTACTGCAGCCGCAGAGACATCCATGACGGGAAAGAGAGCCTCCGGCGCACCCACCGCCAGCTCCACATTCAAATGTTCCGCCAGGGAGGCGGCACGCTCCCGGTCTTCTTCCAAAGCCGCCAGCACCGTCCGTCCCGGCAGAAGGGAAACCAGCTCCCTCCACTGCTCCCAGCTCCATTCACTGGCGCTCCCCAGGCGGGAAAACGGAGCGATTAAAATGGGGGCGTCTTCCGCCGGGGCCGCTTTTTTCACAGGGAACAAAGACGGGGTGGCGACGTCCAGCCCATGCAGCCCCCCCAATTGCAGATAAAGCTGCACCCGGTGCGCCGGGGGGGCGGTGCGCAGGACGGGGGCCTTTACCCGGAATTTGTACTTCCGGGCACCGGGATGCGTGTCCAGCCCGGAAAACATCATGGGGCCATACGGTTCCAGCGCTTTCAGGGTTTCCATATCTCCATCCAGCATGACGCCCAGATCCAGCGGTCCGTCATTGTAAAATTCATCTGCTGCCAAAGCTTCCCGAAGCTGCTTCAGGGAGTCGTGCGGCAGCACATGGGTAACTTCCGGCACCGTCTTCCATATCCCCAGCTGGGCAGACGGGCAGACGATGTTCACCTGCATGTCGCACCGGACGGTTTTCAAAGCACGAATCAGGGGAACAGTCGCCAGGGCTTCATCCAGCGCCCTGGGAACGGCTACCAGAATGCGGTACGGCTTCAGCTCCATATTTTCCAGGAGCGCAGCCGTTTTTTTATCCTGCGGGGCAAATCGGTCAACGGATTTCCAGCGGTGGTGCATCCAGAACACATCCAGCACGGATTCCCGGATCAACGTTTCCAGCCCCCTGTTCACTTCAATCGTGTCCCCCGCCAGAGAACCGTCCGACCTGGAAAAATCCACCACATTCCCCATATCCGCTATCCAGTGGCCGGGAGCATCCGTGCGCACCGCTATGGCCACCATGTCCGCGCCAGCCCTTTTTCTCAGCAGAGCGGGCAGCGGAGTCGTGCCGGTCACCTTGCCAAAAAAGGGGACATACACCCCCTCCCATACAAACTGGTCGCTCAGCACGCCCAGGGCCCCCCCTTCCTTGAGCATTTTCATGGGAGCCTTGATGCCTCCCTCCTTGGAGAACATCTGAGTTCCACGTTCCGTGCGCCGCTGGTACACGTATTCCTCCATCAGCGGATTGTCAAACTGGCGGTACATGGACCCGTAACGCTCCACCTCCGGGTAAAATGCGCGTATTCTCGCCAGCGCCTCCCAGTTGCCGGAGTGGGCTATGGCGCAAACCTGCCCGCGTCCTTCCAGCACAGGCGCGGCAAACTGTTCGTGCCCTCCGACCGTCACGCAATGCTTCAACTGCTCATCCGTCAGGGTGGCCGTCTTCGCGGAACACAGGAAATTGGCAATGGTCCTTTTGAAATTTTCCCGGCTTAATTTCTGCAGTTCCTTTCCACGCAGGGCCGGATCCAAAACGATGCGCAGATTCCTTTCCACAATGTTCCGGCGCTGGGGAAGCAGATGCCACGCCACGGCCCCTGCCGCGCGCCCCAGCCGGTACAGCGTTTTCATGCCCACGAGCTTCAACAGCCCTTCCATGAGCAGAAACCCTTTCATTCCCAAATGATGGGCAAACGTATTCCGGGAAGCCGGGGAGGAATCAGGAGAGGAAGAATCAGTCATAAGGAAAACCGGAAAAGATGTTATACGAATCCCCTCCGGTCCACAAACCCTTTATTCCCCCGGCAGAGATCCCTTCCCGCATTTTATTTTCCCGGCTAAATGACGTCTTCCCTAAATTTTTACATCGGTGCGGAATCCAAAGCCATCCCATGCTTTACTGCATCTTCCTCATAAAAGCATCTCTGCGGAGACGGCATCTTACTTTTGGCAAAGAAATGACTTTACAATTCTTAACTAACCGGTATATTCCGTCTCCCGAACCGAACACCAAACCGGAGTTATACACCATGAAAGTTCTTTCTTCCTTAGCCTCTATGAAGCGCCGCCACGCAGACTGCCAAATCGTGAAGCGCAAGGGCACGCTGTATGTGATCTGCAAGAGCAATCCCAAGTTCAAGGCCCGCCAGGGCGCTACGGCAGGCACGCGCCTTTCCAAAAAGGGCGTCAAGTAATCCCTGGCCCAGCACAGATTTCAAGAAGACCGCCGCCCGCCGGGTGCCGGTCTTTTTTTGCTGACCAAGCCCCTTTCCGTACATCCATGCAGCTTCCTGCCGTCCAAACCAAATTCCTGGATCTTCCCAACTCCTTCTCCCTGAGAAATGGAGCTACGCTGGACAAGGTTCGCGTCGCCTACGAACAGTACGGAACCCTGACGCCGAATAAAGACAACGCCATCCTGCTGTTCCATGCTCTTTCCGGCAGCCAGCACGCCTACGGTTACAATCCGGAAGTCCCGGGCATTGGTTCCCTCTGGAAACCGGAAAACCACGAGGGCTGGTGGAACAGCATTATCGGCCCCGACAAGCCGCTGGACACAAACCGCTTCTGCATCATCTGCGCCAATTACCTGGGAGGCTGCTACGGCACCACAGGCCCCGCTACCGCCTGCCCTGCGGACGGCCAGCCCTACGGCTCCCGCTTCCCGCATGTGGAGGCCGCAGACCAGGCACGTCTCCAGGCCCTTCTGCTGGACAGCCTGGGCATAGAACGCGTTCATCTTATGGGACCCTCCGTGGGCGGACTGATCGCCCTCAGCTTCGCGTGCCAGTTCCCGGAACGGGTCCGGAGCTTCATCTCCATCGGTTCCGGTTACCGGGCTTCCATTGAACACCGCCTGTCCCTGTTTGAACAAATCCTGGCCATTGAGCTTGACCCGGATTTCCAAGGCGGGGATTACTACCGGGGACCGGCGCCAAAAAAAGGGCTGGCGTTCGCCCGTATCATCGGCCACAAATCATTTGTTTACCAGGAAGGGCTGGAACAGCGCGCCAGAAAGGAGGTGGGAGGCAACTACGGCCTGCTCACGTGGATGACCCCCACCCGCAGCACGCAAAGCTACATGCTTCACCAGGGAACCAAGTTCGCGGAGCGCTTTGACGCCAACGCCTATATCCGTATTGCGGATATGTGGGCGGAGTTCGACATCCGCGACCACACCCCGGACGGAACATTTCAAACCGCCCTGGAAGGCTTCCGCCGCGCAGGGATTCCCGCGCTTATCTTTTCCATTGATACAGACTGCTGTTTCCGCCCGGCGGAACAGCAGGATTTCGCGGCGCAGCTTGAAGCCGCCCATATTCCCACGGAGTTCCATACCATCGCTTCCACCAAGGGACACGATTCCTTCCTGCTGGAGCCGGAGCTTTATGCGGAACCCATCCGGCGCATTCTGGCGGCAAGGAAGCCGAAGGGGACGGCGTAAGCTTTTTCCCGCCGCAAGAAGACACGGCGGAGCAACGCTTAAAAAGAAGTAATGCAGGGAACCGGAAGCAAGAGGAAAAAATCAACCATGTCATGAAGGAACGGCCAGGTTCCCTGCAAAGCGGAACTTCACGGCTCTTCAACGTGAAAATAACCTGAACCGGATGAACCCGAACAGGGTTTTCGCTGTCACACCTTCATGACTGATCATTATTACACCTCCGAAACGGAGAACGTCGGACAATTCCGCTGCGAAACCACCTTTATTCCTTCCAACGTCACGTTTTCCACGGACCTGCCCGCTTCTTTTGAAGGCCGCGCAGAATTCCCCTCCCCCGGAGTTTTGCTCGGTTCCACGCTCGCCTCCTGCATGATGAGCCTGGTTTCCGTGGTCGCGGCCAGAAAAGGAGTGGATTTGAAAGGCATGCGCGTTCTGGCGCGTGCGGCGGAATCATCCAAGGGAATTGAAAAAATTGAACTGAAGGTAATCATGCCCCTGGAAGGCAGCCACCCTCTCCGCGCCATGCTGGAAAAAACCGCCTTGTCCTGCCCTGTGCGCCAGGCGCTGCGGCCCGATCTGGAAACGCCCATTGAATGGGAATGGAAGTAAGCAGCCATCAGGAACGTCAACCCAAGCTTGAAGTTATCCTTAAAGAAATCCCGCCCATTCATGAAAAAAGCCGCTGCGGAATCATCCGCAGCGGCTTTCCAATTGGCCGACGTTTTTTCCTTTAGAAGTTGTAGCGGTAGCCGATACTCCCGTTGATGGAGCTGGAACCGCTGCGGATATCCGCATTGCCGTCCACAAAAATGACGCCCTGGGTGCCCACGGGAACGCTCAGCCCCGCGCCAATCTGGAAGGCCGTGCTTCCGACCTTGGCGCCATACACCGGACGCGTATAGGAGGGATCTGCCAGGAAGCCCACATTAGCCTGCCCGCGGCGGTCTCCCATATCCTGGGAAACGTTCACCCGTACTTCTCCCAGCGCTTCACGCCCGAAGATATTGGACCCCATGAGTCCGGAGAGCCGGGCACCCACAGCGACAGCAGCCGTAGTCAGTTCCTGGTCTTCCACCTTCAGTCCGGCATTTCCGGCAGAACCGCTTTCCCGATAGCCGTCCATGCGGGTCGTCACGATGGAAGCGTTAAACAAAGGCTGGAGAATCACGCTCCTGTCTTCATTGAGAGCGATGTCATACGCCAACTCGTACATGGCGCCGAAACCGGCTCCCGTCGTATTGCCGCGGGCCTGGTAAGACCCCGTACCGTAATTCACCGTGCGCGTCAGCGAGGCATCATTCCAGCCACCCGTCAGAATCAGCAGATGGGACCATTTACGGTACTGGTAGCGGGCGAACAGATTGACATAGTAACTGTCCAGGTCTCCGTCCGCCGTATCCGCCGCGCTGGCCGTCAGGCTTCCGTAATTGGCAGTAAACGCAGCTCCCGCAGTGAGGCGGTCGTTGATATCCACGTCCATGCCTACCGTGCCTCCCCAGGTGGTGAGTTCGTAGCCGCTTTCATCCCCCCGGGTGTCCAGCTTGGCATAAGACCCGGTTCCCTGCATCCACATATGGAAGTAGGGCATGTCTTCATGGACATATGCAGGGTTAACGCCCATCTGCGCCACGCGGTTGCGTATCCAGCCCATCTGGTCGCGCAGGGAGTCGCGCTGGGCGATGCCCAGGCTGGTAACCGTGCTGCCGGCGGCGGCGGCCAGTTTGCGGGCGGCGCCGGAATAGTCGCCTGAATTCTGGGAGAGAAGAACAGAGGTATAGAAATCGCGCAAAGCAGAGCCTTCCTCCATGTGATAGCGGGAATTCCAAAGGATGTCCGCTCCAGTAGCGGCATTCCGCGTCAGGGAAGAGTCACGGAAAATGTTTTCCGTGCGCGCCGTACCGGTGAGGATGATGGCCGTCATGCTGTCATTGGTGGTCAGCTCCAGGTTTTCATACATGGAACCAAGAATCATGTCCTGGAGGGTGACATTGTCACCCAGGGACACCAGCGCGCCGTCCGTTGTCTTGAACAATTCCATATTCAGCGTTTCCGAACTCCCGGAAACCAGGGTATCCAGATTGTTCATGACCAGCGTGACTTCCCCCGTCCCGTCTCCCAGCGTAATATTTCCGCTGGAGGTGACAAAGGGATTGCCCAGGCCGTCCACCGTTGTGGAGGAAGTGGTAATGGCCACTGTGCTGTCCCCTGTCACGCTCAAGCCGTCCGAGCCAAGCGTCAGCTGGGTTTTGGGATCGTCTGCGCTGCCGATATTGAGCGTGCCGCCGTTCACGGTAATCCCCTGATAGGAAGCCTGGGCGGGATTGCCGCCCTCCCCTGCCGTTCCGGCCAGGGTCAGCACGCCGCCGTCACTCACATTCAGGTGATAACCTGCATTGCCCGCACCCTTGATAGTCTGGACGCTTCCGTTGCCGGATTTGACGTTGAGCGTTCCGGATGCCCCGTCCAGAGTACCGGTAAAGGTATGGGAATCGGAAGAGCTGATCGTCATTTCCGCACCGCTCAGCTTCAGAGCTCCGCCGCCCTCCAGTCCGGAAACGGTATTCACGGAACCGGTTGCAGCGGACAGGGCGGACCCTTCACGGATATCCAGCAGGACACCGTTCAGGGAAGAGCCGTTGCCCAGTGTCAGGGAGGAGTCTGTTCCCGTACCACCCAAGGTCAGCGTACCGTCCCCGGAGATAGTCACTTCCGTGACATGGCTGCCGGCCTGCTGGCCGGTAAGAACCATCTGGGCTCCGTTACCCAAATTCAGGGTTCCCCCTCCCGCGCCGGCAGCCAGCGTCTCCACCGTGGTTACACGGGAGGCGCCGTCATTCCGTCCGCCCAGCGTTATGTCTCCGCCCGCGAGTTCCAGCGTAGTAAGGCTATTGCCTGCACCGTTCAGGATGATATTTCCCTCCGAGGAACTGAGACTGGAGTCATTCCCGGTGAAGTTTCCTTCTACGGTGAGGGTTTCCGCACCTTTCTTGACAAAATCCACATGGTCCCCGCTGATGGTTCCGCCGTAGCTGTTGCCGCCGGCGTCAACATCCTGAACCAGATCCACCACGGCGTGGTTGGAAGCCGCATCATCCGCCGTATTCGTCACGGTCAGCGCACCGTCGCTGCCAACCAGGTTGCTGACTTTCAGACCGTCCCCATTCCGGGAGGCTTCCGGAGCCCCGTTCAGGCTCACATGAAGCGTGGTGCCATTAATGCCGACAGCCTTGTAGGGATCCAGCGCGGCGTAATCGCTGATATTGGGGTTGTCTGAATTGGGGGTGGTGTCCACCAGATAGACAAGATCCGTATTGCCGCTGACCATCAGCGTCCCGTCCGCACCCAGGACTTCCGTCACGGTATAGCCGAGGGAAGCCAGGAGAGGAGAGAATCCGATTTGCTTGAAATTATCCACAGCCAGGGTTCCCGTTGTCAGTACAAGCCCTACGCCGTCAGTGGAATCCCGGTTGGCGGCAAGCAGGTCCAGAACACCCTGGTTGCTGAGGTTGATGGTTGTTGTGGCGGCGGAAAGCGTCAGGCTGTCCGCATCAATAACGCCCTGTCCGGTAGTTCCGCCCGCTGTAAGGCTGCCGGAATCCAGTTTCAGCGTCACCGTCTTGCCCGTCATGTCCAGAGCACCGGAAACGCCTGTAAGCCGGGAGTAATCCTCCATGACGATGGAGCCGACCATGGAGCCGGACAGGCCGCCCAGATTGATGGTATTCAGGGCTCCCTGCGTTCCGGCGAAAGCGGCCACTTCCACGTTTCCGGCGGTTTTGGCTTCCGCGTTTGCCAGGCTTCCCTTCGTAATCAGAATAACGTTGGCCGCATCCAGGGAGGACAGATTGAGAACACCGTTATTGACGGTGACCCGTCCGGACCCCAGGGAGTCGGCCCCCGCCAAGGTGACGGTGCCCGTTCCGGAGAGCGTCGTGGAACCGGTGAACCCGGTGTTGCCGGCCGCCAGCGTTATCTCTCCAGCAGTGTCAATAACCAGGGAACCAGCTCCGGAGAGGGACCCGGCCCAGGCACTTCCGTCACCCAGCCGCGCCGTAGCGCCGCCCGCAATGGAGAGTGCGCCCAGGAAGGTGTTCGCTCCGGTGAGTTCCAGCGTTCCGGCGTTTACGGATACCGTGCTGCCGGCCGTACCGCTGATGACGCCTCCGTAGGAGAAATCGCGGGCAAAGGCCAGCGTGGAGTTGTTCTGGATGTCAATGCTGTCCCCCAGCTTGGCCACATCGGCGGAATTCACGGTAACCGTGCCGCGGTGCACCTTGAGCTGACCGTCCAGGTTGACGCCGCCCGCCAGGGTAATATTGCCCGCTCCCTGGGTGGAGAACGCCGTTCCGCTCAAATCGCCGCTGAAGGTGAAATCCTTGGTGGCAAAGACCTGGTTGCCCGTAAAGACAACGTCATTGGCAAACGTTCCTCCGGCTGTTCCGTTCCATTCCGTACGGACGTTGGAATCCGCCAGTTTCAAGATGCCGTCCGCCCCCATCGTTACGTTATTCAATTGGAAATAGCCGGATGTCACGGACAGGATCCCCTGGAATTCCGTGCTCATATTCAGGACATTGGCCCCATAGCTGGTTCCCAGTCCCACGGAAACGGTACCGGAACCGGAGGCATTCAGGTTCAGAGCCGAGTTATCATTAGCCCCGCTGACCGTCAGTACGGAACCGTCCGCCAATTCCACGGCTTTTCCATTGGCCAGAGCCTTGGCGACGGTAGCGGCCACTTCCTCGCCCAGCGTCATGGAACCGCCCGTCCACGTCATGTTGTCTGCGGTAAACGCCGTGGCAAAAGAGCCGGAAGCCAAATTGAGGCGGCCGCCCTGCAGGTTGATCATGCCCATTCCCGGTTGAACGTCCGCCGTAGCCAGAGTGAGCACGCCGTCCGTAACGGTAATGGCTCCGGATCCCAGGGAATTGGCGACCTGGGCTACCAGTTCGCCCTGCTGGACGGAAATATCCCCGTTCCAACCCGTGTTGTCCAAATTAAGGACCAGCTTCCCTTCGCCGCGCTTGGTCAGCGTTCCCTGGGCGATTTTTCCGGTGCCGTCGGAAACGAAGACATAATCGCTGCCGGCAGCATTGTTGACTGTGATGGAAGCAGGATTCACCGCTCCGGACAGGGTGACGATTCCCGCCCCGGTACTGTTGAAGATCAGATTCTTCTCGGCAGCCGTATCCGTGGAACCTTCAATGCCCCACATGGCGCCCGTGTTCGTATCGCTCCAGGTCACTCCTTCCGCTCCCTGCCAGATCCATACGTCCCCGGCGGAAGTCACTACCAGCTTGAGGGATGTTCCCGTCTGCTCCAGTTCATAAATCAGCGTTTCGTCCCCGGTATATCCGGCCCAGTTAAAGACGGCGCTGGCGGCATCAAGACCGCTGGCGGCGGAAATCAGGGTATATTCCCCGGCATCCGTAATGCCTTCAAGCCCGTTCAGCGTAAGATTGAACGTTCCGGCCCCGAAAGCGCCGCCCACTTCGAGGGCGGAGCTGATATCCAGTGTCAGCGTAGAGTTGGCCGCCAGGTTCAGGGCACCCGCAGTCGTCATCCGCGTATTGGCCGCCATCGTGATATTCCCCAGGGACGTAGCCCCGGAAGCAGTAAGAGCGAGCGTTCCCCCCTGAATATCCGTCAGCCCCGTGTAGCTGACCGTCCCGCCCAGCGTCAGCGTTTCCTCGCCGACCTTGGTCAGAGACAGGACGCCGGATTCGTCATACGAAATGGAAGTGGCTCCGTACCCAAGAGCAACACCACGGTCTGTGAGCGTGCCGTTGTACGTGCCGGCCCCCACCGTCAGCGTGCGCGCACCGCCTACGGCTCCCACCTGGGAATTTTCCGTTCCGTCCAGAGAGGCAATTTCAACATCCCCCAGCACGCGCATGAAAGCGAATCCGGTCGTGTCCGTTCCGGATGTCAGGGTGACGCCACCCTGAGAGATGGAAGTGCGCAGATCCAGCCCGGCGCTATAGCCGTTGGAAGCATTCATGGTGATCATTCCGGTAAATCCGGAAGCGTCTCCGCTGATGATGAGCTTTCCGTTGGAATTGTACCTGCCGTCGCCCGCTCCGCGGCTGTAAGTCAGAGAGCCGGCTCCAGTGAGCGTTCCGGTGAAGCCCATTTCCTTGGCCCAGTTGTCCCTGCCCACCAGGGAGACCGCCCCGTTGACGGTAACGGTTCCGGTGAAGCTATGCTGATAGTCCGCGGCGCTTGCCTGGGAGGCGTCCACCCATTTCAGGGAAACGGCGTCGGACGCGTTTGTTCCCAAAATCAAATCGGAGTTGATGGTATGGTGGGAGGTTCCCGAACTGTTGCCGGCAATAATCAGCGACGTGCCGTTTTCCAGGGTGACGGAAGAACCCGCGCTTCCCCAGCGGATGGATGAGGTTCCGTTCCCTATCTGGAGGTTGCCCTCCTGCACCACGATGTGGCCGGAGTTGCTCCCCGTCAGTTTCAGCAAGCCCGTGCCGGTTTTCCGGACAGTTCCTTCCCCAGTAATGGCATTGCCGAAAACGATGTCGGACGGAGTCGCCAGAGTGATGAAAGAGTTGGCATCCGGAGAAAGGGAGAATACCGGGTTAGTGACGGTTCCCAAATCCACCGTCACCGTCGCGCCATTGGCCGCACCCAAAAAGGAACCGGCCTCCCAGGTTACCCCCGTGCCGGGAAGGGCCGTATCATAACCGAATGCCAGAACACCCTGCGACACAGCCACAGTAGTACCCGTGCCGAGTATGGAAGAGGTGCCGAGGACCAACGTTCCCGTGCCTTCCTTGGTGACGGCCGTATTGGTAATTTCTCCCGTCCCCGTCAGTTCATAACGGGTGGTGGAGTTGCGGACAAGCATGGAGCTTGGCGAAACCTCAGAATCTAGCTGTACGACAGAGTTAGTGACTCCGGCCTGGTCCGCAAAGGAAACCGCCATACCATCCGCATATGTGGCGGGCGCACCGCCGTCCGTCCAGACATGTTCCGCGCTCCAGACGCCGTTTTCACCCCCCTCCCACAAAAGGAGGGTTCCCGCCGTATAGACAAGGTCTTTGCCGTTGTCGGAAATGGTGATGGACCCAGCCACACCGTCAGCAAAGGAAGCCTTAATGGAAGATATATTGGACAGGCCCGTAGTTGAAAGGACGGACATGCCGTCTGTCAGGGTGCCGAATTCGGAAAGATCCAGGTTCAGTTCCCCTTCAGCGGAAAGAGAGAACGAGCCGTCCAGATTGATTCCCGTTCCTGCCCCTCCCGCCAGCGCCAGCACGCTGGAACCGGTCATGTTCAGATTCCCCGTAAAGAAAGAATCCTGGAACATGGTCACGATGTCGAAACCGGTCACAGCCGTATTGGAGAAGGAAATGGCGTGATCCGCCGTATTGCCGTAACCTCCCAGCAGCAAGGAAGAGGTGCCGCCTATCGTGCCTCCCGACGCATTCAGCGAGCTGCCCGTCCGGAATACTGCTTTCTTAACGGTAAGGGTAGCGTCCCCGTTTACGGAAGACCCTGTTCCTCCGCCGCCCGCGTAAAGAGCACCCGTGTACGCACCGCCATCCAGCGTCAGGCTGGAATTGCCGCTGACGGCGGATGTTCCTGATGAGCTGAACCCGCCGCCGTAAATAGCCCCAGTAAAGACGGCGTCACTGGCAGCGGTAATGCTGACGCTGGAATCGCCTCCTATCGTATACGCCCCGGAACCTCCCGAATAGGAACCGCCCACGATGCTCTTGACAAAACTGCCGGAGGCCGTTCCCAAATCAATCGTCACATTGGTGCTTCCGGTAATGGCGGCACGGGACGAGGAATTGGCTTCATAAGTGCTGCCGCCGATGATGAAGCCCCGGACAACGGAGTTGAGCGAAATGGTTTCGTCCGTGACGCTTTGCATGCTGCGCACGACGACGTACGTGCTGCCGTCAAGGTTATTTACGGAATTATGGGCTGCCGTGCCGCCGCCTATCAAACTGCCCTTGATGACGGCATTCCCGTCCACGGATACGTAAACGTTTCCCGTGATGCCTGCCGCCTGGCCGTCCTTGTAGTTGCCTCCCACAACCCAATTGACGGCAGTGTCCCCCTGAATCTGGGTATGGACGTCTCCCGTAACGTTCCACTTGCCGGAGCCGCTCCAGTTATTGGCATAGCTGCCGCCGATAATCAGATTGTAATTGCCCCCCAGCACATCCGTCCAGATGCCGGTGGTGATTTCCGTAGCCGTGGCACTGGTGGCAGTATTGTAGTAGCCGCCGGCCAGGGTCACTCCTGTCAGGTCTCCCGTTCCGGTGACGGCATTCACGGAACCGAACCCCTCCTGCATGGAAGAAGCCCGGATGCCGTACAGGGACAAAGACTGTTGGTTTACCAGCGTACCTGTTGCGGAAGAGGGAGCTTCTTCCAGCCCCCAGGCAGGGTCCCAGACGGTCTCATGGGCGCCGGAAGCCGTAAACGTGATGACTGTTTTTCCGTCCACGGTGCTGATTGTGTACAGGGACTCGTCAACATCCGCCAGAGTAAAGCCGTTCCCCAAATCAACGCCCAGGTTATAGGAGGTGTTCACCAGGGCTTCAGAACCGAACAAGTCCTGGAATTCCTGAAAACCGGAGAAATCAATGAGGCCGGAAGTCAGCGTCACGTTCTGCAGCACGCTGCCGACATTGTCCATGGAAGTATAATACAAACGGCCTCCATCCACCGTCACATTGCCCGTGATCGTCCCGGAACCGTTGGCGAGGATGCCCATCGTTTCCCCTACCGTGAAGGCGTTCTGGAAATTCATGGTGCCCGCAGAGGCGGAGATGGTGCCGTTTCCCGACAGTCCCGTCACGGTCATGGTTCCGGCGCCCGCATCCAGTCGGCCTCCGGCAAGCGCGGCGTTAATGGAACCGGCCCTGGAGAGGACGGCGCCGGAATTGACGGTATAGGTTCCCGTAAGCGCCACGTTCTCGGAAAGATGCACCCAGCCCGACTGGGCGACGAAGTTGCCTGCCCCGGTGATGGAATTGTCAATGACATCCGCCACATCCCCCGCAGTGCCGTAATAGGTCAGGTACTGGGAGTTGGCCGAAGTAGTAACGGCGGCAGTCCCAAGGGAGCCGGAAGCACCGATGCCCAGAGAGGCAAAGCTTCGCGTAATGGCGATCGTCCCCCCAATTTCATTGGCGGTGTTGAGCAGGTTGTAATAGGTATATTCATTCGCGCCGCCGCTGATGGAAAAACCGCTTGCCGCCGTGAGAACACCGGAAAATTTTACGTTCTTGCCCCAGCTGGATGTCAGGTTGACGCCGCTACCGAGAGTCACCGCTCCGGAAAAATTAAAACCGCCGCTATTGATGGAAGCGGCATTGTAGGAGGCAGCACCCGTCACGGGAGGTCCGTCCTGAATATTCAGTGTGGTACCGTCACCCATGACCAGTTTTTGGGACCAGGTGACATTTCCGGAGAACAGGGAAAGAGTGCCTCTGCTGATTTTCAGGGTTGCGTTCGGAGATGCCGCGGGAGAGAGCGCCGTATTCTTGTCGGAATTGCCCAGGGTGAAGGTGCCTCCCCCCGTATAGTCCACCGTTACGGTGCCGCCGAAACTGCCGCCGTAAGAGGAAGAATCCCCCGTGATGGTCAGCGTGGTCCCCTCCCCGGTGATCAAAGCCGCGGCATTGTTGTGCTCCAGCTTGCTGATGGAAGTGTTCACGCCGGCTTTCAGGACGGAAGCACCCGTCGTATAACCGTAACCGCCCAGTTTGATCGTGGCGTATTGGGCGGCCTGCGCATGGTTGAGGTTCAGGATGTTGTTCTGAGATCCCCCCGTCGTGTTGGAATAAAGGGAAATGATTCCGTTGAAAGTGCCTGCCCCGTTCAATGTCAGGGTGGAAAGGCTGGCGCCCCCGTTGGCCACCCGGTTTACCGTCAGGATGGCTTCCGGAGCCGTCCCGTTCAAATTGGTGATTGAGGCCGTACCGGCTCCGGCAAAATTCAAGGTAGTAGAAGCCGTAACAGTACCGACATCATAGGAGGCCGAGCCTCCCGCCGCCACATTCACCTGGGTTCCGTCAAAGGCGACATCCGCCGCATAAGACTGTGATGCTGTCACCAAAAGACCAGAAACTCCTGCCAGCGTGGCGGTGCCAAGCGTTACTCCGGAAAAGGAGGTCATCAAGGCAGCCAATAAATTCAAAGGGAGGTGTAATTTCATGAAACGTTTGATAATTAGGTATTTAATGAACAAATAAGAGCCTTTCCCACAACACGGCAAGGGAAATATGATTGTGAATATAAATAAGGAATTCGCAATCCGCTGTCAAAGGAAAAGAATCAGTTACAACGGTTTTCCGGAATACCCGGAACGTTTTCTCCGTCAAAAAAATCCGGGATTCCCGCCAGTAAATTATGTTAAAGATATGTAACATATTCATTATCAATATAATAATTCTGTTAAAAATTGAATAATATGTGAATAAAAGTGAAGCGGATTGCGAATCCGTATTTTATCCGTTCATTACCAGATAAAATAAAAATGGCCTGCACAATAAGTTGTGCAGGCCCAGCCTTAAAAACCAGAGAGAAACATCCAGTTCAACCTCTGGTCCATTTTTCCAAAAATTCCCCGGCGTCCTTCCCTTCTCCAATGTGCCTGAGCAGAGCGCTCCCAAGCACGGCGGCATCCGGCCGGGCATCTTCAGGCAGCGTCTCCAGCTGGTCCGGCGTCTGAAGCCCGAAGCCCAGCGCCAGCGGCACATCAAAAACGGACCGGGCACGGCGCATGGTTTCCGTAACGCTCCGCTCCAGGTTGGCTTTCCCACCGGTGGTTCCCAGCACGGAGACCACATAAACGAAGCCGGAAGTATAAGGCTTGTATTCCCGCATGCGTTCCACGGAAGTATTGGGAGCCACCAGAGTGACGAGCGTCAGGCCATGGGGACTGAAAGCCTCCCGGAACATTCCGGATTCCTCCAACGGCATATCCGGTACAATGAAACCGCTGACGCCCGCCTCCTCCGCATCCAAGGCAAGCTGTTCCAGGCCGTACTGGTAAAAGGGATTTACGTATCCCATCAGCACCAGTTCGGCTGAAAAACCGCCCTTGCGGGCTTTCAGACCGTCCAGAATCCACTTCAGGCTGACGCCGCGGGCCAGGGCATCCCGGGATGCCTGTTCAATAACCGGGCCGTCCGCTACGGGATCCGAGAAGGGAACTCCTATCTCAATAATATCCGCCCCGGCTTCGTCAATACGGGACAAGTACGTCCAGAAGGATTCCTTGTCCGGGAATCCGGCGGTAATGAAAGGGATAACGGCACGCCTGCCGAGGGCATGGGCCCTCTCCACGGCTTTCTGCAACGGTGATTTCTGCATATTATTCATGGAAGAATGCGGCTTAAAGATTCAAATATTTTTTAACGATTCCCAGGTCCTTGTCTCCGCGGCCGGAGAGATTGACCAGGACGTCCCCCCCCTGCGGCAGTTCCTCCGCATGGTCCAGCACCCAGGCCACGGCATGGGAGGATTCCAGCGCAGGAATGATTCCTTCCTCTCTGGTGAGCGTCTGGAAAGCGTTTAAAGCAGAGGCATCGCAAATCACACCGTAATGGACACGGCCCGTTTCCGCCAGATAGGCATGTTCCGGGCCTACCCCGGGATAGTCCAGCCCGGCGGAAATGGAATGGGACGGCTGTATTTGCCCGTTCTCATCCTGTAACAGCATGGTCACATGACCGTGCAGCACGCCGGGGCTGCCCAGATTGATGGGGGCGGAGTTATAACAGCCGGGCTCACCGGTGCCTCCCGCCTCAACCCCTACCAGACGGACGCCTTCATCCTCCACAAAGGGGTGAAGCATGCCGATGGCATTGGAGCCGCCGCCCACGCATGCCACCACCACATCCGGCAGCCTGCCTGCACGCTCCAGCATCTGGGCGCGGGCCTCCCGCCCAATGACGGATTGAAGCTGCCTGACCAATGTGGGGAACGGATGGGGGCCCGCCGCCGTACCGAAACAATACAGGGTATCCGCCTGATGGGAAATCCAGTAGCGGAGAGCCTCGTTAATGGCATCCTTCAACGTGCGGGAACCGCTCTCAATCGGAAAAACCGTTGCTCCCAGCAATTTCATGCGCATAACGTTCATGGACTGGCGTTCTACATCCTCTGCGCCCATAAAGATGGTGCAGTCCATTTTAAGCCGGGCGGCCGCCGTAGCCGTAGCCACGCCGTGCTGCCCCGCCCCGGTTTCCGCAATAAGATGCGTTTTCCCCATCATTTTGGCCAGAAGGGCCTGGCCGAGGGCGTTATTGATTTTGTGGGCTCCGGTGTGCAGCAGGTCCTCCCGTTTCAGCCACAGGCGGAAGCCCAGTTTTTCCGAAAGGTGGGGACAGAACGTGAGGGGAGTTTCACGGCCCGCGTAATTGACCAGCAGATCCTGAAGCGCATCCCGGTACTCGCGGGACGGCATGATGGAGTCCATGGCTTCCTCCAGCTCCATGAGCGGGGGGCGCAGCGCTTCCGGTACGAAGCGGCCGCCGAAATTGCCGAAATATCCTTCTTTCTTCATGCGATGTGGTAAGGAGTGTAAGGGGTGAGTGGTTTGAGGGCCGCCAGCAGTTTTTGCGGGCTTTTCTGGCCGGGGATGGCTTCCACGCCGGAGTTCAGGTCTATGCCGTCCGGAGAGCATTGTTCCAGAGCCCTGTTCAGTGAGGCGGAGGAAAGGCCGCCCGCCAGGAACCAGGGCCGGGGGGAACTCAGAGACGCCAGGGAGGTCCAGTCAAGGGAAACGCCGTGGCCGCCGCCCTGGCTGCCGGCATCCAGCAGAAACCAGGCGCAGCTGTCCGCCCATAGCTCCATTTCCCTTTGCAGGGTATCTACGGATTCATACCGGTCCGGCCACAATACGCGGATCACTTTTTCCGGACCGATGCGGCGCGCGCAGTCCAGAGAATGGGCGCCATGAAGCTGGGCGAATTCCAGACGGGCCGTTTTCATGATATCCATGATTTCCTCCGCGTTCTGGTTCACGAAAACGCCCACGCGGCGGATCAGGGCGGAGTCCAGGGCCGCCGCGCGCGACGGCGCAATATAACGCGGACTTCCGGGATGAAAGATGAAGCCGCAGAAATGGGCCCCCATCCCCATGGCGGTTGATAAATCGCTCTGGCGGGTAATTCCGCACACCTTGATTGCAAATGAATGCTTCTTCATATCGTTTCTTCTAAAATTGCCGCCAGTTTTTCACCCGGCCTTCCTCCGTCCATCAGGGCTGTTCCCATCAGTACGGCCTGAAACCCCGCTTCCGCGGCTTCCCTGAGATGAGCCCCGGCGTTCATGGCGCTGGCGGCGATCCACACCTCCCCCTCACGGCGGAATTTCGCCATGTCCAGGCAGGCCTGCCTGTCCGTTTTCAATGTGTCCAGGTCACGGGCGTTTACCTGGATGATGCGCGCGCCGGAGTCCCTGGCAATTTCCAGATCCGCAGCGTCGAACACTTCCACAACGGCGTGCATGCCGTAAGCCTCCGCCTGCTTCCTGAGAACACGGAGCGTCCGTGCATCCGGCGTCAGACGGACAATGAGCAGCAAAGCGGAAGCCGGCGTAGAAGCCGTCTCCATCACCTGAAGCTGATGAAAAATGAAATCCTTGCGGAGAAGCGGAAGCCCGGCGCGGCTCATGCGTTCCAAATATCCGATGCGGCCGCCGAAAAACTGTTCTTCCGTCAACACGGAGATGCAGGAGGCGCCTGCCGCAGCGTATTGTTCAGCCACTTCCTCCGGTTTCAGCCCGGTGGCGATGACACCGCGCGACGGAGAGGACTGCTTAAACTCCGCAATGACCGCCACGGACTGCCCGTCCGGCGGTTCCGCAATGGCTTTCAGGAAATCCGGCCGGTGCCCCTTCCACGGGCGCGGCAGTTCCCGGCGGGAGGCCATGTCCGTGAGCAGGGCTATTTCCTCCGCCTTGGCTTCCCGGAACCGGTCAAGCAGCATGAAGCGTTCTCCTTCCTATGCCGGCGCAGACGGCTTCCCGTGCTTTCGCCATGCAGACGGACAGGTCCATGTGCTCCTCCAGCAGGAACATGGCTACCCCCACATTCAGAATCACCATGTCCATCATGGCACGCGGGCCATTCCCCGCCAGGATGTTTTTCAGCACGTCCACGGCTTCCGACTTGGAATGAACGGCCAGTTCCTCCGGATTGCAGGGCTGGATGCCGTAATCCAGGGGATCCAGGGACATGGGCGTCAGCCTGCCGTTGTGGATGATCATCATCTTGGTGGGCCCCAGCGGCGTCACCTCGTCATATCCCCCGGCGCCATATACTACGGCAGCCTTGCGGATGTGGGACTGGCGGAGCGTCTCCGCCAGCAGCTCGACGAGTTCCGGACGGGCCACGCCCAGCAGGATGTGAGTGGGACGCGCCGGGTTGATGAGGGGGCCCAGCAGATTGAACAGGGTGCGGATGCCCAACTCCCGGCGGATGGGGCCTACATTGCGGAAGGAAGGATGAAAATTAGGCGCGAACAGGAAAGCGAAGTTCCGCTCGTCCAACAGGCGCCGGACATCTTCCGGAGCTACGTCCAGCGGGAATCCCAGGCCTTCCAGAGCGTCCGCAGAACCGCAGGAGGAGGACACGGCGCGGTTGCCGTGCTTCACCACCCTGTATCCCATTCCGGCCAGCGTCAGAGCCGTGGCTGTGGAGCAATTGAAAGAGTTGCGACCGTCTCCCCCCGTGCCTACCACGTCAATGCAGTCGCCTTCCAAACCTTCCACCCGGTTGGCGCGGCCCAGGGCAATGCCCACGGCGTGGGCCATTTCCAGCGGGGTTTCCCCTTTCATGCGGAGCCCCATCAAAAAGCAGCCCGCCTGGGCCGGAGTCATGCGGCCATCCATGATGTCCGCAAAGCCTGCGGCAGCCATATCCGCCGTCAGGTCCTGTCCGGCGGCCAGGGCGTCCAGAATGCGGCTGATGCGCTTTTCCTTCTGCCCCGAAGGCACAACGTTATCCGGGAAATTGCCCAGAAGCTGAAGCCCGTTCGGCGTCAGGATGGATTCCGGATGAAACTGGATGCCCACCCACGGACGGTCATTGTAGCGCAGGGCCATGACTTCCCCTTCCGGCCCGCGGGAAGTAACGGTAAAGCGGGGATTCGGCTCGTCCTCCTTGGACTGGACCACCAGGGAATGGTAGCGTCCCACGGTCATGGGATTGGGAAGCCCGGAAAACAGCCCCGCGCCGTCATGGATGATGTCGGAACTCTTGCCGTGCATGACATACGGAGCGCGGGAAACCTCCGCCCCGGCGAAGTAGCCCAGAAGCTGGTGTCCCAGGCACACGCCCAGCACGGGAACGGAAGCGGGGAGGCGTTTCAGAAACTCCAGGCACAGCCCGGCGTTGCGCGGATGGCTGGGGCCGGGGGAAATGCACACGGCTTCCAGCTCCGGGCTGGTCGCCAGTTCCAGAATACGAGGATCGTCATTCGCATGCACCACGGGCTTGCGTCCCAGGGCATAAAACGCCTGCACCAGATTCCACGAAAACGAATCGTAATTATCAATGAACAGAAACATGGTCTTCTCCTTTCAAAATAACGTCAATAATCTTACCCTTGTTCATGCACTCCTGCCATTCCGCGGCCGGATCGGAATCATATACGATGCCGGCTCCCGTCTGCCAGTGGATGCGCCCATCCTTCACCCACATGCTGCGGATGGTGATGCCGGAATCCATGTGGACGCCGTTTTTGTCCAACCCCAGCCATCCGATGCATCCGGCGTACGGTCCGCGCGGCAGAGGCTCTTCCTCCGCCAGGATTTCCATGGCGCGCACCTTGGGGGCTCCGCTAACCGTCCCGGCCGGGAAGGCAGCGCCAAGAATGTCCAAGACGTCCAATCCGTCGTTCACCTGGGCGGTCACGCGGGAAGTCATATGCATCACGTGGGAAAAACGTTCAATCTCCATCAGGCGTTCCAGTTTCACGGAACCGGGCTTGGCGACACGGCCCAGGTCGTTGCGCCCCAGATCCACCAGCATGACATGTTCCGAACATTCCTTCGGATCTTTCAGGAGATCGGCAGCCAGAGCGGCATCCTCATCGTCATCCCTGCCGCGCCTGCGCGTTCCGGCAATGGGGGAAAGCTGAAGCTTGCCGTCCGTGCAGCGCACCATCAGTTCCGGAGAAGATCCGAACAGCGTCACCTCCGGCAGGCGCATGAAAAACATGTATGGGGAAGGATTAATGCTGCGCATGCGGCGGTACAGCATGAAAGCGTCTCCGTGGAACTCCGCGGAAGCCTGGGAGGAAAGCACCACCTGGATGGCTTCTCCGTCATGCAGCAGCTCCTTGATATGCTCTACCCCCTTCATGTAGGCTGCCTGGTCCGGTGTGCGGGAAACTTCCCCGACGGAAGGTTCCTCCGCCCCATGGAGCGGGGCATGGGACAAATCCCGGTGTTCACCCAGGCTGAGTTGGGTAAGGCGATTGTACAAATGGTCAAAAACAATCACGGTGCCGGCCAGCACCAGGCAGGACTCTGCGGAAGAAGCCGGAATGGCCTGCGCCAGCCTGGGCTGGAACAGGGCGGCGGTTTCATACCCGAAATAGCCGTACAGAGCCCGTGTAATGGGAGCCTGCCTCATATCGTCCCCCACCAGCTCCAGACGTTGCATCAGAGAGCGCAGTCCATCCAGGTAAGGCATGCCTTCCAGCTCCTTCAGGGAAGCCAGACGGTCGTCTTTGATGGAAAGGGAAAGCCTGGCGTCCACACAGGAAACGGTCATCAGATAATCGCAGGCGATGATGCTGTAGCGCCCCCATCTGCCGTCCACTTCCGCGCTTTCCAGTAGAAGTCCGGGAATTTTGTTCTGAGTCAGGCTCAGAAACAGGCTGATAGGGGTCTCCAGATCGGCGCTCAGGCGGCGGCTGCGCTGTTGGAGAGTGATCATTGATGGTGTTTGCATGGATGATGATGTAAGTTGAAAATAAAAAAACTGCTTTGACTCTCGGAGGAATCAAAGCAGTTCTTGAAAAATGGTCATAGCTGAATGCTATTACTGCACCTCGGGATTCCCCCGTCCGGACATGGGTACGCGCCACCAATAGCCGTTGCCATAATAACGGTTCTTGCTAAAAAAGGGCTGTACTGTGCTGAAATGCATCTGCGCGTTTATTACTCCTCTGCCCCTTCTTTGTCAAAAAAACTTTCCGTCAATGGCGAAAAAACCGTATTGGCTTCTCAATCGGCCCAGAGAAAACACGACGCCTCTCCGGCGCTTCCAAACTTCCAAAGGAACCGCCCGCCCCACTCCCACCGGCGGAACGGAGCTGCCAACTGGCGCAGCACGTTTCTCCTTTCCTTTTTTACGAATCCAGAATTCCCTTTCCAGAAACCGGTTATTGCAAGCCTTGCCATCGGACTCGAGCCTTCTTCACTCCCCCCGGTTTCCGGCATATCTCTTCACAAAAAGAAAAGGGAGAAAGAGCGTCTTGAACATTCGGGGCTGGACTCCATCACTTCTTTTTCCTGTAGAGCTTGTCATGTTTCTGACGATGTTTCCCTTGATAAAGGAAATCCGTCTTTTCGTCCCTGCCCACGGTGCGGTCAATCAAACCGGGGATGTCTTCTTTTGAATATCCGGCTTCCAGAATAAAATTCTCAACCTTGCCGTATTGACCGGGGAATTCGGAAACAAGCAGTTTCATCAAGGCTTTTTCAAGATGCTTGACTTCGTCTCCAAATACTTCATTTCTCGTCTCGATAAAAGAACGGTGGCTTGAACCTTCACGCATCAGTTTGAGGACTTCCTGAACGGGGAGACGTTTGATTCTTTCTATCTCACGCTTCCGGAATTCCTTTTCCTTGTCGGAAAGGGGAGGGACGGGATTTCCCTGGGCATCCCTCCGGTAGGGATTGGGCTCCTGCGCGTTTTTGTACTGTTTCAGGATGCGCGCGTAATAGGGAAGAAACAGGCGCCGGATGATCTGATTTTTAACGGGTTCCTTGATTTTATTCGTCTTCCGGACCAGGCCGATATATTTTTCCATGAGGAGGCAGACTCTGGATTTGTGGTGAATATCAGCCCTATCATCGCCCATATCAACATCCGGCTCGATTTCCCGGTACGTTTTGTAGGTAAAAAGGGGTGCCGAGGCTACCAGATAACAATGCCATATTTTCTCTTTCAGCACGGTATCAATGTTATCCTGTGTCGTCAAACTAAAGGTGAGCGTATGTTTCCTGGCCCCGTTATAGAAGGATTTGAGCCGCATGTCCTTCAGCAAACCGGAGAGTTCCCGAATGGTTGCGGACGGCTGTTTGTACTGGTCGATGCACGCCGGGCTCTCCAGGGGAGAATCGGAATAGGCCTGATTACCCTTCCCGATCATCAGGCAGACGGCACATGCGCATAAAGGAGGTAACAGGTTCATTGTTTTTTAATCCTCATTGCTGGTTCTTGTAAAGGTGATGCCGAATTTCTCAACAACCGTTTTTGTGGTATTTTGATCAATGGCTTCAATACGGTATTTTTGATTTGTCGTTCCTAAAAAAATGGAATCCTGTTGTTCACTGCCTTTCCCTCCCTTTCTCCAATGAATATGGAAGTTGCATACAAACCAAAATTGTTGAGGATTATGTTTGGACCGGCGAATCGTTTCAAGAACTTCCTCAATATTGCGATTGTCCCCTACCATATCATAAAAATTATTTTTATCCTGAATGGGAGCGGCATGTTGCAGGTTACATGCTCGGCTGCCAGTTCCGGTTGAGGCCGCGGGGGAGTCCCGTTCTTTCCTTCCCACATGAGTCCCCCATCCCGCTCAATCACCTTGACTCCCTTAAAACTGACGTCAGTAGGAAAAAGCGTCACTTTAACAAATCCCCAGACACCGTGTTCCCCCTTGGATATTTTAAGATCGGCCGTATTGGCGGAAAAGCCATCTCCCAGATCCATGTGTCCCTCATATTTTTCCTTCGTTATCTTCTTGGGAATCCTGATATTGACGGTGATTTTAGCTTCTTTGCCTTCACCGGTTTTGGCTGTAATGGTGACGCGGGTATCTTTGGTTAAATCTTTTCTGGCGCTCAGGGCGATCTTTTGTTCACCTTTAAATGACTCATTATCTGTCGGTTGAAATCCGTCTCCCTTGATACTCCAAATAAGTTCCTTGATATCTCCCCTGGGCTTGCCGATCAGAAGAAAGGAGATATTCTCCCCGACTCCTATATTTTTTCTTTTTCTATCGTCTTCCTTGTCCTGTTCACTTCCTCCCTTGATATAATAATCCGCAGAGCACAACTCTGTCTGAGATTTAATCTGGAGGGGGCCACAGGCTTCCTCTTCCGTCTCCTTCATGTCATCATCCGGGCCATCCGAAGCCCACAAGGGAACAACTCCGGAAAAAACTGCCAGACAGCAGAATAAAAACCGGAAGGAAGAAAAAGCCAGCTGGCCTATTCTGTCAGTCATTTTGTTATTTTTTATACTAACAAAAATAAAATCTGATACAAATAAAAATATGATTTAAAAAATCATACTTACCCCCTCCCCCCCTATTAGGAACAGTCTTTCAGAGAGCCTTTGAAAGAAGCGGAAATTAAAAAACCGCTCACCAGTGGACGGTTCCCTTCAGCCAGAAAAAAAGGGAGTCCGCCAATCTTGCGGACTCCCTCCGTTTTCCGTGAAAGAATCTTTCTGTTTAGAACAGGGTCACGGCTATATTCACGCCGGCGGTGACGATAGCCACCATGCTCATGAGCTTGATCAGGATGTTCAGGGACGGGCCGGACGTATCCTTGAAGGGGTCGCCCACCGTATCGCCGATAACGGCTGCCTTATGGCTTTCCGAGCCTTTGCCGCCCACATGGCCCTGCTCAATATATTTCTTGGCATTGTCCCACGCTCCGCCGGAATTAGCCATGAATACGGCCAGCACAAAGCCGGAAGCCAGGCCGCCGGCCAGCAGGCCGAACACGCCGGGAACGCCGAAAACGATACCCATGCAGATGGGGGTGATGACCGCCAGTACGGACGGCCAGATCATCTCATGCTGCGCTCCCGCCGTGGAAATTTCCACGCAGCGCACGTAATCCGGTTCTGCCTCTCCGGTCAGGATTCCCTTGATTTCCTTAAACTGGCGGCGCACTTCCTTAACCATTTTTTCCGCGGCGCGGCCGACGGCATTCATGGTCAGCCCGCAAAACATGAAGGACATCATGGCCCCCACGAAGAGCCCCATGAGCACCTTCGGGTTCATCAGGGTTACCTGGAAATAGCCCATGAAATCAGACAGGGAAGCAGTGGAGATTTTGGAAACCTCCACACTCACGGCATCATTAATTTTGTAAATGGTATTGCCCGTGGCCTCACTCCAGTGAAGGATGGAAATCTTCAATTCTTCAATATAGGAGGCCAGAAGCGCCAATGCCGTCAGAGCGGCGGAACCGATGGCAAATCCCTTGCCCGTGGCGGCGGTCGTGTTGCCCAGGGCATCCAGGGCATCCGTGCGGCGGCGCACTTCCGGGTCCAGCTTGCTCATCTCCGCATTACCCCCGGCGTTGTCGGAAATGGGGCCGTAAGCGTCCGTCGCCAATGTCAGGCCCAGCGTGGAAAGCATGCCGACGGCGGCAATGCCGATGCCATACAGCCCCTTGCTCATTTCCGCCCCGGTGAAATGCCAGTCCCCGGAAGCCAGGCCGTAAGCCAGCACAGTGCCAACGACGACAGTAATTACGGGAATGCAGGTGGAAATCATGCCAATACCGATGCCGGAAATAATGACGGTGGCCGGCCCCGTCTTCGCGCTGTGGGCGATTTTACGGCAGGGATAGGAATCATGGGAGGTGTAATGCTCCGTGCTCTTGCCGATGACGATGCCCACCGCCAGGCCGGTGACGATGGCCCCCCAGATGCCGGCCCAGTTATCCAGGCCGATGAGCTGAAGCAGGAATGCGGAAGCAATGGCAATCAGGAAGGAACTCAAGTTGATGCCACGGTTCAGGGCAGCCATCAGCTCCGTTTGGGAAGCGCCGCGCTTCACGCGCACCGCGTACACGCCCAACAGGGAAAGAATGGTGCCAAGGGCGGCGATCAGCATGGGCGTAAGGACGGCCTTGATCGCCATTTCAGGAACGGCCATGTAAGCTGCCGCACCCAAAGCGGCGGAAGCCAGAATGGAACCGCAGTAAGATTCGTAAAGGTCCGCCCCCATGCCGGCCACGTCCCCCACGTTATCGCCCACGTTATCCGCAATGGTGGCTGGGTTGCGGGGGTCGTCCTCCGGAATGCCGGCCTCCACCTTCCCCACCAGGTCGGCCCCTACATCCGCCGCCTTGGTGAAAATGCCGCCGCCCACACGGGCAAACAGCGCCTGGAGGGAAGCCCCCATGCCGAACGTCAGCATGGTGGTAGTAATGACGACCAGGCGCATGGAAAGCTCCATGTCCCCGTAAAACCAATCCAGAACCCAGTACCAGGCACCGATATCAAGCATGGCAAGGCCCACGACGGTCAGGCCTAGCACGGCGCCCGAGCGGAAAGCTATTTGCAGCCCGGCATCCAGGGAATGGCGGCAGGCATTCGCCACGCGGCCGGAAGCGTACGTAGCCGTCTTCATTCCGATGTAGCCGGCCAGACCGGAGAAAAAGCCGCCTGAAATGAAAGCGAAGGGAACCCAGGGGTTCTGAATGTGGAGGCAGTAGGCCAGAAAAGCGAAGACAACAGTAATGAGCACAAAGAAAATGGCGACAATCTTATACTGCTGCCGCAGGTAGGCCATGGCGCCGCTGCGGACATGCCGGGCGATCATTTTCATGACCTCGTTCCCCTCATCCTGCGCTTTCATGCGATAAAAAAAGATGCCCGCAAAAATGAGGGCCAGCACGGAAGCCGATGGGATGAGCCAAAATAAATCCTGGATGGTTATCATTGTCAGTACACTTTAAATTAAAGTAGTAAAAACATAACACCAGCTCTACTTTACTCCAAGAAAAAACCTGTGTCCGGAACGGGAAATGCCCCTTCCAGCAGAAAGACCAGCACCACGGGAAAAACAGCGCCTATCTATCCGCATCTGCGTCAATCAGAGAGAGCTCCTCCGGCGTAAACGGCGCACTATCCAGTGCTTTCAGGCAATCCCTGATTTGCGAGGGGCGGCTGGCTCCAATCAGGGCCGTGGTCACTACGGGATCTTTCAGCACCCAGGCCAGAGCCATCTGGGCGAGGCTCTGACCCCGGCTCCGGGCCAGGGCGGCCAGACGGCGAATTTTATCCCCATGCTGAAAAACCCGCTCCTTTGTTAAAAAGACGGAGGAACCCGCCGCGCGGGAATCTTCGGGAATGCCTTCCAGATAACGGTCCGTCAACATCCCCTGGGCCAGGGGAGAGAAAGCGGCGCACCCGGTACCCGTTTCCCGAACAGCCTGAAAAACGGATTTCTCCGGTTCCCGATTAAACATATTGTAACGAATCTGATGCACCAGGCACGGAACGCCGGCCTCCCCAAGCATGGAGCACATCTGCCTGGCCTGTTCCGCCGGGAACTTGGAAATACCGGCATACAGGGCCTTTCCGGAGCGAACCGCCGTAACAAGGGCTCCCGCCGTTTCTTCAAGGGGAGTTTCCGGATCATGCCGGTGCGCGTAGAAAATATCCACATAATCCAGCTTCATGCGGGAAAGGGACTGGTCCAGGCTGGCAAGCATGTGTTTGCGGGATCCCCAATCCCCATACGGGCCGGGCCACATCAGATGCCCCGCCTTGGTTGCAATAACAAGTTCATCACGGAAACGGGACAAATCCTGCATGAAAATACGGCCAAAGCATTCTTCCGCCGAACCGGGAGGAGGACCGTAATTATTCGCCAGGTCAAAATACGTGATACCGGCATCAAACGCGCCGTGAATAAGCCGACGGGCGTTCTCAAAATCATCCGCAGCGCCAAAATTATGCCAAAGCCCCAGGGAAACGGGAGGAAGCAGCAGCCCGCTGCGCCCGCAGCGGCGGTAGGCTGCGTGTCTGTAGCGGCCGGGATCTGGAAGATAATTCATCGGAAAGAAAAAAGGGGGGAATTACCGTGGCTGAGACGGACGCCCATGCCGTACGCCGGAACGCCATGCTTCCGTACGGTATTTGGAAGCCAGCAGTTCCTCCACGCGGGCATTCATGCTGGGGAACAATTCCGCGTCCACGCACAGGGAATGCTTTTCCGCCAGGCGGGCAGCCAGCAATTCATCCCATCCGGAAGGGAGAAGACAATTCTGGATGCTCCCCTGGTGAAGAACGCCTCCGCGGACTCTTCTCTGGCCGCCGCCTGCCAGTTTTTCCCCGCCGGGAAGGACAAGATCACTCGTTACGGGGCTGGAAAAACAGGCCCGCCCTCCGTCCGGGGCATCCCCGTCCAGCATCACGCACTCCACCCCGCAATCCCTCAGGACGCGGGCCAGCGCCCCATGAATCCAACGGTACAAAACCGCGCTGGAAGGACGCTCTTTTTCTCCCTTGCGGTGCATGGCCAGAGTAAAGGGAATATCCTGCCGATGGTCTACAATCCCCCCCCCTGTCCAGCGGCGGATAAAATGAAGCTCCTCACCCGGAAAAATGGCACGCGCCGTGGCCTCCTCATCAAAATAACCGTAAGTCACGGTCGGTTCCGCCCAGCGGTACGCCCTCAGCACAGGCTTCCTGCCCCATTCCAGCAGAGCTTCGTCCACGGCCATGGCTTCCTCCCCGCTTCTGGCGACAGGATCGCGCCACAGCACTAATTCCGGCAGAGGGGATAAATTGCCGACGATATTTGTGAAACCCAACATATGGCAACTACAGAACAATTAACGGCAGGAACGCTCCAGGCAAAAAGCAACAGCGGACGTTCCGCCCTCCCCGGTTTCCCGGATACAGGCCTAACGGTTCATCGGCAATGCAATCCTCTGGGTGAAAGACCGGGTATAACGTTCGAAAAATTCTTCAGGAGAAGGAGCGGGACGCTTTTTCTGCCGGATCTGGTCCACAAGAGCCATGCCTTCATCCGTCACCACCGTCATGGAAATTGTCACGGCAGTAACGCGGCCGGATTTCAAATCATCAATATTCACGCTGCTGCCTATGATGTCCAGGCGATTGCCATACACATCCATCTGGGTGCAGGAGCCGAGACGGTTGGCGCCCGTAGTCATGACCGGAACCAGCACGGATGCTCTTTGCGAGGCATCCTTGTCCGATTTGTTGCTGCCGGAATTGCCGATCTTCTTCTGGTAATCCACTTCAAAAATCAGCGTCATTTCCACAATATTCTCCACCAGGAAGTTGGAAGGGACGGTTTCATCCTGCTGGTACCGTGCATAAGCGGACCATAGATCCTGCTGGCCCAGAAGGTTCCGCACGGTATCCTCCGCGCTGATTAAGTTGCGGTACAGGGAATAAACGGGAAAACCGTCAGACTCCGCCGTAGCGTCCTGGTCCAGAATCTGGTCACGGTAAAGAAGCTTGTACCCCACGCAATTCACATCACCGATGATGCGGTCATTCCGCATGTCCATGCTGGACTTGGCCGGATTGCGGTCCGTAGCCGTGGTAAAGAAAACCAATTGGGAGGCATTCGTGATTTTGGCGCCTTCCGGCCCCATGGTCATCAGGTTCACGCGGGCTTCATTCAGGGAGGAGGAGCGGCCCTTTTTCCTGGAAACCTTGGTCTTTCCCGCACGGGAAACCAAATCGCTGTCCCGCTGCACCAGCATCCACTCAAAGGGATTCCCGGAACGGAACTGCATGCTTTCAAAATCCTTGGTCATGGTATCCATGGCCGTGCGGGCAAGCGTCGTGGTCCGCACATCCTGCAGCACCCATCTCCAGATATCCACCCCGCGGGAAGTCAGGGCCACAATTACCAGAACCAGCACGGTAGTGATGGTCATGGCTGCCAGGAGCTCAATCAGGGTGAACGCGCCGGATTTGATTTTGGCAAATGTCTTCATGTTTTTTCAGAGGTCTTCAGATAATGCCCGCTAACGGCGGAAAGCGAGATTGCGCGTAAACACGGGAGTCTTTAAATTTTCCCACGTCAGATGTTGTAAACGCTCGGGGTCCGTATTCAACAGCTGGAAAAACTCCGCCTGGTACAGGACTTCCGCCCCCCACGGCAAATTCAGGCCGCCGCCTTTCTCCGGCGTATAAACATACAGGGAAGGTTCCTTAATCACCTTGCCGCGGTTGTAAGGATTATAAATCGTCCCGTACTTGGGAGCCAGCTTGTACCCGTAGGAGCTTGAATCCATGCGCTCCACTACCAGCTGGGTCATGCGCACGGCGAAGACGGGACCGACAAGGGCCTTGAAATCATCCCAACGCTCTTTGTTGTTCGCCAGGCAGACCCCTGTCACCACCGCAGTATTTTTGCCGGGAATGCTTCCGCCATCCTCCAGCCAGGGCTGGGGAGTTCCGTCTTTGCGGGCCCCCTTGGTCAAATCCGCCCTGTAATTGTAAACAAGAATGGTCGTAGCGGGCCTGGACGTGAACTGCATCCAGTAAAACGCCTTGTCAAAAGCGGAAACATATTTGGAGGAGGAAGACTTTCTGGCGTTGGACGCGGCACGCTCGGAATTGCGGAGTTCTCCAAGTTCCGCCGTCAGGGCGTGGACGATGCGGTCCGCTTCACGAATAGTCAGGGCGGACTGAACCGTCCTTCTGGCAGGAATAAACATGGCCATGAACACTACAATCAGCACGGCCACCACGCCGATCGCAAGCACCACTTCCGTCAGGGTGAACCCCTTGGCACGAGACTGTTTCATACACTTGGTCAACATAAAATGGGAAATCCGGTATTATATCACAGAAACTAATTGGGAATCACCTGCTCCGTCGTCCTCAGACGGCTGATATTGCCTTTGGGATAAATCACAATGCCGCCTGCCAGACCCGGTTTGCCGTCCACCATCGGGGTTGGCCTCTCCTCCTTGCCGTTTCCGGCGGAACCGGCAACCACCACCAGGCGGGTGGGGGCGTTCGGCTGGGACATGCGGCCTTCCTCGTCAAATTCAATGAAGTAAATATCCGTCATTCTGTTACCGGGAAGGTTGACGGTATCCTGCCCGTCACGACTGGCAAAACCGCGGGCCGTGGATTTCTCGCCTCTGGCTTTCTTCGAGCCTTCCAGAAGGGTGCTGTAGGCCAGACTGACGTAAAAACCGGCGGGGAGAGTCTGCAAACGGTTCACCAGATGCCACTTCCCGGTACGGGTATTTTTGGACATCACGCCCAAAGTGCGCATATTGCGGGCTTCGTCATCGGGAGTGCTCACAATAATCAGGCGGCTCCACGTTCCTTTGCCCATGGCATCCAGCCGCGCCTCCTGCACCATGCCGTCCACCATTTCCACAGCGGCCTGAAGCCCCTGCCCCCTGCCCCCGCCCCTCAACATGCTGGCGGCCAAGGCCATCATGGCAACCATAATGGTAATGACAACAATCAATTCCACCAGGGTAAACCCCTTGCTCCCCGGCGAGGAACAGCGCGGAGCCATTCCGGAATGCTTGGAAAAATATCTCATACAGATGATGCAGGATTGAACAACGATTTTTGGCATGCTACCCGTTTCAGACGGACACGGCAATCATTTTTTGAGGAACTGGAATGCCTGATATGTTCCTGTCCAACAAAATTCCGGCAAGGAATCGCCATGCGGAAATCCCTGCTTCCGCCATCCTTCCGGAAAAGAAAAACATCCGGTCGGTCCAACTCCCGCATTTCAAGAAGGATAAGGCCGGAACGACAAGAAAAGAATTTTTTGTCCTCCTTTTCCAAAGCCTTCATTTTTTCCCTTTCCATCTCCCTTGCTGAAAAACATCAGGCCCTGCTTATCTTAATTCCACCCACACGCCGCGGTGGTCGCTGGCCTGGAGCGAGGGGGGAGAGTCAAGGATGCCCATGGGAGGCTTGCGGCCGAGGCGCTTTTTCAGAGTATTGTTCAGGAAAAGATGGTCGAAGGAATGGTAGGTGTCACCGTCTTCGTAGTAAATGGTCCAGGTCTCACCACGAGAATCCCTGGGCTTCAAACGGTTCAGGCGGTATTCCGTTTTGGCCGGCCCCTGGATGACCTGCACGGCGCTGTCTGACGGGCCGTCATTAAAATCTCCGTACAAAAGCAGAGGCATGCCGTCCTGAGAGGCAAGAGCTTCATTCAGGTAGTCCCGCAGGGCGTAGGCTTCCCTTCTCCGTGTGTCCTCTGCGGAACCGTCACGGCTGAGGCGTGATTTCAGGTGAATGCCCACCAGGCGGAACAGCCGTCCGTCCGGCATGCTGACCGTGGCGTCCAAAATGCCCCGCAGCATCGTCTTTTTCCGTTTCGCCTCTCCGGATACAGGCATGTCCGTTACGGAACGGTCATCCGCGATGCGGTATTTGGAAAGAAGGGCCAAACCACGGTCCTCCCCGTCCCGCATGACAAGAACTTTGTACGGCAAATGAACTCCTTTTCTTTTCAGCCGCATTTGCAAGTCACGAACGGCAGCCTCCCCGCCCATTTCACACAGCCCCACGATTTCCGCCCCCGATTGGCGAACCAGCTCCGCCACGGCTTCACGGGCTTCCACAGGCTTGTATTTTACCTGAAAATTGCTTCTCCTCGGGTCTTCCGGCACAAAGTAGTTGCCGGCATTCATGGTCAGCAAACGAACGGGCTCCCCCTTGTCAGGGATTTCCACCTTCTCCCGAACCGTCTGCCGCTCTTCCCTCTGGCGGGCGGGAACCGCCTGCGGTTCATTATCCAGCGACGCCCACTCCGTCAAACCGTACCCCACCACCGCGCACAACGCAATCAGGGCCGCAATGACGGAGGTTCCCCTGCGTTTTGACGTTTTCCTGATCATGTCCGTTTCCCTGAAAGATTTTCTCCACGACGGACGTAGTGAATGAACAGGCCGGACCGTGCAGAATTTTCCGGCCTATTACTCGGCTTTCGCTTCACTTCCATCCGTAGTTCATGATAAACCATGAATGTGCCCCCATTGCAACCCCATAACGAGTCCCAGCCTGACGAGCAGACACTTTCCCAATACGCGGAACATACCAGGAAAAGCCTGATCGCGCGTTTGGAAAACTGGGAAGACCAGCGCACCTGGGATGAATTTTACCGGACATATTGGCGGCTTATTTATTCCGTCGCCCTCAAGGCCGGATTAAGGGAAGACGAGGCCTGGGACGTGGTACAGGAAACCATTCTTTCCATCGCCAAGCAGAGCAGGAAAAATATTTACAAACCGGAACAGGGTTCCTTCAAACTCTGGCTGTGGAACATGACCCGCTGGCGCATCAATGACCAGTTCCGCAAGCGGAAAAAGGACACGGCCATGCTGATGAATCCTGATGCCACGGATACCCTGGAACACCCCATCGACAAAATCCCGGATGAAGGGAAGAATAATTTTGACCAGGTATGGGAACGGGAATGGCAGAATAACCTTCTTCAGGCGGCTCTGGAACGCGTCAAAGCAAAAGTGTCGCCCAAGCAGTTCCAGATTTTTGACTATTATGTCCTGCGGGAGTGGGACGCGGCCAAGGTCCGCCGGCAGCTCGGCGTCACGATTGCCCAGGTCTATCTGGCAAAGCACCGCGTAGGAAGCGCTTTGAAGAAAGAACTGCAATTTCTTCAATCCCAGGAAAAGGAAAAAGAAAAATAGGAGGTCATCTTAAAAACCAGCCGGTGTCCTTCATACGCGTTCCCCCGGCCAGGCCTCCTTTCAGAAAGGATTCCTTTATTTTGCCTCTTGCCAAGACAGCGGTTTTGTCGTTAGATTAAGGGCAACTGCAATGCCGCCCTCACGCAACAGACATTCCGCCCAGAGAGTTTTTACCTGGGACAAAATCAAAATGGCCCTGGCGGCGGCGGAAGAAGGATTTTATATCTGGAATATTAAAACGGGCGTCATTCATTACACGGACCGCTGCCTGACCATGATGGGGGCCAGCCGCAAGGAGAAAGCCCCCAATATCTTCACCCAGCCGGAGCTTACCATACACGAGGAAGACCAGGCTTTTTTTTCCCAGGAAGTGCGCCGTTATCTGGACGGCCACTCCCATGTGCCCATGCGCATTGAAATCCGGATGAAGAAGCTGAACTCCAAAAGCTGGAGCTGGGTCCGCGTCAACGGCCTCGCCCGCAGGGACAAGCAGCGCCGGCCCGTTATGCTGGTGGGCGTATGGGTCAATATTACCCGGCGGAAAACGGCGGAACTGCGTGCTGCGGAGGACAGGGACCTGTTTCATACCCTGATTGAACACATTCCCGACAGTATCTATTTCAAGAACCGGGAATCACGTTTCGTCCTGGCGAATACCGCCACAGCCAATAAGCTGGGCGTACCGACGCCGGCAGACCTGACCGGACGCACGGACGATTACTTTTTTGACCAAACGATGTCCGATATTTCCCGCAAGGAGGAAATGGACATCATGGTTACCGGACGCCCCATCCGCGCCCGCCTTCATCATGAGACATGGCTCCACAAGGATGATTCCTGGAGCCAGATCAGCAAGTTCCCGTGGTACGGACGCAACGGAGAGCTAAAGGGAATTGTAGGTATTTCCAGTGATGTCACCAAACTGGTGAAGACAGAAATCAAGGCCACGGAAACGGCCCGCATCCTGGAGGAACGCAACAGAACTCTGGAAAAGGAAATAGATTTGGCCAGGGAAATCCAGTTCGCCCTGCTTCCCTACGAAATTCCCTCCCGCTCCCATACGGAACACGGCCTGACCCGCCATGCGGATTTTCACCATATTTTCACTCCTTCGGAGGGGGTTGCAGGAGACTGGTTCGATGCTTTTCCCGTAGGCAGTTCCGGCGTCGGCGCCATCGTCTGCGACGTGATGGGCCACGGCATCCGCGCCGCCCTGATCGCCTCCATGCTCCGCGGCCTGATGGAACAGTTGTCCCACCTGGCGGATAACCCGGCGGCTTTCCTTACTTCCCTCAACCACCAGCTCGCCAAAATCCTGCAACGGGCGAACACCACCATGTTTGCCTCTGCCGTTTATATTTACCTGGATCTGGAAACCGGGGTCATGACGGCTTCTACAGCCGGGCATCCGCATCCCATCATTCTGGGACCGGACGGAGTCGCCCGCAAAATGCCGCTGCCCAAAGGAATCGCCCTGGGGCTGCTGGATGACGCTACGTACCATAATGCCCAGTTTTCGCTCCTGGCGGGGTCCCGCATCCTGATGTACACGGACGGCCTGACGGAAGCAGCCAACCAAGACGGGGAAGAAATGGGCGTGGAAAGGCTGATTGACTATTTTAATAATTCCTCCCCCCACAGCACCAAGGATTTCGTCCATCAGGCCCTTACCTGCGTAGCCAAATTTACCGGCTGCACCAATCAGGCCGACGATATCTGCATGCTGGGCATCAGCTATTCCGAACACGAGGCAGAAACGGACGGCTAACAGCCGGTTCCTGCTCCTGACGTTTCCAAAACCTGCTTCCTCTTCCCTGGCCGGCTGCATCCCGGAATTTCCGCGGGGGAAAAACCCTCCACGCACCCCTTTTCCCCGCAGCATGAGGACCGACAGTCTTCCCCTGCCGCAAATGGAAGGGAAGGCGCTATGTCGTCTCCGGACAATCATCCGGAGAGAATTTGAAATGACGCCAAAATGGAACGCCCAGCATCCAAATGGAAAACAAGGCTTCCAGCCCCCCCGCCACGACAATCGTCATCTGGACACCCCAGGCATCCACCACAGCTCCCCACCCCATGGCCGCCAGCGGCTGCACACCGATGGTGACAATGCTGAACAGCCCCAGAATGGCCGACTTGCGTTCCGGGGGCGACAGAAGCTGCACGGCGGATGAAGAAGTAACAAAGAGGGAAGAAGTGGCCAAACCGGCAAAAAAGAAACAGAGGGCCTGCACTTCCACCACCGGGATGGCGCCTGCCACGCACAGTGCGCACCCCATCCACAGGGTGCCTGAGGAAAGCTTGGCTCCCACCCTGTCGCTTTTGCGTGCAAACGGCAGGACAAAGAGGATGCTCACCATGGCTCCGGCTCCGACCGCACCCAGAATGAGGCCGGTATTCCTGGGATTTCCGTGCATCAATGCCGGAACAATCTGATAGAGAGATTGCCCGCAGATATTCTGAATCAGAGCGCTGATCATGATGAAAAGCAGGCTGCGCGTGGCAAGCACCGCCTTGAGGCCGGATGCTTTCCTTCCTGCGCCGCGCTGTTTTCTGGGAGCGGAGGTATCCGCAACGCGTCCCTTTAAGGCAACCAGGCAGCCAACCAGCGGCAGGCTTGCCGCCACATTGCCGCCAAAGGCGGTTCCGGCGCCCCATTCCGCAATAATGTAGCCGGCAAGCGCCGGCCCTATAGCCCGGCACGTATTAAATACCAGAGAATACATGCCCACGGCCTCCTGTAATTGCCGGCGCGGTATCAGGTCTCCCACAAAAGCCTGCTGTGTGGGAAAACCCACCGTCTGATTGACGCCCATCACCAGCCCGGCAGCGTATAAGTGCCACAGCTGGAGCATATCCAGTACAGTCAGCAGAAACAGGGCTACAGCCACCAGCCACTGGACGCACTGCACGGCTATGAGGAGTTTTCTCCGGTCAAAACGGTCCCCCAGCCCGGCAAGCAGCATGCCGCCCAGAAAGAAAGGAAGAGCGTTCAAGGCAGCCAACACCCCCACTGCCGTGGCGGAGCCTCCGGAAATATCGTACACAAGAATACCCATGGCCGTCACCTGCAACCACATTCCAATCAGGGCCGAAGCCTGCCCTGACCAGAATATTTGCAGGTTCCGCACCTGAAGGGGCTTGAAAAAGCCCAGCCAGTCATTCAGCCATTTCACAGCTCCGCCATCCTAGCCCCAGCCGGCGGAACCGTCCAGAAGCGAGTGCGGCAACGCCTCCTCCCCCTCCTGTTCCGGAACCTTCTTATTCCTCTGCGGTATAACAGGCCGGATAATCCTTGGAAGGAAGCCAGGCGGGAAGGTCTTTCATTCTGCCCGCAGCGCGTTCGGAAACCGGCGTACGCCAAATCTTAAAGAAAGGCCCCATGTTCTTTCCCGTGACCTTGGAAAAAGCGTTCATGACCCATTCCCATTTCTTTTCATCACTCAGTTCGCCGTTGTCATAAGGCTTGTCATGGAATTGAAGAGCCACCTGGCGGAAGGCGTCAAACCCCAGATAGTACATCAGCTCCACCCAGAAGAAGAGCTGCACCTTGTTGGGAGCCTCATTGTAAGTCTGGGTGCCTGAAAAATATTTTTTCATTTCCGCGCTCATGCCGTACGGCCCCATGCCGCCGCCCCAGCAGGATTCAAAGTCTTTTCCAGTCCCCATCACTTCACACACCATGGAGAATATGTTGACGGATACCTCCGTCTGGCCTTCCATCGTAAAGGGAGGGGATTGGTGGTTATGCCCCAGTTCATGCCACAAACCCCAGCTTCCGGAATGGATGATGGAACCGGTGGCAATGGAATTCGTCCAGTCCTTCGTGGCCATGGCGGGATAACCGGAATGCCCGGCCCCGGCGGATATCTGCCTGTCCACGACAAAGCGCATCGGATGATGCAGGCGGTCCGGCTTGGTATCCCATCCCATAATCCAGTCCTGAAGAGCCATGTTTTTTTGCAGAAATTCCGCCGTCTTCTGAACATCCGGACACTGTTTCAGCTGTTCCACGGGCATCGTGACAATAAGCCGGGGCATGCGGATTTCCCCCCACGGGGCCTTGGTATTTTCCAATTGTTCGGCCCATTGTTCCGGAGTGGTCTTCCCCATTACGAACAGAGGTGAAGGCACGGCTCCGGAAATCTGAACCTTGAAGACCTTTCCCCGTCTGGGACGCTGGCCAACATTCACATAAACAAGGCCGCCCATCGGATTCACCATTTTCACGCGCCCACGGCCAGCCGGAACCTGCATGGTTATTTCCGGCACTCTTTTCCATTCATCCAGCTTATGAAGGCTGTCCGTATGGCATCCTATGCGGACGCTGATCGAACCGTCTTTGGGAGCGCCGGACAGGGAACACGAAATTTCCGCCCCGGGCGGCGCATACAGTCCCGTACTATGCCAGCCTCCAATATTGGAATCTATCTCCACCGTCCGCCTGACCGTCTGGGCCCCATTCTCCGGAACGCCGGGAAAATCCTGCGCCGCCGGGCACGCCTTCAGCGAGGCGAGTTTGGCATCCTTCCATTCCCGGCATTTTTCCAGAAGCGCCTGCATGCGTCCGGCGTCTTTCCCTTTTTTCCACGGAGAGGAACCCGTGGGGAATTCCTCCATACCCTCCATTTTTTCCGCCTTGTCCCAGGACCATGTTTCCAGCGGCTTATCTTTTTCCGTCTGGATATCATCCCTGCAAGGAATAGAATAAACGGAAAGCTCCGGCATCCGGTTTTTCACGGGTTGGGGAAAACGCCCTTCCGGTTCAGGCTCTTCTTTCACAGGAATATCTTCCTCCTGCCTGCGGGCCTCTTCCTCACGTTCGCGCCGTTCCAGCTCCTCCCTTCTCCTTTTTTCCCGTTCTTCGCGTTCGGCCTGCTCCTGAAGCTTACGGGCCGCTTCCGCCGCCTGCCGCGCCTTCTCTTCCTGCGCTTCCTCATAAGCCTTCTGGGCCGCCAGCCGTTCCTTTTCCTTCTTCTCCCTGATTTCCCGTTCCCGTTTTATTCGCTGTTTCTCCGCAGCTTCCCTGGCCTTCTTCTCCTTCAATTTACGTTCAGCGGTCAATTCCTGGGCCGCTTTTCTTTTTGCCAGGTTATCCTGGTAAAGATAATATCCGGCTCCGACACCGCAAACCAGCAGCAACACTAAAAACCAGCCCACGGCGGAACCTCTGGAAACGCTACGGGAAAAAGAGGGAATGTTCATGTAATCGGGATTGGGAAATAATCTTTCCCATTTCTGCATTGCAGGCATTCCTTGTCAATACGATTCTTCCCCTGCCGGGAGCGACTTGATGAAAGAAACATGTTGAAAGCCGATCTCCCGTCAGCATCCGAAAGCTCCGTTTTCAAATATCCTCCTTCAAAACCTCCGCCTTCATCCCGAAATAAGGGAACACTCCATGCGCCAGGCCGTCCAGAACGCCCCGGGTGCGCGGTTCCGGGCTAATGTATCCATGGCCGCGGGCAACCATGTCTTTCACTTCCTGCGCCGCATTGGAAGGGCAGCACCGGAATGCCTCCGGCAAGTGCCGCATGGCGTCCAGATCATTGTGCCCGTCGCCGAAAATGGCGACATGGGAAGACGGAATGCCGAACCGGGAGGCAACAAAGGAAAGGGATGTTCCCTTATTGTAATCACGGTGGCTGAAACGCAGGTAGGGACCTGCCCTTTGCGTGACAATTTCCTCATACGGACCAACCGTATCCTGAATGACGCAGGAAACTTCATCCAGGCCGCAGGCATCATCCACCACCAGGGAAAAAGCGTCATTGTCCTGCCTGCGGAGTCCCAGCCCGGAAAACCGGCTTTCCAGCTGGCCCATCAATGATTCCAGCATGCCGCCGTAACGGGTGAACAAGCTGTCATGGGCAACAGCGCAGTCATCGTTCCACGCGGCACCGGGCATCAGCCTGCCCTCCGCATCCGCCAGATGAACATTCCGTTCCATCGTCACCGTAAAATCCGGGGCAAACGCTTCCGCATCATCCAGGAACATATCCGCCAGACCTTCCCTCAGGTAGACAGGGTCGCGCCCCGTATTAACGCCCCAGAGAACACCATACTGCGACCGGAGCATGCGCATGGTTCTGAAAAAAATGCTCCTTTCTTCCGCAGGGCCTCCAAGAGTGAACAGAGTATCGTCAAAATCAAAGGAGAAAAGATACCGGAGCCGTTCGGGTTTCGGCAGCGCCCGGACCGGAAGGAAACGCATCAATTCCATCTCAATCCGGCACCTCCCTTCACTACGGCGCGGCTCCCCGCACACACGACGGGTTCAGCCAGCGGGATGTCATCCTCTACCGGCTCTGCCGAAGGGATGCGTTCCTCCACAGGCTCTGCCGAAGGAATCGTTTCCGGAATGGGTTCCGCCTCAGGAATTACTTCCTGACGCGGCGCAGGATTTTCCCGGCGTTCCGGGGAGGCAGAAGATGAACGCCCTGCGGGGGGCGCTTTCCTTTCTGCCGCGGAGGAGGGAATTCCGGCGCGGGCGCCCACTCCGGCACGCACCTGGCGGGCGACAGGGGTGCTCATATCCACCGCATACGTAAGGGGCAGGCTCCCGGCGGGTATTTCCTCTCCCGGCTTGCGCATGTGGATTTCCACCCTCCGGTTGGCGGCCTGGGCATCCCGGTCCCCCCTGATGGAAACGACGGGACGGGAAGAGCCGCAAGCGCGTATGTACAATCTGCATTCCCCATTCGGGCGCGTCAGAGCTATGCCGTTATCCTTCAGCCACTGGCGGACGGCATTAGCACGCATCAGGGAAAGCACGGCATTATATTCCTCGGAACCAAAGCTGTCCGTATGACCTTCCACAATGAAAATCGTATCCGGATTTTTCATCATCAGTCCCGCAAGCTGAAGCATGCTCAGCCTGGCGGAATTTTTCATCACCGCCTTGTTGTATTCAAAAAGAAGATCCGCTCCCAGCCTGCTGTACCCGCTGTCCTTGCCCAAGGAGGACTGGGCCATGAGCTGGGAAAGAGATTTGCTCCCATCCGGCAAATGGGAATCATCCTGACCGCCCGCCCCTTTGAGCTTATTGTTATACCATTCATCCGGATTCACCATATCCGGTTCAGCCGTCTTGATTGTAACCGGACTGGCGGAAGATTTCAGCATCTCAGGCGGAGAGGGTTCGGGCAACCCCTTCGCGACGGCATTCATGTCCACCTGCGGCATTTTCGGGGAAAGGGATTCCGGGGGGGAAGGACTTACCGGATCTGCGGAAAAGCTGGTTTCCCCCGGAGCAATCACTACCTGCTCCGGAAGCATATCCTCTAAATCCGGCAATTCCGGGGGAATCTCTTCAAGTTGCTCAATATCCGGTTTTTCAACGGCTTCCGCTACATCCGGAGCAGGACGGTCGTCCGCCTTCAGAACTATTTTTTCAGGCAGAGGCTTTCTGTCCTCCTGGACGGCGGAGGCTTTGTGTACATGAATGCCCAGATCAAACCAGCTCAGAACGATAAACCCCAGGTAATGCACCAGCACGGCGGCAAGGAGAGCCCCTGCCGCCACAGCTGCCAGATGGCGAGGCGCGGGCAGAATAAAACGGCTGCGCCTGCGGCGGTTTTCGCGGAGTTCTCGGTTGTTGTCCTGATTCGCACTCACGGGATCATCAGCAAAAGGAAAGGAACAATTCATGAACCGGAAGGAGCGGTACCCGTAACGGGCGCACTGTAAGACTCATGAGGCAACACCCTGGGCATGGGCATGCGCGTATTCTCATGAATCCATTCCGCAATGCCAGCCTGCAGCTCGTCATCCCCCGCATAGACGTTGACCTTATAAATTTTTTCAAATTTTTCCCCCTTCTTTCCTTCAATGGAATGCAGGAAAGTCCGTTCCCGGGTGCCATACGGTTCCCCTTCCCGGATGGATTCATAAAGCTGTTTTTTCTCATTTTTCAGGGAATCGTAAATACTCAGGCAATCTTCCAGCGTGGAGAAAAAATATTGGTTCGTACAAACCACCATGACCGGATAATCCAATTTCAGGGCATCATCCACGGGAGCCACGTCAAACGTACTGAACCCCGCACGCCAATCCACCCCGGCATCCAGCAGCCAATAAGCGGCATAGCACAGAGGCTTGCCCCAATCCTGCTCCATCTCCCGGACAGCCACGGTTTTCAGGGAAGGAAAGCAGTCCATGCTGACCATGCAACGGATGCGGGGATCTTCAGACGCGGCTTTCAACAGCACGGCCGCACCAAATCCCTGCCCCACGGCAGCCACGGGAGGCAATCCGCCCTGCTTCCGGGATACGGCGTCCAAAAGCGCCGTTACATCCGCATATTCCCTTAATCCGTACGTGCAGAATTGACGGGTATTGTTCTTCCCGCGCGGATTCCATATCAGGCTCGTGTAACCGGCTCCTGCCAGCCCTTCCGCCAGAGGGAGGGAACTTTCCACTCCCTCATTCCAAGAGGCGGCTATCACAACCAGCTCTGGTTTTGCCTCCAAATGCGGCATTTTCCCGCGCAATTTCAGAGTATCCCGCACGCGGCTCTGGCGCGGAGACAGAGCCTCCGGACGCCCCGGGCTCACCAGATAACCTTCAATAGCCGTGCCATCGGATGACACGGCTTCCACGGGTTCCATCACCAGGGAACCCGCGACGGGAGAAGAGGCGGGTTCCTCCCCTCCCACGGGAATGAGCAGGGGAGTGGAGACGTACCAAGCAAACCACGCCAGAACACCCGCAGCAGCCAGAAAAAACAGAAGAAACAATTGAACAAGACGTTTGAACATGGAAAGGCTGTTGCCGGGAAACAGTTGTCAGGAAGATTTTATCTCATCCAGTTTACGTTGACAACAGCCAACTTCTATCAGGCGGAACATCTCCCGCAGCCACTTCCTCCCTTTAAGGAGCGGAACCGCACTGAGGTTCACGAAGCAAGCACGGACATGCGGTTCCGGCAGCCTTTTATCCCTGTCCGGCAGCCAAATAACGCTTTATTTCCCGCTCCCGATCTGGCATTCTTGCCCCACCCTCTTTTTTCATGGCAATCCAGGCCCGACATTTCCGCCAATGGTCCGTATTTCTCCTCCTGCTTGCGCTGGGAGGAGCGGCAGCCTGGTTTCTGATGCCCCGGGAATGGTCCCAGATGCAATGGGAAATTCCCGGTACGCCGTCCGAATATCCCCTTTCCCAGCTCCTGCGGCCCTGGCTCATCCTTCTGGGCTGCTTTCTCCCCGCGCTGGGAATGTTCCTGTACAACCGTTCGAGCATCCTGGACAAGTATGTGGCGCGCACCTGGTTCACGGCCTTCATCATGTGTACGGCCATCCTGACGCTGATTTACATTATCGGAGATTTTGCGGACAATGTGGGAGACCTGATGAACCTGGACGCACCCCTCATGGGCACGTTCCGCTTTTACCTGAGCCAGCTGCCCATGATCCTGAACCTGATTCTGCCTTATACCCTTCTCCTGGGAACACTCTGGGCGCTTACCAAACTTTCCTCATCCTCAGAAATCACCGGCATGCTGCAGTCCGGACGGTCCCTGCTCCGAATCAACACCCCCATCATCATCGGCGCCGTCTTTGCCTCCATCTACTTCGGCATCTTCGGGTTCCACTGGGCGCCCAACTCCGCCCTATACAGGAAACTGATGTTCTCCTCCCTGAGCCAGAACAAAAATAACCATGCTTCCCAGAGCACCATCTACAAAAATGATGCGGAATCCCGCATCTGGTATCTGGGCAATCCTCCCGGAATTGATTCCCCCGGCAATCCTTTCCGGCAGGTGCGGGTGGAACAGTTCAGCGCCCCCGGAAAGATGAAGTACGAGCTGTTTGCCGATGAAGCCACCTGGGATCCGGCCTCCAGGACATGGACCTTCCGGCAGGCCATCAAAAGAAATTATTCCCAGGAGGAACCCCGCCAGCTCCATGATGTTCCCGTTTTTGCCGGACAGGAATACCAAACGCTGAAAGAGCATTATCCCGAAACACCCTGGCAACTGATTTCACCCAACGTCCGCGTGGATACACAGGGAACCCCGGCTCTCCAGGAACTCATCAAGTCCGGCACGACAAATGCCAGGTACCTCAGAAGCCTGCAGACGGAATGGCACGTCAGGATCGCCCGCATATTTTCCTGCATTATCCTGACATTTATTGCCATCCCCTCCGCCATCACGTTCCAGAGGCGCTCCGCCATGTCCGGCATCGGCATTGCGTTGTTCCTGGCGGCAGCCATGCTGTTCCTGTATGAGTTTTTCCCTACCCTGGCCTCCGCAGGCTACCTCCCCACCTGGCTGGGAGCATGGATGCCCAACATTATCTACACCATCATCGCCATCCGCCTTTTTCAAACCAAGCTGGCTCACAGAAGCTTCTCGGAATTATTGAGAGGCTTGAAAAAGACTCCCGTCCATGACCATTCCTGATCACTTTGCCGATTCCCGGGAAGCCGTTCTGAAAGCCCGTGAACTGCTCCGGCGGGCACACGCCGTCATTTTTGATTTTGACGGATTGCTGGTGGATACGGAATATGCCATTTATTCCTCCTGGGAACGGGTTTTCGCGTCCTGCGGCCACCCTCTTCCCCTGGATTTGTTCAACCAATGCCTGGGCAGCGGTTACACCCACTGGAATCCCGGAGAACATCTGGAGAAATTGACGGGGCGCACTTTCGACTGGGAAACCGTCAACAGCCGCCGCCAGGAGGAAATCGTCCGGGATCTGGAACATGCCGGCCTCCTGCCCGGCGCCGGAGAACTCATCCGGAACCTGGCGGAAGCCGGAACCCCTATGGGAGTGGCCTCCAGTTCTTCCCACCGCTGGGTGGACGGCTGGCTGAACAGATTGGACATCATGCCCTATTTTCAAACCGTCGTCTGTCGCGACGACGGCCTCCCCGTCAAACCGGATCCGGCCCTGTTCCTGAAAGCCGTGGAAAATCTGGGTAAATCTCCGTCTGAATGCCTGGTGCTGGAAGACTCCCAGAACGGCACTACAGCCGCACACCGCGCAGGAATGCCAGTCATCTCGGTTCCAAACAGGGTAACGGAGCAGGCGGATTTTTCCCTGGCGACCAGTATCATCCGCTCTCTGACGGAACTTCTTTAGAAATCAGGAATTTCTATTCCATAACGCCTGTTTCCTGATGGAATTCCTTTCATGCCTGATGCAGGGGGCTGCGCCGCCAGGAACGCCTGGCGCGGCTCAGAGCCTCGGCTTTCATGCTCTCCTGCCGGCCTCCTAAAAGCGGCATCCTGTTTTACCTCATTGCCCTGATTCTTCTGGACTGAGGAGCGGCGCATTCCATCATGCCCGCACTTTTCCTTATATGGAAACCGCTGTTCGTGCCCGCCATCGCTTTTTTCATGGGAACGATGCTGATGTTCATGCATCTTCCCACCGGCGGCATGAGGAAAAATGCCCGCGCAGGAGCAGGGCCGCTGGCACGGAGGCAGGCATTTCCCCTGTTCCATGGGATATTGCCTATTTGACGGAACCCCGCCATGAACACGCCAACAAAAAACCGCCGGCTCCCCAACGGGCCGGCGGCTTACTCCCTTTTATTCAGGGAAATTATTTGTTCAGCTCCGCAACGGCGGCTTCCAGGCTGGGCACGTCTTCAATGGAGATGACCGTAGCTTCCTTGCAGATGCGAGCCATCATGCCGGCCAGCGTCTTGCCCGGCCCCAGTTCAATGAAAAGGCGGTGGCCCTGGTCCACCAGCTTCTGCATGGAAGCCGTCCAGCGCACGGATCCGCATACCTGGTGTTCCAGCATGCTGCGGATGTCGTCCGGACCTTCCACTACCCGGGCTTCATAATTGCAATAAACAGGCATGGACGGCGTACCGAAGGAAATATTCTTGAGTTCTTCCGCCAGCTTTACCATAGCGCTGTGCATCAGACGGGAATGGTAGGCGCCCGCCACATTGAGCTTCTTGGCAATCTTGCAGCCGGCGGCCTTCGCCCCTGCTACAGCCTTGGCCACACCTTCCTCCGTACCGGAAACGACTGTCTGGCCGGGGCAATTGAAATTGGCAACATCCACGTCACATTCCTGCGCCAGCTTAATGACGTTTTCATCCGTGCCGCCGATCATGGCGGCCATAGTGCCTTTCGTGGCGTTGCATGCTTCCTCCATAAACGCGCCGCGCTTCTGGACAAGGCGGAGGCCTTCTTCAAAAGAATAGGTCCCGGCAGCGGCATGAGCCGTGAATTCCCCCAGGGAAAGGCCGGCGGCAGCCACGGGATTCAGGGTGGGAACGAGCTCCTTCAAGACGGCCAGGCAGGCAAGGCCATGTACGTAGAGGGCGGGCTGACAGTTGCAGGTACGCGTCAGTTCTTCGCCGGGGCCTTCAAACATGACGGCAGAAAGGGATTCTCCAAGCGCCTTGTCCGCCTGTTCAATCAGGGCTTTGGCGACGGGATACTGGTCATACAAATCTTTGCCCATGCCTACTTTTTGGGCACCTTGTCCGGAAAACAATAATACTGCGTCCATAGTTAAAGCTGGATTATAACGTTCCGGCAGGAAAGAAGCAAGAGCGATATTATCGCCATAACTTCCTTATTGCCAATAAAAAATCCGCTCCGGCCTCACAAAAGGCCGGAGCGGGGTATTAACAGGATGTTCCAGAGGTGCGTTTTAGGCGGTGGCTTCCGTGGTGGCGGGAGCTTCTTCCTTTTCGGCAGCCTCACGGGGCAGATCGATAATTTCGATCATGGCCACAAGGGCGGAATCAGTCAGACGCTGGCCCAGCTTGACGATGCGGGTATAGCCGCCCTTGCGTTCCGCGCAAAGAGGAGCGATTTCATCAAACAGCCGCTTAACGGCGGTCGTATTATGAATGGTGGCGGTAGCCAGGCGGCGGGAATGCACGTCACCGCGCTTGGCAAGCGTAATCAGCTTTTCCACATAGGGGCGCAGGGCCTTGGCCTTGGCCAGGGTGGTGGTAATGCGTCCATTGAGGATGAGGCTGCATGCCTGGTTGGCGAGCAGAGCCCTGCGGTGAGAAGCGTTGCGCTGAAGCTTGGAGGTTTTTACACCGTGTCTCATGATGATATTTTTCTATGTGTGTTGGTTTTGTGAGATTTAGTCGTCGTCGTCTTCGATGTTGGCGGCAATCAGGTCTGCCAAGCCCACGGGGCTTTCCTCTTCCAGACCCAGGCGCGGCTTGGCCTGCGGCACGGGACCGGTAAGCAGGGAGGGATCCACCTGAACGCCCAGGGAGAGCCCCAGTTCCAGCAATTTGTCCTTGATTTCGTTGAGGGATTTTTTGCCGAAATTGCGATACTTGAGCATTTCGCTTTCGCTCTTCATGGCAAGCTGGCCAACGGTCGTGATATTGGCATTGTTGAGGCAGTTGGCGGCACGCACGGAAAGCTCGATTTCGTTGACGCTCATGTTGAGCAACTTGCGCAGACGGGCCGTTTCCTCGTCCTGGACGGCGGAAGGAGCTTCCTCAAAGTTGACCTGCTTGTCGTCATAGTTGACGAATACGTCCAGGTGATGGCGCAGAATGGCGGAAGCCTGGAGCATGGCGTCTGCGGGGGCGATGCGGCCGTCCGTCCAGACTTCAAGGATCAGCTTGTCGTAGTCAGTCATCTGCCCCACACGGGTATTCTGCACAGAATACTTCACGCGGGTAACCGGAGAGAAAATGGAGTCGATCGGAATCACGCCGATGGGCATATCCGGCACCTTGTTTTCATCGCCGGTGGCAAAACCGCGGCCCACGCGAACCTGGAATTCGCATTCGAACATGGTGTCCTGGTCCAGAGTGCAAATGATTTGATCGGGATTGACCACCTGGTAAACGGTGTCGTCGGCAATATCGGCAGCAGTCACAACGCCCTGCTTATGCACGCGCAGAGAGAGCAGGCGCGGTTCCTTGCCGTTATGCTTGAATTTGACCTTTTTCAGGTTCAGCACGATTTCCGTCACATCTTCCACCACACCGGGCAGGGAGGAAAATTCATGCTGCGCACCGGCGATGCGGACGGAGGTAATGGCGGCGCCTTCAAGAGAACCCAGAAGAACGCGGCGCAGGGAGTTGCCAAGCGTATGGCCGTAACCGTTTTCAAACGGTTCCGCCACAAAGGTCAAATGATTCGCATCATTCGGATCTTCAATTTTTTCCAGACGGCTGGGAACCTCAAAACGGGCCAGCGTGGTAACGGCGGTTTCTTCTGCAGTAGTGGTTTCGTTTTCCGACATAATCGTATGTAATGTACCGGGTTTCCCCTCAACACGGACATGGCGGCCAATGCGCCTGAAGGACCAACGGCATGTTGTGGGAACGCCCGTGCGGGGAGCAATGTAACGATCTGTTTTCAACAATCAACTCTTTTCATGCCCGCCGGTAAATTTTCTGTGACTTAATGTACGTCATCTGGCATAGTAGGGCAAACCTATCATACCAACTCATGAAGCATCCTGATTTTTTGGACAACAGGGATTTTACAGGTGAAGACAAGAAACGCCCCTCCACCATGTCCATGGATTCCAGCTACCAGACTCTGGAAGGCGCCGTTAAAAAGCTTTCCGAAATAGCCTCCACCAGGCACGATCCCCGCTACCTCCAAGAGTATATCAAAACGGGAATCAACATGGCCCAGTCCGCCGCCTCGGACCATGATTTTACCGTCCTGATCCGCTCCGGGCGGGAGATGTACCGCGCCAACTGCGTTTTCGCCCCGTACCGCCACATCCGCAAGATTTCCGTCTTCGGCTCCGCCCGCATCAGGAATGACGAACCGGCGTATGAAACGGCGAGGGAATTCGCCAGGGAAGCCAGCGAACACGGCTACATGGTCATTACCGGAGGCGGACCGGGCATCATGCAGGCAGCCAATGAAGGGGCGGGAGAGCAACGCTCCTTCGGCCTGAACATCACCCTGCCGTATGAACAGACCTCCAACCATGTGGTGGCCCACAGTGACAAACTCATCAATTTTTATTACTTTTTCGTCAGAAAACTGAACTTCGTGGCGGAAAGCGACGCCATGGTGGCATTCCCCGGAGGCTTCGGAACCATGGATGAAGTGTTTGAAACACTCACTCTGATCCAGACGGGAAAAGCGACCATTTACCCGATCGTCCTTCTGGATTCCCCCGGCAAAACCTTCTGGCTGAACTGGCTGGCCTTCATTCGCGTGGAACTGGTGGATTCCGGACTGATTTCCGCAGACGATCTTCATCTCATCCATGTCACTAAAAATCCGGCGGAAGCCATGGAACACATCGACCGTTTTTACCGGATTTTCCACTCCTACCGTTTTGTCGGAGATTCCATCGTCATCCGGCTGAATGCGCAGCTTCCCGCCCAGTGGGTGGAACATCTGGAACGGGACTTTTCAGACCTGATTCTGCCTGGGGGGAAAATGATCCAGAGCGGCCCCCTGCCGGATGAAGCGGACGAACCACACCTGGACCGCCTGCCCCGGCTCGTCTTCCCCATCAAACGCGGCAACTACGGCAGGCTGAGGCTGCTGATTGACCGCATCAACCAGACGCCCAGCCGAACCTATTCCCCGCCCACCCATGCCTGACGCCTTTCCCGCATGGGTGATTCCCGTGGTTTTCGGCCTGATGGGGGCCTGCATAGGCTCCTTCCTGAACGTGGTTATCTACCGCATGCCGCGGGGCGTCTCCGTCAACGATCCGGCGCGTTCCTTCTGCCCGGAATGCGGAAAACCCATTCCCTGGTTCCTGAATATTCCGGTTCTGAGCTGGCTGGCTCTCCGGGGTAAATCCGCCTGCTGCGGAACGCGCATCAGCTTCCGATATTGCTTTGTGGAGCTGCTCACGGCCCTGCTCTTCGCGGCCATTGGCTGGAAATACGCGGACGCTTCCACAGGAGCAGCCGTCCTGCTCTGCCTGTGGACTGCCATGGCCATTGTCATCATGTTCATTGACGCGGAACATCTGATTGTCTTCCGCTCTCAGGCATTTATCGGCGCCTTGGCCGGAACGGGGGCCTGCGCCCTTTACCCTTTCCTCCTGCCGGACAGCCATGTCATGACCTGGACGGACGCCTTCACGGCATCCGTGCTGGGAGGAGCGGCAGGGTATGCGGTCATCAGGCTGGTGATTGAATTGGGGAAGCTTCTGTTCGGCACCTGGAAACAGCATTTTGACGTTCCCGCCCCGTGGAGTTTGAGGGAACCGGAATCCGAGCGGGAGGAACTTCAGCTCATCGTCAACGGCCAGCCTCACGACTGGTCCATGCTTTTCCACCGGTCTACGGACAAGGCCGTCCTTTCCGGAGGTTCCGTCACCATTGACGGCAAAACGCACCCTGCCTGCTCCGTCACGCTGCGGTACGACAGGATAGAGATGGAAAACGGGGACGTTTTTCTTCTGGAAAGACTGGAAAGCGTGGAGGGAAATCTGACGGATATCCATGCCAGCAGGGAAGCCATGGGATCAGGCGACGCCTGGATTCTGATGATGGCCGGATGCGCGTGCGGCTGGCAGGGCGCCCTGTTCAGCCTTTTCCTCGGCTCCCTGCTGGGGATTGTACAGGCTGCCGCCTCACGCATGGGGTTCGGCAGAAACCTCCCCTTTGGCCCCGCTCTTCTCAGCGCCGCTCTGATCTGGCTGCTGGGCGGCAGCCAGTGGTGGCAGGCCTACATCCGCTTTATTTCCGGCGAATAATTTTTTCCGCTATGACACGGGCGGCACGCACTCGCACCCGATTGCTGTATTCCCTCACTGATTTCCTTCATATTCAATGGGTTCACCCTTCTTTACCCCGGAAGAAAACAGGTGTCATAAAAACAGCGGCGCACCCCCTCTCCGACGCATTTGCCTTTTTATTTTGCAACCGGAATGAATTCCAGGGGTTCCTTTTAGCAAAGGGAGACGTTTCCGCCTGTTTGAAACACCGCAGCGCACGCTCCTTTCCGAAACGCATCAAACCTCACCATTCAAAGATATGACCAAGCAAATGATTATCGCCGCGGCTTTTGCCGCATGTTCCGCGTTCGCTCAGGACGCTCCGCCGCCTCCCGCTCCGGAGGCTCCTTCCGATGCTCCTGAAATGCAGCCCCCCCCTGAAAGAAGGGGAGGTCATCGCCACCATGCCGGAGGCAGAGACCGCCAGGGGCCAAAACGAGTTCAGATGAAGAGAATCGATCCCGGTATCATGATTGTCGGAGAAGAACTGGTATTGGCCAAATACGATACCGACAAGGACGGAAAGCTTTCCGACGAGGAAATAGCCGTTCTGCAAGCCGACGTCAAGAAGGCCCAGGAAGCCAAGAAAGCCGCCATCCTGAAGAAATTTGACAAGGATGGGGACGGCAAGCTTTCCAAGGAGGAAAGAAAGGCTATGCAGGAAGAATGGCTTAAGGACCATCCGGAAGCTGCCAAACGCATGGAAGAAATGAAAGCCCGCCAGGAAGCCAGGAAAGCCGAAATTCTTAAGAAGTACGATAAGGATGGCGATGGCAAGCTTTCCGACGAGGAAAAGAAAGCCATGCGGGAAGATTGGGCAAAAAACCATCCGGAAGCTGCCAAGCGCATGGAAGAAATGAAAGCCCGCCAGGAAGCCCACGCCGCCGCCATGATCAAAAAATTTGACAAAGACGGCGACGGGAAGCTCTCCCCGGAAGAATTGCAGTCCATTCCCCCTCATCACGGCCAGCCCGGCCCGCACCATGCCGTTCCCGGTGGCCCCAAAGGACCGAGAATGCCCAACATGGACGGTCCGAGGCGTCCGGGAGGCCCCAGAGCTGAAGGCCCCCGCGCTCCCAGAGGACCGGAAGGCCGCAGAGGCGGTGAAGGACGCCGTGAAGACGGTAACCGGGGCCCCCACGGCAACCGCCCTAACGGTCCCCGTCCCCAGCTTGACCCCAACCGCGCCCCGATCATGGCTGCCGGATGGATCCTGATTGAAGAAAAGTATGACGCCGACAAGGACGGAAAATTGAATGAGGCTGAAATGGCCCAGCTCAACGCTGACGCTTCCAAGGCTCTTGAAGCGCGCAGGGAAGCCAGAAAGGCAGCCCGCGGCAACAACGACATGCCTCCCCCTCCCGCCCCGGCACAGGAGGAAGGGGATGATGAATAATCTCACCCGCAGAAATACATAGCAGGAAACCAGAGATACGGCCCCGTCTGCCTAACGGCAGGCGGGGTTTTCTTATGCCTGAAATAAAAGAGGGAGGAATGCGAGACAGAAGAGCCATGCGGAAGCCGTAGCCGCATATGGTGGAAACAGGAAAAGCGAAAGAGGCGGACGGGGAAAGAACACGGAGGTTATTCCATACAGAGCCTTTCCCTCTCTTTCCAAGAAACAGACCGGGGAAGGCATTCAGCCTTCCCCGGTCAGAGATTTAACGGCTCAACGCCAAACCTCAGGCTCCGGCCTTCATGGCCTGTCTGACTTCTTCATGCAACCCATGCTTCCGGGAGAAGAAAAGAGCCGCCGGAGAAGCGATGAAGATGGAGGAGTACGTACCAATCAAAATGCCTGCGGAAATCGTCCAGGCGAAGTCTTCCATGGAAGGACCTCCAAAGAAGTACAGGCACACCAGCACGGCCAGCGTGGAAAGAGAGGTCAAAATAGTACGGGAAAGCGTCTGGTTAATGGCTTCGTTCATGATTTGTGAAGCGCTTTCATTCGGGTCGGAGAAGCGGAGGAATTCGCGGATGCGGTCAAATACGATAATTTTGTCATTGATGGAGTACCCCGCCACCGTCAACAACGCGCCAATATGAATAACATTCAGCTCCGTTCCGCTGACAATCACCAGGCCAAGCACCAGCAGGACGTCATGCGTCAGGGCGATGACCGCACCAATGGCGAAGGTCCATTCAAACCGCACCGTCAGGTAAACCATGATTCCCAGAATGCCGAAGAAAAGGGCCCATGCGGAAGTAATGAGCGTATCGTACCCCATGGACTGCCCGATGGTTTCTTCACTGAACGGAGCGTTGTCCAGAACCGGAAACGCCTTGTCCAATGCCGTGGTGATAGCCTCCTTGTCCTGGGCATGGTCGGAGAAATTAATCAGAATATTCACTTTGCTGCTGTCCGTGGACTCCGCCACCTCCTGCACCGTAGCCTTCTGGGTCAGGGACAGCTTGTTGACCACGCCTTCCACTTCCCGGAAGGAGATGTCACCCTTGTTCACCAGATAGGAAATGGAAGAACCGCCCGTAAAGTCCATGCCCAGGCAATCCTTGCCCTTTACGGCGCCAAATACAATGCATATCATCAGCAGAATGGCGGAAAGAGAGCAGGACCAGATTTTCTGGCTCATGAAGTCGATGTTCGTCTTTTTCTTGAAGAGGTTGAGGAATTTAAGATCCTTCATCATGCCGACGGTATCCGCCCAGTAGAACAGGACGCGGGTAACGAGAATCGCCCCAATCATGGAAGTGATGACGCCTACTGTCAACGTGACGGCAAACCCCTTGATGGTGCCGGTTGCCATCCAGTACAGGATGACGGCGGTAATGAGCGAGGTGATATTGGAGTCAAAGATGGCGGAGAACGCCTTGTCAAAGGAGTTGCGGATAGCCACGCGGAAGGGGCGCCCCATTTCCTTTTCTTCCCGCAGGCGTTCATAAATCAACACGTTCGAGTCCACCGCCACGCCCAGAGTCAGCACAATACCGGCAATACCCGGCAGCGTCAGCTCAAACCCGAAGATAGACATGGCTCCCAGAAGAAGCAGGGCATTGATCGTCAGACCCATGATAGCCACCAAACCGGCAAAGCGGTAGTAGATGATCATCATGATGAAGCAGAGGATCAATCCCGTAATGCCAGCGTATTCCCCCTGAAGGAGGGCCGTATGCCCCAAAGAGGCGGAAATTTCACTGGCGGACTCAAAATTGAGCTTGTTGGTAAGGGGGTTGGAAAGCACCTTCGTCAGGGCTTCAGCCTCTCCGGGAGCATCCAGCCCGCTGATTTCAAAACTTTTCGACAGAATGGCCTGGACCGTTGGGGCGCTCTTGACCACATCATCCAGCACAATGGCCATGCGGTCGTGGCCCAGCTGCATGCGGGAAGTCAGGTTATACATCTTGTCCGCCCCTTCGTTGCTCAGGGTGACGTTGACGTGGCCGGGACGGGCCAGATCCACTCCGGCGCGCACGATATCCCTGCCTGTCAGCGATTCACGCTTTTCCAGGAATATTTTTTCCGTGACGTCCTCACCCTTGCCGTTTTTGAAGGTATATTCATACATCCTGTAGCCGGGAACGCGAATGCGACCCTCCGCCACCAGTTCGTTGTTACGCGGGTGGACAGGAAGAATCTGAAGCTTGGCTACTTTGGTCAGGATGGCCTTGGTTTCCTCGCGCTTGGCAGGATCCGCAGCGGGGATTTGAACTTCTATAAGATTCAGGTTGTCTTTTTTCTTCGGGCGGATAATGACGTCATTGGCCCCGGTACTGTTAAGGCGGTCCGTCAGGATCACGCATGCCTGTTCCATGGCCTGGTCCGTCAGGGGAATGGGCTTGCCGTCGTCTCCGATATTCGGTTCCACGCTCAACGTGAAGGAGACGCCCCCGGCAATGTCAATGCCGTATTTCAACCCCTGCTGGAAGAGGGAGAACAGGGAAAAAGACGCAATGCCGATAATGAAAATCGTTCCGGCATTGCGCTTGACCTTGTCCTGGTCGGAACCCAGGTACCAGAAAAACACACCCAGCAACACCAGACCGCCAATGAAGATGAAAAGAGGGTTATTGAAGAGATCGTAGATGAAGGCGAGAGGAGCGGACATTCCGCCAGGCGCGGGTAGAGTATCGGCAGATGCCAGGAGATTCATAGACATTTCAATCCGGATTGGGTGTGAATAATACGGCAAAAGATTGTGGAGAAATTCACCAGCAGGTCAAGCCTTCTGTGCGTGTGCCCGTTAAGGGGAAAGCCTCCTTTCCGGGGCGGTGGGAAAAATGCTCCGGAAAGGCAATGAATAACCCGGTTTCCGCAGAGAAACCGGGTTGAAAGGAAAAGGAAAAACACCGGGGATTACATGCCGGCCACCGTCTCCGCCGGAGCGGGAACAGGCTCCGCGGGAGCCACAATCGCAGGAACGGCAAGGGGAGAAGAATCCGGAACAGCAGGAGCCGCGGGCATGGAAGGAGCATGGCCGGCGGCGGCACGTCCTCTCCTGATAAGTTCGGAAACGGTCACCAGTTCATAGCCGCGGTTTTTCAATCCCTTCACAATGGCGTCCACCGCCGCCACCGTAGAAGCGTGAATGTCATGCACCAGAATGATGGAGCCGGGTTTGGCGCCGTTCACGGCGCGGGCGGCCACCACGGAGGAGCCGGGCTTGCGCCAGTCATTCGTGTCCACATCCCACATGACCGTGGTGAAGCCGAAGCGCTGGCGGGCCCAGGACGCCACGCCTGCATTCGTATAGCCGCCGGGGGGGCGCATGACCACGGGGACAACGCCGCAGGCGTTGCGGATGGCTTCATTAGTGCTCTGGAGCTGGGATTCCGCTTTTTCGCGGGGCACTTTGCTCAGATAAACGTGATTCCATGTATGGTTGCCTACTTCATGCCCCTCATTGACCATGCGGCGCACTACCTGGGGATGAGCCTTCACATTGCAGCCCTGCATGAAGAAAGTACCCTTGACGTTATTGTCGCGCAGGATGTCCAGCACCCTGGGGGTCAGCGTTCCATGGGGACCGTCATCAAAGGTGAGGGCCACCACCTTGTCCGGCACAGCCACACGGTTGACCGTTACCCCCGGAATGCGCGGGGAAAGAGGAGTATTATTATAGGACGGGCTTACGGAAGGCACCGGAACGGACTTGGGAGGCAATTTCACGGCCGGCCGGTCCGGCTTTTTTCCAGGAGCAGTCACGGGAGAAATGGTCGTTTTCACCGGAGAACCGGACTCCGCCGGCTGCTCCTGGTGCTGGGAACAGGCGGACAGACCGAACGCCAGGGCACATGCAAGGAATAAATGTTTCTTCATAACAGGTTTTTGGAGGATTTACGCCCATCCCGCCTTCTTGTCACGTCCTAAATCATCCATCCGTGCGGCATGAAAAGGAATCCGCCCCCATGCCCCGGAAAGAATAATCCGAAAGCTCCGCGGGGAATGGAACGGGAACCGGAAGGCTATTCCGGGCTGTCCATATCTATGTAGCTGACGGAGACCGTTCTGCGCGGATTGGAAGGATCCCGGACCTCCACCTTCATCCGTTTGAAAAACCAGGATCCGTCCTTCAATTTCATCACGGAATCAATCATGAACCTTTTAGCCAGCTCCCCGCGGCGGTCAATGCCATCCACCTGCCACATGGCGCCGTTCTCCTTATCAATCCAGACGCGCACCCAGGCATATTGCCCCACCCCGGAATTAGGATTCGGTATCTGGACAATCCAGCAATCCCGCCCCTTGACGGTGCTCGCCGCATCATCCCGGACAATTTTTGCCTGGGGCCAGTACAGGTAGCGCATGGAAAGATCTTCGTACGTTACGTCCGTCCCCGCAATGGGCACCGCATACTGGGCAACCGGCAAAACACCGGCTTTCCCGTCCTTCCAGGAAAGGATATCCTGGCCGCGGTCCTTGAATTTCAGGTCGAACCTGTTCCAGACATTATTGAGCTGGTACTGGAAGGCTATCAGATTGCCGCGCAGACTCATGGAAAAGGGAATTTTGACGCTGCGTTTGCGTATTTGCCCCTTAATGTCCTTGTTTTCCTGAAGAGTTGCCCCCTGGCGCACCCTTTTCAGCAGCTGCCCGGCATCCGGAGAAGTCTCCTGGGCCAAGGAGGCAGCAAAGGAAAAAAAAACGGCGGCCATTCCCGCAAAAAAAGTGGAAAGTAAAGAATACCTGCGCAGCATGAATTGCTCATATCACTCCGGAAAGGCGGAAAAAAACCTTTTCTCAGTCACCGGGCGGCGTCCGTGACATTTTACGCCAAATTTTGCTCGACTAGGTAATACAAAACGACAAGATGTCCCCAACGACATTTATTGATCCATCAATTATGGAAACGCCAGCATTCTTGAAGCCTATCCAGTCCTATCCCGGAGAAATCGTCCAATTCATTGAGAGAATTCCGGGAGTAGACGTCACCGGAGACCGCGAAACCGTGCTGGAACGGCTGGAACCGTACCATAAGGCGGAAGTGGAAGCCCTGGGCTGGCGGTGGAAAGACCTGCGCCGCGCCGAACAGGTGCACGGCACGAAAGTTGCCCTGGTGGGGGACATCGGCTCCAATTATCCTGTGGAAGGCGTGGACGGCCTGATTTGCTCCGGAGTTTCCGACTGCGTGCTTGCCATTTACGTGGCGGACTGCGCCGCCGTGTGGTTGTACGACAAGGAAAACTGCCACCGTTCCCTGATTCATTCAGGCAAGGCGGGAACCGCCGGCAACATCGTTTCCAACACCATCAAGTCCATGAAAAAATGCCTTGGGGTGGAACCGTCCAACCTGATTGCCGTCATTTCCCCCTGTATCCGCCCGCCTCATTATGAGGAAGACATTCCTACGGCCATTAAGGCACAGCTCATTGAAGCGGGGGTACCGGAAGAACAGATTCATGATTCCGGGCTGGACACGGCGGAGGATACCAAACGTTTTTACTCCTACCGCATGGAAAAAGGGCAAACGGGCCGCATGCTGGCCCTTTTCGGCCCGGATCACGCTACGCGGACGCACGCAATTATTCTTTAACAGCGGGAAAGCGGAGCCTTTCATTCCTTTTACAGCACATCACGATTCTGCCGTGGTGCGCTTTTCTGCCTTGTAGTCCATACACGTTAGCGCTGGATGGGACCGGCCCGCAATCCCGCAGGGGACATAGCCGCATCCCGCTTGCGGCAGGACCGCTCCGGTTATTCCGGACCCGATAATCCAAATTGCCGTTCCTGCATTCAAACTATCATTATATTTGCAATCATGGCAGTAACTATCAGCGATAATTATCAGGTAAAATACACCAGAAAATGGGGCTCCCTGCTCCAGCAGCACGCCTCCCGGCTGGACAAGTATGTCAGCGTCATGCGCGACTTGAGCGGCAAGGTAGTATTTCTGGATCAATTCGGCATTCTGGACTTCACGGAAAAAACCACACGGGTGGGGCAGACCGTTTTGAACGAGGCTCCCACCACACGCCGGTCCATGCGGCCGCGCACGTTCACCAAAGCCATTGGCTACGATGAATTTGACGCCACCCGCCTGGGAGACATGGACCTTCCCGTCAGCAAGACGATTGAAGGTCTCCAGGCCGCAGCAGGCCGCCGCATGGACGACGTGATGATCTCCGGCTTCCTGGATACGAACTACGTGGGAGAAGACGGCATGACCGCCGTTCCATTCAAGGAAAGCCAGCAAATAGCCGTGGATCACGTGGACAGCGGCACCAAATCCGCCAGCAACCTTACCGTGGCCAAGCTGCGCGCAGCCCTCCAGCTTTTTGAGGAAAACGAAGCCTGGAACCAGGATGCCCCGCAGTTCGGAGACCAACTCGTCATTGCGGTAACCAGTTCCCAGATCATGAACCTGCTGCGGGAAACGGAGGTCAGCAGTTATGACTTCAACAATGTAAAAGCCCTGGTGGAAGGGAAAATAGACACCTTCATGGGATTCAAATTCATCCGCACCCAGAGGCTTCCCAAAACAGAAGAGGGAGTCCGTTCCTGCCTGGCCTGGGTAAAGAGCAAGGCCCAGTTTGGCATATGGAATGATTTCAAAGTGAAGCTTTCCGTGCGCGACGATATGGAGGAAGCCCTGCAAATCCGGGCCAAGTTCGCCTGCGGCGCCACCCGCCTCCAGGAGGAAGGCTTTGTCAAGATCCTGTGCGACGAAGGAGCCAGCTAACCCCTCTAATATCACGGCATCCTCCCTCCGGAAAAAGGGAGCCGCCCCGGACCGCCTGCGGTCCGGGGTTTTGCTTTTGAGATGACGGGCGCACGGAACACCTTATTTCAAGCTCTGCCGTAAGGCGGCAGCCCCAGCCATGCAGGCGTTCATCCCCCGCAAACGGTAATCCGGCGAAGCCGGAGCAAAACGCATCCCGGGGTTCTCACCCAAGCCTTTTTCTGCCGGAAAAAATGTTCACGTTTTTCAGCCAGCGCCATGAATTGACCGCCGGATTCACCAGATAAGACAGATCCGTATATTTGGTGCGTGCATTATTGAAATGGCCCAGGGATTTGCAGAGGGAGGGCATGGGAGCGCCCTCTCCGCAGGAAACGAACGCAGGGGAAAGAGCATATAAATCACCATAACGTCCCAGATACTGGGCAAACCATTCCTCCAGAGAACCATAATACCTCAGCCATGGCCAGACCCGCTGATCTGACGGAAGAGATAAAAGAATGCGTTCACATAAGGAAAGGTCCATCACATACGCAGCTGATGCCGCCATATCCGTCACGCGCAGCAGGATGGATTTTTCTCCTTTCGCCACGGAGCAGGCCGTATGGGGAGACAAACGCGGCTCACTTAAAAACAGAGCAGTTCTTTCCCGGCAGCCTTTCAGCAGCTGCCCAAGCATCCGCGCCGTGGAACCTATTACCGGCAGCCTGAAACGGCACTCTTCCTCCACAATCATGAAACGGGAGAAATGGAGGGAAGAAGCCAGCGTTAAAGCGGCCTGGTGACCCAACACCCGGGCAGCTTTCCGTCTTTCCTTACGAAACCGCTCCTTATCCCAATCCCCTTCCGGAAGAGGAACGGGCACCGGAGGCAATTCATGAACCGGAACGCCATGAGGGACATACGCCTTCCAGGACCATTCCGGATGCCCGGACGAATCTTTTTCCGTCCTTACCACCAGCACGGCATCCAAAGCCGCCCAAAAGGGATTCCTCCCCATCCGCAATAACCTTGACCAAAGCATATTCATGGCCTTCACCTAGCTCCCTCCGAACTCCCTTTTCAAGCCGGACCTCCATTCTCAACATGTTTTTAACGTGCAGAGGCAGGAAAATAACGCCCTCCGCCACAACAAGGAAACGGACCATACGAAACAGCCCTGCCGGCATCTTGAACGGCAGCCGGCGCCAACATCCGTCAATCCGTCTGCCGGGAAACCGGCCAACAGGGCTGGCACAGGAAGAAAAACACAGTTCCAAAAGGGGAAAAGGCAGGCGAACTGACATACTCGGCCCCAAAATGAAGTGGAACTCATCAATAGAAGATTGACCTTCCTTCCTTTGCTGGGATAGTAGGATGTATGCAGCAGATTGTACGTGAACATCAGGCCTATCCGCCGAAAATCGTTGCGTCCGTTACCTCGTGGGAGCTATGGAAAACGCTGAAAGGAAAAGATTTAACAGACCAGTGCGATCTAGTAGAACTGCGCGTGGATGCCCTTCCCCCGGAACTCACGACTGAACAGGTTATGGAGTTCCGGCCGGAGATGCCCCTGCTGGTCACCGTGCGCTGCCATGAGGAAGGAGGGCTGCGCCGCATCCCGGAAGAAGAGCGCTTTGCCCTGCTCCGGGCCTATATGCCGTATGCCGCCGCCATGGACATTGAAATCAAGGCCATGCGCCACGCCAGGGAACTGGTTATGGAAGCGCGGGAGCGGGACGTCATCATCATCGGCTCCACCCATGATTTCCAAATCACTCCGGGTGTGGATTACCTGCGCGAACAGGAAAAAAAGGCGCGCTCCTACAAGGCGGATATCGTCAAATTTGCATTCACGCCCTGCCTGGCCTCGGACATCCAGACAGGAGTACAGCTTTTCACCAAGCCCAAGGGGCCGATCGCCGTCATGGGAATGGGGCCCATGGGACCCGTCTCCCGCCTGCTTTACTCTCAACTGGGTTCCTGCCTGGTATATGGCTACCTGGGAGAAGAGGAAACGGCCCCCGGGCAATGGCACGTCTCACTCATTAAGGAAACCCTCCGCCGCCTCGGCCCCATCCTCCGCTGATTACGGAGCCTTCCCTCACATGAATATCATTACTTCCGCCTTTCTGGCGGCACGCCCCAAGACGCTCACCGCCTCCCTGATTCCGGTATGGGCAGGCTGCATGGTGGTGCAGAAACTGACCGGCAGCTGGAATGCGTCCCTGGCCCTCCTGACACTGACTTCCTGCCTGTGCCTCCAGATTGCCTGCAATTTTTTCAATGACGCCATTGACCATGCCAAGCACGCCGATACGGAACGGCGAACCGGGCCCGTGCGCATGACGGCCAGCGGAGCCCTCTCCCACAGAACAGTCATGCTCATCGGCCTCTTCTTCCTGCTGGGAGCGTGCCTTCTGGCCTTTCCCCTTATCGAACTGCGCGGCTGGCCCATCCTCGCCATCGGCATCCCGTCCCTCTACTTCACCTATGGCTATACGGGAGGGCCGTGGCCGCTGGCCTACAAGGGCCTGGGGGAAATATTCGTCATCCTCTTCTTCGGACTGGTTGCCGTACTGGGAACCATTCTGGTGCAGATAGGCACGGCGCCCGTCGTACCCGGCACGCTGGTGGAATCGCTTGCGGTGTACAATGCCGGCATCGTAACAGGCATTCAATGCGGCCTCCTGTGCGCCGTCATGATATCCGTCAACAATATCCGCGACAGAAAGGAAGACCTCACTACGGGCAAGCGCACGCTGGCCGTGCGGCTGGGGGAAGGAAAGGCGCGCGCCATGGCCCAGTCTTTCATCCTGGCTGCCTACATCACGCTGCCCACATCCAGCCGGGCCCTTCACCTGAACCTGTCCCACACGTGGTGGATGTGGATACCCTCCATCCTCTTCGGCGGGTATCTGATGCTCCTAATCCGCAAAACGCCCGCGGACAGCCGCATGAACAGGGTACTGGCACTCTCCTCCCTCCATTTGCTCCTGTATCTGGCTACCTACACAATTCTTCCCACACGCTGAAAAACGCTTAACCCCGCCAGCGTAGTTAACTACGTTCATCATGAATCCGCTTCCATTCATTCCCGCTTTTCTTATTCTCCCAGTCCTTTTCTCCTGCACCCAAAAAAGCAATCTGGAAATCGCCACCGGCAAAGTGACGACCATCAAGCTGGGCAACGTGGTCCGCATCAAGGAAATCAACGTCCTTACCTCCACGGACGACGGCACTTTTGCCAACATGGCCGGAACGGCGGCGGAGGCCATGACTCCCGGCATCATCGGCATGGGGACCTCAAAACTGGCTTCCGCCACAGGCTCCATCGTGGACGGCAGGGTGGAAGCCGTCAAAATGATCCGCGTGCGCGTCAAGCTCAAGGATACGAACGAACTTGTGGAAGTACAGCAGGAAGTAACGCCAAACTTCACCCTGAAAATAGGCCAGGAAGTCGTCATTACCCAGGGAAGCACGCCCGGCAATGTCTGGCCCGATTAACGGATATGAACCACGCCGCGGCACCAGCCCCGCCGCCCCGGGGCCTCCTGATTAAGAGCGCGGGCCTCCTGACGGCCGTCTCCCCCCTCTGCACATGGCTCCTTTGGGACACCCTCCCTGCCGCCGCATTGCTGGCCCCCCTGTTTCTCATTTCCATATTCGCAGGAACGGCACGGGCCATGAAAAAAAACATCCATGAAACATTCCTGCCAGTACTTCCGTCGGTATGGCTCACCCTGGCCGCGGGGCTGGCCTTCACAGCCGTCAGCCTGTTTTCCCAGGCGGTTTTCATCTGGCTTCCCCAGATACTGGCAGGAACGGCAGCCATGCCGCACGCATGGCTCATCCCGCTGGGGCATCTGAATCTGCTGGCCATCCTGAGCTCCCTTCTCCTGCTGACCCTGGCGGCGGCTTATGCATGCCTGCTCTGCATCGGAAAGAAAACCATCCGACCGGCTGCTGGAAAAACGCAAGCCACAGCCTGACCCCTGCCTTTCCCGGCGGAACAACGCACCCCCGCCTATAAGGGAATGAAAATCCCTCAGCTCTCCCGCATCAGCCGGAACACGTCTTCCGGCCGCATCCCGGCGGCACGCATTTCCTGAAGGCTCAGGCTCCTGTCCCTCTTGGCAAGCCGCTTGCCGGAAGCATCCTTCACCAGCCGGTGATGATACCACTGCGGAACAGGAAGCCCCAACAGGGCCTGGAGCGTCCGGTGGATGCCCGTCACAGGGAATAAATCCTCACCACGGCTTACATGGGTAACTCCCTGGGCGGCGTCGTCCACAACCACGGCAATATGGTAGCTGGCGGCGCAGTCCTTGCGGCCCAGAATCACATCCCCCAGTTCTTCCGGACGACAGACCTGATCTCCGAACCGCATGTCCCTCCATAGCAGGGGACCGGTAATCCGCGCCGCAGCACGGCAATCCAGCCGCCAGGAAAAAGGTTTGCCGGATTTGAGAAGCTCTTTCCTGCGCCCCTTGTCAAGCAGCCGGCAAGTTCCCGGATATACGTCCACGCAGCCCCCCTGCGGCGCCCCACCCATGGCGGCCACCTCCTCCGCAATCTCCCGGCGCGTACAGAAACAGGGGTACAGCACGCCCCGGTCCTTCAGCGTCTGAAGAGCGTGTTCATAAGCGCTGAAGCGTGAAGACTGAACCATCATGGGACCGTCAAAGCGGATGCCCAGCCACTCCAAATCTTTCAATATGCCCTGAACAAACTCCGGACGGCACCGCGTCTGGTCGATATCTTCCATCCTCAGCACGCACTTCCCGGAAAAACGGTTCGCCAGGGAACGGGCTTCCCACGCAGCCAGGGCGTGCCCCAGATGGAGATTGCCTGTAGGGCTGGGAGCAAACCTTGTTATTATGGGGGAATCCATGCGGCGCACCAACAATAAAAAAGCGCAGGAACCTTTTCAAACCCTTTCCGGAAAATTATTGCGGCTTGACAGATAGAAGCCGGGAAAGTAGGAGAGTTGGACCCTTTCCCCACACCTTCAACTTTCAAACCATGCTTCCTCTTCTCAACATCAACTCCGCCTCCGTCATAGGCTGGCTGGAATCAGCGGCCGCCCAGCAATGGATTGTAGGCATTCTGCTGGTCCTGTTATTCATCAGCTTCATCAAGGAATGGATGCCCGTGGAAATCACAGCCCTGACAGGCACCGCCGTCCTCATGCTCACGGGAATTCTGAGCACGCGTGATGTGCTGTCCAGCTTTGCCAACAGCGGACCGCTGACAGTGGTGTGCATGTTCATTCTGAGTGCTTCCCTGGAAAGAACGGGATTAATAGGAGACCTTTCCAAACTGTTCAACAAGGTAGCCAAGGGGAGGGAACTGACCGCCCTGCTGGTCATTACACTGGGAGCGTTCATGGTTTCCCCCTTCGTCAACAACACCCCGGTGGTCGTCATCCTGATGCCCATCGTGCTGGCCTTCTGCAGGGATCATAACATCGCGGCCTCCAAGCTGCTCATCCCCCTCTCCTACGCCACCATTCTGGGAGGCACCTGCTCCGTGGTCGGAACATCCACCAACGTAGTTGTGCTCGGCCAGGTGCAGAAACTGGGTTATGACGGCATCCAGATGTTCACGGTAACGCCCATGGGCCTGATTTATGCGGCGGCGGGCCTGCTCTACCTCTGGACATTAGGCCGCAAATGGCTTCCATCCCGCCCCACTTTGTCCACCATGCTTCCGGGCGGCATCCAGCGCGATTTCCTGCTCCAGGTCAGAATTCCCGCGGATTCCCCCCACATCGGCACCACTCCCATCAACCTGATGCAAACCGAGTTGCTGGGCACCAAAATCGTGGAAGTGCGCCGCAGGGGGTTCTCCATGCAGGAAGAGCTGCAGCACATCAACCTGGAAGAGGGAGACCGCATTCTTTTCCTGTGCAACGCCAGAAAAGTCAACCAGGTGCGGGAAGCCAAAGGCGTGGATCTGGGCTGGGATGACAGCCGCGGGCTGGAAACGCTGGAACAGCGCGATGTGCAAATCGTGGAAGGCATGATCGCCAACAATTCCGAATTCGCCGGGCTGTCCCTGTCCGAACTCAAGCTGCGCCAGAGATTCAACATCTTCGTGCTCGCCATCCACAGGCAGGGCAAAAACATCACGGACATGGGGCCGAACACCAAGCTGGCGGCAGGGGACACGCTTCTTCTGGAAGGACCGCAGGAAGGAATGAACCGCATCCTGACCAAGCAGCGCATCATCCCCCTGAGTCAGCGCCCCGCGGAAGCGCACAACCGCAGCAAACAGGGCTGGGCCATCCTGGCCATGGGGCTGTTCATTTTTATCGGCCTGCTGGGCTCCTTTGAGCAATACGGGGAATTCTTCAAATTCTTCGCGCGCTTCAATCCCTTCTATCTCGCCTACATTGGGGCTCTCATCGTCATCATCTCCGGCTGCATCAAGCCGAAGGAAGCCTACCAGGCGGTGGACTGGGGCATTATTTTCCTGATTCTGGGAATGCTGTGCGTGGGAGAAGCCATGAGCAAAACCGGGCTTGCCAAAGCTATTGCTTTCGGCGTAGTGGATAATATAGGCCCGTTGGGGTGCCTGGTCGCCATCTCCGGCCTGTACCTGATCTGCTCTATCCTGACGGAGATGATCTCCAACAATGCCGTAGCGGCCGTCATGGGGCCTCTGGCTTATGAAATGGCCCTGCAATTCGACGCCAACCCCATTCCTTTCATTCTGGCTGTCATGTTCGGCGCCAGCGCCAGCTTCTCCACCCCCATCGGCTACCAGACCAACACTTACGTGTACAATGCGGGCGGTTACAAATTTAAGGACTTCGTCAAAGTGGGACTCCCCCTCAACCTGCTCCTCTGGGTCATTTTTACCTGCGCCATCGGCTGGTTGTATCCGCTCAAGTAGAGCGATAATAGCTTTGGAAGGCCCGGTCAACGGAAAGGAAACCCAAGCGTCCGGTCAAAGGCGCCATCATTCCCACGGGAACAAAAAACAATATCCCTGTTTCGCCTAAAAGCAGGGCTCTTCTTTTACATTATCCTTCTCCTTAAGAAGAGAACAACGGAAAACAGTAGTTTCATCCATCCACGTTCAACTGACAGTCAAACATTTTAGTCAAAAAGGCAATTAACGGATACAAGGAAACGGGGCAGTATCTGACCTACCGGGACACCTTTGCCTGGAGGATAATTTCAACATTGAATTATTCAAAGAGCCTATGAGTATCCTGCCCGTCAAGAATTTCAACCCGCGTTTTTTCACGCAGGCCGGATCAGAGGAAAGGGTATCACATACCATATAGGCACGGGAAGAAAACCAATTCCAAATGTCTCGGAACCGGAGCCGCCATCCCGGATGCCATGCGACGGGGGACGAAACGAGAGAACGCAGTCTCTCGATAAACAGGCAAGACCTTATCACCGCATCAGTCCCACCCGCATGGACTGGCATTTGAGCAGGGCGCAAAAGGAAGCATAATCCGTCTCGCGGTCGGAGGAAACCAGGCAGTACTGGTACTGCGGCAGGCAGGCGTCTTCCTGTTCCGCATTGCGAAGACGCAGGGCAATGGTTTCAGCGCCATCCGTCTGCCGTCCGCAAAGACGGTTTTTAAGCTCCGCCTGCGGCACATAAATGTAAACGTCCACATAGCAGAGGGGTAGAATGCCCTCCCGGCAGGAACGGACTTGCCCAGCCCCCTGCACGTCAATATCCATCACCACGTTTTTCCCCTGTTCCAGAAGAGTCAAAATATCCGCTTTCAGCGTACCGTAGCGGTTGCCGTGCACCTCCGCATATTCCAGAAAGTCTCCCCGCTCCACCCTGGCGTCAAATTCGGCGGGAGTCAGGAAATGGTAATCTACTCCATTGACTTCCCCGGGTCTGGGCTGGCGCGTCGTGCAGGAAATGCTGTACACACACAGACCGTTTTCCGTCGCGCGGCGGCACAACGTCGTCTTCCCGGAACCGGAAGGCCCGGATACCACCAGCAATGTTCCCAATGGCTGTTTCATGGCTGTCATTCGATGTTCTGAACCTGTTCCCTGATTTTCTCCAGCTCCGTCTTGGCAGCCACAACCAGATGGGCCAGCGTGGAATCGTTCGCCTTGGAGCCGATGGTGTTGAATTCCCGGAAGATTTCCTGGCAAAGGAAATCCAGAGGCCTGCCCGCGGGAGCGGAGGAACCGCACAAGGTGCGGAACTGGTCAAAATGGGAGGAGAGACGGGTAATTTCCTCGGAAATGTCGCACTTGTCCGCAAACAGGGCCACTTCCCGGATGATGCGTTCATCGTCCGCGGAAACGGACAAGTCGGCATCAGCCAAGCGCTTGAGCATGGCCTCCCGAAGCCTGACAGGCACGGAAGGGGCATGTTCCGCGATACGGAGGCGGAATTGCTCCAAGACATCCAGCTTGCCAAGAACGTCCGCTTTCAGGTTGGCACCTTCCGCCGCACGCATGGAAATAAAATCCTTCAAGGCGGCTTTGAGCGCCTTTTCCACCATCGGCCACGCTTCTTCCGGAGAAAGGGATGCTTCCGCTGCGGAAGTAACGATATCCAGCCTCAGCAGGTCGGACGCCTGGAGGGGCAACGGTTGACCTGTCAGGTCAGACGCACGGTTCAGCAGCTCCGCCAAGGAGGCCAGTTTCTGCTCATCAAGCTGGAGGGAGCCATCCGCTTCCTCCAGACGCTCCACAGAAATGGAGACGCCTACACGGCCGCGGGAAACAGCCCCCTGCACGATGGAACGCACGGAGGCGTCCCATTCCGCATAGCCGCGCGGCACATTGACGGCGATTTCCGTTTGTTTGCGGTTTACGCCTGATATTTCAACAAGGATATTATAACGGTCTGTCTGGGCGGCGTCTCTGCCGAAACCGGTCATGCTGTTCATGGATACGGGTCAGGTTTGGATTAAGAACGGGAGTAGGCCTTGCGCACTTCATCCGCCACGATGGAAAGCCCCTTGCGCAGGAGTTCCTCCGTCTGGGTGAAGCTGATGCGGATGCATTCATGACGGTGCGGCCAGGGTTCCCCCTCCTCCGGAAGGGCGAAGAAAAAGTGATGGCCGGGATTTACAAAACAGCCCCGTGACTTGCACCGTTCGTAAAGCTCCTGGCACGTGATGGGCAATCCCTCAAACCACAGCCACAGGAACATGGCGCCCTCACTCTTATGAACGCGCCAGGGGATGGATTCTCCGAAAAGTTCCGGCAGCAGGGACAGGGCGAATTCCGCCCGGCCGCGGTAAAACGGCGTGAGGGTTTCACGGCAGACTCTCTCCAGAGTGCCGTCTTCCAGATAGGGCGTCACCAGAGCCTGGCCCAGATTGTTCGGGCACAGGGATGACGTAGTCACCATGCTCACGACGGCACGAATGATCTCCGGGCGCGCAATGACAATGCCGGTGCGCGTTCCGGGCAACCCGATCTTGGACAGGCTCATGGTCAGGATCATGTTCTCATCCCAGGCCGGGGTTACGGGCACAAAACAAATATTGGGCAGCGGAGGCCCGTAAGCATTGTCAATCATCAGGGGAACCCCGGCGCGGGAAGTCATTTCCCGCAGAAGCCCCAATTCCTCATCCGTCACCACGTTCCCGGTGGGATTCGTAGGCCGGGACATGCAGACGGCGGCCGTTTCCGGACGTATGTCCAGACGGTCAAAATCAATCACGTACTTGAACGTGTGCCCGTCCAGCATGCGGATGCCGGGCCGGATGCCCCGGAACATGACGCCGCCGCACAGGGATTGGGACTGGTATCCCACATAATCCGGGCACAGGGGAAAAAGGATTTCACGCACAGCACCGTCCGGGCACGGGCCCGCCAGCATGTTGAACAGTGTAAAGCAGGCCATCTGGCCGCCCTGGGTAATCGCCACATTTTCCGGCGTCAGGTTCCATCCGCAACGTTCATTGAGAAAACACACCAGGGCACGGATAAAGGCAGGATCCCCGCCCGGATGGGCATAATGGCCCACCAGCACGTCAAATTTGCCATTTCGCACCAGTTCTCCCATGCTGCGCCGCCAAAGTTCCGTCACCTCAGGAATAACGGCGGGGCTCCCACCGTTCAACTGGCACAGGCCGGCGTCTCCCGAATGGAGGGCCTTGAACAAATCCTCCATCAAATCATCAATACCCGTTCTGGCCGTCAGATGGCCTCCGATCTCCGATAATTGCATCATGCCGCGGGCATTGTAGCCGCATACGCGTTTTATGCGAGAAAAATCATTGTTCCGGAGGGCGCATGAACAGTTTGACTTTCCCCTCCGTTAAGGTTCATAATCCCCGGCATGTTCAACATCGTGAGATTCACCAGGCGTACCTGTCCGGCATTGGCCCTCACGCTGGCCCTTACTTCGTGCGACAGCAGTACGAATGAAGCCCTGACCTCCTTCCTGACGGGGAATTCATCCCAGGAACACCAGCAGCTCCAGGCCCAGCTCCAGCAAATGAAAAACGCACTGGCCCAGACGGAACAGGAAATAAGCCAGGCGGAATCCCACGATGCCCGCGTTAATTACAATCTTCAGAAAAGGCTTTCCAACCCGGGAAGAATCACGACGCCCTTCACGGTGAAGGATATAGATGTCCTGCCTTCCAAACGCCGCGACTTCGAGCACCTGTGCTTTGACATTGAAGACATGCGCAAAACGCTGGCGCAGCGCAAGCAGGAATTCCATGCCCTGCAATATCAATATAACGCGTATGCGGCCAAACTGGCTGAATTCAAACAAACCCACCCGGTAGACTAACCTCCATTCCCGCGCATCCCATGACCGACGCCCCCGCTCCCAGACAGCCGTCCGGCGAAACTCTCCCCCCTGCGGAAGACGAAACCCGCTTCGCTCCGAAGGAGAACGGAGGAGAACATAAGGATGAAAACTCCGCCCCCGCAGCCAAAAAACGTCTGAAAACCTCCCTGGACGTCGTCTCGGAACACGCTGCGGAAGAAGAATCCGCCCGGCAGGAGGATTCCGAACGGAAAGCCAGGGGAGACGCTCTTTTCTGGAACCTCTGCCTGGGGCTGTTCGCCCTTATCGTCATCAGTGCCGGCTATATTGTTTATGAAAAATTTTCCCAGCTTCCAGACCCTGTCAAAGATGCTCGGGAAGCTTTGGAGGACAATCATGCCCAGCTGCTGAAGAAGCAGGAACAGCTCAGGGAAATACGGAACAGGACCGCTCCCAAGGAACAGCTGCTCAGCCTTTTGGATATCTTTGAACATACGGCCTCCGACCTGGAAGAGACGCAAAAATCCATTGAGAAAGAGAAAATGCGCGTAGCCGGCATCCGGGGAGAAATCCGCTCCTACTTCGAACGCTACCGCCAACACGCCAGAGCCAAGGCACGCGGCCGCAAGTTCGACATTCTGAAGACATCCCATTCAGGCAAAACTTATTTGAATGTGGAAATCACCCGCGTGGAAAATGAATTCGTGCGTATCATGCACGAACAGGGAAGCACCTCCATTCCTGCCGGAGATCTTCCTGACGACATCCGGGAAATGCTGGCCTACGGCGACCCGCTGAATATTACGGCCATGAACCAGACGGATGCTTCCCTCAAATCCCCCGTTATCCGCAGGGCACCCTCACCGGCCCCGGCTGCCGCCCCCGTGCCCCAGCCCGCCAAAAAGAAAGTGGTGGTGGAAGATCTGGACCCGCCCGCCGGAAAACCGAAAATTGAAACACCTACCCACACCGGAGATTCCGGCAGCTCCTCTTCCGGAAACATGTGGGTTCCCCCCGCCCATTCTCCGCTTCCCCCCATGCAATAATGACATTCCTGCCATGAAAACAATCATACATCCCCTCGCAGCCATACTCCTCGCCTGGAGTGCCGGCGCCTCCGAAACATGGAGTACCAGCCCTGCGGAAGCCATGCAGCAAGCCGCCGCGCAGAATAAGGGAGTAATGCTGGAATTCACCGGTTCCGACTGGTGCGGAGCCTGCATCATGCAGAAAAAGCAGGCTCTTTCCCTTCCTGAAATCCAGACAGCCATTTCCCGTTCCTTTATTCCCGTGGAACTGGACTACCCACGTAAAAAGCAGCAGGACGCGCAGACAAAAACTTCTCTGGAAACCTATAAAAAATCCTACGGCATCACCGGATTCCCCACGCTGGTGTTTGCGGATGCCCAGGGGCGGCCCATCCACACCGTCGTAGGTTACGCCAATCCTGCCCAGGTCATGCAGGATACAAAAAAAGCGGCGGAAGCACTCAACACGCAGCAGTCCCTGACAAACAAGCTGGCGGAAAAGCTCACTGACCAGCAGCGGCGGGACACGCTGGTTCAATTGCTGAAAACGGTTCCCCAATCCAGCATCCGCACTTTCTATAAGCCGGCTCTGGCAGAACTGGAAAAACTGGACCCGCAGGACGCTTCCGGAATTCTCGCCAAACTGCACAGGGACGATCTGCTCCATGCCCAGAAATTGGAATGGGCCGATACGTTCCGGAAGAAAAACATCCACATTCTGGCGGATCAAAATCCTGATGAAGCGCTTTCCATCATGGACAGCTACTTGAAAAAGAACGGGCTTCTTCCGGAAGTCAAACAAGCTGTTCTCATGCAAAAAGTGTACCTGCTCATGCAGCAAAACAGGGTCAATGAATTGGAACAGCCTCTCAAAGAAGGCGTTGCGCTCCTCCCAGAAAGTTTTGAAGGAAAAGCGTTCAGCAAACTTCTGGACAAGCTGCCTGAAATCAAGAAGGAACGGGGCCTCCTGAAGCCGGGGGAAGAGCCCCCCCTTCCCCCCGGCGCCATCCGGGCCACGAAGATGATCGTTCCCACGGCTCCCGCAAAATAATACACCCCTTTCTTTACTGCCGGGGTCATCCCTGCCCGGCAGGTGCATGCATGGACCTTTCCGCCGATCACATCCTCGTTGTCTTCCTGCTCACCACGCTGGCTGGTCTTGCTACCGGCATAGGAGGCTTCATCGCCTTCTTCATGAAAAGGACGGATACAAAGGCACTTACTTTTGCCCTGGGATTATCCGGCGGAGTCATGGTGTATATCTCCCTGGTGGAACTGCTGGGAGAAGCCCAGCACAGGTTGATAGAGTTCGAAGGCCATACGGCAGGTTCCTGGATCGCCATTGCTTCCTTCTTCGGGGGAATTGCCGTGGCGGCTCTGATTGATTACCTGGTTCCGGAAGACGAAAACCCGCACGAAGCGCGCGGCCCGGAAGACATCCATGGACAGGCCAGCGGTGAATTTTCCTCATCCCGAATTAAAAGGTCCGGCATTCTGTTCGCCCTGGCCATCGGCATCCACAATTTCCCGGAAGGAATCGCCACCTTTGCCGCTGGGTTGGACTCCCTGACTTTGGGCACCTCCATCGCCCTGGCCGTAGCCGTCCATAACATTCCGGAAGGAATCGCCGTGGCGGTACCTCTTTACTACGGTACGGGCAGCCGTAAAAAGGCCCTCTTTTATTCCTTTCTCTCCGGTCTGGCGGAACCGGTGGGCGCGGCCATCGCCATGTTCTTCCTGTTCCACTTCCTCACACCTACCGTACTTGCGGTTCTCTTTGCCTCCGTCGCGGGAATCATGGTCTTCATCTCCTTTGACGAGCTGCTGCCCATGGCGGAACGCTGGGGACACCATCACATTTCCATCATGGGCATCATCGCCGGAATGCTGCTGATGGCGATTGTCCTGATCTGAACCGGCTGCAGGAGGGAACTTTCCATGTCCTGGGCACAGACGCATTGAGCATTCCCCGGCATCAGGGAGTCTAAACGGAAACCCCCTTTTCATCCATGCCGGAATCTCCTGCTTCTCCTGCTTCTCCTGCTTCTCCTGCTTCTCCTGCTTCTCCTGCTGTTTCCTCCGTTCCTCCAACCTCCACGCAGGCATCTTCCCTCCTTTCCCCCCTCTCCTGCTGGAAAAAAGGTTTTCTTCATTATGCGGACTTTCGGGGCTGCGCTTCCCGTGCGGAATTCTGGTGGTTCATGGCTCTTCCCCTCCTGGCGCTGATTCCAGCCCTGGCGGGGTATATCCTGACGGACTGGCTGCACATCCCTGATACAAGACTGAGCATCTACGGAGACGCCTTAACCATCCTCCTGTGGGCGGTGTTATTCATCCCAAGCATATCAGCCGCGTTCAGACGCCTGCATGATACAGGCAGGAGCGGCCTCTGGCTTTTTTCCCTTTTCATTCCCTTCGGGCTGGGGCATCTGATCTTTTTTTATCTGACGCTAGGAGAAAGCAAGGCGGACGGCAACAAATACAGCCGCCGTCCGGAGCCCCAACCGGCTGATCCCCCTGCCAGAGAACTGAAAGAGCAGCCATTGACTCCGTTTTACCTTTACTGGCTCATCAGCCTGCGGAAATTGAATACGGTGGCAGGCCGCGCGTCCCGGACGGAATTCTGGTCCTTTTTCCTCCTTTCCGTCCTCCTGTTCCTTCCGCTGGGCTACAGCATGATAGACGTTGACAGCCAGCCGGCGGGTTTTTATGTCTCTCCTTCCCTCCAAATCCTGTTATATGCCGCCCATCCGCAAGATGCTCTGATCCTGCTGGCTCACTCCTGCTTCAATCCCACCTTTTACTTTTTCTACCAATCCGGAGAGCTGAGCATGCTTTCCCTGGAGCTTCTGGCAGCCGTGGCGGGGCTCAATATCCTCTTCAATCTGCCGGTCGCCGTGCGCCGCCTGCATGACAGCAATCTGAGCGGAAAATTCATCCTGATTCCCATTCTTATTTTCATCGTCACTTTCCTGCTGATTTTCCTGCTGCGCCTGGTCCCGGAGGACATGGCCCCCTATCTGGACTACCTGGGAATGGTGTCCAGCCTGATGGATCTGCTTTCCATCCTCTTCCTGTCCATGATGCTTCTTAAAAGCTCGCCAGGCCCCAATGAATACGGCGTGCTTCCGCAAAAAATAACCGTATCCTGATTCCAGGATACGGTTGAAAAGCAATCAAAACCCTATCGGGTACAATCAATTTCCCGTGACGCAGACGGAGAACGTCAGTCCCCGAAGCATACGCCCAAATCGCGGGCCGTGCGCACCAGCTGACAATCGGGATCCACCAGCTTCAAGGTTTTCACAGCTTCCTCAATGGGTACGGCAGTCATCTGCGTCCCACGGAGAGCAACCATGCAGCTGAATTGGCGCTTTTCCACCAGTTCCACGGCATAACTGCCGAACCGCGTTCCCAGAATCCGGTCATAGGAACAGGGAGAACCGCCGCGCTGGATATGGCCCAGCACGCAGGAGCGGGTTTCAATCCCAGTGGCTTCTTCCAGTTTCTTGGCAATCACCTTGCCGATGCCACCCAAGCGAACTTCCCCCTGGGTCTTTTCATCCAGCAATACCAGTTCGTCCGCCAGACGGGCCCCTTCAGATACCACCACCAGGATTTCCCGCTGCCCGGCAGCCTTGCGCGCCTTGATGCATTCCACCACGTTTTCAAGGGAAAAAGGAATTTCCGGCAGAAGAATAACATCAGCACTCCCTGCGATGCCGCCTTCCAAGGCAATCCATCCCGCATGCCGTCCCATCACTTCCACCACCATCATGCGCTGGTGCGCGTTTGCAGTGGTTTCCAGACGGTCCAAAGACTCGGAAACAATGGAAACGGCGCTGTAGAAGCCAAAAGTGACATCGGTTGCGCCCAGGTCATTATCAATGGTTTTTGGCACGCCAACTACGGGGAGCCCTATCTCGGAAAGCAAAAGAGCCGTGGACTGGGAGCCGTCTCCGCCCACAACGATCAGGGCATCCAGTCCCAGCCGGCGGACAGTAGCCTTCGTTTTTTCCAGCACCGCGGGTTCAATCGCCCCCTTTTGGTCCACGCCTACTTTGATGGCGAAGTTTCCTTTGTTCACGGTTCCCAGAATGGTGCCCCCCTTGGCTCGCAATCCGCGGCAGGCGGCAGGGGTCAGCCATTCAAACCGTTCGTCCCCTTCCTCGGACAAAAGCCCTTCAAAACCGTCGTAAAAACCCACAACGTTCCAGCCGCGACGGGAAGCCGCGCCCACAACACCTTCAATAACTGCATTCAACCCGGGGGAGTCACCCCCGCTATTCAAAACACCGATGTTCATATTCGGCGTTCCTTATAGCAGAAAAATCCTTCCCCGTCTACTTCCTATCTCCTTTGTGGAGCAGATTTCACAGGAAGCTGGACAAATTCCTTGGGGTCCTTCATATCCATGCCGGAAGCCTGCCAGTTTTCCCAAACGCGCCAGCCGGTGTTCATCATCTCCCTGGCGAGGGAATAGCGGCTCGCAGAACCAAGCACCGCAATAATCATGCGCTGCGGATAAATCACCTCCGTCCCCGTTTGGGGGCTCCGGCGGGAAATAGCGTTGCGCGTCACGCTGAGCAGCAGGCAGGGGCCGGCGGCGCGGGAAGTGCCCGCCTTGATGCCGTCCACGCCGGAAGCGCTCATGAGCCTGTTGTTGTTGGAAATATCGTACATCGTCCTGCCCTTGGTCTGGGACTGCACTTCAATGCGCCGGCTCGCCTGGGAAACAATGTAGCAAAAAGCCGGATTTTGCATGCTGTAAACGCCCAACAAGGCCATATCCAGCGCGCAGGAAGTGGAAACGGAGTTGCCGGCGTCCAGCCCGTGGGGAGCGGTAAAGCGCGTTTTGGCCATCCTCAGGGAACGGGCCAAATTGTTCATTTCCGCCACAAAAGCGGCAATGGGGGCGCCGCCGCCCCGGCGGGACACCAGGTCACGCCCCACAAAGGAGGCAACAGTCAGGGCGGAAACATTGTCCGAACCCAGCAGGGTGGAATACAAAGCGTCCCGGAGCGTCAGGCGGTCTCCCGGCTGGAGATCCATGGGATTGCCCGCACGGAGGCCGAACGCTTCCTGGGGCACGGCAATGAAAGTGTCCAGCGGCAACCGCGTGCGGGCCACCCAGTCCAAAGCCACCATGGCGGTGGCTACCTGGGAAAGACTGGCCACGGGCCTTTTTTCTTCTGCGTTGGAACTGAAAAGAAGCTTGCCGGAATTGGCCTCAATGGCAATGTAACTGGGCCGTTCCTGTGCCTGGGCGGAAAACTGGAATACACAGGCCAGGGTCAAAAGGAATAGAGATAGCTTTTTCATGGCGGGACCGGCGGGATAGTGCCCATTCCCTCCTCATTTGAAAAGTCTAAAATGTTTTCCGTACAACACTTATATGTCATGACACGGAAAAACGCATTGACCTTTGGAGCCCCGTCCTATTTGTTGGAAGAAGAGTCTTCCCAAACGGAAGCGTTCCTGACATACCCAGTTCCATGACCAGGATTCAGCTTTTTTACAGCCGGGCCTACCCGGGAAACACCCTGCGCGCCAATACCCTCCAGGCATTGGCCCATCTGGGCGTCAATCCGGAGATGCAGGCTGAAGAGACCGTTCCGGAACAAATCGGGACGCCGCTTCCCGCACTCGCCATTGACGGGGAAATCGTCGTCTACGGCGTGGAGCCTTCCGTGCGCGAGCTGGAACTCCTTCTCCAAGACCGAGTACAGGAGCGGGAGGCGGATTTTCCCTGGGGCGCGTGCGGCATGGGATGCAGCGGCATGAACGGCCCGGAAAACTGCCCCATGTGCATCCAGGACGGGAAAGACGGCAGCATGGCGGGCAGAATCATCGGCTTTGCCATCCTGCTCATGCTCCTGTTCCTCGCGATGAAAATCCTGTCCTGAACTGTCCCGGATCTTCTCATGCCGGGCTGCCTCTTTTTACTTACCCTTCTTTCCTCTTTCAGGAAATGAAGATACACGGCAGTTAACGGCGTTTGCCCGCCCACGCAGGCGGTCTTGATAATTTCTTGAATTCCCCCCTCCTCCGGGACACAGTAGAGGCATGCGCTCCTTCTTCGGTTCCATTCTCCTGATTCTGGTGCTGGCAGCCCTCGGCGCCACCATTTATTACCATTGGTCCACCAACTCCCACCTGGAATTCGAACTCCGCAACCCCGACGAACCGGAAAAAACGACACAGGTCATCAACATGGAAAAACGGGCGGCAGCCCTGCAGGCTGTTCCGGCGGAACAAACTCCTGTTTTCCCCGCGGAAGAAATTCCCGCTTCCCCTGCCGGAATGCCGGAACCCGCGGAATTGTAATCCCTCCTGTTGCCGCACTATGAAACCGGTCATTGGATACACGCTGGGCGACCAGTCGGGCATAGGCCCGGAAGTCATCTCCGCCGCGCTTGCCTCCGGAGAACTCCCGGAAGACGCAGAGTACCGCCTCATCGGCAAGAGAGTGGAGCTTCCCCCGGGAAGGCCTAATGCGGAATCCGCCAAACACGCCTTCGACCATCTGGAACAGGCGGCCCATGCCCTGCGGGAAGGAACGGTTGACGCTGTTGTCACCGCCCCCGTCTGCAAGGAAACCCTGCATGAGGCAGGTTTCCGCTGGCCGGGGCAGACGGAATTCTTTGCAGAACGCCTGAAAACGGACAATTACGCCATGTGCCTGACCGGGAAACGGTTGACGGTAGGGCTGGCAACCATCCATACTTCCCTCCAAAGCGTGCCTTCCCTGCTGGAAACAGAGGAACTGGTCCGCATCGGAACCCTGCTGAAAGACTTCTGCATCCGCAAGGGAATCATGCGCCCGCGTATCGCCCTGGCAGCCCTGAACCCCCACGCCGGGGAACACGGCGCTTTCGGCGATGAGGACGGGAACATCATTGCCCCGGCCGTGGAACGGCTGAGGGCGATCCATCCGGATGCTGCATTTGACGGGCCTTCCGTCCCGGACTGCGTGTACCGGGATGCCGTGGAAGGGAACTATGACGCCGTGCTGGCCCCTTACCATGACCAGGGGTTGATTCCGCTGAAGCTGGTGGACTTCCATACCGCCGTCAACGTCACCCTGGGCCTTCCCCGCCCCCGGCTGAGCCCGGACCATGGTACCGCCTTCAACCTGACGGGAACCGGAAAAGCCAATCCGTCCAGCACCATCCACGCCTTCCAGCTGGCCGTACAGATGGCGCGGAGGTGTTAACGTTTTTCTTCTTTCCGGAATTTTTCCCGCCATACCTACACCATCCCGTTCCGGGGGTGAATTCCAGTACCGGAATATCACTCCCATCAGGGAGAAACCCTTTCTCCTTCTTCCTGATTCCAAAAAATAACGCACCGTTAATTCATCTGCGGCGTAAAGTTCCAAGGCCTCCTTGTCATGATCCTTTTTTGGAATCGGCACCATTGTTCAGGCGGCAGGACAGAAAGCCCGGAAAAACTCTCCGCCGCCTCTATCTGCCGCTTTTTCGGATTCCTCACCGGAAATCCCGCCCTCCTCCGCTAAGGACAACGGCAGGAAACGCCATGCAGAACAATTCTTCCGCGCCGTGGGGAGAGTAAAACGCAGGAAACGGCATGTTCCCGGAAACAAGGTAAAAAATAGGCTTGCTTTCTGAAGGCAATCATTGCACCTTACTTGCCCGCAAGGTGCGCACCGTTCGCACGACACATTTCTAATTATCACAAGACCATGAGAAATTACGAAGCTCTTATCGTATTCAACATGAAGGGTACGGAAACTCCCGTCGAGGAGTTGATCAGCACCGTAGCCGCCGCGATGAAGGAAGAAGGCGCCGACATCACCGCCACGGAAAACGCCGGCCGCCGTGAATTCGCCTACGAATCCAACCACCTTTCCGCCGGGCAGTATGTGACCTACACGTTCTCTGCGGAACCTTCCGCCATCAGGCCCATCCGCGAACGCCTTCGCCTGAATCCCCAGATTCACCTTCAGTATTACAAGGTGCTCGGCTAAAATCCGGCCCATGCGGACGAAATATCCGCTCCTTGCTTTCTTATCAAAAAGAACCGTCTCCGTGAAGGGGCGGTTCTTTTTTTATAGATTACCATCCCTTCCCCCCTCTGCCCCCCGCTCAACAAATATTCCCCGCCCCCTAAGCAATATTGACCAGAACCGGCAGTAAGAAATAAATTTGCCACTCCTCTTGCCCTGGCTATTTTCCATACAGGGAAAAACTGAGCCATGAAGGTCTACGGAGGTGCCGTTCGAAGGGTTTCAATGAAATTAATCCCGGCGCCTTTTTAATAAGGCTGCTTTTCGAGAATGACGTTTCATTTGATTCGCCGCTCCTCCTTGCCCCATGCTGTCAGGAAGAAGAGCGGCAGTCTGTGAGCCGGCAATTTCCGGCTCACAGGGAAATAAAGTTTTTCAGCAGTTTCACGCCCAGTTTCTGGCTTTTTTCCGGGTGGAACTGGGTGGCGACCAGATTGCCGTGCCTGACAGCGGCAGAAAAACGCACGCCGTAGGTGCAGAAAGCGGCAATCAGGGATTCATCCTCCGGCTGGGGATAATAGGAATGCACGAAATAAAAGTACGGTTCCTTCCCCATGCCTTTCCAGATGGGATCGGCGGGATCAGTGAGAGCCACGCTGTTCCACCCCATGTGAGGCACCTTGAGTTCCGATTCTGAAAATCGAACCACGCGCCCCTTGAGGATGCCCAGTCCGGGAACCTGCCCGCTTTCTTCCCCGCTTTCAAAAAGAACCTGATAGCCCACGCAGATGCCCAGAAAAGGCCTGTCCCGCTCTATCCATGCCCGGACCAGGGGCACCAGATTCTGGCGGCGCAGCTTTTCTGCACAGTCGCCGAAGGCGCCCACGCCGGGAAGAACCAAATGGGTTACGCCCGCCGCATCTTCCGGAGTACGCACCAGATGACCGGTCACGCCGGCGGCCTCAAAGGTGTTCAGCACACTGCGGAGATTGCCCGCACCGTAATCAATCACGCCAAGTTTCATGTATTTTACAGCATTCCCTTGGTTGAAGGCAGCGTCCCGGCGGCTCGGGGATCAATCGCCGCAGCCTGCCGCAACGCGTGGGCGATGCCCTTGAAGACAGATTCCGCAATGTGGTGGCCATCCCTGCCGTAAAGCACTTCCACATGCAGGTTGCAACGCAGGTTATTGGCCAGCGCACGGCAGAATTCCTCGCAAAGGGTCAGCGGAAAGTTGGGGGCATCCGGCAAACCGCCTTCCGGAATACGGAAAGCTACATACGGACGGTTGCTCAAATCCATCACCACGCGCGTAAGAGTTTCATCCATGGGCAGGTAGGAACAGCCGTAGCGAACAATGCCCTTTTTGTCCCCCAGTGCATTTTTAATGCATTCCCCCAGAACGATTCCCACATCCTCCACCGTGTGGTGGGCGTCTACTTCCAGGTCTCCGCGGGCCTGAAGGGTCAGGTCCATCAGGGAATGGCGGGCCAGTAAATCCAGCATATGGTCAAAAAACGCATGCCCCGTTGCGACGGCGGCGCATCCCGTTCCGTCCAGGTTCAGTTCCATGCTGATGTCCGTTTCACCCGTGACCCGTTTGCAAGAAGCGTTCCTCATGCAACACTTCTATACTGAAGACGCGGCGGAAGAAAGCAGGAAATATCGCATGGGGAAAGATTTGCCCTCTTCTCCCCGCAAAAACATGCAGACAGTCAAAGGAACACGCCTCCGGCCCCGCTCCGACAGAAAAACCTCAGGAATCTCTGACAACGAATTGCGCGAAATCAACGGCCGGAAAGCCTGACGGGCAGGATGGAATCAACACATACTTGATCCACCCCATCCGTAAACGCCATTTCCGCCATATCTCTCCGGAGAGTTTTCTCCGGAAAACGGCAGAATTATTTCTTTTTGGCCTTGGCGGCCGCCTCTCTTTCCTCCTGGCGCTTCTTATCCCGGTCTTCACGGGCTTTGCGCGCCGCTTCCGCACGTTCGGCGCGTTCACGGGCGCGCTGTTCCCGCAACCCCACGCGCACCGTTTCCGTCAGTTCCTCATAGTATTCCCTGGGAACCTGGGCGGTCCGGAGCTCCGTCAGAACCTCCATAGCTTCGTCAAATTTTTTCTCGTCACACAGATTCCAGGCCTTTTCCAGCGCAGCGGAACCGGCTCCGTTTTCCGGGTCCTGTTTTTTTAAGCGTTCCGCATCCGTAGCGGCTACCAGCTTAAGGTCTCTCATGGCTTCCAAAGAACCTGCCGTAGGTTCAAACCATCGGTCCCCGCGTTCCTTGACCTTCTTGCGCAAAGCCCGGTACACTTCCGTGAGCTGGTTTTCACGTTCCCGGATGGCAGTCTGCCTTTTCTGGAAAGCATCCATCAACACCTGGCGCTGTTCCTTGGTCAGTTTGGGATTTCCCCGGCGCTTCTCTTCCTCCTTTCTCAGGGCTTCACGTTCCTTCTCCAAGGACTTTTCCTTGGCGGCGATCATGACCTCCAGCTTACGGTTGAGCTGTCCGGCGATTCTGGCGGCATCCGGATAGGAATCCGCCAAGGCGGCGGAACCGGGATAACCGTCGCGCAAGCGGTCATACACGGCCATGGCCTGGTATGGATTGCGCACGGCAAGCGCCTTGAAACGCTTCAGCAGCTTATTGGCCTCATGGTCGTATTTGGTGCGCACGGTCACTTCCGCCTCCTCCCTGGCATTCTGGGCGGCCTGGGCTTCCTCCGTCAATTTCTTTTCCTCCAGCAAAACCACTACTCTGGCTCTTGCCTTGACGGCGGCGTCATGAGCAAGGCCCTGGGGATTTTTCTTAATGGTCTTGTCCAGGTCCGCCAAGGCTTTTTCCAAATCCCCGGCATTCATGGTTTCCGGTTTGGCATACATTTTGCTGATTCGGGCAGCCTCCAGTTCATCCGGAGTCGCCTTCCTGATGGATTCAATCAAATCCCTCTTCACGGTTACGGAATCCTTGATACCTCCGGACACGGGAACCAGGAGGCTGACGCTTTCCGGCGTTTCCACTTCTACCGTGCAATTTTTGTAAACGGTTCCATCCTTGAGTTTTACTTCATCTGCAGCTGCAAGCGGAACGAATGCGGTCAACACCAATATGAGGGACTTGTTCATAAATCTAAGGCTTTTTCCAGATTGATCAGGCAAATACGTATCCTGCACTTTACCAAAAGATGCCCTGTTGGCGACAAAAAAAAGCCCGGAGCCCGCAAAAACGGCTCCGGACCCGGTAAAAGAAGAAACAGGCGTATCAAACTTATTTCTCGGCAACAGCTTCTTCGGTAGCCGGAGCCGCTTCCTCGCCGGAAACACGGGGAGCTTCCACAATAGCCACAATCACATCGCCGGCCAGTTCCGTGGTTACGCCGGAGGGGAGTTTGAGATCGGCAATGCGCAGGCTTTCACCCAGTTTCAAACCGGAGATGTCAGCGGTAATGGCTTCCGGCAGATCCTTCACCTGGCAGATAATCGCCAGTTCGTGAATGGTCTGGTCCAGAACGCCGCCCAGGGCCACGCCGGCGGAATCGCCTTCCAGAATGACGGGAACAATGGAATGGATGACCGTGGTATCGGTCACAGCCTGAAAGTCCACATGCAGGCAAGCGTTGGTGATGGGGTTGTGCTGCACTTCCTTAAGGAGAACCTTCACGATCTTGCCGTTGATATCCAGGGCCACGAGGATGTGTTCGGAAACGGCGGAAGCCAGCATGCGGGCAAATTCACGGGCGTCAACCTGGATATTGACGTTGTCAAAACCGGGACCGTAAACCACGCCGGGAACCAGGCCCTGGCTGCGGAGTTGCTTCAGATTACCGGAGCCGCAGGCTCTCGTTTCGGCCTTGAGGGAATGGGATGTAGCCATGTTTTATAGAGGCAATATTGAGTGTTGATTGATGATGTTTCCTAATCGGGTTCAGGCAGAGGCCCCGCCGGGATTTCCGAACCCGTGTAAACCGGTACTCAGGTCAGGGCGCAGGACTCTGCACTAAAATTGTCTAAATGTCAAATAATGATGATACGGATTCTCCGTCATGTATGCGCTGCACGGCATGGCCCAGCAGGTCTCCCACGCTGACGCAGTCCACTTTGGGGCCATAGGCCATGGGAACGGTGTCGGAGGTAAGAACGCGTTCAATGCAGGAACCGGAAATCCGTTCGCGGGCCATGTCCCCCAGCACGCCGTGAGAAACGCAGGCGAACACGCGCTGGGCTCCCCGTTCCTTCAGGATATTGGCGGCAGCGCACAGGGTGCCGGCGGTTTCCGTCATGTCGTCAATCAGAACGGCATCGCGCCCTTCCACGTCACCAATGACATTCATGGCTTCCACATGGGTGGCGTTGACGCGGTGCTTGGCAACAATGGCCAATTCCGCACCCAGCGCGTCGGAATACGCGCGAGCCATTTTCACGCCGCCCACGTCCGGGGAGACGACGACCAGTTTCTTGAGGTCTTTAACATAATGTTCGCGCAGGTGACGGATTAAAACGGGGGCGGCGTACAGGTGATCCACCGGAATATCAAAGAATCCCTGGATCTGGGCGGCATGGAGATCCATAGTCAGCACGCGGTCCACTCCGGCGGCCGTCAGCAGATTGGCCACCAGCTTGGCGGTAATGGGAACGCGGGGCTGGTCCTTGCGGTCCTGGCGGGCATACCCGAAGAAAGGAACAACAGCCGTGATGCGTCCGGCACTGGCGCGGCGGGCGGCGTCCACCATCACGCACAATTCCATGATATTATGGTTCGTGGGAGGGCAGGTGGGCTGAATGAGGAAAACATCCTTGCCCCGGATGTTTTCATTTATCTTTACAAAACTTTCCCCATCGGGGAAAGTATTCACCGTGACGTTCGTCAACTGAATGCCTACGCTTTGCGCAATGCGCTCCGCAAGTTCTCTGTGTGCTGTACCGCTGATAATCTTCATACCGGAAACTGAAAAGCGGACGCATTCTGAACACAGGTCCGCATAATCGCAATACTTAATTCTCACAATTTGATTTTTCTCCATGATGGATTCCCCCGTTCCTGATGGCAAAGAGAGATTTCTGACCGCCCCCATGATCGCCGCCCTGGCCGTGAGCACGCTGCTGCTGGCGCTGAACTATCTGGCATTCCCGGAATTCGGTTCATTCGGAAACGAAAACAGCATCCAGTGGCTCATTTCCTCCTGGAACAAGCAAACGGATTATGAACACGGCTGGCTGGTGGTTCCCATCATCGTCTTCATGCTGTACCATGCCAGAAAGAAAATTGCCCAGGCACCCAGACGCATGGACTGGCGCGGCCTGATTCTTTTCATCCCGGCGATCATGCTTCTGATGCTTTCCTTCCGCGTGGGGCAGCCTCGCGTGGCCGTAGGCGCTCTTCCCCTGATTTTACTGGGCGGGGCCTGGTACCTGGCCGGACCGCAAACCGCCAGGCTGTGCGCCTTCCCGCTGCTCTTTTTCTGGCTGTGCATCCCCCTGCCCTCCTTCCAGCAGGCTACGGTGGGGCTTCAAATCATCGCGACGGAACTGGGGCATTGGGGGGCAAGCATCTTCGGGGTGGATACCTATCTGCAGGGCACCAATATCCGCTCTACCGGCGGACACTGGGATGCCTTCAATATTGCAGGAGGGTGCAGCGGCATGCGTTCCCTGATGGCACTGCTCATGCTGTCCGCAGCCTGGGCCTACCTGTCCGACTTGAAATTCTGGAAAAAATGCGTGCTCTTCCTCAGCGCGATTCCCCTGGCCGTCATCGGCAACGGTGTCCGCATCACCAGCATCGTGGTGATGGCGGAATACGGAAATCCCGAGTTTGCGTCAAAAACCTGGCATGACTGGTCCGGCCTGCTGTTTTTTTTCCCCATCAGCCTTTTCGGCCTGGCAGCCGTCCACTCCCTGCTGGCCGGGGAGCTCATCTGGAAGCCGTCACAGCGCAAGAAGCTGGTTGTTAAAATGAACAAGTCCCATTAAGCGTTTCCGCCGCCATGAATATTAAAACGCTCAAAATTATCATCATCCCTTTTCTGCTGGCCGTCATGCTCGGCGGCACTTACCTGATGCCGCGCAGGGGGGAAGTGCAGGACTCCTCCATCAGCATGGATCTCCCCACAGGCATGAATCCGTACGGCTGGCACGGCACGCGCCGGCAGGAATCCGAACAGGAACGGGGCATCCTGGCCCCGGATACGGAATTTTCCAAAGCGGATTACGTGCAGGAACTCCCCATCAGTCTGGATGCGACGGAAACCGTACCCGTTCTGTGCCGCGTTTCCATCGTGAAATCCGGTCATGATTTAAACAACTCCATCCACCGTCCGGAACGCTGCCTCCCGGCCCAGGGCCATTTTAACCTGACGGGGACCACGGTGGATGTTCCCGTGGAAGGCCGCGGAACCATCAGAATGACCAAGCTGAAATCCCAGCAGAACATCGCTCCGGACCATCCGCAACCTGTCATTCTGGACAGTATGCATTATTACGTATTTATCGGCCACCGCCACATGACGGAAGACCACTTGATCCGCACCCTGATGGATATGAAAGACAGGGTTCTGCACGGCATGGACCAACGCTGGTGCTATTTCCAGATTTCCACCACGTACGGGGACAAGATCAGAGTGCCGGAAGAGAAAGCCAGGGAACAGACGGAACGCCTTATCAGCCAACTTCTTTCCCAACTGGTGAAGTGGGATGAACTGAACCGGTAGCACGGCTCCGGCAGTTCAGTCCGGAAGATTTCTTTCCAGCCAGGAGGCAGCGGCTTGAAAAAGGCTGCATGCTTCTTCCCCAGGCGGCTCATAAAGCATGGGCGCAGGACGCCGGTGAGAATAAAGGCGGCCCTCCCGGTCACGACTGTAGCCGGAAAAAGCAAGATTGGCATCAGCCCCGGCGCAATGTCCCCAGCGTCCGCCTATTCTGGGCACCGCGTCCATGAAGCCGCCGCCATCCTGCAGGTAAGCGTTCCCCCACCATTCCACACAGGCCGGACGCACGCTCTTTTGCCTGCGCGCCACGGCATCTACCGTCAGGAGGCAAAGAGGAGCAGCCTGAACCGACTGGCGCCTGGCTACTTCCACCGCGCAGGAGCCTCCGTAGCTGTGTCCTATCAACACGACAGGCAGCCCGGGATATCTCCGTCTCAGCTCTTCCAGCTCCACCGCTATTTTTCCGCACCTGTCAAAAAACACGCCGCAGCCGCCTCCGTCCCAGTGGTAATAAGCCGTTGCGTACGCCACACCCGGCAAAAAACCGGGAAATCCTTTCTCCACACGGCTCAAACAACCCGCAAACATGTCCCCGAAACCGCCGATGAACACAGCCAGATACCCGGGAACGTTTTCGCGGGAAAACCGATTCAGCGTCCTTTGAAAATGCATGACGGCCCCCATGATGGAGAAATCACGTCAATATCCAAGCCTGTAAGACGTTCTGGCTTGATAAAACCTGAAAACTGTCCAAATGTGGTGGTATGCAAGTAATCATTCACCAATGGGCCTTCAACGGAAGCTTCGACCAGCTTGCCTCCCTGCCCCGCCAGGAACTCGTCAACGACTGGTTCGGCTATGATGTGGAGCCAAGTGCGGAATTCGCCTTCGCCACGGACGGAGAATTCCTCTGGTTTCTGGCTTCCCGCAGCAAGGCAGCCACCATCCATCCGGAAGCCCGGCCCGGCCAGTTCCAGCCGGAGCTATGGCGGTACGACCTGGCGGAATGGTTCATGGCCGCGGGAGACGGCACCAATTACTGGGAATTCAACCTTGCGCCCAACGGCGCATGGTGGGCCTGCGCCTTTTCCGATACCCGCCGCGCCAATGAAGACATCCCCGCTCCGCTGGCCGTGGATACCAAGTGCATTCTGACGGACGAGGGATGGTGCGCCATGGCCCGGATTCCGCTAAACGAACTGCGCGGCGTGGACATCCGCGACTGCAAGCTGGCAGCCACGTTCATCCTGGATACTCCGGACCAGATTTTCCTGACTACGGCGGACGACCTTTCCGGCAATCCGGATTTCCACCGCCCGGACTGCTTCTGCACCCCCATTCTCAAATAATCCATGTCTTTGAAAGAAGACATTTCCCGCATTCTGGGGCCTGAAAAAGTTTCCGGAGCCCCGGATGTGCTGGCGGCGCACGCCGGGGACAAATGGTACGCCTCCGTGCTGCCGGAGGCAGTCGTTTTCCCGGAAAGTACGGAGGACGTCTCCCTGTTGCTGCGCTACGCATCCTCCATGAACATCCCCGTCACGGCCCGCGGCGGCGGGGTGGGATACGTAGGAGGGTGCGTTCCCGTGCGCGGAGGCATCAGCCTTTCCCTGGAACGGATGAACCGTATCCTGGAGATATCCCCGGAAGACGGCGTTGCCGTGGTGGAACCCGGAGTTATCACAGCGGATCTCCAGCGGGAAGCCCGTGCTCTGGGATGGTTCTACCCGCCGGACCCGGCCTCCAGAAAGGAATGCAGCATCGGAGGAAACATCGCCACGAACGCAGGCGGCCCCAGATGCCTGAAATACGGAGTCACCAGAGCTTACGTGCTGGGGCTGACCGTGGTGCTTGCCAGCGGAGAAGTAGTGGAATGCGGAGGACGCACCCATAAAAACAAGACGGGGTTCGATATCGGGGACCTCTTTATCGGCTCGGAAGGAATGCTGGGCATCATCACCCGGGCCGTTTTGAGGCTCATCCCCCACCCGGAAGCATTCGGCGCGCTCAGCGCCGGCTTCCCGCAATTCCCGCTGGCCGCTGCCGCTGTGCAGCGCATCCTGAACAGCGGGCACCTGCCCTCCGCCCTGGAAATAACGGACAGTTTCACGCTCCGAGCCGCCCGGAACTATCTGGGGGACAGCGCCCTGCCTTCCGGCTGCCGCGGCCACCTGATTGTGGAAGTGGACGGCAGGCGGCCCGCCGTGCGTGAGGAACTGGATTCCCTATGCACCCTGCTGGAAGAATGCGGCGCGACCGGAATTCTGCGCGCAGACACGGAAGCGGAGGCGGAAGCCATCTGGCAACTCCGCCGGGAATTTTCCTACAGCCTGAAAGCAACCGGAATGACCAAGCTCAACGAAGACATCGTCATCCCCAGATCGCGCCTGGTGGCCCTGGTGGAATTCTGCGAGGCCCTGAACCGGGAAACAGGGCTGGACATCGCGTGTTTCGGCCATTCCGGGGACGGCAACATCCATACCAACATCATGGTGGACGATTATGCGAATCCAGAGAAGAAAGCCCTGGCGGACGCCTGTGTGGACAGGCTGTTCCACTGGGTGCTGGCACACGGAGGCGCCATTACCGGGGAACACGGCATCGGCCTGGCGAAGGCCAAATGGTTCCGGAAAGCCGTGGGGGAAGGCGCCTACCACCTGCACGAACTGGTCAAATCCGCCCTGGACCCAAAAAATTTGCTGAATCCTGGAAAAATGGGGCTTCCGTAACGTAAAATAAACTTCCATGACGCCTCCGGACGGGGCATCATGAATGCCGTACTTCATGAATAGCCCGCACAAGTCCATCCTAGCTGCCCTTTACGATTGCTTTCCGGCTGCAAACGCCGTTCTGGTGTTTCTTCTGGATCATCCTCTGGCCTGGTTCACGCCCAAATGGCGCCGGAAAGGACGTATGGCCCTGAAAGCAGTGCGCCGCTACATCAACTACAATCGCGATCTTCTGCCTCCCGAACGCCTGGCGGAGTTTGAAGAAAGCCGCGACCTGCTGAAAACGGCCCTTTACCGGGGTGACAGGCAGCAGGCGGAAACCATTACCGCCAAACTGGAATCCACGCTGGAATCCATCCCCGGAGCGATTCCTTCCGCCCTGGCGGAAAACGTGGAAGTTCTGTTCGTGATTCTGGCCATTTTCCTGGGTTTGCGCTGTTATGTAGTCCAGCCCTTCCGCATCCCGACCGGTTCCATGCAGCCCTCCCTGAACGGAATCCGCGCCCTTCCCCAGGAAGGGGATCCCACCCTGATGCAGAAAATCGGGGACATGATCCTGTACGGCGGCTCCTATGTGCACGAAACGGCCTCCAAGGAAAAGAAAATCGTCCGTTTCGAACCTGCCACCAAGTATCTTCTGCTCACGGTAACCAACGTGATTTTCGATGACGGCTCCAAGCTGGAAATTCCGGCAGCGGAAGCGGAAACGCGCCGCTACTTCCTCAATCAGGAACCGCGCTTTGAAGCCGAACGGCACACCCCGTTCAGAAGCTACCTGCCCGGAGACACAATCGTCAATGCCCGTTTTGACGCCGGGGATCTAATCGTGGTGAATAAAATGGCCTACCACTTCCGCAAGCCAGAACGAGGGGAAGTCTTCGTCTTTGATACACGCGGCATCGAAGGCATCGCCAATAAGGGAAGCAGCACCGGCCAGGAAGGAGGAACCCACTACGTCAAACGCCTCTGCGGCATTCCGGGAGATACCCTCTCCATTCAGGACTCCCAGCTAATCGTCAATGGGAAACCAGCCACGGAATGGACTATCCAGAGGGTCGCTTCCGGCAAGCCCCCCTACCAGCCCTGCGGCTACGTGGCCCTTCCCGCCCCCCTGAGCCTGCTGGACGGCAGAGCTTACATCACGGAAGGGGGAACCGTTCATCTGTCCAACGACAGCAAACGCCCCTATCTGCGTGAATACGTGGCGCTGGGGGACAATTCCACCCGCGAAAATTCCTTTGATTCCCGGTACTGGGGCCCCGTCCGCCAGTACAACATCGTAGGCCCCGCCAGCTTCTGCCTGTGGCCCTTTACTTCCCACTGGGGCCTTATTCCATGATTTTTATCCCTTTCGCAGGCACGTTTTTTCCGTCAAGACATGACTCAAGCCCAAACCATCACCAGCAAGGCCAAGTCCAACCTGGCCTTTGCCCTTATTGATCTTCCTGAAGAAGAACGCCGCCATATGGCGGAATTTTACGCTTTCTGCCGCACGGTGGACGATATCGTGGACGAACCGGGCATGACTCCCCGCGAACGCCACGACGCATTGAACCGCTGGGTGGAGGTCATCAACGGCGGAGAAGGCCTGGAACTGACGGAACTGGAGGAGGACATCATAGCCCTCATCCAGGATTTGGAGCTGGACACCACTCCCATGCTGCACCTGATTGAAGGCTGCCGTTCGGACATCTGCCAGCAGCAGCCCCGCAGCCGCGATGAACTGCTGGACTACACCTACTGCGTAGCCTGCTGCGTGGGCCTCACCTCCGCCCGCATCATGGGGGCGGGAGAAGCATCCTATCCGTACGCCATTGCCCTGGGGCATGCCCTTCAAATGGTGAACATCATCCGGGACGTGGCGGAAGACTGCGGCAAGTCCAACCGCATTTATTTGCCCAAGGAGGATATGGACCGCTTTGGATACACCCTGGAAGACCTGCGCTGCAGGGTGTATTCCCCCCGGCTTCAGGAGCTGCTGAAATATGAAGCGGATCTGGCGGAAACTTTCTTTGCGGAAGCGGAGAGAGAATACAACCTTCTCCGCCCGGAAGACAAAGCCGCCCTTATTCCGGCGCAGGCCATGGCGCTCATTTACCATACCATTCTGGACAAAATGAAGGCGAGCGGCTTCCGTATTTTCGACATCCGCTACCGCGTCAACACCTTCCACAAGCTCTGGCTCCTGTTCCGCACCAAACTGGATATTGACCCTCAATCCTACTACGACAAATCCAAAGCGTATTATGACAAGCTGGTAGGCTTTCTTTCCCGCCCCGGCAGAAAGGATGAAAAACAGGGGCCTCCCAGGTGAACCATGGAAAAGCTGCGGATTTTTCTCCCGGCCCTGCAAGAATTATCCTTGTCCCGAAAACCGTGTTCCTGTAGGAGTTGCAGCATGCAAAACCCCGTGGCCTCCCTGCTTTTTATTCTCGCAATGTTGACAGGGCCATGCCCGGCAGCGGATTATCCGGAACGGACGGAGCGCACGCAATCCGCAGGAAACCATGTCTGGCATATAGACCCGGACAAGGGAAATGACGGCAATCCGGGAACGGCCCCATCTACGGCGTGGAAAAGCATGGCGCCGGCCAACCGTCTCATCATGGCGCGGGGAGATACGCTCGTCATCCATCCGGGGGAACATGCCGTCTCCCTGGCGCTGATGGGGGAAGGTTCCAAACAGGCCCCGGTCACCATCCGGTTCATGCCCGGCAGGCATATCTTCAAACACGGTGCCCTGATGACCGGAAAACCGCAGATTTCCAACACCAACGATGCGCCCAACGAGCCCAAGGCCATGGCTATCCGCCTGATGGAAGCCAAAAACATACGCCTGGAGGGAAAGCCGGGAGCCACCGACATCCTGCTGGAAGGAAAAGCCATCTTTGTCTGCATGGAACATGCGGAAAACGTTTCCCTGAACGGCCTGGGTTTTGATTACCTGCATCCGACCATGGGGGAATTTCTGGTCACGGAAGTTGAAGGGGATACCATGAAAGCAACTATTCCGGACGGAACCCTGTATACAGTGAAGGATGGAAACCTGACCTGGCACGGACCCGGCTGGGAATTCCGCATGGGAGGGTATTCCAAAGTTTTCGATTCCGCCTCCGGCACTTTCCAGGGCCGTTTCGACCCCGGGAAAACAGTCATCAGAGAATTGTCTCCCGGAAAAATCAGCATTACGTTCAAGGAAGGCTCACCAACCATGAAACCGGGCCAATCCTACCAGAACCGCAATACCCGGAGGGACTGCTGCGGCTTCTTTCAATACAGAAGCAAAAACATCCTCTGGAATAACTGCCATATTTACTATATGCACGGCATGGGCGTCGTTTCCCAGTTCTGCGAGAACATCATGTTCAGCCACTTGAAAATAGCCCCGCGCCCCCGTTCCCTCCGCACCAATTCCTCCTGGGCGGATAATCTGCACTTTTCCGGATGCCGGGGAAAAATCATCGTCAAGGATTGCGTGCTGGGAGCCTCCCATGACGACGCCGTTAATGTTCATGGAACCCACTTGCGCATTATAGACAGGCCGGCCCCCAACAAAATCACCGTCCGGTTCATGCATCCCCAGACCTTCGGCTTTGACGCCTTTGCCGCAGGAGACCGGATCGATTATGTTTCCTGCAACACGCTGGTACCTTATGCATCCAATACCGTTTCCGGCGTCAAACAACTTAATGAAAAGGAAATAGAACTTACATTGCAACATCCCAATCCCGGGAACATCCAGCCTGACGATGTTGTGGAAAACGTCACATGGACGCCGTCCGTCCACATCAGCAATACGGTATGCCGCCACATTCCCACCAGGGGGTTCCTGCTCACCACCAGGAAACCGGTGCTGGTTGAACGGTGCCGGTTTGAAAAAACGGGCATGCCCGCCATCCTGGTGGAAGATGACGCCTCCGGCTGGTATGAATCCGGCGTGGTCAGGAACATGACCATTTCCCGCAATACCTTTATCCAATGCGGAGAAGCCGTTATCCAGATCGTGCCGCACGCTCCACGGCCGGAAGGGGACGTTCACCGGAACATCACCATTACCGGAAACACGTTTGACCTCAAGAACGGAACCGCCATCCGCATTCGCCATACCGGTGACGTCAAGGCGGAGAAAAACACTTTCACCAAAGACGGGAAGAAAATCCCTGAGGAAAAGGCGGTGGATATCCGGTAGAAAACCTCTTTCTTACCGGTGCCGGGAAACATGCACCGTTACGGAAACGCTGTCCGTCCGCGGCAGAATAAATTTGCGCAGGGTAACAACCACGTGCCGCGCGCCGAATTCCTTCAGGCAAACCTTTCCCATATCCTCCGCCAGCGTTTCCACCAGCTTGCGTGGACGCGCCATGGCCTCCGCCCGGAGCGCACGGGCAATGGAATCATAACAGACGGTTCTGGAAAAATCATCGTTCAGGCCGGACAACGCCTCCTCCGGATAAAAAGAGATGTCCGCTTTCAGGGTCTGCATGGAAGAGCGCTCCTCGTCCGGAACGCCAATGAAGGTATCCAGTTCAAGACCATTGATATTGATGGAATCCTGCGTATCGGAAGGGAGCGCGTAACGGCGCATCAGCGTGCGCAGAACAAGCAGGTCCGGGACGATCATGTCCGGCCTGGCCTTGGAAAGCTGTGCTGCGTCATTGTAGCCGGTCAAAACGGCAATGGATGTGATGCCCGCGTGGTGGGCCGTTTCCACATCATGCTGCATGTCCCCGATAAACGCGGTTTCATGGGCATGCAGCCCGTGCTGGGCCAGCAGGGTATGAATGTGGGCATCCTTATGGCGGATGCCCGCATGAATGGCTTCAAAATATTCCATCATGCCCAGCTCCCTGCATTGGGTATCAAACTCCTTGGCGTCCACGCTGGTAAGAATAAAGCAGCGCACGCCGCGCGCGCGGCAGAACTCCAGGAATTCCCGGGCATTCGGCAGCACTTCCACCGGAGCATTGGAAACGCGGAAGGCGTACCGGAAATGGTCTTCCAGTTCATCCAGATCCGCGTGGGGCAGCACCCGGGCATAATAGTCCGGATAGGGAAGCTGGAATTCCGCGCGAAATTCATCCCTGTTCATGCAGGGTTTCCCGTATTGGGAAAAGACGTAGTTGGAGGCGTCCAGCGTCAGGGCCAGGTCGTCCACCAGGGTGCCGGACCAGTCGAAAATGATATTTTTGAACATGGGAATGCGTATGAAAAAACTCAGTCCAGGGCGTACCGCATGGCGGCCAGGCCGAAAAAGGCGGCCGTCTCCACCCGGAGAACGATAGGGCCAAGCGTGACGGGAACAAACCCCGCTTCCAACGCCATGGCCGTCTCCCGGTCCGTAAAATCCCCCTCCGGCCCCACCAGCAGAGAAGCGTGACGGACGGAACGGGAACGGGCGGTCTCCAGCACTTCCCTGACCGGCCGCACTCCGGGCGCCAGAGAGGCGATAATATTCAGTCCTTCCGGAATTCCTCCGCGCAGCCATTCCGCAAAGGGAACGGGAAGCGCCACTTCCGGCAGCGTGTTCTGGCCGCACTGCTTGCAGGCCTCCAAGGCGATGCGCTGCCATTTCTGCCTTTTGGCCTCAGCCTCCCGGGCATTCAGGCGCACGATCGTGCGGTCCGTTACGAGCGGAACAATGGCAGAAACACCCAGTTCCACAGACTTTTGAATAATGAGATCCATGTTGGCCCCCTTGGGAACAGCCTGGCACAACGTCAAATGGGCCACGGGGGGAGAAGGAGGGCATTCCTCCCCCGGAATTAGCAGCACGCCGGAGCTGCGCGGAGGTTCCGCCACCACAGCGTGGGCCGCACGCCCGCAACCGTCAAACACGATGCAGGAGTCACCCTGCTTCAGGCGCAAAACCCTGGCGGCATGGTGCGCTTCATCCCCTCGCAGCTCCCAGGCGGGAGCAGCCCATTCGGAAGGCGGGAGGAAAAAGCGGGCCATGTCTGAAAAAGGGAAACGGACCTTATTTGCCCTTCAGGTAACGCGCCGCCTTGTCGGCAAACTCCACGCAAGTCGGCTGGTTCCGATTTTCATCCAGGGCAGAGGCAAACGCGTTCAGCTTATCCATCTGCTCCTTGGTAAGCCGGGAGGGGATTTCCACCTCCACCTCCACCAGCATATCCCCCACGTCCGAACTGCGAAGGGCCTTTACCCCCTTGCCGCGCAGACGGAAGATCATGCCGTTCTGCGTTCCTTCCGGCAGCTTGATGGTGGCCGCGCCTTCCAGCGTGGGCACCTTCAGCCTGCCGCCGGAAACAGCCAGGGAAAGCGGAACCGGAACCGTGCAGCTCAGGTCGTTGCCCTCCCTCTGGAAAATATCGTGCGGTTTGACGTCAATAAACACGTGCAGATCCCCGGTAGGGCCGCCATGCACCCCGGCATCCCCTTCCCCGGCGATGCGGAGCTGGCTGCCCGTGGCAACGCCCGCAGGAATACGGATGGTGATGTGGGAATCCTCCCTGACGCGCCCTTCCCCGCGGCAGACGGGGCATGGGTCCGAGATGATTTCCCCGGTGCCGTGGCAGGTGGGGCAGGTGGACTGCTGGACGAAAAAGCCGCTCTGCTGGGTAATGATGCCGCGCCCCTGGCAGGTAGGACAGGACTTGAACGCTTCCTTTCCATCCCTGGCCCCGGTGCCGTGGCAGGTCTTGCAAGTCACCAGACGCTCAATTTCAAGCTTCTTGGTGCATCCCTTCGCAGCCTCTTCCAGCGTGATGTCCAAATCATAGCGCAAATCGGAGCCGGGTCTCTTGGTGGACCTTTTCTGGCCGCCGCGGCCGGCGCCTCCGAACATATCCGCAAAACCGCCCATTCCGGAAAACATCTGGGCGAAAATATCCATCGGATCCTGGAACCCTCCCCCGGCATAACCGCCGCCCGCAGCGGGGCCGCCCTGTTCAAAAGCGGCATGGCCGAAGCGGTCGTAGGCAGCCCTCTTGTCCGCATCGGAAAGCACCTCATAGGCCTCTCCCAGCTCCTTGAACTTTTCTTCCGCGGACGGGTCGTCCGGGTTGCGGTCCGGATGGTACTTTAAGGCCAGCTTGCGATAGGCCTTCTTAATCTCATCGTCAGTAGCGTCCTTGGAAACGCCGAGGATTTCGTAATAATCTTTTTTAGCCATGTGGCGTGAATGTTAAAAAAACGGTCAGACTTGCGGTTCGGGATCCGGAGTATGGGCGACAACCACGTTCGCCGGGCGCAGAAGCCTGTCTTTCAGCATATACCCCTTGCGGATAACGCGCAGAACGGTGCCTTCCGGCTGGTCGGAGGGTTCCCGCTGAAGAGCTTCCTCCGTGGCGTGGTCAAACATGCTTCCCACCACAGGCTCCACGGCGCTCACGCCATTGCCGGCGAGAAATTCGTCCAGCTGCTTCTTCACCATGCTCATGCCGATGTAAATCATGGAGGAGGCATCTGCACTGGCGGCGGCCATGCCCATTTCAAAATTATCAATGACGGGCAGAAGTTCTTCCAGCAGGCGCTGATTGGCGAACTTGGCGCATTCCTCCTTTTCCTTCACCATGCGCTTGCGGTAGTTATCATATTCCGCAGCAGTGCGCATGGCGGCATCCCGCCATTTAAGCAATTCCTCTTCCAGGGAAGGTTCCGCCACCTTCTCCTCGGCAGGAGCATCCTGCACCTGTTCCTGTGCCTCCAGCTCTTCCGCTTCCGCGTTTTTCTCTTTCTCTTCGTCGCTCATGCGGGCAATGTAAATTCTTTTACCGGATGCGTCAACGGCCTGCTAAGACATGGATGACGTTTGACGCGTAATGGACCGCGCCTGATGCAACCCTTCTACCCATAAAGAAAATGCCTGCCTTCCGCCCGGCTTTCCTAAGCGCCGGAAACATCCTCCGCAGAAAGCAGCCGGGCAAGTTTTCCTTCGCATCCGTCCGGCAATTCCACCACTTTCAGCCGGGAGGATTCCCCGCGCAGCAGGCTGATGGAGGAACGGGGAATATCCAGCCATGCGGACAGGAAAAGGACGACGGCCTTGTTCGCCTTTCCCTCCACGGGAGGCGCGGCAATGCGCAGTTTCAGCGCGCGGCCGGCACGGGGATCTTCTTCCCATCCCACGGCCTCGCTCTTCTTCGCATTGGGAATAACTTTCAGAGCCAGTTTCATACCGTTTCCATGCCGGACTTCCCGCGCTGCCTGGCCACCAGATCCCCGTACCTGATTAAACCGCCGCCAAACAAATCCAAAGCGCTCCCCACCGTGGCATCCATGGTTCCGCCGCTCAAAGCGTCTATTTCGTCAATATCCTGAATGCGGCTGATGCCTCCGGCATATGTCATGGGCAGGCGGCGCCAGTTTCCCAGCATTTCCACCAGTTCCCGGTCAATGCCGGTGCAGAGCCCTTCCACATCCGCCGCATGAATAAGAAACTCCGCGCAATGTTCCGCCAGAACATCCAGCGTCTCCGCCGTTACCCGGAGTTCCGTCAAAGTCTGCCACCGGTTCATGGCCACGGCCCAGCCTCCCTGAACCCTGCGGCAGCTCAAATCCAGCACCAGCCGTTCCGCGCCCACTGCGGAAACAAGATCCTTCAGCCTGTCCATCCGCAGCGTTCCCTCCGCATCAAACAGGCAGGAAGTAACAATCACATGGCTGGCCCCGGCGGAAATCCATTCCTCCGCATTTCCCGGCGTCATGCCGCCGCCCACCTGAAGGCCTCCCGGCCATGCCGCCAGGGCCTCCCGCGCCGCATGGTCGTTCCCTGGGCCCAGCTTGATCACATGCCCTCCGCTCAGACCGTCCCTGCGGTACAAATCCGCATACCATGCCGCGCCGCGGTCGGAGACGAAATTGGTGCGCAATGAGACGCCATCCTGCGTCAGGGTGCCGCCCACAATCTGCTTCACGCGCCCGTCGTGTAAATCAATGCATGGTCTGAATCTCGTCACGCGGTCACTTTGCCCGGGGCTCCCCTCCAGGTCAAGACGGTATTCCCCTTACCCCCTCCCTGAATGACGGGCATGGAAAATTACACAAAACGGGACGGGGACTCCGCTCTATCGGATAACTGCCGTCAACCACCATTCAAAAAACCGATGAACAACAACCCTGCCGGAAACCATCTTCTTGCCTGCTGCGCCGGAAGCGCCATATCTGCCCTCCTGGCCTTTTCCTCCCCCGCTGCGGAAGCCGGGATTCACCTGCATGGCGAAATCCGCGTACCTGCGGTAGGGCAGGCCGTTTTCCTGTATGACCCCTCCGGATTCCCCATCTGGGGATATTCCCCATGCGGACGGCCCATTTACGCCTATACCCCTGCAGGCGCACCCATTTACGTCATCAGGGACATCTACCGCGGCTGTCATGTTCCTGCATGGAACCCCAGGCCGCATTACCACGGCCCTTTCTGGCCGGCGGGCGTCTGCCGCAGACATCATGCCGCACGCCTTACGCCATGCCCGCCCCCTTTCCGGCCCCACCGCCCCAGGCGCCCACATGAAGGGCCCCCTCCCCGTTTCCATCGCCGGTAAAACGCATCCCCATCCCCCGCAAAGCAAGAGGCCGGCCCAATCCTTCCTTTTTATTCTGGGAAAGAAAGGCCGTACCAGCCTTCCCCCAGCAGCCTGACCAGCGTAAAGGAATATTCCCCCTTGCGGTTGGGCTCTTTGCTGCGGGAAAGAAGAACCCGCGCGCGGAGCATGTCAGCCTCGTCATTGGCGTTCAACACCCGGTATGGGGAATGTTCCATCTCCTCATTAATCTTAAACAACATGAACAAACGCTTGCCCATTTCCGATTTTCTGGGGACATACACCATGGGACGGGCAATGCTGCGCTCTTCGGAACCGTTCATCCCGGGAGCAATCAGCTTAAATGCATAGTCATCCTTATTTTCCGACATGCGCTCCCGAACCATCCATACGCGGAATTCCGCAATATCCTCCCCTTTTCCCCGTACAAAATCCTCCCAGTTCATCGGCTGAAAGCGGGCAAACTGCTGCCAGTCCAGCTTCCAGGAACCATCCTGTTCATCCTTGAAAAAACAGAATTCCATATCGGGAGTCTTTTCAAAACCAACCAGGAGCTGGGCGCAGGGATGCCCCTCCACCTCAAACACGGCAAAGCTTTTAGGCCCCTTAGGCCTGCTGACAATCGCCTCAGGCGGAGACATGGCGTAATGCCTAACCATTAAAGGAAGCGATTGCAGGGACTTCCACACAAAAGAGGATTTTTGAACCACATCCGCGGCGCTCAGATATTTCTGTGCCTCCGCCAGGCAGTTGCGCAGCAGGTCCTGCTTTTCCATCGGAGAAATGTGATAAGGAGGCCAGAAACTATAGTCCACCCTGTCTTTCAGAGCGGCTTTCAATTCTCCGGACAACATCTCCGGCGTGGCGCAAATCCGCGCGGCCGCTCCGGAATCCAGGGATGCCTGGCGCTTCTGGAGCCAGAAGAAAAGACCGCCGAAAAACATTCCCAGCGCGATCACGAAAAAGATGACGGAAAGAATGCGGCCCAGCGCAAAGCCCGCTTTTCCGCCGTGACTGCGCGCGGCCGGGGAAAGGAACAGCTTTTTTTCAAATAAATCACTCATTTCAAAACGAAAATATCCACAGAAAACAATCGCGGAAAGACGGTCACACACTACCGGAACGCCCAAGGCAGCGCAACGATAAAAAACAGACACATTTTTTTATCCCTGCCGGAGAAAATTGTTTCACATCCACATGCGGGTGATGTACATTAAACCGGACGAGTTTCAAGAGCTCCCATCTTACCTTTCACCCCCTCTTTTTAACGCCATGTTTGGATCATTCACTACCGTTCCCGCCCCCAAGGGCAATAAAAATCCTGAATCCACCCCCAGCTGGATGGATGTAGCCAAGAGCCAGGACATCCCCGAACCGGTTGCGGAAGCCGCGCCTTCCTACGCCCCCACCACCCGTGTCCAGCAGCTGACCCGCAATGTGCTGAACTCCGATGTGGAGGTAATCGGTTCCCTGCGTTTTTCCGATGACCTGCTGATTGACGGCACCGTGGAAGGCGACATTTCCTCCGAAGGGGTGCTTTCCGTAGGCCAGAACGCCGTCATCCGGGCGGAAATCAATACCAAATCCGTTATCATCCACGGCAAGGTCATCGGCAATGTAACAGTCACGGACCGCGTGGAACTGAAAAGCACGGCAGAACTCGTAGGTGACATCCAGGCCGCCTCCCTGGCTATTGAAGGCGGTGCAATCTTCATCGGCCATTCTACCGTAGGCGCCCCCACGGTAGGAGCCACAGGGGCTTCCGCCGCCAAGAAGGCGGCTTCCGTCCATGCCTTCGCTCCGGAGCCGGAAACCCATGCTCCGGCCAGCCAGAGCACGCTGGATATTGACGCGGAATAAAAAACTCTCCGCCTGCTACTTTCAGGGGCGGCAAAAGAACGGACCGTTCTTTTGCCGCCCTCTTTGTTCCATGAACTCCACCTTCCATCCCATCCCCCGGATCAGCACCGCGCCCTCCGGGAAAATCAGCCACCCCTCCCCGGCACCGCCCTGGACACTCCCCCCAACTGCGGAAAGCAGCCCGGCGCCTGCCCGGGAGGTGGAATGTTTCTCCTGCCGCAAAAGCACCTCCGTCCCCGCCACGGCAGTTTCCGCCAGGTGCGGCCATTGCTCCGCGTATATCAAACTGGACGACGTCATTTTACACAGCAGAACGCACCGGACCAAGGTGCAGACCTGCGGAAGCGTTACCGTGCAGGCCAATGCAGACCTGAAGGGGCTGAACATCGAATGCCATGACCTGGTCTTATACGGCAGGGCTTCCGGCGACTTCCTGTGCCGCGGCGTCTGCAAAATCAAAACGGACCAGCACATCTCCGGCTCCATCTCCGCCCGCAGGATGGTGGTGGAAAAAAAGACGACGGTGCTGGTCACAGGAACCATCCGCGTGGAAAACATCTGGATACAGGGGTCTCTGGAAGGAACGCTTACGGCGGATGAAACCGTCACCATCCACCGGCACGCCAAATTCCTGGGAGATATCACGGCGCGCCGCCTCATCATTGAGGAAGGCGGGACGCACCAGGGAGCCTTTACCCGCCTTACGTGACATGAATCTTCCCATCTCCATCCGCGGCGCGCGCCAGCACAACCTCCGGAACCTGGATCTGGATCTTCCGTCCAACAAGCTCATCGTATTCTGCGGCCCTTCCGGCTCCGGAAAATCTTCCCTGGCGTTTGATACGCTTTTTTCCGAATCCCGCAGGCGTTTTCTGGACTGCCTGTCGGCACGCTCCAGGCAGGGCATGGATCAACCGGAAAAACCGGAAGTGGACAGCATTACCGGGCTGCCCCCGGCCCTGTGCCTGGAGCAATCCGCCAGGCAGCAGAGTTCCCGCACCCTGCTGGGGAGCATCACGGAAATTCTGGACTACCTGCGCATCCTTTACGCGGCTGCCGGCACGCCCCATGACCCGGAGACAGGAAAGGAACTGGAACGCAAGAGCCCGGACCGGATTACGGAGGAACTCGTTTCCCTGCCGGAACACACGCGCCTGATTCTGGCCGCTCCGGCGGAAAACCTGCTGGCCCAGGATCCCGCAGCGACGCTGGGCGACTTCCAGCGGCAGGGCTTCCTCCGGGTTTACTGGAACGGAGAAATGCGGGATATTGAAGAAATAAGTTCCCCCGTCCCCCCGCCTCCGGACGCGGCCCTGGTCATTGACCGCCTCATCGTCAGAGGGGAAAATACGGCCTCGCGCATTGCGGATTCCCTGCAAACGGCTCTCCGTATCAATCCGGACGAGGTTCGGGCCATCATCACCATACCAGGAGAGGAAGCCTCAATCCGGGCCTTCCACACCCGCTACCGCAATCCGGAAACAGGCTTCCTTCTGCCCCAGCTTACGCCCCGCCATTTTTCCTTCAACTCCCCGCTGGGGGCATGCCCCTCCTGCCGGGGAACCGGCCTGAATGAACAGGAAAACGGTCCGTGCCGCGCCTGTGGAGGCCAGCGTCTTTCCCCTCTGGCCCTGGCCGTCACCATGCCTGCGCCGGACCGGGCCTACAATCTCGCGGAACTGACGGCTCTTCCTCTGGAAGATATGGCAGGAGAACTGGAACGACTGAAAACGCCCTCCTCCCTGGCGGCGGCATTGACCCCGCTCATGGAGGAAATCAACAAACGCGTGCGCTTCCTGAATGAGCTGGGACTCTCCTACCTGTCCCTGGACCGCCAGGCAAACACCCTCTCCGGAGGCGAACTGCAGAGGGCACGCCTGGCTTCCCAGCTGGGAGGCGGCCTTTCCGGAGTCCTTTACATCCTGGACGAACCCACGGCCGGACTGCACCCCGCCGATACGGACCGCCTGCTCCGCGCTCTCCGGACGCTCCGGAACCAGGGCAACACAGTACTGGTCGTAGAGCATGATGAACAAATTCTAACCGCGGCGGATCACCTGGTGGACATGGGCCCCGGCTCCGGAACCAACGGAGGCCGTATTCTGGCACAGGGCTCCCTTGCGGAGATACTGGAAAATGCCGAAAGCCCCACCGGAGAATGGCTTTCAGGCAAGCGAAATATGCCCGCCTCCGGACGCAAGACGGCTCCTGCGGGGCGTCTGGTACTGACCGGTGCGGACAAGCACAATCTCAACAACGTCACTCTGAATATCCCGGTCGGCACACTAACCTGCATCTCCGGCCCTTCCGGTTCAGGGAAATCCACCCTTGTCCGGGACTGCCTCATCCCCGCAGTCAGGCAAGACCTCTCCGGGAAAAAGGGTATTCCGCGCCGCGTGCAGGGAACGGAACACTTCAACCGCCTCGTCGTCATCGACCAGTCGCCCATCGGCAAAACGCCGCGCTCCACACCGGCCACCGCTACCGGCCTGCTCCAGGTGCTGCGCCCCCTTTACGCACAGCTCCCCCTTTCCAAGCAGAGGGGATATACGGCGGCGCGCTTTTCCCCCAACATTCGCGGAGGCCGCTGTGAACGTTGCCAGGGAACGGGCATGATTGAAGTGGGCATGAACTTTCTGGGAAACGTGGCAATGCCCTGCGACGCCTGCCAGGGGCAGTGCTACAACAGGGAAACGCTGGAAGTCACCTGGAAAGGGAAATCCATTGCCCAGGCGCTGGCCCTGACCGTGGACGAAGCGGCGGAATTCTTTTCCTCCCTGCCCAGAGCCGCCGCCATCCTGAAAAGCATGCAGGACGTAGGGCTGGGATACCTCAGTCTCAACCGCAGGGCGGACACCCTTTCCGGCGGAGAATCCCAGCGCATAAAAATAGCTGCGGAACTGGCCAAAGCCCCGGCATGGAAACTGGAGGAAGACGGGAAACGGGCCCTGTTCATTCTGGACGAACCCACCAGCGGCCTCCACTTCAATGAAGTGGCCCTTCTCCTGGCAGCCCTTTTCCGCCTGAGGGATGCCGGACACACCATCCTCTGCGTGGAACACCACAAGGACCTGCTCAATGCCGCGGACTACCTGGTGGACATGGGCCCCGGAGCCGGCAGGCACGGCGGCAATATCGTGGCCGAGGGCTCCCCCGCAGATGTAGCGTCCAATCCGGAAGCGCCCACTTCTCCCTGGCTCGTCCCCCGTTAACAACGGTAGCCCCTGAAAATCATTCATCTGTCCTGTCCCCCGGACATCCCGTTCCCGGCGTCTTCGGAAAAAAATCTGCCTCTCCGGGGTTTATTCGCCTCCTTCCCCTATTTATTATCTTGACGACCCTCCCGGGCTTTTTTTAACAAAAAAGGAATTACACATATTCCTTTTTTCCTATGACTCTCCGCTCCCTCTCTCCGGCTCTGGCGGCACTGCTCTTTCCCGGAGCGCTTCATGCCGCGCCCGTATTCCTTGAAAACGTCTCCGAATCCGGCGGATGGTATGATTGCAATAAAAAAACCAAATGGACATGGGGGACCAAGCCCCACCCCACCAATCCGCTAAATCCTCCGGTTTCCGCACGGCCCAATGAATGGCTGTACCTTCCTTATGATCAGAATATCTGCTGGGCGGCGGCGGCCTCCAACGTTCTCCAATGGTGGCAGGATACCAGAAGCGACCTGAAATCCGCCACGCCCAACGGGAAATCCGCCACTTACGATGTCATGCCGCAGGTCGCCCAGCTGGCTATTTACCAGACCATCTCCACGAGCTGGACAAACAGCGGAGGCTCCGTGGAACAAGCCTACAACTGGTGGATCAACGGCGGAATGCTGGATACCACCGCCTATCCGAGCCTTTCTACGACGACGTCTTCCGGAGGATACTGGAAAGAGCTGGGACTGACAGTCCCGCAGTCTTCAAGCGGAGGAGCTGTTGACAACCCCTTATTTTCCGCATACAGCTTCTGGGACGGAGACACCAGAAGCGGCGTTTACCAGAAGCTGACAAACAGCATCAACAACAACTGGGGAACCACTCTGACCGTCGGCGAAGAAGGGAGAGGCCACGCCATCACCATGTGGGGCTACGACACGGACGAAGACGACAATCTGGTTATCTACCTGACGGACTCGGACGACTATGCGGTGGGAATGTTCCGCCAGAAAGTAGTCGTGAACGACTATACGGATGAAAACGGCCTTTCCCACTGCGACATTTATCTGACCAGCATGGATGGAGAAAACGACGTGTACAGTTATAATTACGAAGAAGCGGGACTGACGGGCATCCGCCTGGGGGAAATACAGAGCTTCACCGCTCCGCTGGGAGATCTGAGAATCCCGGAACCCGGCGCCGGAATCCTATTCCTTGGCGGTTCATTCCTCGCCCTGTCCCGCCGCAGGCACGCTGGACGGTAAAGCTTTCCGAACTCCGGCCCCAATAAAAACGGGTCTTGATTCTTATGGGGGAAATGTGCAGAATCGGCGAGCGCACAAGTTCAGGAGAGCAAAAATTGTCCCAGTGTTCCCCAGTGCGGTTACCTGTGAAATGAATGACGCTTCCCACAACCACGGCGAGCAGGAAAACACCGTCTCTACCTATTCCGTCGACGTAGAAACCCTTCAGCAAATAGCTCTGAAAGGAGACGCCCAGGCGCTGTTCCAGCTGGCAATCAACTACGAACAGGGTCGCGGGGTGGCGGAAAACCAGCAGGAAGCCTTCTACTGCTACCAGCAGGCGGCGGAACTGGGCCACGTTACAGCTCAGCTCAACCTGGGATGGGCTTATTCCAACGGCATCGGCGCCCCTCAGGACAACGACAAGGCCTTTTACTGGTACCGGAAAGCCGCCGAACAGGGGCACCCCACCGCGCAATTTGACCTTGGGTTCTGCTATGTCAATGGCCTGGGAGTGGAAAAAGACGAACACCAGGCCATCGGCTGGTACAAAAAAGCGGCGGAACAGGGCCACGCGGTAGCCCAGCTCAACCTCGGCTGGATTTATGCCAACAGCCCCAGCCGGAAAAACTGGGAACAGGCCGTATACTGGTACAAGCAGGCCGCGGAACAGGGAGACCCCCGCGCCCAGTATAACCTGGCCTGGTGCTATGGCAACGGAAGCGGAACCCCCAAAAACCCGCGGAAAGCCGCTTACTGGTACGAAGAAGCCGCCATGCAGAACCATGCTACGGCCCAGTACAATCTGGGATGGTGCTATGAAAACGGTTTCGGCGTGGAGCCGGATCTGGACAAAGCGCTGGTATGGTATCACAAATCAGCCCTTCAGGGCCAGATCACGGCCCAATACACGCTGGGATGGTGCTACGGCAACGGCCGGGGCATGGAAGTGGACATGGCCAAAGCCGTCCACTGGTACACCAAAGCCGCAGAACAGGGGCATACAACAGCCCAGCTCAACCTGGGGTGGTGCCATCTGAACGGAAAAGGAACGCCCGTCAACCGGGAAGAAGCCCTGAAATGGTACCTTAAGGCGGCGGAACAGGGCAACGCCACAGCCATGTTCAATGTGGGCAACTGCTACGCCCACGGCTACGGTATTGAGCAGGACGATAAACAGGCGGAAGAATGGTATCAGAAAGCCGTCCGGCACGGCAACAAAAAGGCCGCCAGCGCCCTGCGCCATCTGGCCTCCAAACAGGAAAAAGAGAAACAAACGGACTCGGAGGCCTGAACAGGCATTCTCCTGCTTACTTCTATCCTCTAACCAGGTCCAGCCATGGACACACGAAGGGGAAACATGTTCCCATGGCCTGAAAAAATGTGCTTCCGCTTGGAAATAGACGCCTGACTGCCGTCACCCCCGGATCATCATCGCCGCCTCTTTTTTCCATCCGCCGGGCCTTTTCGGGACAGCCGTTCCACGGCCTCCGGCAGCCGGGCTGCGCCATCGCCGCCCAGCGCTGCGTCAATATCTTCCAGCGCATGGATCAGGTCAATAACCTCCCGGCGGGGCAAGGCGCCCCCGGCCGGTACGCAGAAATGAGTGCGGCACGCCAACGGCCTGTCTTCATAAATCATGCATCTTCCCTGCCCGCTCAAGAAAGGGCAGCTCCCGTCCGGAGGCAGCTCCAACCGGGTGCGTCCGGAAGCACGCCACGCCTTCCAGGCTACCCATGCCTCACCCAGCGTTACATGCGGCGTCTCCCCGGTCAGGCGGAACCGGCAGCAATCCGCCGCACCGGTACAGAAACGCTGGGCACGGGAAACGCGGAAGGCGCCTTCATCCAGAAGGCGCCGCACCTCCATCAGCATCCCGGCGGCGGGGGCCATTCTCCCCGCCTTTCCCTGGCGGCATTTGCCACGCGCCATGACAAAAACGGTTAACAGGTCAGGCCGTCCGCTTTCGCCTGGTTCCAGTATGCATACTCGGAACGGTTGAAATCCACGTATTCCGGAGACAAATCCGTGGTATACACCGTATGGGAAAACTCGCCCCGATTCAAATTGATATCCACCTGGAACGCGGGAACCTGCACGGCCTGCCGCAAATCGTCGGACGGAGTATCCGCCTGCACGCCGCCGCGGCAGGCGGCCAGACCGGCGATGTCAATGTCTATCTTCTCTTCATCCACCTTTGCTCCGCAGTAGCCCACGGCATGAATAATGCGCCCCCAGTTGGGATCATTCCCGTTCCAGGAACTCTTTACCAGGGAAGACTTGGCTACGGCTTCCGCCGCTTTTTTCGCTTCATCCTCCGTGCGGCCTCCCGTCACATGCACGGTGACGAACTTGGTCACCCGCTCTCCGTCCTGCACGATGTGCTTGGCCAGTTCCAGCATCACATGGGCCAAAGCCTGCTGGAATGCGTAAATATCTTCCGGAGTTTCCAGCTTTACGCCGGATGCCCCATTCGCCATCACCAGAACCGTGTCATTCGTGCTCATGTCTCCGTCAATGGTGATGCAGTTAAAAGAACTCTTCACTCCGGACTGCACGCACAGCTCCAGCACATCGCGGGAAACGCCCGCATCCGTCGTGATAAAGCACAGCATGGTCGCCATGCAGGGATTGATCATGCCCGCCCCCTTGCAGCAGGCGCCGATGCGCACGGGTTTGCCCTGCACTACAAACTCAATGGCAATAATTTTCTCCTTCGTGTCACTGGTCATCACGGCCTGGGCCACCTCATGCCCCTTGTCGCGGGAAAGCCCCTCCGCCAATTCCGGAAACTTCGGGTAAATGCGCATCATAGGCATTGGCAGGCCAATCACGCCGGTGGAACATACGGCCACTTCTGCAGGCTCCAGCCCCAGAAGCTCAGCAACGCTGCGGCATTCGCCCCTGGCGTCCTCCACCCCCCGGGTTCCGGTGCAGGCGTTCGCGTTCCCGCTGTTCGCCACGATGGCGCGGATATTTCCTTTCCGGAGATGCTCCCGGCTCACCTTCACGCAGGCGGCCTGCACGCGGTTGGTCGTAAACGTTCCTGCGGAAACGCAGGGTTCCGTGGAATAAATCAGGGCCAGGTCCAGACGCGTGGCCGTAGGCTTCTTGATGCCGCAGCTTACGGCGCTCCCCAAAAAGCCCTGAGGCGCGCAAACGCCCCCGTCAACCGGAATATAGGATGAATCATTCATCGTCTTGAAAGTGCCTTTCAGCGTATCAAAAAGCTACAGAACCCACAAGCCTTCCGTTTCATCAAATCCGCACATGATATTGAAGGACTGAACGGCCTGCCCACCCGCGCCCTTCACCACATTATCCTCTGCGCTCATCAGAATCACGCGGTTCGTGCGGGGATCATAAGCCCAGCCAATATCCACGCAGTTCGTCCGTGTTACATTCTTGGTATCCGCAGGCTGGTTACGCCCCAGAAGGCGGACGAACGGGGCCGCGGCATAGGCCTCTTCCAGCAGGCGGCCGACGGACTCGGGGTCCGCCCCTTTTTTCACTTTGGCCGTAATCGTGGAGCAAATACCCGTATTAACGGGAATCAAATGGGGGGTGAAGGACATCACCACCGTTTCCCCGGCGGCATGGGAAAGCTCCTGCTCAATTTCGCTCAAATGGCGGTGTTTCGGTACTCCGTAGGCATGAAAACTCTCATTGCACTCGCAGAACAGCAGCGGAATGGATGCCTTGCGCCCTGCTCCGCTCACGCCGCTGCCGGAACAGACCACCACGTCCTCCGGCTCCAGCATGCCCGCCCTGAACAAGGGAATGAGAGGCAGAAGAATGCTGGTGGGATAGCAGCCGGGGGAAGCCACAATGCGCGCCCGGGCAATCTCCTCCCGGCGCCACTCCGGCAAGCCGTACACGGCTTCCTGCATCAGGGCCGTATCCGGGTGGGGGTTCCCGTAATACTCTTCGTACACCTCCGGGCTGTCCAGGCGAAAATCCGCGCTCAGGTCAATCACGCGCACGCCCCTGTCCACCAGGCCGCGGGCATAGGAAGCAGCCACGCCATGGGGCAGGGCCAGAAAAGCGACCTCCGCCCCAGTGGCGGCAATCGCCTCCACATCGGAATCCGTAAACTTCAGGCCGGAACCCGGAACCTGACGGAAACGGGGAAAAACCTCCCACAACGGCTGCCCGGCATACTGGCGGGAAGTAGCGCACACCAGCTTCACCCCGCGATGGTTCAGCAGGATGCGCAACAATTCCTGCCCGGTGTAGCCACTGGCCCCGACGACTGCAACTTGAACTTGCTTCATGACAAAAAAGGTATGCTATGAAAAAAGACTCTTGCCAACACTAAAGTTTTCCTATATACACCTCGCCGTCACAAGACACGACCCTGGTCGGTCCGAGTTCATCGGGTTGTAGCGCAGTCTGGTAGCGCACCTGCATGGGGTGCAGGGGGTCGCAGGTTCGAATCCTGTCAACCCGACCAATTTCCCATTCGTGAGGCCTTGCAGAATACTTCATCCTGCAAGGCCTCAAATTTTTTTGCTTTGCGCGGTATTCCCCCCCCGCCATGCACCTTGCCATGCATCACATTCCGGATGCATGACAATTTTCCAAAACCAAACATACACCGCCACCAAAGCAGGAAGTTTGATCCTCCCTCCCTTTGGAAATATTAATCGGGAAAATTATCACAAGATACATTCCCTCCCTCTTGCTAATAAACAAAAAAATCTTGGGTATCTTCCGGGTTCATGCCATTCATATTCGTTGCCATTTCCTCTCCGTCCGGCCCGCTACTCCGCTTCCCTGCCGTGGGACAGGACAAACCGGAACCGGGAGGAAACAGTTTTTTATTGCGTTGCAGGCAGGTAAATCATATACCCCGCCGGTTCAGACTTCACCTTTTCCCCTTGCTTTCATGCCATCCATTTCCTTTCTGAATCATCTCGGAGCCCTGCTGACGCTCTGGCTTCTCCTATGCTGCGGCGCACCAGCGGCGGAAAACGGCAGAATCCTGATGGTGACGGAAGCGACTTTCCCTCCCTACGAATTCCGGGACGGAAACGCCATCCTGGGCATTGACCCGGAAATCATGCGGGAGGTAGCCCGGCGCACCGGCAGGGAGCTGGTCATTGAAGACATGAGCTTTGATTCCGTGATTACGGCTGTAGTTTCCGGAAAGGCGGACGTAGCCGCCTCCGGAATCACGGTTACGCCGGAACGCAGGAGGAAAGTGGACTTCTCCATTCCCTATGTGGAAGCCGCTCAGGTTATCATCGTTCCCAAAGGTTCTCCCATCCGGAAGCGGGAAGATATCCGCGGTAAAAGAATCGGAGTGCAGCACGGGGCCACGGGAGACATTTACGTCACACGGAACATCCAGCAGCCGGAACGCTTCCCTAACGGAGCGCTGGCTGTGGCCGCCGTGGCGGCAGGCAAGGTAGACGCCGCCGTCATTGACCAGGATCCGGCAACAATGTACGTAGCGGGCAATGATCGGCTGGAAATTCTGCCGGAGCCCCTCACTTCCGAATCCTACGCCATTGCCGTCCGCAAGGGAGATACGGCTCTCCTTCAGGATATTAACGGCACCATTGCAGCATTGAAAGCCTCCGGAAAGCTGGAGGAAATACGGAACGCTTATGCGGCCATGCAGGTTAAATCCGCTGCCGGTCCCGAACAACACGCTTCCGGAGGGGGCTGGCTGGAAAATATATGGCTGGACCTGAAAGAATCCTTTTATGTCAATTTCATGCAGGAAGGCCGCTGGAAATACCTGACCAACGGCTTTCTGGTGACGGTGGAGGTCTCTTTCTTTTCCGTTCTGCTGGGCATTCTGGTTGGCTTTGTGGTGGCCGTCATCCGCGCCACGCATGACAAAACGGGCAATCTCCGTTTCCTGAATGCCCTCTGCAAACTGTACCTGACAGTCATCCGCGGCACGCCGGTGGTCGTTCAACTGCTCATGATCTATTTTGTCATCTTCGGCTCCGTGGATGTCAGCAAAGTGTTGGTGGCCGTGGTGGCCTTCGGCTTCAACTCAGGCGCCTATGTGGCGGAAATCATCAGAGGCGGCATCATGTCTATTGACAAAGGACAATTTGAAGCCGGGCGCAGCCTCGGCCTGGGATATGCCCAAACCATGATTTACATTATCCTGCCCCAGGCCTTTAAAAATGTACTTCCCTCCCTGGGAAACGAATTTATCGTACTGTTGAAGGAGACCAGCGTCTCCGGCTATATTGCCCTCCAGGACCTGACCAAGGGCGGCGACATCATCCGGAGCCAGACTTATACCGCCTTCATGCCGCTGACGGCCGTGGCCCTGATTTACCTCTCCGTGGTCATGCTGTTCAGCTGGATGCTCGGCAAACTGGAAAGAAAACTGAAAAACAATGAATGAACATCCCGGAAACACTCCCATGTTCCAAATCAGCCATTTGGTTAAGGAATTCAACTCCGTGCCGGCAGTCAACGATGTCACCACGAACATTGACCGGGGTGAAGTGGTCTTCATCGTAGGCCCGTCCGGTTCCGGTAAAAGTACCTTCCTGCGCTGCCTGAACCTGCTGGAGGAACCGACCTCCGGAGAAATCCGTTTCAAGGGAAAGCTGGTTACCTCTCCCGGAACGGACGTCAATCAATTCCGCCAGCACGTAGGCATGGTTTTCCAGCATTTCAACCTTTTCCCGCACCTGACCATTCTGGAAAATATCACCATCGCCCCGGTTAAAACGGGACGCTCCAGCAGAAAGGAGGCAGCAGACCAGGCGGAAGCCCTTCTCCAGCGCATTGGGCTGTACGGCAAGAGGCACTCCTATCCCCTCCAGCTTTCCGGAGGCCAAAAGCAGCGCATCGCCATCGTGCGCGCCCTGATCATGAATCCGGATGTCATCCTGTTTGACGAGCCGACATCAGCCCTGGACCCGGAAATGGTGGGAGAAGTGCTCTCCCTGATGAAGGAGCTGGCGCAGGTAGGACTGACGATGGTAGTGGTTACCCATGAAATAGGGTTCGCGCGGGAGGTTGCTTCCCGCGTCCTGTTCATGGATAAAGGGAAAATTGTGGAAGAAGGGCCTCCGGACCGCGTTATCGACCGCCCTGCCAATCCCAGGCTGCAGGAGTTTTTTTCCAAGGTGCTCTGACACGGGCAGTTCTGGAAAAAATACAGGGGAAGGGGGGAAGAACCTCTCTCTTACCGCCTGCGCCTATAAACAAAGCAATTTGGCATAACCTTCTCTTTCCTTCCCCGGACAATGGAAAGCCTCTGTTCTCTACAACATGATCTCCACGTTATAAGACTCGTCAATCAACAGATAGTCACAGCCATAGAACCTGCATTTTTCAAGATTGCCCCTGTTTTCACGCAGCAACTCTTCCCGCGTAACGGGAGAACTCTCTACGCGCCGTTCAATCGCATTCTCATGGTTCAGGATATCATGATAATGCCTTTGAATATAATTTTCTGAAAAAATAAGGCATACATACCGTATCCGTTCCCGGCAGGCTTGCGTAAAATCCTTCTTCCAGTCAAAGGGAATATAGCAACCTTCCACCACTAAATTTTGGCCGTTTTCAATCGCGGTCTTTACTATTTCTTTGATAATGCCCCAGAGGAAGGGAGTCAGCTCTTCATCGGGGCTTTCAGGGGAGAAAGGGCATATCCCGCTGCGTATCAGCCCCATCTTTAAATGGTCAATGGATAAATAGGGATAGGAATATTTTTCAAGCACCCTCTGCGCCGCGAGTGTTTTCCCTGTATGCGTGCTGCCGCCAATCAAAAGAATCATAAGACTTCCCTCCCTGGCATTTCATAAGAAAGACCCCCAATCTTTCTCATGCAGCCAATATAGGACTTGAACTCATCAGTAAACACATTGGATTTTTTTTCAACATACTTTTCAATGAAACCTTGTAAATTGTAAGCGGATGTATCGTCAATGTGTTTCACAATAACATTACCATTCCTCTGTTTGGCTCCAATTACGATCAATTTACCTACAGAACCTCTTCCCTTGTTCAGCTTCTTGGAAAAATGTTTGTTGGATTCCTTACCTCCGATGAAGGTTTCATCTACTTCCACAATACCATCCAGTTTATCCTTTTTATCCTTCATCCAAACTTCCCTTATTCTGTGACAGAGGAACCAAGCAGTCTTCTGTGTTACTCCTAAAGTCTTTGCAACCTGTATAGAAGAGATACCTTTCCTGGAAGTATAGAGCAAATACATGCAAAACAACCATTTATGAAGAGGTAATTTTGATTCCTCTAAAATGGTACCAAACCTTACACTGAAAAATTTCCTGCAATCCCTACAGCGATAGGGCATCGGTTTTTGATCCTTACATTCGATGATGTTATGTCTACCGCAATGAGGACAACGGACATTACCATTCCACCTCTTAAGCTCAAAATACTTCCGGGCAGATTCCTCATTAGGGAACGTAGTAATGAACTCATAGAGAGAAGTGTATTTGAGCTTAGTTTGTCCCATATCATTGCTTGGTTGATATGGAAATTTTGTCGTGTTTTGATTAGTTCGTATGCGTTTATTTTCAGC
>ERZ780195.23-NODE-23-length-148855-cov-23.685719_pt1 | contig 148855 bp, 120 predicted proteins | sample MGYA00511017_ERZ780195 | MGnify/ENA primary metagenome ERZ780195 (study PRJEB29588, sample SAMEA2159974) | human gut metagenome | biome: human gut; feature: human-associated habitat; material: faeces | place: Denmark | collected 2008/2010 ...
CATAATACAGATCCAACGCTTTCTTCTGGTTCTGCTCTGCCACCGCCTGTACCATCGCAAAGATCCGGTTATTGATCTGCGTAGTACATACCGCATCGATATCTTCCCCTGTGATCACAGATCGATCCATGGTATAACATAACAGTTTTTCCAGTTCTTTTTCAAGACGCTCTTTTTTATCAGCAAGCGATTCATATTCGGTGAATGCCGCAATCACCGTTTGATCGTCCTCAAAAGAGGGGTGCTGAAAAAACTTCTGATGTAAATGGTATTCCTTTTGGCACGCAGCAAACTGAACGGTGATGTGATTGATTTTTTGATCGATCACATGTCCGACTCCGTATTTTCCTGCATAGACTTCAACATTCATGAGAGAAATTACCTGAAACGGTTCCATTTGAACGTCCAACTCATGGATTGCCGCCCTTATAGAGGCGATTTTTTCCGCAGCCTCCTGCTGTCGCTGCTTTTCCTTCTGCTCCTGGCGATACTCTCTTATACAAGCAGCCTTGTCCTTGTAGTCCATGCCCGCATAAAGATCATACGCACGGGCGCAGTACATCAAGTCAAAGGTCAGAAGATGCAGCTTTTTATCAGGATAGTACATAGCCGGATACTCCTGTATTCTTTGCTCGACCTTATCAAGAAGAGAGCGCTGGCCGCGTAGCTCGTCAGCCACAGCATTGCATAGGATGTAGTAGTTTTTCAGGCAAAAGGACTTTCCGCTGCCGATATCCAGTCCAAACTCCATGTGCTTTGCAAATTCTTCCGCCTCGCTGTATCGATAGATATAGTTGTCATCAGGCTTGAGCAGTGTCAGATAGCATAGCGCCGCATGACGGTCCTGCTTGTATTTGAAGGAGGCAGGGAAGGTTTCTCTGCACAGACGATCCATCTCGTCAAGAAAGCGCTCTACATTATCCTGCCGGATGTCAATGTCTCCGCCATCCGGTGCCAACAGCACCTTACGGAACAGGTATTCTACTTCATCAGGGCGCTTTTCCGCAATTTTCACAACGCCGCTCGACGGACAGACATAGGCGTTGTCGATCAGCACGGAGCACTTCTTTCTCGCGTCCGCAAATAGTTCCGGAAACGACCGCTCATTTGCCTTCGGAGCGAGCCAGACATTCTGAAAGTGCTGTACCGCGTTCCACTTGAAAATCTCGTCATGCGCTTGATCGTTGAAGTAGTTGTAGTTTTCTTCATATTTGCGGATCACTTCCCGCAGTTTTTCTATATTCATTGCAAATCCTCCCCCGTTTTCGTTTTTTCACGCCCCCTGCAAGCTCTGATCAAGGTGAACAGGGTGTCGCCAGTCTTTCAACCGCCCAGCGTCCGGCACTCTTGGAGCAGCTCCGGCCCCGCCGCGCGGTGGATGCAGCCATCCACGCCGCCTCCGCCCAGCAGAGATTCCTTCGCCGCGTTGACGATGGCGTCCACGCTCATTTTCGTGATGTCATTGCGAACAATGATAAGGGGCATGATACTCACCTCTGCGCAATCATTATTTAAATTCATTGTAGCAAAACAAAATCGGTTTCACAATGGGTAAATCGTTTCAAGTGATCTTCTCTAAGAGCTTGGGACTATCCCAAAAATGAAAACAGGGTGTTTCAGCGGTCAGCCGGAACGCTCTGTTTTTCCGGTGTGGGTACTCACCGGATTTGCTTGCTGCTCTGCAAGAAAATCCTGATCGCCCCACGCCGTTTTTCGCAAGTGCAGCAACACTTGCTGTGCTTGCGCTTCCTCTCATAATCGCATTGACTCGAACGTTTGTTCTTGTTATAATTGGGCTGAGAGATTAAAAAAGTCTTGGAACGCAGCTAATTTTCATTGGCAAATGGCGGCATCTCCGCCTTGATTACCTTTCTGCGCAGCAGAGCATCGCTGTCAAGGACGCGCAGCGAGGCGAAGCCGATTCCTTGACTGGCACGGACGGCTGTGCGACCCGGCGAACTGCCTGTAATTCTCCTGTGAATCCCGGTACATTGCCCAGTGGAATCCCGGAAATTGTCGTGATATACTGAATAACAATAGGTCATATCACGCACTTTGCTCCGGGAGATTCATGCGGCACTGCCCGGAAATCTGAATGAAAAGGAAGGTGCAAATGGATAACAAGAAACGTAACGTCCAAATGGAATCGGACGGCAGCCGCAGTACCCCCGTTCCTCTCTGGCAGGAGTTACCGCAGATCACGGTACGTCTGAAAGAAGGAAACACCATCTACCGCTTTACTGGCAGTTTTGACGGAACGCACACCCTTCCCGAAAAGGCGGTGAAGCTGATCGACTCCGAGGGGAGTGTGTGATCGTGACCAACAGCAACCTTGTATTGGCAGACTGCCCTCAGATGATGGAGGAATCTACTATGAAGCAGTCTGACAAAATTACCGCGCTGTATTGCCGTCTGTCCCGTGACGATGAATCACAGGGCGACAGTAACAGCATTGTGAATCAAAAAGCCTATCTCAGCCGATATGCAAAGGAGCATGGCTTCCGCAATACGGAGTTCTTTGTAGATGACGGTTACACAGGCGCAAACTTTCAAAGACCGGATTGGCAGCGCATGATGGCGCTGGTGGAAGAAGGGAAGATCGGCACGGTCATCACGAAGGACATGAGCCGCATCGGTCGAAATTATCTGGAAGTTGGGATGTATACCGAGATCACATTCCCACAGAATAACGTGCGGTTCATTGCCGTCAACAGCGGTGTGGACAGCGCTAACCAGCAAGACAATGAGTTCGTCCCGTTCGTCAACATTATCAACGAATACTACGTTCGGGACGGCAGCAAGAAAGTGCGTACCTCACTCCGGCTCAAGGGAGAATCCGGCGAACATCTGACCACAATCCCCCCGTATGGCTACGTCAAAGACCCAGATCATTCAGAGCATTGGCTCGTCGATCCGGAAGCGGCGCAGGTGGTCAAACGCATCTTTTCCCTTTGCATGGACGGGAACGGTCCGACGCAGATTGCTCGGATGCTGAAAGAGGATCATGTATTGACGCCCACCGTTTATCAGGACAGGCAAAAACGAAAAGTCCGCTGCGCTTTGCCTGACAATCCTTACAACTGGAACGGCAGCACCGTTGCCGCAATTCTGGAACGGATAGAGTATTGCGGGCATACCGTGAACTTCAAAACACACCGGCAGTCCTACAAAATCAAGAAGACCATCGAGAATCCACCGGAGCAATGGAAGATATTCCGCAACACCCACGAAGCCATTGTGGATGAGGACACCTTTCAGCGGGTACAGGAGCTGCGCCGCAACAAACGCAGACCGGCAAGAACGGGTAAGAGCAACCTCTTTTCCGGCGTTGCCTGCTGCGCCGATTGCGGAGAAAAAATGTACTACTGCACCTCGCGGAACTTTGAAGAACGACAGGATCATTTCGTCTGCTCTACCTCTCGCAAGAAGGGAAAAGACGTGTGCGGAACGCACTTCATCCGTGCGGTTGTTCTGGAAAAGGGCGTGCTGAAATTTCTGCAAATCCTGCTTTGGTATATCTCCGATTGTGAAGACCTGTTCCGTGATAAGCTGGGAGCAAAACGCAAGGAGGACTTCAAGAAAGAACTCGCCGCAAAGCGCAGACAGCTCATGCAGGCACAGCGCAGGATGGAAGAGCTTGACCGTCTGTTCAAACGGCTCTATGAGGACAATATCTCCGGCAAAATCAATGATAGCCGATTTGAAAAGCTGTCCGCCGACTATGAAAATGAGCAAGCAGAGCTGACGGAGAAAATGCAGCTTTTGGAACAGGAGATTGCCCAGCAGGAGAAAGAAGCCGACAGCATTGAGCAGTTCATCCTCCGGGCGAAGAAATATCCCGACTTGCAGGAACTGACGCCCGCTGTGCTGCATGATCTTGTGAACAGGGTCTATGTTTCCGCGCCGGATAAGAGCAGCGGGCAGCGAGTGCAGGATGTGCATATCAGCCTTGCCTGCATTGGTTTCCTGCCGGAGAGCATCATTGCCGAAATGCTCACTCACGCATCAAAAAGCAGAACAGCGTGACTTCCGCCACGCTGTTCTCTCTAAAGCTATAAACCTGTCTTATGCGCTGCTACCCTAGGGCTGTTCTTTTTTTGCGCTTCCTGCTTACTCGCCCATGGGTGCGCCGCAGTGAGGGCAGAACTTGTCCTCGCTGGCTGCGCCGCAGACGGGGCAGACCTTGACGCTGACGGTCTCCTCCTTCACGGCAGGCTCCGCCTTGGATGCCTTCTCGGCCTCCAGCTCAGCGATGCGGGCCTTGGAGGCGTTGACGGCGGCCACCACGTCCTTCACGGCGTCGGGCGTCTCGCCGGTGTACTCGGAGATGAACCACTCGCCGATGGCGCGGTAATTCTTCTCCAGCTCACGCTGCTCAGTGAGGATGGCCATATTCAGCTTGGCGGCGTCGGTGGCGGACTTCGCCTTATCCACGGCGACCCCCGCCAGATCCTTGGCCTTATCCACGGCAACATCGGCGTACTCCTGCGCCTTCTTGCTCAGACTGTTCAGATTATCCAGAATGCTCATGTGATGGTTCTCCTTTCAAATATTGGTATTCTATTGCTGCATAGTATACCGCGTTTTGTCCGCTGTTGCAAGCGGACAATGGCGAAATTTACACACTGTTCACGAGCCGGTCAATGCTCGATCCAATCCGCTGCCCGGGATACCGCCCGTTTCCACAGCCGGTAGTTCCGGTCGCAGTCCGCCTGTGTTCCCTCCGGCAGGAACACCCGCTGGCTGCGGCGCAGGGCCTTCAGCTCCTCCAGATCCTGCCAGACGCCGCAGCTCAGGCCCGCCAGCGCCGCCGCGCCGAAGGCCGTGGTCTCCACCATCTCCGGACGGTCCACCGGGATACGCAGCAGATCTGCCTGCATCTGCAGCAGGATGTCGGACACGCTGGCGCCGCCGTCCGCCCGCAGCATGGTGATGTCGCAGCCGGCGTCCTGCCGCATGGCCAGCATCAGGTCGGTGACCTGATAGGCGATGCACTCCAGCACCGCCCGGGCCAGATGGCCCCGTCCGGTGCCCCGGGTGATGCCCAGCACCGCGCCCCGGGCATACATGTCCCAGTAGGGCGCGCCCAGCCCCGTAAAGGCCGGCACCACCACCACGCCGCCGCTGTCCGGCACCGAGGCCGCCAGCGTGTTGATCTCCGGCGCGGCGCTGATGAGGTGCAGCTCGTCCCGCAGCCACTGGATGGTGCTGCCGCCGTTGAAAACGCTGCCCTCCAGCGCGTAGGTGGTCTCGCCCCCCACCTGCCATGCCACGGACGTCACCAATCCCGCCCGGCTGCGCACCGGCGTGTGTCCCACGTTCATCAGCGTGAAGCAGCCGGTGCCGTATGTATTCTTGGCCTCGCCGGGAGCAAAGCAGGTCTGGCCGAACAGCGCGGCCTGCTGGTCGCCGGCGGCGCCGCACACCGGCACGCCTGCCAGCTTTTCCAGCCCCTCGATGCCGGGGCGCACCGTGCCGTACACCATGCTGTTGGGCGCGGGCTTTGGCAGCATGGCCAGCGGCACCCCCAGGATGCCGCACAGCTCCTCGTCCCAGCACAGGCGGCGGATATCAAAGAGCATGGTGCGGCTGGCATTGGAGTAGTCCGTGACATGCTGCCCCGTGAGCTGCCAGATGAGCCATGTCTCCACGGTGCCGAACAGCACCTCGCCCCGCTCCGCCCGCTGGCGGACGCCGGGAACGTTGTCCAATATCCAGCGGATCTTGCTGCCGGAAAAATAGGCGTCGATCAGCAGACCCGTGGCGGACTGGATGCGCTCGTCCAGCCCCTGCCGCTTCAGCTCCTCGCACAGCTCCGCCGTGCGGCGGCACTGCCAGACGATAGCGTTGTATACCGGCCTGCCCGTGGCCTTATCCCAGAGGATGGTGGTCTCCCGCTGGTTGGTGACGCCGATGCCGGCGATGCTGCCTGCGGGAAATGCCGCGATGGCCTCCGCCGCGGCCCGGCGCTCCGTCTCCCAGATCTCCATGGGGTCGTGCTCCACCCAGCCCTCCCGGGGATAGTGCTGGGCAAAGGCGTGCTGGGACATGGCCGCGATGTGCCCCTCCCAGTCAAAGACGATGGCCCGGGAGCTGGTGGTGCCCTGATCCAGTGCCAGAATGTGATCGGACATGGCTTCTCCTCTTTTCTTTTTCGTTTTTGTGTGGTACACTACTCGTGCATAGATTATACCACGAAGGGAGCGGGATTTCCATGACGAATATGACCGAATTCACCTTCCTGTCCACCGACGGGAAAACGCAGCTCCACGGCATGCGCTGGGAGCCGGAGGGCCGCAGCGTCCGGGCCGTTCTGCAGCTGTGCCACGGCGTGGCGGAGCATATCGCCCGGTACGACGCCTTTGCCCGCTATCTCAACAGCCTCGGCATCGCCGTGGTGGGCCACGACCATCTGGGCCACGGCCTGTCCCTGCCGGAGGGCGGCACCCCCGTCTACTTCGGGGAGGGCAACACCTGGCACACCGTGGTGGACGACATCTATGTGCTGCACCAGCGCATCCGCCTGTGGTACCCCGACGTGCCCCTGTGCATCATGGGCCACAGCATGGGGTCGTTCCTGACCCGCACCTATCTCATCCGCTATCCCGGCACTGTAAAGGCCGCCATCATCATGGGCACCGGCTGGCAGCCCAAGGCCGTCATCGCCGGCGGTCTGGCGGTGGCCAAGGCCGTGGGCGCCGTGGTGGGCGAGAGCGGCACCAGCGATCTGGTGACGAATCTGGCCTTCGGCGCATACAACAAGCTGTTCGCCCCCAACCGCACCAGCTGCGACTGGCTGTCCGCCGACACGGACAACGTGGACGCCTACATGGCCGATCCCCTGTGCGGCGCGGACGCCACGGTAGGGCTGTTCCGCCAGATGCTGCTGGGCATCCGGTTCAACCAGCGGCTCAGCAACCTGCGCCGGATGGATCCCCAGACGCCGGTGCTGTTCATCGCCGGCGACAAGGACCCGGTGGGCGACTGCGGCAGCGGCGTGCGCCGGACATATCAGGAATTCTGCCGCGCCGGTGTGCAGGACTGTACGCTGAAGCTGTACCCCGGCCTGCGCCACGAGATCCTCAACGAAAAGGCCCAACAGCAGCAGATCTTTGAGGACATCGGCCTGTGGCTCACCGCCAAGCTTTAACGCATCGACAGCGCTGACAGCAGACGGGGCAGGGACATGAGGTCGATGTCCCCGCTGCGGCGCAGCACCCGGGCGGACAGAAAGCAGTCCGCTACGAACAGCAGCAGCACGGCGCAGGTGACGGCCGGCGGCATGCTCCGCGCCAGCGCCGATAGCCACGGGTGGACGTACCGCACCGTCAGTGCCGTCAGCGGCCCCCACACCAGCGCGAACGGTACGCATACCCGGCGGTTCAGGTCCATCTTGGTGGCGCTGTAATCCCAGAACATGACGCCCAGCAGCTTTTCATAGAGCAGGTGGACGACATACTCCACCGCCGTGGCCGTCAGGCCGCCGTACAGCGCCAGACGCCAGAACGTGTCGGTCATGTCCGGCGGCAGGGCCAGTACCGCCAGCATGGCCAGGCCGTACACCGGGCACAGCGGCAGCAGCAGAAAGCATTTGCGCACCCGGTGGGGCGAGCGCCGCACCGCCGCGTACAGCTTCTCCAGCCCATAGCCGCCGAGACTGTACAGCAAAAACAGCCAGAATCCATAGAAAAACAAACTACGCACCTCCCGCCACACAGTTTGCGCGGCGGCGGGGCGAATGATACGGGAGGAACGAGACATGACGGATTGGGAAGCCCTGCGGGCGGAATGCCTGCGCTGTCACGCCTGCACGCTGGCGGACACCCGGACAAACGTGGTCTTCGGCGTAGGCGCCGAGGACGCGGAGGTGCTGTTCATCGGCGAGGCGCCGGGCGCTAACGAAGACGCGCAGGGCGAGCCCTTTGTGGGCCGCGCCGGCAAGCTGCTGGACGACATGCTGGCCATGATCGGGCTGGACCGCAGCCGCATCTACATCACCAACTCCGTCAAGTGCCGGCCGCCCCAGAACCGCGACCCGCTGAACACGGAGAAGGACGCCTGCCACGGCTATCTGGCCCGGCAGCTGGCACTGATGCGGCCCAAGATCATCGTGTGCCTGGGCCGCATCAGCGCCATGGAGATCATCAAGGAGGATTTCAAGATCACCCAGGAGCACGGCCAGTTCTTTGAGAAGGACGGCATTCAGATGATGGCACTGTATCACCCCGCCGCCCTGCTCCGCGACCCCCGGAAAAAGCCGGAGACCTTTGAGGATCTGAAGCGCCTGCAAGCCAAGATCCGGGAGATCTGTGACCACACAGCGCTTGTATTTGATTAAAAAGAGAGGTGACGCTCCGCGTCACCTCTCTTTTTATACGTCTCTTAATATGCCACGCCCCAGTAGATGTCGGTGGTGGCGGGCTTGCCGCACATAACGCACTTGCCCTCGGTGCCGGACTGCTTCAGCGGCATACAGCGGCTGGACACGCCGGCCTTCTCCTTCATGGCCAGCTCGCACTCCAGACTGCCGCACCACTTGGTACGGGCGAAGCCGCCCTTGCCCTGCGCCATTTCCTTGACCTCCTCCCAGGAGGTCATGTCAAAGGTGTTGTCCTCCAGATTCTTGGAGGCCATGGCGTACAGGTTGTCGTGGACGTCCTGCAGCAGCTTCTGCACGGCGCTCTCCAGCTCCGTCAGCGGCACGAAGGTCTTCTCGCCGGTGTCGCGGCGGGCGATGCAGCACTGCCCCTTCTCCATATCCTTGGGGCCGATCTCCACACGCAAGGGTACGCCCTTCATCTCGTACTGGGCGAACTTCCAGCCGGCGGACTGGTCGCTGTCGTCCATGCTGACACGGATACCGGCGGCGGTCAGACGGTCACGCAGGGACGCGGCAGCCTCCAGCACGCCCTCCTTGTGCTGGGCGATGGGGATGACCACCACTTGCGTGGGGGCGATGACAGGGGGCAGCACCAGACCGTGGTTGTCGCTGTGGGTCATGATGATCGCGCCGATCAGGCGGGTGGATGCGCCCCAGCTGGTCTGGAACGGGTATTGCAGGGTGTTGTCCCGGCCGGCGAACGTCACGTCGTAGGCGCGGGAGAACTTATCGCCGAAGAAGTGGCTGGTGCCGGACTGCAGGGCCTTGTGGTCCTTCATCATGCACTCGATGGTGTAGGTGGCCTCGGCGCCGGCGAACTTCTCCTTGTCGGTCTTGCGGCCCTTCACCACGGGCATGGCCAGCGCGTTCTTGCACATATCGGCGTAGCAGTTGAGCTGCTGTTCCGTCTCCGCCTCGGCCTCGGCCGCCGTCTCGTGGATGGTGTGACCCTCCTGCCACCAGAACTCGCGGCTGCGCAGGAAGGGGCGGGTGGTCTTTTCCCAGCGGATGACGCTGCACCACTGATTATACAGCATGGGCAGCTCGCGGTAGCTGTGGAGCACGTGGGCCCAGTGGTCGCAGAACATGGTCTCGGAGGTGGGGCGGAATGCCAGACGCTCCTCCAGCGGCTCACTGCCGCCGTGGGTGACCCATGCCACCTCAGGCGCGAAGCCCTCCACCAGCTCGCCCTCCTTCTTCAGAAGGCTCTCCGGGATCAGGACGGGCATGGCCACGTTGACATGGCCGGTCTTTTTGAACTCCGTGTCCATGTACTTCTGGATATTCTCCCAGATGGCATAGCCGTAAGGCCGCAGGATCAGAAAGCCCTTGACGCTGGCGTAGTCCACCAGCTCCGCCTTCAGGCAGATGTCCGTATACCACTTGGCAAAATCCTCCTCCATGGGAGTGATCGCTTCCACATTTCTCTGATCCTTAGCCATTGTCTTATACCATTCCTTTGCTTTTTATATAGTGTATATGCCGACTTGATATTTTACCCGCCCGAGCCGTCATTGTCAAGATTCCGGCAGAAAAAGGCCGCCTTTCGGCGGCCTTTTTCTGCGTATTCGCTTCTATTCTCGCTTACTCGTTGCCGGGAAAGCTGGGGATGGTGGCAAAGCCGCGGGCAAGGTCCTCGTCGGTGGGGATGGTGTCGCTCATCACCCCGTCGTTGTACTTGCCATAGGCCACCATGTCGAAGTAGCCGGTGCCGGTGAGACCCAGCACGATGGTGCGCGCCTCCCCCGTCTCTCTGCACTTCAGCGCCTCGTCCATGGCCACGCGGATGGCGTGGCTGCTCTCCGGCGCGGGCAGGATGCCCTCACAGCGGGCAAACAGCTCCGCCGCCTCAAACACGCTGGTCTGCTCCACGCTGCGCGCCTCCAGATAGCCGTCGTGGTACAGCTGGCTGACGATGCTGCTCATACCGTGGTAGCGCAGGCCGCCGGCGTGGTTGGCGGAGGGGATGAAGCCGTTGCCCAGGGTGTACATCTTGGCCATGGGGCAGATCTTGCCGGTGTCGCAGAAGTCGTATTTGAACACGCCCCTGGTCAGGCTGGGGCAGGAGGCCGGCTCCACGGCGATGATGCGGTAATTCGCCTCGCCCCGGAGCATCTGCCCCACAAAGGGGGAGATGAGGCCGCCCAGATTGGAGCCGCCGCCGGCGCAGCCGATGATGGTATCGGGCTTGATGTGGTACTTCTCCAGCGCCGCCATGGTCTCCAGACCGATAATGGACTGGTGCAGCAGCACCTGATTGAGGACGCTGCCCAGCACATAGCGGTACCCCTCCCGGCTGGCAGCGGCCTCCACCGCCTCACTGATGGCGCAGCCCAGAGAACCGGTGGTGTCGGGGAATTCCGCCAGAATTTTTCTTCCCACCTCGGTGGTGTCGGAGGGGGACGGCGTCACGTTGGCGCCGTAGGTACGCATGACCTCCCGGCGGAAGGGCTTTTGCTCATAGGAGCACTTGACCATGAACACACGGCAGTCCAGCCCCAGATAGGCGCAGGCCATGCTCAGCGCCGTACCCCACTGACCGGCGCCCGTCTCGGTGGTAACGCCCCGCAGCCCCTGCTGCTTGGCGTAATACGCCTGTGCGATGGCGGAGTTCAGCTTATGGCTGCCGGAGGTGTTGTTGCCCTCAAACTTATAGTAGATGTGGGCAGGGGTGTCCAGCTTCTCCTCCAGACAGTAGGCGCGCACCAGCGGGGACGGACGGTACATCTTGTAGAAATCCCGTATCTCCTGGGGGATGGGGATATACGCGGTGGTATCGTCCAGCTCCTGCTTCACCAGCTCATCGCAGAACACATGGCCCAGCTCCTCCGCCGTCATAGGCCGGAGCGTGCCGGGATGCAGCAGGGGCGCGGGCTTGTTGGTCATATCCGCACGCACGTTGTACCAGTTCCGAGGCAGCTCGTCCTCAGTGAGGTAGATCTTGTAGGGGATAGTGGTCGTGTCTTTCATGGAAATCGCCTCCTGAAGTAAAATACCGCGTTACGCGAAATAGTCGATCTGCATGGCGTGCTTCACCTTGTCCAGCGTCTGAGCCGCCGCCTCCTTGGCCACGCCGCTGCCCTGCCGCAGGATCTCCATGATGGCGTCGGGGTCCTTGGCCAGCTCCTGCCGGCGGGTGCGGATGGGCTCCAGCGTCTCCTGCAGCACGTTGTTCAGGAACTTCTTCACCTTCACATCGCCCAGACCGCCCCGCTCATAGTGGGCCTTCAGCTCGTCCAGATTGGCGTAGTCCGGCAGGTAGCGGGCAAAATGCTCGTCGGTGCAGAAGGCGTCCAGATACAGGAACACCGGGTTGTCCTTGGTGTTGCCGGGGTCGGATACCTGCAGGTGGTTGGGATCGGTGTACATCCCCATGATCTTGGTGCGGATGTCGTCCGGCTCGTCGGACAGGTAGATGCAGTTGCCCAGGGACTTACTCATCTTGGCCTTGCCGTCGGTGCCGGGCAGACGCAGGCAGGCAGCGTTATCAGGCAGCAGCGCCGTGGGCTCCACCAGCGTCTCGCCGTACAGCTCGTTGAAGCGGCGGACGATCTCGCGGGCCTGCTCCAGCATGGGCAGCTGATCCTCGCCCACCGGCACGGTATCCGCCATGAAAGCGGTGATGTCCGCCGTCTGGCTGACGGGATAGGTCAGAAAGCCCATGGGGATGCTGTGGTTGAAGCCGCGGAGCTGGATCTCCGCCTTGACGGTGGGATTCCGCTCCAACCGTGCCAGCGTCACCAGATTCATGTAGTAGAACGTCAGCTCCGTCAGCTCGCTGATGTGGGACTGCACCAGAATGGTGGATTTGGCGGGGTCGATGCCGCAGGACAGATAGTCCAGTGCCACCTGCATGATGTTCTCCCGCACCTTCTGGGGATGGTCAAAGTTGTCGGTAAGGGCCTGTGCGTCGGCGATCATGAAGAACAGCTTCTCAAATTTGCCGCTGTTTTGCAGCATCACGCGGTTACGCAGAGAGCCGACGTAGTGGCCAACGTGGAGGCGTCCGGTAGGCCGGTCGCCGGTGAGGATGATCTTTCCCATGATGATGTTTCCTTTCTGTATGACAAATTTTATGAGACAACAAAAAACGTCCTGTCCCATGGAATTCCATGGGACAGGACGTAAGCTACGTTCCTGCGGTACCACCCAAATTGGCAAAATGCCCGCTCTGCACGCACGATCATGCGCTCCGCCGGGGTAACGGCCGCGGCTGCCGTCGGGTATTACTCGCCCTTGCAGGCTTTCTCCCCGCCCTCGTAAGGCCATTCACCGCACATTCCGCTGCCGCGCTCCCACCGATGCGCCGCTCTCTGAAAGTTTCCTGTGCGGGTACTTCTCTTACTCAATGGTTTCTGAATATGGGGCTATTGTAACATCTTTTTCCCGGATGTCAAGGGTTTTCTCACAATGCCCGCAAAAACTCCGGCTTCAGATCCCGCCGTCCCGCCAGCGCCGCGCCGATCTGCCCCAGCAGGGCGTCGCGGTCGCTGTTGAGAGTCCCCTTCAGCGTCAGGTAGTTGCTGGCGTGGTTGGCGCGGAACACAGTGCCTTCACTGTCCACGTTCTGTAAAAACAGCTCCGTCTCCTTCAGCACCTCCAGCGGGCTGAGGAGCGTAAAGCTGCCGTCCCTTACCCATGTCTCCAGCGGTGTGCCCGGCTCCACCATCAGCGTCAGCAGTCCCAGATAGTCGGGCTTCATCTCGCTGACAGCCTTGGCGGTGTCCATCGCGTGCTGCCGCCACAGCTCCACGCTGCCGAGACCGGAAATGGCCGTCACCGACAGGGCCAGGCCGCACCGCCGGGCCTTCTGCCCCGCCGCCACGATGGCGGCGGCGGTATGGCCCTTGTTCATCCGCGTCAGCACTGCGTCACAGCCGGATTCCAGCCCCATATACACCATCTTCAGCCCTCTGTCGCGGAGCAGGCGCAGGTCGTCCTCGCTCTTGACCTGTAAGCTGGCGGGCGAGGCGTAGCAGGTGACCCGCTCACATTCCGGGAACAGGCCGTACACCAGCCTCAGGATCTCCACCAGCTCCTCCGTGCGGCGCATCAGAGCGTCGCCGTCGGCCAGAAAGACCCGCTCCACCCGGCGGTAGACCCGCCGCGCCAGCTCAAAATCCTCCCGGATCTCGTTCATGGGACGCATGGAAAAATGCTTGTCATCATACATGTCGCAGAAGGCGCAGCGGTTGTGGCTGCACCCGTAGGTCACCTGCACGATGAGGCTGTACGCCTCGCTGGGCGGACGGTAGACCTTGCCTTTATAGCGCATGGGATCACGCTCCTTTGGCAGTATTATGACACAGTTTCCGTCATTTGAAAAGTGGTATGTTTCTGCCGGCGGCGGCATAGGGTGGGACATCTCAACAAACGAGGTGTTCGATATGGAACTGAATTACAACCGCGTCCATCTGTGCGGACAGGCAGCGGATGTCCCCACCCTGTCCCACGTCAACCACGGCTGCGCCTTCTACCGCTTCACGCTGTCGGTGCTGCGCCTGTCCGGGCAGGCGGACGAGCTGCCGGTCATCGTGCCCAAGGCGCTGCTGGACGCCGTGCCGGTCACGGTGGGCGCCACCGTGACGGTCATCGGCCAGCTGCGCTCCTTCAACAACAAGAGCGGGCAGGGCAGCCGTCTGGTGATCTCCGTGTTCGCCCACCAGCTGACCCCCGGCGGGGAAAGCCCCTTCAACCAGATCCAGCTGTCCGGCGTGCTGTGCAAGACGCCGGTGCTGCGGCGCACACCGCTGGGCCGGGAGATCTGCGACATCATTCTGGCGGTGAACCGGCGGTACGGCCGGGCAGACTATCTGCCATGCATCGCGTGGGGCGCCGTGGCGGCGCAGACGGCGGACATGCACACCGGCCAGCGCCTCACCGTGGAGGGCCGCGTCCAGAGCCGCACCTACACGAAGAACGACGGCGGCGTACTGACGGAGCGGACAGCCTATGAGGTGTCCATCATGCGTCCGGCGGAGGTAGAGGAGTTTCTGATACATATTCCCCGTTGAAAATGCGGGATATGAATGGTATGATACTGTAAACAGAAAGTAAAGTGAAATTTTACGAAAGAGAGACAGTGCATGCAGCATCACTTCCATTTCCATCTGCATCACCATGCGCCCCGCCGCGCCCGGTATGACGTGGACATGACCCAGGGCAGCACCACGCGGCACCTCATCAATTTTGCCCTTCCGCTGCTGGCGGGCAACCTGTTCCAGCAGCTGTACAACATGGTGGACACCTGGGTGGTGGGCAACTTCGTCAGCAATGAGGCGTTCTCCGCCGTGGGCACCGTGGGGCCCATCATCAACATGCTCATCGGCTTCTTTCTGGGCATGTCCAGCGGCGCCGGCGTGGTCATCAGCCAGTATTACGGCGCCCACCGGCCTGAAAAGGTCCACGAGGCCGTCCACACCGCCATGCTGCTCACCGTCATCATGGGCGTGGTGTTCACCGGCGCGGGCATCGCCATGACACCGCTGATGCTGCGGCTGATGAAGACCCCGGCGGAGGTGGCTCCCGACCAGACGGCCTATCTCACCATCTACTTCGCCGGGATCATGGGCCTGCTGCTGTACAACATGGGCTCCGGTATCCTGCGGGCGGTGGGCGATTCCAGAAGGCCCTTCTATTTCCTGGTGGTGTCGGCCGTGGTGAACACGGCGCTGGATCTGCTGTTCGTGCTGAAATTCGGCATGGGCGTGGAGGGCGTGGCCTACGCCACCATCATTGCCCAGGCGGTGTCCGCCGTGCTGACCATCGCGGTGCTGGTGCGCTACGACGGCAGCGTAAAGCTGTCGCTGCGGAAGCTGCGCATCCACTGGGACATGCTGAAAAAGATCGTGGCGGTGGGCATCCCCGCCGCGCTGCAGATGGCTGTCACCGCGTTTTCCAACGTATTCGTGCAGGGCTACATCAACTACTTCGGCGCGGACTGCATGTCCGGCTGGACGGCCTACACCAAGATCGACCAGCTGGTGATCCTGCCGGTGCAGTCGCTGTCGCTGGCATCCACCACCTTCGTGGGCCAGAACCTGGGCGTGGGCAACGTGGAGCGGGCCAAGGGCGGCGTGCGGCAGGCGCTGTACCTGTCGGTGGCCGTCACCGCCGTGCTGCTGGTGCCCGTCCTGCTGCTGGCTCCCGACCTCACCGCGTTCTTCAACAGCAAGGCCGAGGTGGTGTCCTACGGCGCGCTGCTGCTGCGGCTTCTGTCGCCGTTCTATTTCTTCTTCTGCATCAACCAGGTGTACTCCGGCGCCCTGCGGGGCGCAGGCAACAGCCAGGTGCCCATGTTCATCATGCTTGGCTCCTTCGTGGTGTTCCGGCAGATCTACCTCTATGTGATGGCCAACTACATCTCCAACGAGATCGTGCCCATCGCCCTGAGCTATCCCGCCGGATGGTTCGTGTGCAGCGCGGCTACGCTGCTCTATTACTCCCGCTGCAAATTCGACAGCCACCGGCTGGTGGAGGACATGTAAATGGACAAGTGCGAATCCTGCGTGTATTACCTCTACGATGAGGAATACGACGACTATGTGTGCGATATGGATCTTGACGAGGACGAGATGGCCCGGTTCCTGGCCTCGGATACGGGGAACTGCCCGTTCTGGCGGCCCGGAGACGACTATCTCACCGCGCGGAAGCAATGACAAAAGGGAAGGACGGCGTGAGCCGTCCTTCCCTTTTCATCATGCAGTTTCCCAAATGGCGTAGAGCGTCACCGCCCGGGGCGCTGACCAGTCCGTCTCGCCGTTCTTTTCCTGGAAGAACGCCGCAGCCGGCAGCGTCTCCACCGGAGCACCATCCGCATCGCACCAGCCCGCGAACCGCTGTCCCGCCCGCTCCGGCACCGGATAGGCGCAGAGATACACCATCCCGCCGGAATACATGGGCACGGAGGCGTCGTACTCCACGGCGCTTTCGCCGCCGTCCAGCGTCAGCTGCCACGGATAACGGCCCGTACCGTCGCCGCGCCACGCGGCGCGGAGCACCAGATGGCGGTCGCCGCCCTCATCCGGACGGATGGCAGCAGCCTCCGCCGCCGTCAGCGGGTCGCTCATCAGTCGGTACACCTTGCCCCCGGCGGTGTCGTACCGTCCCACCCAGCCCAGGAACACCGCGCCGGCAGGCTCCGGCTGCTGGGGCTGGGGCAGGGACAGCGGCGCATCCGTCAGCGCGGACATCTCCACCGCCATGCCGTCCCACAGCAGCAGCGGCCGTCCATCCGGGCCGAAGGTGTCGTTATAGGCCGTGCAGTACAGCGTCCCGGTGAGGGGGTACGTCTCCTCCTGCACCGGCGGTGTCTCCGGCGTGTCCGGTCCTGCCGGCATATCCGGAGCCGCGCCGCCGGAAAAGGCCGCCGCAGCCAGCACCGCCAGACCCGCCAGCGCGTACAGCGCCTTTTTCCACCAGCGCCTGCCGCTTTTCACCGCAGGAGACGCGCCGCCGGTCTGCCCGAACTCGTCAGGCAGCGGCGTGAACTCCTCGGCGGCGGAAAGCTCCGGCGGCAGCGGAGAAAATTCCTGCTTTTTTTCGTCCATGACCGTTTACCTGCTGTGTACGTCCAGCTGCGGATACGGGCACTCCACGCCCAAGCGGCGGAAGCCCAGCAGCAGGTCGTGGTTCAGGATGCGGGCGGTGGAATACACGTTCCGCTCGGACACGTTCACCACAAAGCGCAGCAGGATGCCGGAGGCCTCCAGCGCCTGCACGCCCAAATATACGGGCACGCCCTCCATGGTGTCGGTGTGGTTCCGGTAGATCTCCTCCAGCAGAGCAGAGAGCCGCGCCTCCAGCGCCTCGATGTCCGTCTCGTAGGGGATGGAGATGTCGCACACCGTCTTGGAGGAATTGTCGGAGCGGTTGAGGATGTTCTTCATCTCGGAATTGTTGATGATCTTCACGTTGTCGCCGGAATCGGTGATGCAGGTGGTGCGGATCCCGATGCTGGTAACGGTGCCCCGGAAGCCGTTGACCTCCACGATGTCGCCCACGTTGTACTGGTTCTCCAGCAGCATGAACGTGCCGATGACCACGTCGGCGATGAGGCTCTCGGCACTGAAGCCCACGATCAGGGCCAGCACGCCGACGCTGGCGATGATGGTGCCGATGCTGACGCCCAGGAGGCTCAGTCCGCCGCACAGGATGGCAATGACCGCCACATACCGCACCAGACTGGCCGTCAGGCTCAGCACGGAGCGGGCACGGTGGCTGGCGGGCTTGATGAGCCCCAGCACCAGCACGATCAGGTTCTCGGCCAGCAGGATGCCGAACACCAGCAGCGCCAGCTTCAGCAGCGCCGTGCCGTTCACGGTGAACACGGCGGCCAGCTCCCTGAAGTCAAATGCCTTGGCGGCGATGCCCCCCACAATGGCTGCCGCCAGCAGCAGCGCGTATATCACCACCCGCCGGGGCGTGCTCTTCTTATTGCCGTCTTTCATAGGAACGCTCTCCTTTTCCCGATATTTCTGCGGTCATGATACCACATATTCCGGCATGTTTCAACCGTTGAACGCAAAGAGACGCAGCCCTTCGGCTGCGCCTCTCCCTTCTCCCCCCACGGGACAAGGCTCTGTTCCATGATATCCCCCCAATGGACAGAGCGGGAAATTGCTTCTCTTATGCCTGGTGGGCGTCCTGCTGCTTCTTGGCAGCCTTCTTGCCCATCTCCACGCTGCCGCAGATGGCGGCGCCCCGGGCCACAGACATGGTGCCGGTGACGACGCTGCCGTTGATGCGTGCCTTCTCCTCCAGCGTGGTGTTGCCGGAGATGTTCAGATCGCCGGTGATCTCGCCGGCACACTGCAGCTCCCGGGCGGTGACATTGCCGTTGATGCGGGAATCCTCGCTGACGGTGACGGTGCCGGTGACGGTGACGTCGCCGTCCAGCGTGCAGCCGGACAGGTTCAGGTTGCCGGCGCTGACGGTGCTCTTGGTGTTGGCCCGGAGCATGATGCTGCCATTGGTGGTGATGCTGCCCTTGAAGCTGCCGGCAAGCTCCAGATCGCCCTCGGAGCGGAGCTGGCCCTCCAGCACGGTGCCGGGTGCCAGATAGCTGGCAGCGGGCTTGACAGGAACCGGTGCGGCCGCGGGGGCGGTCTGGACGGGCTTTGCGGGCTGCGGCGCAGGCTGGGCGGCGCGCTTCCCGGACTTGGCGTCCTCCGGTCCGGCGCCGATGCCGAACAGCTCGTATGCGGTCTGCTTGATGATCTTGTTGTCCATGATGATGTCCCTCTCCTTCTTACACAGTTGTCTGACAGTTTTTATTGGCCGGCTGCGGTATCTTACGGAAGCCCATGAGCCGTGCCGGCAGGTAGGCCCAGGGGCGGCTGAGTGTACGGTCGTAGTTGTGTACCGCTTGATAATAGATGCTTTCGCTGCGCCGCAGCACCTGCGTCAGCTCTCCGTCGCAGCACGTCTCCGCCGCCCGGCGGCGAAAGGCGTCCAGCTGTCCGGCGGCGCTGTCCACGGTGCTTTTTCTGTCGTTGAGGATGCGGCGCACCTCCCAGAACCAGAGGGACACGAAGGCGGCGGTGCTGATCGCAGCGATCAGCCATGCGATCCATGGCGACATCGGACCTATCTCCCCCTTTTCCCGTTTTTACATGGTGTCAGTATAACCGTTTTTTGCCCCTGCTGGACGTCCGCTTCCTGAAATGTATATTTTTTCGACACGAAATGTCACATTGCGACTTTTCAAGCCGGGGCGGATATGGTAATATCGGTGCAGACAAGGAAAGGAGGCGGTATCCATGTACATCGCTGTCTGTGATGATCAGGCGGAGGAGCTGACCGCGCTGACCGCGCTGCTGGAGCAGTGGCAGGCGGAGCGGCGCATCCCCCTGCGCTACCGGGCGTTCCGCAGCGCGGGCGACATGCTGGACGCCGCCCAGCACGAGCGGTTCACCCTGTACCTGCTGGACGTGATGATGCCCGGCATCGACGGCATGGAGGCCGCCCGGGAGATCCGCACCTTCGACGCCGCCGCCGACATCGTGTTCCTCACCTCCTCCCCCGGCTTCGCCTACGAGAGCTACGGCGTGCGGGCGCTGGAGTACCTGCTCAAGCCCATCAGCGGCAAGCTGCTGTTCCCGGTGCTGGACAGGCTGTCCCTGCGTGAGCAGCGTCCCCAGGACGGGCTGACGCTGAAGGCCGGGGCCACGCTGGTGCGGGTGCCCTTTTCCCAGCTGGCCTATGTGGAGGTCAGCGGCAAGCACCTGTACTTCAACCTGACCGATGGGCAGGTGCGGGAGGTGGTCGGCTCCCTGAAGGACTACGAGCCGCTGCTGCTGGCCCGGCCGGAGTTCATGCGCATCCACCGGTCGTACATCGTGAACATGCTGCAGATCGACGAGCTGTCCCCCGCCGGGGTGCACACGTTCTCCGGCACCAGCCTGCCGGTGTCGCGGCTGCTGTACGCCCAGCTGCAGAAAGACTACATGAAGCTGCTGTTTGCGGAGAGGGAGGACGCATGACCGCATCTGATATGAATATCGCCTCCGCGCTGGACATCTTCAACTACGGCCTGGTGCTGATCTACGGACTGGTGCTGGATGTGGCCATTGCCGGCGGCTGCGAAACGGCGAGGCAGAAGCGGGTGATCCTGTATCTGTGTCCGGCGTTCCTGCTGATGGAGTCTCTGGGCTGGCTGACCCTGGGTGAGGCCGGCGTCAAGCAGATCTATCCCATCATCGTGCACCTGCCGCTGGTGCTGATCCTGGTAACGGTGCTGAAGCGGTCGTGGGGCGTGGCCATCGTCAGCACCTGCACGGCCTATCTGTGCTGTCAGCCGCCCCGGTGGGGCAGCATCGCCGTGGAGGCCCTGACCCATAACGCCGTGGCCGCCGATATCGTGTACATCCTGCTGATCTGCGGGATCTACTGTCTGCTCCGGCGGTACTTCGTGGCGGCGGCCTACAGCACCATGACCTACTCGCGGTGGGCGCTGCTGCTGTTCGGCAGCCTGCCGTGCACCTATTACATCTTCGATTACGCCACCACGGTGTACTCCGACGCGCTGTACTCCGGTATCCAGGCGCTGAACGAGTTTCTGCCCACGGTGCTCATCACGTTCTATATCCTGTTCCTGCCCGCCTTCCACATTGAGACGCAGAAGCGCTCCAACGCGGAGGTGCAGCGCTCCCTGCTGGAGGTGGAGCTGAAGCAGTCTCAGCAGGAGATGGATTCCATGCGGGCGTCCGAGATGCAGACGGCGGTGTACCAGCACGATATGCGGCACCACCTGAACATGATCGGCGGTCTGCTGGCCGCCGGACAGTCCCAGCAAGCTCAGGACTACATCCAGCGGGTGCAGGCGGACGTGGAGTCCATCACCACCCGCCGGTTCTGCGAAAATGAGACGGTGAACCTGCTGTGCTCCGCCTTCGCGCAGCGGGCGGAGCGCTCCGGTGTGCAGCTGCAGGTGGACGCCCGGGTACCGGGCGAGCTGCCCATCAGCGATACGGAACTGTGTTCCCTGCTGTCCAACGCGCTGGAGAACGCGCTGCGGGTGGCCGGCGGGCTGGAACCTCCGGCGCGCCGGGTGGTGGCGCTGTACTGCGGCATCCGGCTGGGGAAGCTGCTCATCGAGGTGCGCAATCCCTACGATACGCCGCCGGTGCTGCGGAACGGTGTGCCTGTCACCGACAAGGCCGGGCACGGCTACGGCTGCCGCAGCATACAGGCCATTGCCCAGCGGCGCAGCGGCCTGTGCCAGTTTCTGGCGGAGGACGGCACGTTCCTGCTGCGGGTGATGCTGCCGGTCAAGGGCAGCGCATCAGACGGATAACAAAGTGTAAAGCAGAAAGCCCTGCGGCTACCGCAGGGCTTTCTATTTTACGCTATTTTACTTTTCCGGTGCATCATCCATCAGCCCACGGTGGTGGTGATCTCCCCGCCCTCGCAGGTAAATACCGCCACATCGGAATAGGCGCAGTTGTCCATGACGTCCCGCAGCTCGAACATCATGAAATACTGGCCGTCCGGCAGCTCCACCTCATCAAAGCTGGTGTCCGCCGTTACGGTAAAGGTGTCGATCTCGTAGGGTGCGAAGTCGTCATCGCCGGAGATGCTGGACACATACCACACGGTGGTCAGCTCGTCGCCCTCCTGCAGCAGCCGCAGCTCCTTGCTGGCCATACCGCTGTCGTCGATGCCCTGCCGGGCGCCCAGGATGCTCCAGGCCTCCTCCGTGAAGTCGTAGACCACCTGCAGATAGTACGCCTCGCCGTCCAGCAGGACGGGCACGGCATAAAGGTTGTAGTCGTCGCCCTCATAGCTCAGCTCCATGTAGACCATGTGGCCGTCAATGGCGCCCCATACGCCCCGGAAGTTGTCGGTAAACACACCGTTGTCCCAATCGGCGATGATGTCGTTGTCGATGCCCAGCATCAGCAGGATGTCGCTCTCCTCGTCGGCATAATACAGGGAGAAGCCCACAGACGCCAGCAGCGCGTCCGCCTCCGGTCCCAGCGTCAGCACGGCGCAGCCGTCGTCACTGAGGGTCAGCGGTGCGTTGTCCCAGTTGGTGTCAGACAGGCCCTGCACCGGCTGCAGCGCCGATGCGTCGATATCCAGTCCGGCCAGATAGGCCGTGCCGTCCTCCGTCAGCTGGCCGGTCAGCTCGTACTCGTAGAAGTACTTGAACGCCTCACCGGCCCCGATGCCGGCATAGCCCGCCAGATCGTCCACATCGCCATTATAGGAGTAGTAGCAGGAAAGTCCTGTGGCCTCACTGCGGTACGCCCCCTTGACCTGGTACAGCACGCAGTCGTCCAGCGCGTCCAGCACCGCCTGTGCCGACGGCAGCAGGTCGCCGCTCTGCCGGGCCATGTGGCCCAGGTCCACCATGTTTGTGTAGCCCTGCTCACGGGTGTTGCCGCCGTAGTTCTCGCTCTGGGCCGCCACGCGGGCAAACCGGGTGAAGAACGCCGGATCATCGCAGGCAGCGGCCAGCGCCTCCGCACCGAAGCGCTCGTAGGCGTTCATCAGCCCCTCCAGCCGGGACAGGTCGGTGACGGACAGCGTGGCGTCGTCCTCCGTGCCCACCTCCCGGCAGCCCTCGTAGTAGGCGTCACAAATGATGCGGCCCAGCGCCGCGCCGTCCATGGACGGATCCTCCGCCAGCGCGCCTACCCACTGGGAGTAATACCAGCCGTTGGCCGGCTCCGTCTCCTCCGAGGCCACCAGATAACGGCTCAGGTCGCAGAAGGTGTAGGCCACGTCCACCGTGGCCATCAGACAGGTGTCAAAGCCCACCAGCTCCAGCGGCTGCTGTCCCGCCTCCAGCGAAGGCTCCCACACCTCCGTAACGGCGGCATACATCTCGTCCAGCGTCAGGGAATCGTAGTCGTACAGCTCGTCAAAGGACGCGCCGGACACCGAGCCGCCGCCGTGGTTCCAGAACACCACCGCCGTCTTGTCGGCGGGATAGTTTTCCTTGGCAAAGCGCAGAAAGTCCGCCAGCGTCTCGCTGTCGCCCATGCTGGCGGAGGGCTGCTCATCCACCAGAGCCAGCCCGTCGCTGTTGTACACATAGCGTTGGAGCACCGAGGCGTCCACCGTCTCGTTCCACCACTCCGCCGCGCCGCCGGTCTCGATGACCACCGTCACGTTCTCCGGCAGCTCCACCTCCATCAGCTCGCTGAGGTCAGAGGTGGCGAAGCCGCCCTCCGACTCCAGATCGCTGCCGCAGAGATACCAGTACACCGCCCAGCTGCCGTCCGCCGCGCCAGGCGCGTCCAGCGGCTCATCGCCGCAGGCCGTCAGGCTCAGCGCCATTACCAGCGCCAGCAGCAGCGCCAAAAAACGTCTCATCTTCATATTCAGATACCCAGCAGCTGCTTTTTCTTGGCGGCGAACTCCTCCTCGGTCAGCACGCCGGTATCCAGCAGCATTTTGTATTTCTGCAGCTCCGCCACCGTGTCCACGGCGGGCGCGGCCTGTACCGGCGCGGCGGGCTGCGCCGATGCGGCAGCGGCATCGTCGTCCCAGATCTCCCGTGCGGCGGGGTTCATGACACGGGCCAGCGCGAAGGCCATGTCATGCAGCTCGCTGACCTTGTTGTCGTAATCGCACAGATAGTCGTTGACGCTGGGGTCAAAGCTGCTGAAGTCCGGCGCGTTCAACTCATCCCGGAAGGACTTCCAGTAGGGGTCATCCAGCGTTACCTCCACGTTGAACTTCCGCACCGGTGCCTCCACGTCGAACCGCGGCGCCGGGATGTCGGGGCGGCGGTCGTCAGGCTCGCCGGGACGGCGCTCCTGCCGGTCGCGCATACGCTCCATCCGCTCCATGCGCTCGTGCTCCTCCTTCCGGATCAGGAACCGGTCGATACGGGGCTGCAGGGCGCGGGCCCTCTCCGGCACGTCGCTGCGGAAGCAGTGCAGGCCGTCGGCCTTTCCCTCGAACAGCGTTTTGCCGTCCTCCATGAAGCGGAAGGACTTCAGCGCCGACGCCGGGAACACCAGCGCGCCGTCGTAGCCCTTCAGACGCAGCAGGCGGTGCTCCTCGTCCACCAGCAGATCGCCGCTGAGGAAGCCGAAGCTCATGCGCTTTGTCTCCTTGAACTGACTGCGCAGCGTCTGGTTGTCGTCATAATAGGCGATATACTGCTTGAACTGCTCCAGCGACATGCGGTCCAGCGCGCCGCCGGGCAGGTCTACCTTGTCGGCACACGCCTTGCACAAGGGCATATCCGCCACCTTGGTGGCCAGCAGGCGCGGCGTCGGGCTGCCGCAGATGGGGCAGAGCTTCTTGTTATTGCTGAATAATCCCATAGTTCCCTCCTGTCATCGTATCTGTGGTTTTCGGCGCGGTGCGCCGCCGTCTCTCCGTTTTCGACAGTATAGCATGTTTCCCCCGGCCGGTACGGACCTCGCCTGAAATGTATATTTTTTCGGCATGAAATGTCGATGCGGCATCAGCAGATATTACCAGCTCCAAAACCGCATATTCACGCGGTGCCGGGAAAAGCTATGACTGCGATACCCAATCAGAGCTTATCGCTTAACAACAGGAAAGGAGATTTTTCAATATGTCCAGTAAGAACACCAACAAGCTGAACATCCCCGAGGCCAAGGCCGCAATGGATAAGTTTAAGATGGAGGCCGCCTCCGAGGAGGATGTGTATCCACCTCAAAGAATTTTTCCGACCCTCGATTTTTGGCTTAAATACAGGGAAAATCGCCTTTCCCGGAAAAGCCAGTTTTTGAGGTGGAAACATCTTGTTTGAAACAAGTGTATCTCTGTTGCGGACATTCTTCACATTCCTGCCACAGAAGCGGCCTCTTCACGATCTCGATTTCCCTGCAAATGACGCAGGTCGTCACCCGTCATCTCCCCGATAAAGCGATAGAAAATGCGGATGCTCTGCCGGTACGGAGTACGCGCCCCGGCAACTTTTCTGCCCTCCGGCAGTATCTTCTCGCCAATCTCAATGCGCTCGATGAAGGTATGCAGCATCTCCCTGTCCAGTGCTTTTACACAGGTATACCGCTTGGCAAGGTCGAAGAACAATCCGTAGGCACTGCGGATTTCCTTTGCCGTGGTTTCGCCCTCCACCAGCTTCTTGCGGCGCACAGCCAGCTCCTCGATCTCCCTGCTGAACTTTTTGACCATTTCCTCCTGAATATCATCGCTGAGCGCTCCTGCGATATTGTCGCGGTAGGAGCGCTCGATCATTTTCTTGAGACGAACGGTCTGCTTGTCGATGTTCTCGATCTGCACAGCAGGATCTTCGCCGCCCAAGGAGGCGTTGGCCTGTTCGACGGCGTTCTCCGTGATGGTGCGGATCGCACTCTCATCAAAGGACAGCAGCTTGTTGAGATCGCAGCGAACGACTTCCACTAAATCATCGTAACGGATACGCGCCCCATGCAGGCAGCGGGTCTGCGCTCTGGAGCTCAGGTTGTTGCACGCCAGATACCAGTATTTCGCCCGTTCTCCGTTGTAGACGGAGCCACCGGAGCACATGGCTGCACCGCAGCAGGCACAGTATGCGATGCCGCCGAAGATGCTGTGGCGGAACGCCGGATTCTGGCCGTTCGCCTTGGTGTTCTCGCCCAAGAAGTGGGCGGCCTGCTCAAACTTCTCCTGCGATACAAGCGCCTCGTGGGTGTTCTTCGTGAATACCCATTCCTCTTCCGGCACTTTGACCTTCTTTTTGGACTTCACGCTGACCTTGCGGCTCTTGCCCAGCAGCGTGTGTCCCAGATAGACCCGATTGCGCAGGATGCGCTTTACGGTGGTGTAGTTCCACAGGTCGGACATTCGCTGTGCGCCGCGCTCAGTAAAATTGTCGCGGCACTCCACGCGATACTTCAGCGGCGGCATGACGCACGCTTCGTTGAGTCGCAGGGCAATGCTGCGGCAGGATTGACCGGAAGCGGCCATGTCAAAGATCATCTTGACCACCGGCGCGGTGTTCTCATCCGGCACAAGCTGGTCGGTGGTGCGCTCCGCCTTGCGGTATCCGTAGGGTGGGCAAGCCACATATTTACCGTTGTTGCGCTTGGTGTTCAGCGTCTGCTTGACCTTGCGGGACGTGTCCCGCAGATAGACATCGTTCATGGCGAACTGGAACGGTGCCATCAGGTTATCTTCCTCGGAATCAAAGTTGCTGCCGGGTGCCAGATAACGGATGCCGTGTTCGGGAAAATAGCGCTCCGCATAGTGACTGGATTCCGTCATGTCACGGCCCAGCCGGGACAGGTCTTTGGTAATGACTGTGTTGACCTTGCCGGTTTTCAGATGCTCCAGCATAGCGCGGAAGCCCGGGCGCTCGAAGTTGCCGCCGGAATAACCGTCATCGGCAAACTCCTCTACCAAAATGATGCCGTGCTTTTCGCAGTATTCCCGCACAATGGTACGCTGGTTGGTAATGCTGGCAGATTCGCCATACTTCCGTTCCTCATCGGAAAGGCGGTAATAGGCGTCTGCAAGCTGAATGTGGTTCCTCATGTTTCCTCCTTCCCGGAACCACTCATTTACGGCTCCATTATACCATGCGGCTCTCCTGCCGGTCAAAGTTTGCGGCCTTCTTTCCGGTGAAAATGATTTCCTCTGTTACCACTTCCTGGATGGTTTTTGTACCGGTAAATACGCGCTCGATCACATAGGTCGCCGCACCGATCTGCTGTTCGTTCTTATCGTTCAAGTGTCACCACCTCCGTCACCATTATGAACGCTTCTTTCCAATTCTAACCAAAAAGCCGTCGAGCATACAGACAAGCACTTGTCTGCAAGCTCCACGGCTTCGCATTCTATTTCTTCTCTCTCAAGCAAAACAGGCGGCTGGTGGCTGCCAGCCTCACGGGAATCTCACCCCGGCCCATGCTGATGGGTGCGCCGCACGATGCTTTGAGGGCGTCCAATGCGGGAGTATCATTATCGGTGGCAACGGTCATGGCCGGCAGAGTGCCGCTCTGCTTTTCAGACGTTTCTTTATCGCTCGTTCCCACAAGGAGGTTATGGCGGAAACGCCCGTGTGGCTCGCGTTGGCACGAACGTACCTGCTTGCTCTATTCCGTGCCGCAATCGCAGCCCTTTTCAATGTACAACATCGGCTCCTTATCAGCCTGCATCAACCATCAAGCCTTTGATGGCTGATGCAGGCTCACGAAGAGGAAACTGCGGCGGCGAAACATCTGAAGCGTAACAAACTAACGGCACTGATGTTTCCTCCTGTTTTGTGTATTTTGAAAGCTAACACTCGGTTATCCGTGACGGGTCTCTCGCCAGCTGACATATATTGTTCTTGATATGCTAATTTTACACGATTTTTGGCCGTTTGTGTCATAGTTTCGTTCTACAATGGTCTACGCAAGTGCAGTGGTTTTTGTGGAGCATTGTCGATTTGTGCAGCTATGTGTACTCCCGATATAAACAGTAGCGGAACGTTTCGCAACGTTCCGCTACTGTTATCCTATGTGTCTGTGTGGATAGGTTTGACTGTTACGCTATTTCTCTGTCTCCATCAGCCTCCCCACTCTACTGCTAATCGGTCGTTCTAGGGTATAGTAGGAAATCGCTCCCACAGCAAAGGAAACTGCCGTATATATGAGCATAGCCTTGGCGGTGAGCAAGTTCCAGCTTCTGCCGGTAATGGCGGGGATAATATACAAAAGCAAAAAATTAGGATTATGCCAAATATATGTATCGTATGTGATTTTCCCCAGTGTGCCAATAAACTTATGGTCAAACAGCTTTGCTACCGGCCCACTGCTGAAAATGATGATGAGCGCCGGGTAGAACCAAAACGTCACCAAATAGTTGGTGCCGCTGGCTACCCATTCCCATTTGTATACCATCATGCATAGCAGAGCCGCGACCGAAGCGATGCTTCCCCAGAATATATAATTCTGAGGCTTTTTTGCCGCGTTCAGCTTCTCCAGCCATTCAGCCAGCAGCACGCCGAAGAAAAATGCATAGTAACCACGGCAGGATGAGCCGTTCAGGAACGGCAAATTCAGGCCATAGGTCTGCGCCCCGCAGCCCAGCAATACCATAAACGCGAAAAGGTAGGTGTGCGGTATCTGCCACCGCTTGCTGAGATAGGTCAGCAAATAGAAGACAACGTAGCACAAAAGAAGTACGCTGATGTACCACGTGGGGTTGTTCACCATTGGGTTTGCAAAAACCCATCCGTCCTGTACGCCCAAGGCATTGATGATCACGCCCCAAACCGTTATGGAAACGCCGAACCAATCTCCTCCGCACACCTTTTGATAGATGCCAAGCAACACCTCATATGTAACCCCGCTGATGAATACCAACGGCAGCAATCTCAGTGCACGAGGCAGAAAGAAATTTTTGAAGGTGAGTCCGTTGGTAATCTTCCCGATATATCGATACATAAAGTAGCCAGATAGCAGGAAAAAGAATTCTACCACATAGCCAAAGTAAAAACGGCCATTCCAGTAGTTGATATGTCCCTCCAAATATAATCCCGTTACCTGCCCGTAATGGTGGAATATGATCAGAATCGTAGCGATGATCCTAAGTACGTCAAGGGAATACTTCCGTTCGTTGCCCATGCTCTCCTCCTAGCACATCTCTCTACCCCATCAGGGAATACACAATAATGCCCAACACGATCAGCGCAAGTCCGATGAGCTTGCGCCGATTGAGCTTTTCTTTGAAGATCGTTACGCCGAAGATGGTCACATAGATGTAGCTGGTAGCCTCCAACACAGGGCCCATGGACAACGGGATGCCCTTGTAGGCGTAAATGCTCAAGAAGGTCGTACCCACGAAAATCGTATAGGCGATGATGACCAAAGGGTTCAGATACTCGCGGATCTTGTTCGGGTATTGCCGCAACGCCGCTTTTTTCAGCATGACCTGTGAAATGGCACTGAGGAAAACGCCAAGCAGCAGTAAGCCCTCATAGAACAGCATAGGTTTTTCCATCAGGCCGCCTCCTTGTCCGCCGTTGAGAACACCACGACCCCGGCTACGATCAGGGCGATGCCAGCCAGCTTGCCCACAGTGACCTGCTCTTGGAAAAACAGCAGCCCCCACACAAGACCCCACACAGTGGTGACCGCCTTATTGGCAAAGGCCAGCGTCAGCGGCATACGCTTGATGATCTGCTGCCAGCCGATGGCGTACCCCCCCAGCAGCGCGATGATCACACCGTAATACAGGCAAAAGCGGAAGCTGAGGAACGGCTGCCCGGCTGCCAGCTTACTGAAAATACCGCTCATGGAATAGACCATCAGCATTAAATGGAGCAGGATAAGTGTTTTATACTCTTTCAAATCATCACATCCGCTTTGGCAAGATTATTTGTTTTCTGGCATATACTGCTGCAGCAGCGATACATCCTCTCCCCGCAGCAGGTAATACCCAAAGCGCGTGGCGCTGTCTGTCACCGGGTGGTCGAAGGATGTGTCCACGTCCTCGCGTACCAACAGTTCCGGGTGCTCGCGCTTGACGCGTGCAAGAACATCCACGTCCTCCTGGGAGAAAACGAAACGAACCGCCGCGGCGCTGTGGGCCTTGTGCGTCAGGGCAGGCCTTTCGCCCAACGCCGTATCAATGACGGCTCTGACATAATCCACGCCGGTAGAAAGCTCCACCAAATCGCTGCCGATAAAGTCACCGCCCATACGTCCGCCGATCTCAATGAGCATAATACGCCCATCCGCATCGATCTTCAGCTCGCTATGGGACGCTCCGTATCGGATACCAAGGCTGTTGAGGGCATGGGACACCGCCGCCTTGACGTGTTCCACGGTTTCCTCTGATACCGGCGCAGGCTCTAAATGCCCCGTCTCAATAAAGCCCGGTGCGCCAGTGGTGTATTTGTGAGTCAGCGCTAAAAACTGGTGCTCTCCCCGCCATGAGATATATTCTACGCTGTATTCCTGACCAGTGGCAAATTCCTCCACCAGCGCCTTCTTTTCAAAGCCCTGCAACTTGGCGTTTTCGATAGCCTCCGCAAGACCGTTCGGGCTGTCCAGCTTTGTGATGCCCCGGCTGCCGGAACGGTCCGTGGGCTTAACGATCACAGGATAATGCAGCGGCACACTTCGCAGATCATCCACGCACTCCACCAAAAGGCTCTTAGGCGAAGGATCTCCGTGCTGTTCAAACGCCTGACGCATCAGGTGCTTGTTTGTAGAGCGCAGCGTACACTCCATAGAATTGCCGGTCAGCCCCATCTGTTCGGCCACATAGTTTACCGCCAGCATAGCGAGGTCAGACGCGATGGAACAAATGCCGTCAATCCCGATCTGACGGCATTTGTCTAATATCTGTTCCTTTTCCACTATGCTGATGGGGTAAAAATGATCGGCGGCAGTTTCGCCCACATCGTTAGCCGCCCAGGCAAACACATGGGTCTCAATACCCATTGACTTCGCTTTTTCAATGAGAGGGAGCTGTAAGTACGATGCACCGATGATGGCAAGTTTTTTCATGGTGTATCCTCCGCTTTTTCCGAATGGTTGTTCAACTGCTGGCGCACAATATATAGCGGTCTGTGTTTGACCTCCATGAAGATATTCCCGACATAGATGCCAACAATACCGATACTTGCAATCGTTAATCCTCCCATAAGGAACACCGCAGCTATAATACTCGTCCAGCCCATTTGAATATGTACTGTAAAATAGCGAATTACAAAGAACAAAATTGCAAGCAGCGACACTCCCGCTATAATCAGCCCCGCCTTTGCCGTAAAACGAAGCATCTTGTCCGATTGAGATGTCAAGAGTTCCAGCGCCATCTGCATACGCTTTTTGAAGTTGTACCCAGATTTCCCCGCAAAACGATCCTGATGCTCTACATCCAACACCGCTTCACGGAATCCCATCCACTGAATATACATTACATAGCCACGGTGGTACTCCCGCATCTTGCAGTATGCATCGATAACTTTTCGGTTAGCTATACTGAAGTTGCAGATCGCACCGTCATAGGGTTGGTCTGTTGCAATGGAATAAATCTTGTAAAAGCAGTTGGATACAAAAACCTTCAACTTAGAATCATGTCGTTCCTTCCGGCGGGCAAATACAACATCGTAGCCCTCCATGGCCTTTGCGTACAGGTTAGGAATTTCCTCAGGTCTGTCCTGCAAATCACAATCCATGACAACTACCCAATTCCCTTTGGCATAATCGAGCCCCGCAGCGGTAGCCCTTAGTTGACCAAAATTGCGGGATAATTCTAAGCCCACCACATGCCCGTCTTTTTTGCAAATCTGCTCAATTACTTCCCACGAGTTTTGTGGACAGGCATCATTGACCAAAACGATCTCATATTCTGAAGTCATCGTGCTCAATACCGCCGTCAAACGCCTATGTAGTTCAGGCAACGCTTCCCGGCAGCCGTAAACCGGGATTACCACAGATATGTCCATTTATTATCCCAAAGTTGTCTTACAACCCATATTCCTTTACTTTTTCTTTTGCGCCTTGCGGACGTTCACCAATTTTTCTTGCGGGGGAACCGACATAAACACCCCACGGATCTAAATCATGTGTTACCAACGCCTGTGCACCGATGAAAGCACCCTCACCAATTTTATGAACGCCGGCCAGTACCGTTACATCTGCGCCAAAGTACACATGATCTTCGATAACCAGATCACCTTCGATGATTCCCTTGTGTGTCTGCTCCACTGTACCTACCGCAATATCGCCCTCGCGATATTCATAGGCATTTCCCATGATTTTCATTCCCGGCCCAAAATTGACAAAATCGCCAATAATTAGCCGGCCAGCGCCCCAAATAAGGCTGAATGGTTCAAAATCGCAATACCGCCCAATGATAATTTCGCCATGTTCTGGATGAATCAAAACGTAGTCACACAGCCGTGTATGATCGCCGATTGCGACGCGCTCCGGTGAGCAAATCTTTGCACAGGGGTAGACTTTGACTCCTTCACCGCTTGCCTTAAGTTTGGAGACAACTGCCTGTCCCATAAATTCTTGCATCATGTCATGCTCTTGGGGGGTATACATTACTGCTGCCCTCCTGCCTGTGGTGAACTATCACGCACTGACCTTTTTGCCATGCAGCAGGTAGTCAAGATGTTCGTATCAATTATATATATATATATATATTACGATTCTGTTCCATATTCTGTTCCTTTCCTACTTCTCCAATGTCTTCTGTTTTTTGCCACAAACGGTCAAACCGTTTCTTTTCCATTTCGACTTTGTAGTCCCGCAAATATGAAATGTAATCATACTGCGGAGAATAGCCTAAATCATTTTTGGCATTTTCTACGTCCATTACAAAGCTAACAAACGACGGTTTTTCCGGGCAGGGAATGATTCTTGAGGGATGGTTGTCTGGTGAAAACACCCGAATAATCCCTTCAATTTGCTCACGCAGTGTCGTTTTTATCCCCGTTCCAACATTATACGTACCGCCGTCCACTTGTGCAGTTAATGCTTTTGCCATCATCTGACATAAATCTTTCACATAAACAATGTCCTTAAATGCATCAGGGTTGCCCCACAGCTCAATATCTTGTCCCGCAATAGCCCTGTCAATCATATAGCGATACGCAATTGGGCGTTCAGCGCAGTTTACATAATATGTTTTTTCTGGGCTATAGAGGTATATATTTGGCAGTCTGAATACAAAGTTCTTGAGACCGTATTCTTGATGATAATGCTCCATTGTATCGACAATCATGGATTTTGTAATCGCATAAAAAGCATGATCACCCGTATAGCACAGGCAGTGCCGCATGGACGGACGCAGCACCTCTTCCTTGCCCCAATATCCCGCCATCTCCGCCCATGTTTGGGTGTATAAAACACGATCTGCACCCACCTTTCGAGCATATTCCAAAATTCGAAGTGCGCCGATAATATTGGTATCTACGTAGGCAAATGGGTCATATTCACGCAAATACGCAGGAAGGAGCCCTGCCATATTCACAACTGCGTATACATCATCCCGTGGTAACTGTTCAAAATCGTCTTGCTTTCGAATATCAGCCCGGTAATAAGTGATGTGATTATCCTCGAAGATGTTCGTGTTCTTTCTGCCGACAGCAATAACCTCGTATTCCTGTGGGTCGAGGTTTTTTTTACAGTAATCAGTAAAATAGACGCCTGTGTTGCCGGTCGCTCCAAAAACAATGATTTTCTTCATCTTCCCAGCACCTCCTTTACCCCTGTAATTACCTTTTCTCTATCCTCCTGTGTCATCCCATAATACAGCGGCAGGCGGACGAGGCGTTCACTCTCCGCCGTCGTGTAGGTGTCCTCCCCGTGGAACCGCCCGAACTTCAGCCCCGCCGGAGCGGAATGCAGCGGAATATAATGAAACACGCACTGCACGCCATGCTCCTTCATATAGCTGATAAACGCCGTGCGCTCCTGTAAATTTTTCAGCTTCAGATAGAACATGTGGGCATTATGTACGCACCCATCCGGGATAACAGGGAGGTTCGCTTTCCCTGTTAGGGAAAGCGACTGGAACGCGTTCCAGTATTCCCGCCATGTGGCCAGACGGTCATTATTGATCTCGTCAGCTCTTTCCAGCTGTGCCCAGAGGTATGCAGCGTTCAGCTCACTGGGCAGATAGCTATCGCCGAAGTCCACCCACGTATACTTGTCCACCTGTCCGCGGAAGAACTTGGCACGGTTCGTGCCCTTTTCCCGCAGGATCTCGGCCCGCTCGTCAAAGGCCGCGTTGTTGATGACCAGCGCGCCACCTTCTCCCATGGAGTAGTTTTTTGTCTCGTGGAACGAGTAGCAGCCGAAATCACCAATCGTACCCAGCGCACGGCCCTTGTAAGTGCTCATCACGCCCTGCGCCGCGTCCTCCACCACCATCAGGCCGTGGCGGCGGGCAATATCCATGATGGTGTCCATCTCGCAGGCTACGCCGGCATAATGCACCGGCACGATGACCTTCGTGCGGTCGGTGATGGCCGCCTCAATCTTCGTCTCATCGATGTTCATGGTATCGGGACGAATATCCACAAACACAAGCGTCGCGCCTGCCAGTACGAAAGCGTTGGCCGTACTGGAAAACGTGTAGCTGGGCAGAATCACCTCATCGCCGGGCTTGATGTCACACAGCAGTGCAGCCATGTCCAGCGCGGTAGAACCGCTGGTGGTCAGAAGCACCTTCTTAGCATGAAAGCGTTCCTCCATCCAACTGTTGCATTTTTTCGTAAATTGTCCGTCTCCGCAGATCTTATGGGAATCCATCGCCTGCTTGACGTATGTAAGCTCGTCCCCCACGCAGGGGGGTATGTTGAATGAGATCATAGGCTTTCCCTCTTTTTTCAATGCTCTTCCTTATCTGCAAAGATACTTAAATTGTAGCGTTTCAAAAAAGCAACACTTACTCGGACATCAGAAGCCTCTCCTTGTGTTACTGCCAATTCTTCATCCGAACGCTCGTCAATATTGAGCATTATTTCCTTTATACTCTCGTTATACGCACCTCTGTACGGGGCAATCCTCATTTCCGAAATGGCAGAAATGGTCAATCCTCCTACGAAAAATAGTGCCACAGCAATTCCAACTCCATATGTACTACGCACCACGTTGGATATAGCTATTTTCTCACTCCCGTCCGCATGATATTGCTCATATGTCAGCCACACTATGCCCAACAAACCGATGCTGCTTTCCACCACATAACGCGAGGAACACATAACTGAATCGCCAAAAACTTCTACACGACCAAAAGCTATCGCCATCGATATTATTACGGCGTATATAACGCAAATAAGCGGAAACAAATTTCGTTTCGTCTGTTTTGTTTTCACCTGTTTAACAATAAGCCAAACAATATACGCGAATATCAGTGTCCCGCAAACGTAAAACGGGCCTTGACCTACTGTAGATAATAGTTTTTCAGGCAGTATGCTGAAGCCCCAGAACAACATTTCGGCTGTAATTATACGGATAAATAGAATTACTGCGTTAGATGAAGCCACCACATCGGCACGTCCTCCTCGTGTATACAGCCAGTAGTAAATAATTGCCCCAAATAGAGAAATTACGAACCACAGAGCTAACGGAAGCATGTACTTTTTGAAGTGCTTCTTATCCTTTAACAGTACAAGGATAAATGCAATTCCTATGGCTGGAAGGTGGCCAACAAAATATGCCGCCCCGAAGAAAATAGTGAGAAACGCACACAACACGCCCAAAAAACCGCCGTGCAACAGATTACCATACAGTGACCGCTTCGATATATTTACCACGAAAAGCGCAGCCCATGCAAATGAGGCATAGTATAATAACACTCGCAAGCTATTTCCAAACGAAAACGGTTCTGTTGTTAGTTCCCACTGGTTATAGTTAATAATGCACCCTGTCATTAGTATGCATATAAGCGCAAAGAAAACACGATTAGTCGTTATGGACTCCTTGTAAGCACGCCAAAATAAAACCACCATGCCAACCACAAGTAAAAGCCTAACAAATAAGCCCCATACCACTAATGGCTGCACGTCAAAATGAGACCATTTCAGAATTGTAAACTGTATTGCCATAGGTAACGGCTGTATATGTTGCCCTTTGTCCGAGTAAAAATAATCTGAGAATGTTATTATACCGTTCTGTACCTTCTCCCCATAAATTGCTATCCAGTGCCAAAAGTCCATTATGGGTACAGTGCTCTTCGCAATGGTAATATACCTCCAATAAATTGCCATCATGCTTCCGATACAGATAGCAATCAAGCACCACATCGCATATGTGCGCCGTTTTTCCTTGGCTTTCAATCCTTCATTCATATTTCGCCTTCCATTCTCAAATCACCTAACATCATATTTGGTTTTCGCTTCCGTCAGCACGCCCTTTACTCCGCAGCATTCCCCCGCTTCAATGTCCCACGGCTTGTCCCCAAAGAGAATGCACTGTGCCGGGTCAAGGTCAAACTCTCGAATGGCCTCCTCGATCATGCCAGGTTTTGGCTTTCGACAATGACACGGGCCGGTAAAATCAGGATGATGCGGACAAAAGTAAAACGCATCAATGTGCGCCCCATACTCCGACAAGCGCTGGTTCATACAGCGGTGCAGTACGTGCATATCGTCCTCTGTGTAATAGCCTCGCGCTATACCCGCCTGATTTGTCACCACAATGACCTTGTAGCCCCACTCGTTCCATTTGCGGATAAATTCCGGCATACCGTCAATGAATTGCAGCTCCTGCGGACGATGCAGATAGTGCACATCCACATTGATCGTACCGTCGCGGTCAAAGAAGGCCGCCTTGCGTTTTTTTACCAGCGGTCTCAAAGACTCCTGCGCCAGTGCGTAGTCCTCTGGCACGCCAATGTCGATAAAGTACCCTTCGCTCTCCACGCCATGCATGGTCAGCGCCGACACCTTCTGTTCGAGAAAGTCTGCTTCAAACGAAAACCGATCCGACATATCAGAGAGTATTTCCCGGTGCAAAAGGTAAATGCCCCCGTTAATAAGTCCTTCCTTGCAGGGCTGTTTTTCGCAAAAGCCCGTAATTTGACCATCCTGCATACACACCGTGCCGTAACGTGAAAAATCGCGCATACGCTTAAGCGCAATAACAACGGGAGCCTCTGTCTCATAAAGCTTGCCCAACTCCACGTCGAAGTACGTATCGCCGTTGACCACCAGCACACGCTCATTCGTGCATTGCGCCAGCGCCTTTTTTATAGCGCCGCCAGTAAAAAGCGGCGTATCCTCGACAGAGTACCGAAGCTGCATACCCCGGTAGTGCTCTCCAAAGCAGTCGCGGATCGTCTCCCATTTATAGCCCACCGCGAGGATGACCTTCTCCACGCCCTTTTCCTGCAAATCATCTAGAATAAACCGCAGGAAAGGTCGCCCACAGACTGACGCCATAGGTTTGGGTACATCGGATACGATATGTGCCAGCCGCGTTCCAAATCCGCCGGCCAAAATGATCGCTTCCCTCATTGTGCGTCTCCAAACAGCTCATTCTCCACACAGGCGCACAGACAGTGATAAATCGGCAGATGATATTCCTGTATTTCAAATGTAATGTCAGTCGGCGCACAAATGCAAATATCACTCAGCACCTTCAGCTTTCCGCCTGTTTTTCCTGTCAACGAAATGACCTTCACGCCCTTGGCGTGCGCGACTCTTGCCGCGTGGAGCACATTCGCAGAGTTTCCAGAGGTGCTGATTGCCAGCAGCACGTCTCCAGGCTGGCCATATCCCAATACCTGCTGTGCAAAAATCATTTCTGATGAAATGTCATTCCCAAATGCCGTCATCAGCGCTGTTTGACTGACCAGCGAGATTGCCGGTGCTGCTTGCTGTAGCGAACTGAGCATTTGTCCGGCCTCTTCGGGATATGTAGCGAGTAGCTTTTCCGCTATTTCACCTGTTATCCGACGGGGAAGCAGAAAGCCTTTCATCAGTTCTCCAACGATGTGCTCGCTGTCCGCAGCGCTGCCGCCGTTACCACACACCAGGAGCTTTCCGCCATGCCGATAAGCAGTTGTCAGTGCCTCAACCGCAGCACGAATATCACTCTGTATTTCCAACAAATCGGCGTGCCTAGCAAAAAGTCCGCGAAAAATTACATCTGTAGAAACCTTCATAACAGAAATCCTCTTCGTTCTTACATAACCGTGTAGCTTTCCGGCGTGTAGTGGATAACCTGTGTACCACCGTTTTCAAAAGCGAATGGGACGTGCATCAATTCCGACATTCTTTCCGATACAGATGGCTGCTTTTCCTTCGGCACATAGAACAGCAGGAAACCGCCTCCGCCAGCTCCCAAGAGCTTACCTCCCAGTGCACCGGCCTCCAGTGCCCGCTCATACAGCATATCAATGCTGTCCGTGGATATTCTGCTGCCTGTTTGCCTTTTCAACCGCCAGCTCTGATCGAGTAACCGACCAAATTCGTCCAAATCACCTTCACGGGATGTCAGAATACTCTGCGCCTCGTCTACCAGCGCCAGCATATCCAAAAGCTGTGCCGTCTTGTCTTTGATGCTCTTTTCCGTAGACTGCTGTATCTCGGAGGAAAATCTGGTAAAGCCGGTAAAATACAGCATCAGATTTTCATTGAGCAGTCTCTTCTTCTCCGGCGATATTACCACCGGCAGCACCTCATACTCATCGCCCCGGAAATTGATCCGGTTCAACCCCCCAAAGGATGCCGCGATCTGATCCTGCCAGCCGCCGGCCTCTTGACACAGCGTTCGTTCAAGATAAATCGCTTCATCGGCGAGCCTCTTCTTATCCGCATACTTTCCCTTCAGCGCATAAAATGCGTTGAGCATTCCGACCGCGAAAGACGAGCTTGTCCCGAGGCCTGTCCGGGCCGGGAGATCTGCCTCATAGGTCAGCCGCAGATCGTACATATCCAGCATCTTCATGGCTTCGCGTATGGCCGGATGCTGAATATCCTCCGTCGTCTTCACCCGCTCTGTCTTGGCATAAGACAATTCCGTGCGGTAATCAAAGAACGGCGGTAAGTGGCGTACCGTTACATAACAGTACTTGTCAAAAGTTGTTGACAGCACCGCTCCGCCATGCTCACGGAAAAATGCCGGCATATCTGTTCCGCCGCCAAAAAATGACATACGGAACGGTGTCTTTGTGATGATCACGAGCGAAGATCCTCCATGTCAAATTCTTTTCCGATCACACGGATCGCATTGGCCGGGGAATAGTTTTCCCGGATGTATGCAACCTCCTGACGGCTAACGCGCTCAAGGGCGGCATGATCCTCATAAAGTGATACAAACCGTGCGGCAAAGTCTTCCGGTGTGTCCTCTACGGCGAGAATCCCTTCCGCCCCTATCATTCCTTCCGCACCTACACTGGTCGTCAACACCGGCATACCATACCGCATGGCTTCGACTACCTTTCCTTTGATCCCTGCGCCATAGCGCAGAGGAACAATTGCCATGCGGCACTCACGGTAGTACTGTTCCAAACGTTCATCCGTCACAAACCCCTCGATCCGCAGATTTTCGGTTTGCAGATCAGTCACTTCCTTTGGCGGGTTGGAGCCAAGTATGTGTACCACCAGTCCCGGCAGGGAGGTGTTCAAGCGCGGCATGATCTCTTTCGCCAGCCAAACCACCGCATCCACATTTGGACGATGTCCGAAACCTCCGATGAACATGACGTCCTGACGGCTTGACGCGCTGTAATCTGCATCCGGCACATCCGCAAACAAGTATGCGGGAATTGCCTTTACATTGACCTCAGGTGCAATTCTGTGGATCTCCTGCTCCTCCACAACGGACGGGTAGTACGCTATATCCGCCTTACGCATCAATGCCAATTCTTTTTCCTTCCACTCGACGGAATCTTGAAGGTGGCCCTTGTCGCCTGTCAGTTCATACTCTCTGTATTCCCGCAGGAAATGCAGATCGTGTCCGTAATATGCGATAAACGCCTTTGTGTACTTTCTGACTTCGTCAATGTACTTCACAGAAATGTGCGGGCGGTTTAAAAAGGCGTACTCTATGCAGCCGCCGTTCTCGCGCAACCATTCTTTCCAGTTTTTTGCATACCAGTTTCCGTACAGCACTTCGACGCCCATCTGCTGCAGCACCTGCGTGTACGGCTGGTGCGGGAAGAAGTTGTCTCCGATGAACTTCACATGATAGCCGGACTCCGCAAACAGCTTCAGATACTGAAATACCGTCCGGCTTCCAGCATCCTTATCATACTGCGGAACATAGTGATCCACCATCAGAAGCACCTTTGCATTCCTTCCCCGCTCCCGTGCCAAAAACACCTTTTCACCGTTGGGGTAATGGTCTTGTGTCAGTATCTGCTGCCATTTTTCAAAAAACTTCCTCTGATTGACTACCTGATAGGCCTTCTGTCCGGATGCAACATCCGTCCCGTTGGATACACCTTCAAAATGCACCACCACGGAAAGCGGCTGATAGACGACCTTATACCCGTGCCGGCGCACCTCAAATGCAAGATCGCTGTCCTCACAATAGGCGGGAACAAACCGCTCATCGAAGCCGCCGATCTCCTCCCACAGTTCCCTGCGGATGCAAATGGAGGCCCCGGAAATATAATCGACTTCCTTGACATAGTTGTGCTCCGGCGCGTTGGGATCGCTGCGATTACCATAGTTCCATGCGCTGCCATCGCTCCAGAGGATACCGCCGGCCTCCTGCAATCTCCCATCGGGATATACCAGCTTAGAGCCGGTCATACCAATGGAGGGATCCTTTTGCATCAGTGACACCAGCGGCTCCAGCCAGTTTTCCTGCACCTGCGTATCGTTGTTCAGGAAAAGGATATACTCTCCTCTCGCCTGCTTCGCAGCATGCTTGCAGTTCAGCAGGAAACGAAGGTTTTTTTCGTTATGGATCGTGTGTAATCCACCGATAATGTCATCGATCTGTTCCGTCAGATCCGTTGAACAGTCATCCGCTATCAGGATCTCATAGGATACCTCTCCGCTGTTCTTTATGATGGATTCCAAACAAGCATAGGTGTAATCGAATTGGTTATAGACCGGGATAATGATCGAAACCTCAGGTTTTTCCCACTTTGGAACTTGTAGGGGAGCATAGTCATCCTTTGCCTTTTGCAGCTGTATGTCCACAGGGCTGATTTTCAACGAGCTGACCACTCCCTGTGGATACAGCAGGCAATCGTCCAGCTTTCTTGATGTCCCCTCAGCCCCTTCTCGACGCAGTGTCTTGAAAAACTTTGCCATCTTCTTGGGGGTGCATTTTGACAGGAATTGAATGGGGTGCTTGACAAACCGGACCAGCATCTTACATAGGAGCCGGCGCTTGCTCCCCTTGGGGAGCAGCCAGTCGCGCAGCCTCCATACATATTCCATAAACCGCCAGGAACGGGAAGCCTTGATGCGCTGCAGCTCCCGATCGGATTCCAAAAGGAGCTCAATATGCCCCTGTTGATTACAGCATCTTTGTCCCATCGCAGAAAGTTCAACATTTTTTTCATCAATTTCTGCCATCAATTTCTGCTCGTTTTTAGATAAGTAATCCAGAAGATTGCGTTGTTCTAAGAGATTCTCCCTTAGTGTGCGAAGTTCATTGACTCTGTCAGCGAGTTGAGCTGTCAAAAGGCGTTCAGTTTGAAGAAGTTGATCAATATGCCCATCCTTATTCCGCATTTCTTGCTGAACTTGTGATTCTCTTTCTTGCTGCTGGTATTTATAGCCCCTGTCGAAATAGCGCCGCTCCGCATTTATTTTATAAAAGTCTTTAGGTGTAAATCCAAACTTTTTCTGTAGAACTTCAGATGTCTCAGCATCGCTTAGAAGTCTCTGTATCGCAATCAAAAACGGCTCCGGTGCACAATACGCTTTTTGCAAGAAGAAGGCTTTCTCACAAGCTAACTCCGCTGAAGTGACGGAATCTTTTCTTTTAAAGCTGTCATGAAATAACTCTATAAATAAATCATCCGAAATATAATCAAAAAAATGCGTACAGACAAAGATATCTTCATTTATCGTACGTATCTTTGATAGTTCACTCACAGAACTGAGAGATTCTCCATTCTTCACCCTACGATACTCTACCAATTCCTCGCAAATTATATAGACATTGCAAATAGAAAGGATACGAATTGCATAGTCAAAATCCTGCAGTTGCAATAGAGATAAATTTTGAAAGCCAATGCAACTGATAACCTCTGTCCGAATCATCGCAGACGAGCAAACAAATAGATTTCCACCAGTCAGTAGCCGCATCAGCCAATCAACATGACTACGGTTATTGGCACGAAAAGCATTATAGAGCCATGAAACATCCTCGTCATCTTGCTCTCGTATATTGCCATCTGCATCGATAATTTTACACCAAGTGAAGCAGGCACCATACTGATGTTCGCGTTCCAAAAATGCTACTTGCTTTTCAATCTTGTCGGGATGCCATACGTCATCACTGTCAAGAAACGCAACATATTCGCCCTTCACTCGTTCCAATCCCCTGTTTCTTGCGGCACAGATGTGTCTGTTTTCCGGCTGCCGAATCACCTCTAAGCGAGAATCATCATAACTAGCTAGCAGCGTTGCTGTCTTATCTGTAGATGCATCATCCACCACAATGACCTGTAAGTTGTGATATGTCTGAGCAAGAACGCTGTCTAAGGCAGCACAAATATGCTGTTCCGCATTATAGGCAGGCATAACAACTGAAACCAGCGGTTCCTTCGTCTTCTCTATTCTCATTATTAGGTACCCTTCCGACCATCTTGCATTTGGTTTTCTTCATCACTGACCATTTGTATCCGTCAAAAGAACAGACAGCTGCCTTTTGTCTTCGCCAGAGTATCGCCAAAAGTTGCTGTTTACCGACACAGTCACTACGGAATTGGGTGTCCCACATAGCCGAAACTCCGTATATTCCCTTGTAATTGGGAGAGTTATTATCTTATCACTTCGATTCAAAGACAATGTAACCGCTTCAGTCCCTGTCAAGTCTCGAAAAGGACAATACAATATTCCAGTTACAACTCCTTCTTCGCCGGTCCGGATTTTATAGGCTCCTTCAGGAGGGAACCAATCATCGTCATACATTGATATCCGTCGAATATGTTCTTTCTGCTTGCCTATACCAGCATTTTCCGGAACATCAGGAGACAGTAAACCTTCATATGCATCACAGATCTCTTTGGTTTCTCCAAAGCCGCACACCCTGCCGTGCTCGATCCATAGCACCTTGTTGCAAAGTTCCCTGATCTGGGAGATGGTGTGGGACACCATAAGCACCGTAGTTCCCCCGTCCATCAGTTCCATCATGCGCTTTTTGCTTTTTTCCTGAAAATCCGCGTCTCCGACAGCCAGTATTTCATCGACGATCAGCACCTCCGGCTGAACTACGGTAGCGATTGAAAACGCCAGCCGCATCATCATGCCCGATGAATAATTTCGCAAAGGCTCTTCGATAAACTCGCCCAGCTCCGAAAACTCAATGATCTCCTGGCATTTGCTTTCTAAGAATGCTTTGCTGTAGCCGAGAATTGCGCCGTTAAGGTAAATATTCTCCCTGCCGGTCATGTCGTAGTCGAAGCCAGAGCCAAGCTCCAGCATCGGCACTACATTGCCATGTACCTCTACGGTCCCCTCCGTCGGCTTCATGATACCGGATATCACCTTCAGAAGCGTACTTTTCCCCGCGCCGTTATGGCCGATAATCCCTAACACATCACCTGGTTCAATGGAAAATGATACATCCTGAAGTGCCCAAAAATCCTTGTAGCGCAGCTTGCCGGTTATCAGCTTTACGATGTATTCCTTCATACTCGTTATGCGGTCCGCAGACAGATGAAACCGCATGAAAATATGCTCCGCCTTAATAATCGCCATTCGTCCCCTCCTGCGTTAAATGTAGAGGATAAATTTGTCCTGCTGCTTCTTGAATAGAGCTATCCCCAGCAGCAGCGGAACACCCGCAGCGATCAGGCACAGCAGATACGCCTTCGGCTCCGGGGAAATGCCGTCCATCAAAACGATGCGCATAAATCGCACCATGTGGTACAGGGGATTCATCTTATAAATCGTCATAAACCGCTGCGGGATGATGCTCTCGGGGTAAAAAATGGGTGTTGCAAAGTTCAGAACCGTCACTAAAACGCCCCAAATAAACTGCGTATCTCTGAAAAACACCATTGCCGCCGCCAAAATCAGGCCAATGCCCAAGCAGAGTACGGCAAGACATAACACTCCAAATACAATCAGCAGTATCTGCGGACGGATCGGCGTTCGTGTAAACACCATCACCAGGACAAGGGGTATCAGGGATAATGCAAAGTTTATCCCGCTGGATAAGACTCTCGTAACAGGATAGATATACTTCGGTACATAGACCTTGGTGATAAGCCCCGCATTCCCTGAAATCGATGTCAGGCACATGGACGTCGATTCATTGAAGAAGTTAAAGCAGACGATACCTGTCAGCAGATAAAGCTGGAAATTCTGTATATTGGACTTAAACAGGGTGGAGAACACAATGTACTGCACCGACATCATCAGTAGCGGATTAAGGAAGCTCCAGCAAACGCCCAAAACGCTGCGCTTATACTTGGTCTTGAAATCGCGGTTGACCAGCTGCTCTATAAGAAAGGCATAACGTTGGATCGCGTCAATAAAACGCAACGTAGGAGAAGATCTACCCTGTGCCGTTTTACGGAGCAATAGCCATCCGTAAGTGGCCAGCAGCAGTCCCAAAATCCCCGCGCCGTACCAGTACAGCCTTCCGAACAGCAGATTTTCATAGCCGTTGACCTGATAACACAGGATGCCATCCACCAGCTCACCATCCAGCGTAGCCATCTGCGACTCATCCAGTGGCACATCAACCGAGCCCTTGGATACGGATATGCTGCTGCCATAGTAGACTGTCACAGCATTGCCCTCGTTTCCGTCCGGCGAGGCAATCTTCAGTCGTAATTCCTTCCCCTTCGGGACATCTACCGCCTGCGGAAAAGTAAATACCGTGTTCCCGGCATCTCTCAGTTCAGATGCCTGCACGGTCGTTTCCGCAATCGTTTTCCCGTCTGCCAGCACAGAGACCATAAGGCTACAGGTGTTTTCCCTGCCGTAGGTGGCCGTCATCAGCGTGACCGATGTGATCTGATCCGCGTTTATCACAAACGGCTGCTGCACGACCTCTCCTGCGAGCAGCTCATTCAGATCACCTGTGGGAGACACCATCGTCCCTGTGTCTGTTTCCCGTTTATGAAATTGCTCTCCGCCAAGGAAATAGAGGCCTGCCGCCAACAGCACATATGCAGCCAACACGATGGCGACCAATTTTTTCAGCGTGGGTACGTTATTCATGCCTTTATCTGTTCCCTTCGCACTCGTTCTCCATATACCTCTCCAGCGCATCCTGCCAATCCGGCAGAGGCTGGAAGCCGCTATCTGTCAATTTGCTCTTGTCCAAACGGCTGTTGAAGGGCCTTTTTGCCTTGGACTCGCCGTATTCCGCGGTGGTCACGGGCAGCACGTTCACATTCATGCCCGCCGCCTTGAAAATGGCGCGGGCAAAGTCATACCAGCTGATATAGCCGCCCTCGTTGGTGGCATGGTAATAGCCATACCTCTCCGTTTCGATCATGTCTACCAGCAGGCGGGACAGATCCAGCGTGTACGTCGGCGTGCCGATCTGGTCGTTGACCACCCGCAGCGTGTCGTGGGTCTCGCCCAGCTTCAGCATGGTCTTGATGAAGTTCTTGCCGTTGAGGCCGAACACCCAAGCGATGCGGACGATGAAATACTTCTCCAACCGGCTGCTGACCGCCAGCTCTCCCTCCAGCTTTGTCTGTCCGTAGAAATTCAGCGGCGCGTAGTCCTTGCAGTCCGGCTGCCACGGGGTCTCGCCCTGACCGTTGAACACATAGTCGGTGGAGATGTAGACCATCTTGCAGTCCAGCTCTTTGCAGACCTCCGCGATGTTGGCCGTACCCTCCGCGTTGATGGCGTGGACTCTTGATTGGTTTTCCATATCCTCCGCCGCATCCACCGCCGTCCAGGCAGCGCAGTGCACCACCGCGTCCGGCTTGACCTCGCGCAGCACACGGCTGACCGCCGCGGCATCGGTGATGTCCAGCGGCATATAGGGCATGACGGTCACGGCAGAGCCGTCCTGTGCGCCGCTGTACTGCGGCGCGATGTCGCTGCCGATGCCCTCGTGGCCGCGTTTATGCAATTCATTCATCACGTCGTGGCCAAGCTGACCTCCAACGCCGGTAACAAATACTCTCATTTGATTCTCCTCAGTATCCGCCTGACGACCGCGTCAGGCAGTAGGTGCGCTGCTATTTCAAACTCTGCCTCATGCGGGGCTAGAGCCCTGTGCTTCCAAATTTTGATAATATGACCGTCTATTCTCGCCCTTGTAAATACTTCTATCTCCTCCTGCGGCACGGTATGCTGCCGATAGCAGGTCAGGCGTTCCTCCAGCGGTGCGACCTTGTAGCGCAGATAACTTTGCTTATCTGAAACTCCGGCGAGAACGCCGGTCTGATTACGCTTGTGCTGCCTGTATCGGATAAGCTGATCGGGTACAAACGCGACCATTCCTTCCGTGGCCGCCAGCAACGCGATCCAGTGGTCACAGACTGTTTGCCGTGGAAAAGGAGCTGCCTTTTTCGCTATATCACCGTCAACCAGCATGGCACACCCGGCAACGCAGTTTCGGAAAAACAACTTCGGTGCAAGATCGCTGCCCTCTAGATAAGTGAGCCGTGGCCTCAGCTCCCGCAACGACCTGGCAAGCAGCTTGCCCTCGTCATCTACGGCAGATACATCGCTGTATGCCAGCACGGCCTTCTCCCGTTCCATAGCTTCCTGCAGCACCGCCAGCTTCTCCGGCAGCCAGACATCGTCCTGGTCACAGTAGGCGAAGAGCTCCCCGTCTGCTTCCTGTGTCAGCAGTTCGAACGTACCGTTGGAGCCGAGATTTTTCTCGTTGCGCATGATAGTATAGGGAAAACGCGTGATGCAGCCCTGCACACAGGACTGTATCTGCTCATAGGGCACGGTAGGCGAACAATCATCCCGGATATAAAGCCGCAGGTTGGGATATGTCTGGTCATTCAAGCTCATTAGCTGCTCTCGCAGCCAATCCATCCGCGGCTCATACACCGCCATTAAAATGGAGATCAGCGGTTTATCTGTTCCCATACATCCGCTCATAGTAGTGCTGGTACTCCCCGTTGATGATATTCTCCCACCAGTCGCGGTGGGTCAGATACCAATCGATAGTCTTGTCGATACCATCGGCAAACTTCGTCTCCGGCAGCCAGCCCAGCTCGCTGTGGATCTTGGTGGGGTCGATAGCGTAGCGCATATCATGTCCCTTGCGGTCGGTGACGTAGGTGATGAGGCTCTCCGGCTTGCCCAGTTTCTGGCAGATAAGCCGGACGATGTCGATGTTCCGCATCTCGTTGTGGCCGCCGATATTGTACACCTCGCCCACCCGGCCATTGCGGATGATGAGATCAATGGCCTTGCAGTGATCCTCTACATACAGCCAGTCACGGACGTTCAGGCCCTCGCCGTACACCGGCAGAGGCTTGTCGTTCAACGCGTTGGCGATCATCAGCGGGATCAGCTTCTCCGGGAAGTGGTACGGCCCGTAGTTGTTGGAGCAGCGGCTCACCGTGACGGGCAGGCCGTAGGTGCGGTGGTACGCCAGCACCAGCAGGTCAGCGCCCGCCTTGGAACTGCTGTACGGGCTGGAGGTGTGGATGGGCGTCTCCTCGGTAAAGAACAGGTCAGGACGATCCAGTGGCAGGTCGCCATACACCTCGTCGGTGGACACCTGATGGTAACGCTGAATGCCGTATTTCCGGCAGGCGTCCAGCATGACCTGCGTGCCCAAAATATTCGTCTGCAAAAAGACCTCCGGGTTCTCGATGGAGCGGTCCACGTGGCTCTCGGCGGCGAAGTTCACCACCACGTCAGGATGCTCCTCCTCAAACAGGTCGTAGATGGCCTTGCGGTCACAGATGTCCGCCTTCACGAAGCGGAAATTAGGCTTGTCCATGACGCTTTCCAGCGTGGACAGGTTGCCCGCATAGGTCAGCTTGTCCACGCAGACTATGCGGTCCTCCGGGTGCTTGTCCAGCATATAGAAGATAAAGTTGCTGCCGATAAAACCGGCGCCGCCGGTGACGATGATGGTCATAGTCGTTTCCTCCTCAAAAATCGGTGATGGCATCCTTCAGCCACGGAGAAGTCTGATCCTTTTGGGACAGGATGGGGTTCTCCACACCCCAGTCGATGGCCAGCTCCGGGTCGTTCCAGCGGATGCCGCCGTCCGCCTCCGGCGCGTAGTAGTTATCCGCTTTATAGAGGAACTCCACCTCATCGGTCAGCGTCACAAAGCCATGGCCGAAGCCGCGGGGAATCATCACCTGCCGCTTGTTCCCCTCGCTGAGCTCCACCGCCACCCACTTCTTGTAGGTAGGACTGTTGGGCCGCAGATCCACTGCCACGTCCAGCACCGCGCCGCGGGCGCAGCGTACCAGCTTGGCCTGGGCCTTGTCGCCCCGCTGGAAATGGATGCCCCGCAGCGTACCTTTTACCGTGGAGGATGAGTGGTTGTCCTGCACGAAGTCATAGTGCAGCCCGGCCTCCTCGAACACACGCTTGGAATAGCTCTCCATAAAGAACCCGCGATGGTCGCCGAACACCTTCGGCTCTACGATATACACGCCGTCAATGGCGGTCTTGATAAATTCCATTCGTCTGCCCTCAATAGATGTACTTGCCCTCGGCCACATGTTTCAGATGCTGGCCGTAGGGGGACTTACCGTAGATATTGGCCGCCAGCAGCAACTGCTCCCGGTTGATCCAGCCGTTGCGGTAGGCAATCTCCTCCAGTGCGGAGATCTGGATACCCTCCCGGGATTCCACCACGCGGACGAACTCCGTGGCCTCCGCCAAAGAATCCATCGTCCCGGTGTCCAGCCATGCATAGCCGCGGCCCAGTGTCACCACGTGCAGCGTGCCCTCATCCAGGTACACGCGGTTCAGGTCGGTGATCTCCAGCTCGCCACGAGCAGAGGGCTTCAGCGCCTTGGCGCGCTCCACCACCTTTTTGTCGTAGAAGTACAGGCCGGTGACGGCGTAGTTGCTCTTGGGCTCTTTGGGCTTCTCCTCGATGGAGATGGCCTTGCCGGTATCGTCCAGCTCCACCACGCCGAACCGTTCCGGGTCATTGACGTAGTAGCCAAACACCGTCGCACCCTCCTCCTGCTCCACTGCCTTGCGGAGCTGGGCCGTGAGGCCCGCGCCGTAGAAGATGTTGTCGCCAAGGATCATGGCCGCCCGGTCATCCCCGATGAACTCCTCACCCAGGATGAACGCCTGCGCCAGGCCGTCCGGCGAGGGCTGCACCTTATACGAAAAACAAACGCCGAATTGACTGCCGTCTCCCAGCAGACGCTGGAAATTCGGCAGGTCGGTCGGCGTTGATATGATGAGAATGTCCCGTATCCCCGCCAGCATCAGCGTGGAGATGGGATAATACACCATGGGCTTATCATAGATAGGCAGCAGCTGCTTGGATGTCACCATGGTCAGCGGATACAGCCGCGTTCCGCTACCGCCCGCCAATACGATACCTTTCATGCTTCTTTTCTCCCCTCAATCGAATTGTGGTTTTTACCACCCAACCGCCGCATCTTCCCGCTCTAACTGGCGTTCATAGGCCTGCTGAACAAGAAGGTCGAAATTGGCTTCTATGGCCGTCACCGCGGCCTTGTGCAGCTGCCGCAGAGCGCGAATGTTGGCTTTCTCGGCGGGTATCCGCGCGTCTTGTCCCAGCTTTTGGATGTATACACCCACCTGTGTGCGCATCAGCGGAGCGCCGCTCTTCTGCGTGAAGATCACGCCGGTCGTGCGCCCGTTCTGCTTGGCGTACGCCAGCAGATCGGTTTGCAGGCCCTCCGAAAACCGGACGATCTCCCGTCCCTTCACCAGCCGTCCGGCCTCTGCGGCCTCCACTGTCACCAGCGGCAGGTCAGACACGGATATTCCCGTGGTAGCAAAAAGCTTCGCCAGCACATAGCCCCGCCTGTCATCCAGCGTTCTCGCCGTCTGCAGCATCCGCAGGTATTCCTGCCGTGTCAGTTCCGGCGCTTCGAACTGAGGCGGGCGAAGCTGACGATCCACCTGAAACTCCCGGCAATCCATCGCCTCCAGCAATGCGCTCACCGTGGAGACTCTGCAATTCACCGTTCGGATGGCAAAGCCCTCGGTCAGCAGCTGCTCACGCCACGCGGACAGAGAGTCCTTCGTGATCACACCATCTGGCAGGAATGCAAGAAACTGCCGCAGAACAGTCTCGCAGAGATGCAGGCTTGACCCGGTACGGCCTTCTGCACGCAGGATGGACACATAGGCCGTGATCATATCCTCCGTCAGCGTCACGGACGACGCGCTGCGATGGAAAAGTGCCGGGTCTATCTTTGCGCTGTTCGCTCTTCTCCGTGCCATAGTCGCTCCGTTCAAGACATAATTATTAATCTGACGAGCTACTGTCAGAAATGTCCAGTGTTTCGTCAAAATCACAGTGGTAGTGTACCACATTTAGTAGCTAACGTCAAGCAAACGCAACCATTTCACACAATTATGCAGAGCCGATCCACTGCGTTTTGAACCGGCTCTCCCTATTATATCCATTTACGCCTCGCGGCCATCGCCGCGGGGCGTTTCTATTGCACGATTTCTGTCAGACGGTGCGAAATAATAATTATGCCCACCCGCTGAGTAGGTTGAGCCTGTCCAGCTGGCGGGCGCTTTCTTTCGCCGTGGCCAGCAAATAGATGCGGGTCGTCTCGATGCTGCTGTGACCCAGCACGTCCGCCAAACGTACCACGTCCCGGCAGGCAGCGTAAAGCGTCCGGGCGAACAGCCCCCGCAGATTGTGGGGGAACACCTTGCTCCGCGCTACCTTCGCCGCCTCGCACAGCTTTTTCATCTCCGCCCAGATAAACTTCCTCGACAATCCGTTTCCGTTTCGCGTGAGGAATATCTGCCCGTGGCAGATGTTCCTCTTTTTTGCATATTTCAGCAGCTTGCGGCACAGCTTTGTGGGCAGCAGGATGGTTCTGATCTTGCCCTTCAGTGCGATCTCCGCCACGCCGTTTTGAGCGGCTTCCACGGTGATGTATTGCAGCTCGCTGACCCGGATGCCGGTGGCGCAAAGTGTCTCCAGGAGCAGCAAAAGCCGCGCATCGCCGCGAGCAGGTACGCCTCGATGGTGGAGGTCTCTCGCTCCACCCGCCGCAGATACCCTGCGAACCGCGTCAACTTCTTCTCTGTGATCTCCAGATGCTTCCTCATAATACCGCCCTCCTGGTCGTTTTTGAGTATTGTAGCAGGAGAACTGGGGCGTTGGCAAAAGCAGGAAAGCATTTCTTGTTCGCGCTACATATCCCCGTAATACCGGCGGCCAGCGTGGTCTTTTCCTCGTTGACGGCATAGCTTACCCGTTTGTTCAGCCGGTCACGGATAGCGATGATCTTCGTGATGTTCATATCAGAGGTGTTTCACCGCCTGCCATAGCATCTGCTGCATTGTCTTGATATGCTCTATATCCTCTATACGGACAAAACCGCTGGCATTGGCGACCTTGGCGATCTGATTGATATTCGCGGCCATACCGGACATCTGACGCAGCAGCTCCGTCAATTCATCAGGCGGACGGCGGCGCTTCGCGCCGCGTCCTGCAATACCTGCCGAAAAAAGAAATCGGCGGGCTTCGCCGCGCTGTGCGTCACGCCTACACCGCAGCAAGGGCGGGAAGTGCATCACTTCCCGCCCTTGCCGGTTCTTCACTTGTCAGCTGTAGATCAGGTCGCTCAGCACCGTTTCCTCCGCGCTGTGCTTCAGATTGTTCATCAGCCCCGTCCAGCGCTGGGGGTCGACGGCTTTCAGCTCCTCCGTCACGCCCTCGGCCTTCGCCATCTGCGCCACGGCCTGCGCCACCATCCGCTGCGCTGTCTCCTGGATCTCCGCCAGATGCGCCGCCAGTTGCCCGCTGGTCTTGAGGTTGGTATACAGCACTCGGCGGTGCTGCATCAGGTACTGCCTCCGCAGCTCCGCGTACCTGCCCAGATGCGCCTCCGCCTCTTGGGGCAGCAGCAGGTTCGGCAGGCGATAGCCCTCCTGTACTCTGTAGGTCACTTCCATGTTCCGCGCTCCTTTCTTTCTCGCCGCTATTCTGCTCTTTGGCAACATCATAGCCAATCTGTGCATTCTTTGCAAAAAATTACTCCCGCCGTCTCTGCATTACCACCCAACTGATCTCCCGCAGGCCGGTTTCATTGACTAAATAGGAACAGGCCGTGAAACGGGTGCAGCGTGGGTATCCGCGATGAAAAGGCAGTCCGTTCGGACTGCCTTCCCCTAAAAATCATCGTTTACCATGTTTCCGCCAGCAGGAAATCCTGAAGATGCACAATCTTAATGCCGTTTTCAATTCCAACATCCATGTCGTTCAGGGTGACAACATATTTGGGGTAATGGTCTTTGATCTCCATGAGGTTGCCCACCTCGCGGTCAGAGCTCTCCGGCAGTTGAACGCATACCTGCACATAGATCCGTTCATCGCGGCGGGTGGCCACAAAGTCAATCTCCTTGGTATCATTCTTGCCGATATACACATCGTATCCCCGCCGCTTTAGCTCCAGGAACACGATGTTCTCCATCGCTCCGTCCAACATCTTGCGGGTATAGCCCAGCAGGGCGTATTTCAACGACACATCCGCAAGGTAGTATTTCTCCTGGGTTTTCAGGATGCTCTTGCCTTGCAGGTCGTAACGCTCACAGGGATAGATGATGAACGCCTGCTCCAGCCAGCGCAGATAGTTGTAGATACTCTCCACCGACACCTTACGGTGCTCGCTTTTCAGAAATGTGGAGATCGAGTTGGCAGAAAAGGTCTTGCCTACGTTCTCAATGATGAATTTCACCACACGATCAAAAAGATCCTGCTTGTTGATGCGGTGACGCTTCACAATGTCGCGGGAGACCACGGTGTGGTAGATGCCGTTGACGATCTGATAGGCGTTCTGCGCGTCATATTCACTCAGCGCGATTATGGGGAAGCCGCCAAACCGGATATATTCCTCCAGCAGTTCCTTCCGAGGCAACGTACTGTCAGCTTTGAAGTCCAGGTACTCGCGGAAAGACAGGGGATAGACGGGGATAGACACATAGCGTCCTGTCAGATAGGTGGAAATTTCGCTGGACATGAGCTTGGAGTTAGAGCCGGTCACATAGATGTCGGCGTCTGTACCCTCCAGCAGACTATTGACCGCCCTTTCCCAGCCGGTGATCTCCTGTATCTCATCCAGCAGGAGGTAGCAGTGACCCTTACCTGCCATAGCTTCCAACAGTTCGTCATACATCTGCTTGGCGGTGATGTTTTCGGGAATGTCCATCTCCGTGTACCGCTTGCAGATAATATGATCCGCAGGCACACCCCGCCGCAGCAATTCTTCTTCCAGCATCTCAAAAATGGTGGACTTGCCGCAGCGGCGGATACCCGCCAATATTTTGACCAGCGGTTGGTCAATAAAAGGCGTGATGGCCTCGATATAATTGGGTCTATTGATCATGCTATCGCCTCCTCGCAGTCATTAGTATACCCAAAACATTTCCGATGTGCAACAAGTTTTTCGTGTCTAACGCAAAAAACTTGTTGCATTCGCTTTGGCCGTATTCTTTCCGCTTTGGTATCAGCCTTAACCGCTCGCCTAAACACAGGCATCAATATTATTTCGCTGTTCTATATCTCACTTACGAAAGAACACGCTCACCTCTCCTGCTCCTGCCGTCTCCGATGCCAGCCCTCCAGCAGCTTGATGATGACCTCCTCCATCTGCTTGGGGGTATAGCTGGCAGGGAAATACTTTTGCAGCCGGTCGTTCCGCAGCGTCACCTTTCGCTCCAGCGGCTTTTCCTCCCGCATAATGAGGTCGATGATGTTGTTCTCCAGTTTGCCCTCCGCGCTGATCTGCTTGAGCCGCTGGGCCTGATCCACGGAGGGCGATACCTCGTCTCGCTCCATGACGAGCTGGAGGTATGTCTGTTCTTTCTCGGTCAGGTGGGAGATGTAGTCGGCTGCCGGAACGAATTTCAGCTTTCCCGCGTCCACCGCCTCCATCAGCGGTGGAATGAGGTTCGTCAGGCGGATGTAGCGCTGGACAGCAGGTTTTCCCGGTTGATGTTGTAGTCCACCACCAGAATATCCGCGTCCTCGTCACTGTAATCCCGCACGATGACCGGACGGGTATCCAACCCCACCACCTTGGCGCAATAATCGCGCCGGTGGCCGGAGATGATCTCATACCCGCCCTCGCTGCGGGGACGGACGATCAGCGGCTCGGCAATGCCAGTGCGCTCGATGCTGTCCATCAACCGCACCAGATCGGCGCTGGGCCGGTCTACGGAGTAGGGCTGCCGCGCATAGGGAAATACCTGCTCCGCCGGCACGATCTGCACCCGCTCCTGTCGGTCGGTCCCCCGCTCTGCGTCTGTTTTGAACAAGTCATCGTACCGGGTCAGCTCTATGCCGTTTAATTTGTGGGCCAAGCTGCAACACCTCCTTCGTCAGTGCGGCATACGCCCTTCTGATTTGCCAATGCGATGATTTTCAAAAGTACACCTCCATTTCGTGCAACAAAAAAAGAGCCTTCCGGCTCTTGCTTCACCACTTTTCTATTTTTAAGTGGGGAAAAATCTTATTTCTACATATTTTTCTTGACTTAACATTCCGCAACAGCTAAACTGTCAATGAGGTGATCCGCATGAAACGTAAAGTCGAAGCGCAGCTTATCGCGTGGAAAAACAAGTCCTCTGAGCGCCAGCCTTTATTGGTCAACGGGGCCAGACAGGTAGGCAAAACATATATTCTTCGCAAATTCGGAGAGGAACAATTCAAGAATGTGGTCTACGTCAATTTGGAGACAAACCTGACCATCGCCTCCTACTTCAACGACAATATTGCCCCCGAACGTCTGCTGCGCTATTTGGAAGCCTCCACCGGCGAACGTATTATCGCAGGAGAAACACTTATCTTCTTTGATGAGATTCAGTCCTGTGAACGTGCGCTGACATCGTTGAAATATTTTTGCGAGGAAACCCCGGAATTTCACATCGCGGCGGCGGGCAGCCTGTTGGGCGTCGCCATCAACAGACAGCACTATTCTTTCCCCGTTGGAAAGGTCGAAACGATCACCATGTATCCTCTGGATTTTGAGGAATACCTATGGGCTCGCGGTAAGGAGTTCCTCGCTTCGGAAATACGTTCCGCCTTTGAGACGATGACCGCCCTGCCTGACGCACTCCATGCGGAGGCGACTGAGCTGTATCGTGAGTACCTGCTGATCGGCGGTATGCCCGCCAGCATCAACGCCTTCCTCAGAAGCGGCAGCTTTTTGGATGTCTCCCTGGTGCAGAATGAAATACTGGACAACTACATCGCGGATATGGCCAAGTACGCCAGTAATGCCGACAGCGTGAAGATCCGCGCCTGTTACAATTCCATTCCGGCGCAGTTGGCAAAGGACAACCGCAAATTCCAGTACAAGGTCGTGCAAAAAGGCGGAAGCGCTTCTCTGTTCGGGGCATCCATCGAATGGCTGTATCTGGCGGGGGTCGTGCTGAAATGTCAACGCATCAGTCAGGCTTTTGAGCCCATCTCCGTATATGCGGACTTGTCTGCTTTTAAGCTATACATGGGGGACGTGGGCCTTTTGACCGCAAAGTCCGGCCTTTCCCAACAGACCGTTTTATCCGGCGAGGGGAACACCTTCATGGGTGCTGTCACGGAAAACTATGTAGCACAGCAATTGGCCGCAAATGGGTATGATCTCTATTATTGGGAGAGCAACAACACCGCTGAACTGGATTTCGTTCTGCAAAGAGAAAATCGGGTCATTGCCATCGAGGTCAAAAAAGGTGAACACGTCCGTTCTCGCAGCCTTAATCTGTTCATCGGCAGCTATCATCCCTCCTGTGCGATACGCTTGTCTCTTAAGAACTTTGGTAAAAAGGATGGCCTGAAGTCTGTCCCGCTGTATGCGGCCTTTTGCATTTGACGCTCATTCAAACTAAATCGTCCCGAAAATAGCTGTTCGGCAATTTGTGCCGGACAGCTACTTCTCTACCCGCTTCCGCCGCTGAGGTCATGGCCCACCATCAGTACGTAGTGGTTATCCATGGTCAACGGCGCGTTATACAGCGCGGTCAGCAGATATGGCTTCACATGACGCACCTCCGTGGTGTTCTCGTTGATCCGATCCAACACATACAGCAGATGTGCGCCGGTCAGCTTCAGCAGCCTTGAACGCACTACCTCCGCTGGCAGCTCCTCTCCCGCCACGCGGAGTGTAGGCCTTGTGGAACACACGGTATCCAGCATCAGCCCCACCAGCTCGTCCAGCCGTCCGCGATCTACCTCTGTATAGCCGACGAGATAATCGTAGTCCACATTGGCCATGATCTGCTCTCGGTACGTCTCCCGTCGCTCCATTCCGCTCTCCTGTATAGGCTTGCCCTTATGAGGAAAGGAAGGGAAGGACTTAGTAGAATCCGTACTTAGTATTTCTTTACTTTGTTCTTGTATATTTAGTTGCGCGGGATTTTCCTGTTCAGGTTTTCCCAAGACAGGTTTTACCTGTTCAGGAAAAGCCCGTTTAGGTGCGTCACCGGCATTTTCCACCTGAACGGGATTTCCCCGTTTAGGTGGTTCCGGCTCTCTGGGCTGCTCCAAAATGGTATATTCGATGCCGCCCAGCGTACCGTCTGCGTGGCGTTCCCGCGCCCGCATAATGTACCCAGCGCCCTCCAGCTCCCGCACCGTGCCACAGATGCTGTCCACACCATCCTTGCAGATACGCGCCAGCCCCCTGGTGGTGTAGTCCCAATCCTCCGGCAGCGACAGCATCAGGGACAGCAGCCCCTTGGCCTTTAGCGACAGCGACTTATCCCGCAGATGATGGTTTGACATGACGGTGTAGTTCCGCGTTTTCTCCACCCTGAATACAGCCATGGGCGTTCCTCCTTTCCCAAGAATATATTTGACAATAAGTAAAGCACTCCCCATCTGTCCTTGCAGATAGGAAGTGCTTTCTTCATCATATTCATTTCATCTGCGGCCTCCAGAATGGCCAGCAGCTTATTCATCCCGCTATTTTATGTTGTTTTTCTGTTTTCACGATGTAAATGAGTGGTTCCGACCGAATTTTCTTTTTTATGTCATATTTCGTTTTCTTTTCGAAGTTTCAGCTTTTCACCGTTAAAATCATCAAATCTTTGAGGTGAATACACACCGCATGAGGTCGGCGTCAACCTGAAGAACGGTTACAACGGTGACCTGACCAGCCGCGAGGCCGGTTCTGTCGGCGGCCAGATGGTCAAGAAGATGATCGAGTCCTACGAGAAGAACCTGTAAACGGCTCTCTCTGCGGAAAAAGCGTCCGACCTGTAAAGGTCGGACGCTTTTCATATTGCCGTTACTTCCTGCGCCGATGGGACGTATGCGCGGCAGCTCAGTCCACCACGCCCATCTGCTGCAGCATCTGGGCCAGCACCGTTATGTCGTCCGCGTCGATGTCCCCATCGCCGTCAATGTCGGCGCGGGACAGGTCGCCCAGCTCCTCGATGCACGCCACATGGCGCACCAGCGCATCCAGATCCGCCGTATCCACCGTGCCGTCGCCGTTAACATCGCCGTCGGGCTGCGTGACGGTCTGTGCCTGCAGCCAGCAGAAGTCATTGCTGTCCGCCTCGGACATCTCATAGCCGTCGCCGTAGCCGCTGATGGCGCCGTTCAGCGCGCTCATGCAGCCGATGGAACCGCTGTTCAGATCCCACTGAGAGCCGTTCTGCAGGCTGATCCAGCCATCCCGGAGGATGAGGCCGTCGGAGGTCTCCTCCCGCATGGCCAGCACCATGCCGTAGTTCTGCAGCTTGCCGTACAGATCCAGACCGCCATAGCAGTAAATGTTTCCGTGATTCTCCCACACGCCGTCAGACTCGACGCGCAGCGCACCGGCGTTGTGGGTGTTGCCTCTGGTCGTCACCTGACCGTGTACCGTCATGGAGACATCCTCGAGCCGCAGGTCATAGTTGGCCGTCAGCGTCACGCCGGAGGCCACCGCCAGCTCGACCGTGCTGCTCGTGCCGGCGGATATACCGCCGGAAGATGCACTGCCGCTGGACGCACCGCCTGCGGATGCGGCATACAGCACCGCGCCGGTCTTGGGCGACGTCGCGCCGGAGGAGGTGTACGGGTTCCTGACGACCAGCTCCACACCCGCGGGAACAGTCAGATCCTCTGTCAGCTCCGTGTCTGCAGACAGCACCAGCGTCAGCGTATCGCCCGCCGCCGCCTTCTCCAGCGCGGTGCGGAGTTCCTCCACACTGCTGGCGATCCGCCAGTCGGTCTGCACATTGTCCGGCGTGTCGCAGCTGCCGTAGGTCAGCTTGCCGCTGCTGCTGTCCACGCTGCCGTTAGGCGCCGACAGCAGACTGTTCACGCTCATGTCGCCCACGTTGGTCAGCACACCGTTGACCAGTGCGCTGCCGCACTCCAGATACGCACGGTTGTCCATGGTACCGTTCAGCAGCTCCAGCTGGCCGCTCACCGTCATGTTGCCGGCATTGGTGACTGTACCGGCTGCGAGGGCGTTCAGCGCCGCCGTGTTGTTAATTTGTATCGTACCGTTGTTTACCAGCGCCTGCTCACCGGTGTGGTACAGCGCGGTGCAGGAGATATATCCGTAGTTCTCCAGTACGCCGTTGACCGCCAGATCGCGCTCTTTCGCCGACGTGTAGATACCGCCCCGGTTCACGACCTTGCCGGTCCCGTTGACCGCCAGCGCGTTCACTTCCACGTGGCCGTCGCGCCCTCTGTACGTGGTCCCATCCTCCGGGTCGTGTATCAAGGCGCCCTCCAGCACATTCAGCGTGCCGCCGATCCGCAGATCGGTGCTGTAGGCATTCAGCCTGCCGGCCACATTCAGCGTCACGGACGGCCCCACCTCGATAGCGGTAAAGCCGTTGTCTGTTCCATCGGTGTACAGGTCCACATTGCTCGGAATGGTCATGTCGCTGCTGATGGTAAACACCGTGTCGCTGCTGTCATTTTCGCGCACCAGCCTGATCTGATACGCATCGCTGGCGGCATCCAGCTTCTCCAGCAGCGCCAGCAGCGCTTCCGGACTGCTGACGTCCGCGCGGCGGCTATTGACCTGTCCGTCGCCGCTGCCGCTGATGACGGTGCCCGCCTCCAGCGTACTGACCTTCAGTGTACCATTATTCGTAATGGTGCCGCTGCCGCTCAGATAGTAGATGGTGGCCACAGCGCTCTGCTGGACCGTCAACGCGCCGGTCACCGTCACGTCACCCCGCAGCTCCGCCGTGCTGCCAAGGCACATCACCAGTCCGCCGGATACCTGAATATCTGCGTTGCATACCATCTCACCGTACACACACATGGTGCCCAGCACCTCCATGCCGCCGCCGCTATGGCACTCCAGCGTCATGTTGGCCGGGATGGTCAGCTCGCCGGTGAACTGCACAGGCAGGCTTCTGCCGGTATCCTCGTCCCACTCGCCGTTCAGATCTACAGCATAGTGCATCGTGCTGTCATTCTGCGCCATCTCGATATACCGGCTGAGTCCGCTGATACGGGTAACATAGCTCTTCTCAAGGCGGCAGGCGTTGCTGTCCCGCAGGACGTGGTCGGCCATGGCCGCGCCCTCCGGCAGCACCAGGCCGTGCTCCGCATCCGTGCAGTAGAACACAACGCGGCCATGCGCCGTGCTATTGGTTCTCTCCCGCAGGTACAGCTTGCCGTCGGCGCCCATGACCATGTCATCTTGATACATATCCACCGCGCCGTAGGTCGTCAGTGTTCCGTTGACTGTGATACTGTCATAACTCCGCAAGCCATTCTCCAGTGTCATGGTGCCGTTGATGACCACCGGCGTATAGAATGTCAGATTCCATCCGTTGTACTGCACCGCCGCGGCCTCCGGCACGATCAGAGTGCTGCCGTCCTTGCCCCAGAAGTCAATGTTCCATGTATCGGGAAGCACATCGCTGCTGCTCAGCTTCAGCGACAGCTGCGTGTCCCCGCCGATGCTCACACGGAGCTTGCTCACCAGCGTATTGCTGAGCGCCGCCTGCATCTCCGCCATCGTCAGCTCTGCGGTACCGCCGTCCTTATAGAGAACACTGGTCCAGCGGAAATAGTGGCCCTCCACATGGTTTTGGTCGCCCGCTATGACCGCGCCCACGCCGTCCAAATAGCCTCCTTCTGCCCGGAGCGTGCCGTACAGCGCCAGATCTGCCTCGATGTCCAGCTGGCCCCGGTTCGTCAGCGTCATGCCCTCCGGCACGGTGAGCGTATCGGCCTCGATCCGCAGACGTATGTTCTCGGGGATCACCAGATCCGCCGTCAGCGTCAGGTCGCTGCCGCGATAGACGATATTGCGGCCCTCCTCCAGCGCAGCGCGCAGCGCCTCCTCCGTCCGCACGATCGTCCTGTCGTCGCTGGGGGTCAGGGGATCGTCGTTGTACCGGATGTCGCTGCCGTCGGCGCTCATCCGGCCGTTATTCACGATCGTGCCGTGGGTCTCGCCGTCCGCGGCGGTATCCGACAGGAACCGGCACCACAGGAAGCCGTTTTCATTGACCGTCAGCGTACCGCCCACGCGCACATCTTCGCTGATCCGTGCCTCGCCGTTGGCGTTCACCGTCAGTGCGCCGTCCACCGCCAGCGAGGTGGACACGGCAAGGGTGCCGTCCACCGTGACAGAGGCGGCGGACGCGATGCGCACGCCCTGAATATTGCCGTTCTGGAATTGCAGCTCCGTACCGCTGGGAACGGTTATATCTCTGTCGATGACCACCGTGCGCTCAGGCCATATCCGCACGTTGACCTCGCAGCGGTCAAACCGGTCGTCCTGCTGCTGCAGGGCGTCTTCAAGCACCGCGCCGTCGTCGGAGCTGTCGGTCAGCTGGACCGCTATGGAGCGGGTCAGGCAGCCCGTCTCGCCCTGCTTCATGTGGCTGCGCCACGGATCGGCCACCGTCAGCGTACCGCCCACGGAGATGTTGCCGTCATTGACGACATAGCCGAACGTGTCCACGGTCAGGTCGCTGTCGAATACGGCAGCCGCAGACTGGCCCACACTCAGCGTACCCTTTACCGTTACGGGCACCTCGCTCTGCAGGCGGCCCGAACCGCTGTTTTCCTCATACGCCGCTGCCACCAGCTTGCCGTCCACATCGATGGTAAAGCTGACGCTCTGCCCATCGGCAGCCGCAATATGCAGCATCTTTCCGGCGGGGACCGTCACCGTCCGCGTCAGCACATAGTCCTCGCTGAGCCGCAGCGTCACATTTTCCGTGCCTTCCTCGGCAAAGGCTTCCTCCAGCTGGTTGATATCCTCGATCACCCGCTGGTAATGCATCCAGCCGCCGTTCTCCACGACGCTGCTCTGTGCGCCGCGGATGAGACGTCCTTCCACATATAGACCGCCGCTCTGCTCCAGCACCACGGTGCCGTTCAGCTGCATGGTGCCGTATACGTTAATGCCGCTCTCCAGCGTCAGCGTCACGCCCGCCGGTACGGTAAACGTACCTGCATTGATCCGTACCCATTTGCCGTTGGGAACGGTCAGATCCCCGGTCAGCGTCAGCTCATCGCCTTGGAAGATGACACTATCGTACTTCTCCAGCGCCGCCCGCAGATCCTCCTCCGTAGACACATTCTTCACATCGCCGCTTGGCGTCAGCGGATCATCGTTGTAGGCGAACTCGCTTCCCTCGGCATAAAGCCGGCCATTGTTCACGATGACGCCGTGATGCAGGCCGTCCTCCCAGCCCTCACCCTTGTCGGTGATGAAGCTGCACCACATCTGGCCGCTCTCGCTGACCGTCAGCGTACCGCCTATCTGCACATTGTTGTTGATATTGGCGCCGCCGTTGACTGTCATAGCGCCGTTGACGACCACCGGCGCGTTGCTGTACATCGCACCGTCCACCGTCAGCGTTCCATCGTCCTCGATGCGCACCTCCGTCACCATGGCTTCGTCATAGAAATTCAGGTGCAGCCACGCGGGGATGGTCATCGCCTCCGCCAGCGAGAAAGTGCCGCTGCCTTCGATGACGTATACATTCAGATTCATCCAGCTGAACCGCTCATCCACGGTCAGGGAGTTGATCTCTGCCGCCACCGCCGACACTATGGCGTCGGCATCCTGCACCTGAAGCTCCTTTTTCAGGAGCAGCACGCCGTCCTTGCCGTTGGTCCAGTGGTCGTCCCAGCTGTCGGCCACCTCCAGCGGATGTCCGTCATCGACGCTGATCTCGCCGTTGTTGTTCACCTTACCGGTGGCCGTCACCGTCAGGCCGGCCTCCATGTTTGCGGAGCTGCTTTCCCGCAGAGTCAGCGTGCCCTTCACCACCACGGGGACCCACGCGGTGACATCCGTCTGACGGTAGTAGTTCTCGCCCTGCTGGCTGGGCTCCACCGTCAGGCTGCCGTTCTCACCGATGGTAAAGGTGGGCACATTCTCACTGTCCTGCAGGATCTGGAGCGTCACGCCGCTGGGTACCGTCACGGCCTCGTTCAGCACCGTGTCCTCCGTCAGCAGCAGCTCCACCTGCCGTGCACCGCTGTCCAGCGCCGCGCCCAGCTCCTCCACGTTCCGGACCTGGCTCATATAGGTGATGGAGCTCTCGCTGCCCAGCAGCGTAAAGCCCTCGCCCCGGATCAGCTGTCCCACGATACGCAGATCCGCATTCTCCGCCGTAAGGTCCAGCGTGCCGCTGGCCCGCAGGTCGCCGCGGATATGCGTCCAGCTGCGCACCGTCAGCGTACCGTCCAGCGTCAGACCGCCGCTGGCCGTCAGGTAGCCGTCGTTGGTGACAGTGCTGCCGCTGCCGATGGTCATGGGCTGCTCGATGGTCACGTTGGCGTTCGGGCCGATGGTCATAGCGCTGCCGATCAGCTTCAGGCCCGCGTAGCAGAATACCCTCGCATTGTCCTCCACCGTCAGCGTCGTATCGGTAACGGTCAGCGTATCGCTGTCGTTGGAATAGCGCTCTCCGATGTAGAGCGCCTTACCCGCCGGCACGCACAGCGCCTCCGTCAGCAGCATATCGCCCTGCATACGCAGCAGCACCTCGTCCTGCTGGGCAAAGGCCTCCGCCGCCTGCGCCGCCGTGTCCACGGCCATCAGATACCCCAGCTTCTCCTCGCCGGTCAGCGTCAGCGCCGAGCCGCGCTCCAGCTTGCCGGTGATCTGGAAATCCTTGGAGCTGCTGAGATCCACCGTGCCGTCCAGACAGGCCGTGCCGTCGATGTACACCCAGCCCTCGTTCACCAGCGTACTGCCGTGATTCATGGTCAGCACGCTGCGGATGATCATATTGCCGCTGGCCATGTTGTGCAGCCTGCCGCTGCCCACATCAATGCCGCGGTTCATGGCAACATAGCCGTTGTTCTGCAGCAGGCCGCCCGGCTGCATCTGCACCGCGCCGTTGAAAACGCCGAAGCCCTCCTCCTGCGTTTCCGTACCGGCCTCCAGCGCCAGCGTACCGGCCAGCTTCAGCGTCGCGCCGATGGTGACCGCCTGTCCGCCGGGCTGCACCGTGATAGTCCGGCCGGACGCCAGCGTGAACACGCCGGCGGTGGCCGCGTAGCCGTACTGCTTGATGAACAGCGCATCGACGCCATCGCGGCTCAGCGTCAGGTCGGCGTCCATCGTGAAGTCCATGCCGGTGCCCACCACATCGTTGCGCACCAGCAGGCAGAACTGCTCATAGTCCGCCTTCTCCGCCGCCGCCAGCTTGGCCGCCGCGGCCTGCAGGGCCGCCGTGCCGCCGGCATCCGTCACCGGCTGGGCGCACAGCACCATGCCGTAGTCTCCCGCCTTATACTGGATGTTCTCGCCGGCCGTCATGTGCCCGCGGTTGTCAAAGGTAATATCGATCTCGCTGCTGTTGCGGATGGTAGCCGCCGGGTCCACCGACCAGTCCATGGTCAGGCCGCCGCCGAGCACGTTGTCGTTCTCCAGCACGGCGGTGGCGCCCACCTCGATCATGGTGCTGCTGCGGTAGCCGCAGCCGATGGTGCCCTTGTTGTACAGCGCGCCGTTGATGGTCAGCTTATCGCCGTAGTACAGGCCCACATTTGCCTCGTCGCGCTTGACGATCTCCGCATCGCTGTTGTTGCGCACCACGCCGCCGTTGGCGATGACCATGGCCTCGCACACCACGCCGCCGTTATTCACCAGCACCGCGCCGGCCGGCACCGTCAGCGTACCGCCGACCGTGAGCACATATCCGGTCTCCACCTGCAGCATCGCACCGGCGGTCAGCGTATAGTCGCCGTCTGCGGTGATGTTGTTGGTGATGCTGACACTGCCGCTGGCGCCGTCGCTTTCCGCCGCGCTGGCCGCGTCAGCCAGCGCCGTGTTCATCTCCTCCAGCGTCCCCGCGTCACGCGTCTTGATGTAGGTGCCGTTGTCATAGACCAGACTGCCCGGCCCCTGTACGGAATTGCCTGCGTCCAGCTCCAGCGTGCCCGCCACCGTCAGGGTCTTGCCCTCGGCCACGGACACGTCCGCGCTGCCCAGCTTCACATGGAACTCCTCCGGTATGGTCAGATCCTCGGTAAAGATCAGCTCCGTACCGTCATAGCGCCAGCCCTCGCGGTCCCGCACAAGGTGTACGATACCGCCCCACGGGCAGTCCGCGATCAGCTGCCGCAGGCCCCCCTCTGTCCAGAAATAGTACTCGCCGTCCCGCTCCACATAGTCCGCGGCCATCGCCTTGTCCGTCAGTACCGTGGGGATCAATACCGCCAGCAGTACCACCGCCATCAGCGTGGCCAGAACTCTGCGGCTGGTGAGCTGCAGTTTCCTCATTGCCTCTTCCTCCTTACAAATATTACGCCTCGTCCTCCGGCAGGAAGACCAGCTGGTACACGCCGCCCGCCGTGCCCTCTCCGCCTGTCAGCGTCAGCACGCTGCCGTTCACGGCGAACTGATAGTGCGCCGTCTCCAGCATCTGGTCGGCGAAGGTCAGCGTCAGCTTATCCCCCCGCGCCTTATATGCAAATTCATATGCCTGTCCCCGGTCATACATGGCTCCGGCAGCCTCTCCGTCAAACGTATAGCTGACGGAGCTGTTGTAGATCCACGTACCCGCCAGCTTACCGGCGCTGCTGCGCTGTGTCACCAGCAGGACGACCGCCGCCGCCAGTACGGCGATGCCGGCGGCCAGCGCCGCATACCGCCATGATATGCCGCGCCCCTCGGGCCGGGCAGACTGTTCCCTTTTTCCCATATCGTTCTCTCTCCATTGAATGAAAAGGGGACGGCTCGGGACTGTCCCGAGCCGTCCCACGCAAGCTGTTATGCCGTTGCGCTATGTGGTATTGCCGTAATGATACTCGCTATGGGTGTTATGCCTGACGGCGCTTCTTCGCCACCAGTGCCGTGCCCAGCAGGGCGCTGATGCCCAGCAGCGCGCACCACACCGTCACGCCGGCGTCAGCCGTGCGGGGCGCGGTGGAGCTTCCGCTGCCGCCGCTGCTGCCGCCGCTGCTGCCGCTGCTGACCGTCTCATAGACCGTCAGCGCCAGCGCGCCGCCCTTATCAGTGCTGAAGCTCAGTACTCTGGCGCCCTGACTGCCGCCCACCGTGGCGCTCAGCTCCGTGACCGCCGCTGCGCCGGAGGCGTCGGTGCTGCTGCGCAGCACGCACACCTTCTTGCCCTGCATGGCCTGATACTGCGCCTCGGTGATGGGCAGCGTCACCTGGATGCTGTTGGGCGACTGCACCAGCTCCGCCACAGGGACGCCGTTGGCGTCGCACAGCTGCATCTCACCGTCATACACCATCTGGCCCGCCGCGTTCTTGCGGCCGCTGTCGCTCAGCAGAGCCTTCAGCGCCTCCGCCAGCTTCTCCAGCTCCTGCTTGCGCTCGCCGGAAGCACTGGCTGCCAACGCCTCCAGTGCCGCCACGCCGCCGTCGCTGCCGGTGAGGGCCTCAGTTTTTCTGTTGTCCACGTACAGGGTCACGGAACCGCCGGTCAGGGCGTCCTTCACCTGCTGCACTGTGTTGTCATCCGCCGCTGCCGGCGTCTTGATAACGGTCTTGCCGTCGTCGCTGGCGATCACCTTGCCGCTGTTGTCGGGCGACACGGGCTTACCGTTGACGGTGTCCGCCGCCTTGATGTCATCGGTGTTCACGCCCGCCGTGGGATTCACGTTGCCGCAGCTGGTGCAGCGGCCGTCCTCGCCGTAGGTGTGCTTGCCGGTGGCGGGGATGGTAGCGCCGCGGGACAGCAGCACGCCGCAGTCCTTGCAGTAGGTGTCCGCCTCATGGCCGGACATATTGCAGGTAGCCGTCACGGCGTCCCGCAGCTCCGTATTGCCGGTATGGTTGGCCGGATCGATGGGCAGCGTCTCCGCCTCCACCGTGGTCGCGGTCTTGCCCAGCTCATCCTTGAACACGCCCTTGCAGACGGAGCAGGTCCAATAGGCGTTGTTGCCCGCGGCGACGCAGGTGGCCGCCTTGTCCTCGGTCTTCACCATCGTGTGCGGCAGCAGCGCGATGTCCTGCACGTCCTTGGTCAGCGTAAATTCATGCTGCGTGGTGGGATTCGTCACCTTTGCCGTGTAGGTGGTGGTACCCATCTCCGTGCAGGTGGCGGGAATCTTCACCGCAGCGGTGACGTCGTTCTTCTCCAGCTCCAGCTTCAGCGTGTGGAGGTACTTGCCGTTGCGGCTGCACGTGAAGGTGACCGTCACGATCTTGCCGTCCGGCGTCCACAGAGCCTTCAGGCTGTCGTCCGTGTAGTCATGGCCCAGCGCGGGAATGTCCTCGTAGTAGAAAGTAGATCTGGTCGAATTGTCGGGCATCTTCTGTGTGGCGGTGTACGTCCGCTTACCGATCGTCGTGCAGGTAGGCTCGGCGGTCACCTCGATGGTAACGATGGCCTCCTTCGTCGGCTTCACGCCGCACACCTCGCACGCCGGATAGGTCGCCGTAGCAGACTTGTGATCCGGGGCCCAGACGAGACTCTCATGCGGCTTACTCCAGCTGGTGTGCAGCTCGGGGTCGCTCTTCGCGTCGCAGCCCGTGCGCCGGCACTTCCGATAGTGCCCGTCGCCGCTGTCGAACCACGCGTCGCCGAAGTCATGCGTCCCCGGCGCTTTGATCGTCTCCGCCTCCACCGTGGTCGAGTCGTTGCCCAACGCATCCTTGAACACGCCCTTGCAGCGCTTGCAGACATAATACTCGTTGTTGCCGTCCTCGGTGCAGGTGGCCGCCTTGGCCGCCACTTGCGTCATGTCATGGCCCAGCGCGGGAATGTCCTGCACATCCTTTGCAGCCGTCAGGTCTTTTCCGGTGGTGGGGTTCGTCACCTTTGCCGTATAGGTGGTGGTGCCCACCTCCGTGCAGGTGGCGGGGGTCTTCACCGCGGCGGTGATGCCGTTGTTCAGCGTCACATCCTCTTCCCAAGGCTTGCCGCAGCCGTTGTCGCAGGTGAGCCGGATATGCGCGCTCTTGCCGTCCCCGCCCCACGTTACGCGCAGGCTCTCGTCCGTATATTTGTGCCCCAGCTTCTCCTTGAACCAGTCGGCCTTGGTGATCTCCTTGTCTCCAGCCGCATCGCTGAAGAACTTGCCGCAGGTCTGGCAGGTGTAGTACTCAGCATTGCCGTCCTCGGTGCAGGTGGCCGCCTTGGCATCGGTCTTTTGCAGCGTATGGGGCGCCTTGGCAACCGCCTCGGTCTTCGTTTCGCCGCAGGTGCCGCAGGTGTAGGTCTTCTCGCCCTCCCGCGTGCAGGTGGGCTGCCTGGTCACCACGCCGCCGTCCCAATCATGGGCGCTCTTATTCATGATGGTGCCGCAGCCGTACACGTGCCAGTGGTTGTCCTTGTCGCGCTCCCACGCCGTCGTTATATCGTCGCGCTCGTGGTCTTCATTCTTGAACGCGCCGCACTCGCTGCACTGCACCTCATGCTGCTTACTGCCCTCCGCGTAATCCTTCTTCACTACCACCTTCCAGTCATGGGGATTCTCGGTGCCAGGCTCCTTCTCTTGGCAGACCGTGCACTCGTGCCAGTGGTTGTTCGCGTCCTTGCTCCACTCGCTGCTATAACTGTGGCCGTTAGCCGGAGTCTTCACGCTCTCCTCGTTGGTGGGCATGCTGCCAGTGGCATCCTCAAACATCGCGCCGCAGACGGAGCACTTCCAGTAGGCCACATTGCCGCCCGTGGTGCAGGTAGCAGCCTTCTCGGCCACCAGCTTCAGCGTGTGGGGCAACTTGGGGATGATCACCTTGTCCGCCGCCGTCTCCTCACCAGGAGCGCCGTTAACGTCAGTATAATAATGCTTGCAGGTATCGCAAAACCAGTAGGCCTGATGGCCCTCCTTCGTGCAGCTCGCGGCCTCGCCCGGCTTATAAGTCAGCTTCCCATGCTGCACCGTCACCTCGCAGACAGCCGTCTGCTCGCCCGCCTTGGCGGTAACGGTAAACTTGCCGAGCGTACCGATTTGGGTGGTGATCACACCGTTGTTCACGGTGATGCCCTCGTCAGCGCTCCAAGTCACTGTCTTATCGGTGGCGTTCTCCGGGTCCACCGTGGCGGTCAGGGTCGCCGTATCGCCCTCGTTGATGAGCAGGGCATACTTTCCCTCTTCGCTGGTCAGACCCTTGCCCGACAGCGTCACGCCGGCGACGGGAACCACTGTCGGCGTCTCCCCGCCCCCCGCAACCGTGATCGTGCAGGGAGTGATGGTGGCAGGTACAGGGTCGCCATCCACTGTACCGACCTTCATAGAGGCATCTTCCACATCAATGGTAAGTATCTCACCGCCCGCGACGGTATCAAGCACTTCGAACGTCAAATTCGCCAGAGCACCTGTCTCCGTAGTATCTTCATCTGCATCGCCGGAAAACATACCGTATTTTTCACTATCGACCTTTGTATTTCCCAGTACGCTATATCCACTAATATCGCCGGCGGCAACCAACTTCTTCAATAGCAACTTGCTCTTGTCAAAAGACAACTGGAACTGAAAAGCACCCGTTCCGGGATTCTTTTCAATGACAAAAGCAACCGTCACTGTATCACCGGCGCCAATATTATCTTCCGTCTTTTCGTCTCCGTTCGCTGCCTTAACTCCGACAACGCTGAATTTCGCCGAAAAATCATTCGTATCCGCAAATGCAGCGGTCGGCAGCAAAGACAGCACCATCAAGAGCGCAAGCAATAGAGAGAGAGTCTTTTTCATCATTCAGTACGCCTCCATATTAGTAGATTTTATCAATCAAGCCCAAGTTAAATCTTCTGAGTCGTGTCACGTCAAAGACATCGACCTCTCCATCGCCCGTAACATCTGCGCTTCCCGGTACAACGTCTGTTGTCAAGCCCAAGTTGAATCTTCTAAGCCTTGTCACATCAAAAATATCGACCTCACCATCGCCATTCAGATCACCGGCCTTGGTGATGACCACCTTGCCCGCCGTCTGGCCCACAGTCAGCGCGCCGTCCGCGCCCTGCGCCGTGGTCTCGCCGATGGAAATGGCCGCGTCGCCGGGGTTCACGAAGCTCCCCTCGTCCGTCGCCACCGTGAACGTCAGCGTCACCGCCGTACCGGCGGATACCGCGCTGGCGGTGCTGACGGTACTGCCGCTCAGCGTCCAGCCGTCGGATACGCCCGTCAGCGTCAGCCGCGTCTCGTCATACATCACGGTCATGGACATACCGTTCACCGCCGCGCCCGTCAGCGTCACGGGCACCTCAATGGTACCGCGGTGGATCTTGGCGGAGCCGTCCGCCGTGCCCACCGTCAGCTGCACCGCCGCAGCGTCAAAGGTGAAGCTCTCGGTGCTCTCCTCCTTGCAGCGGGTGCAGGCCAGATGCAGGACACCGTCCTTATCCGTCGATGCGGGCGTGGCGCTGACCGGTGCAAAGTCATGGGCGCCCGGCGCCTTCTCCGTCTCCGTCCTGGTGGTCTGGCAGCGCTGGCAGGTAAAGGTCCTCACGCCGTCCTCCAGACAGGTGGGCTCCTGCGTCACAACGCCGTCATCCCAGTCGTGATCCTTGGCGGGAATGACCCAGCTGCCCTCCTCGATTTCATTTTGACAACCCTCATCGCTGAAGAACTTGCCGCAGCGCTGGCAGGTGTAGTACAGGCTGTTGCCCGGCTCCGTGCAGGTCTCCTCCTTGGCCGGGGTCTCGTCCAGCTTGTGGCCCAGCGCAGCCACAGGGGCGGTCTTGGTGGCGTCGCAGTTCTGGCAGGTGTAGGTCATCACGCCCGGCTCCGTGCAGGTGGGCTGCGTGGTCGTCACGCCGCCGTCCCACGCGTGGGGCAGCAGGTCGCCGGAGGCAAAGGTCTCCGTGCCCTTCGCGCCGCAGGCGCAGGTCTTGTAGTACGTGGCCTGCTTGGTGCAGGTGGCCGGGGTGGCCAGATAGCTGTCCGCGGCCACTTCCTGATCGTAAGTGTGAGCGATCAGCAGGGTGCCCTGTTCGACTACACTTTCGACAGGTACACCATCCACGGTTCCTACCTTTGTAGCCGCCCGATCCACGTCAATCACAAAAGTGCTGCCGTCCGTTACGGTGTCAAGTACTGTAAAGGTCAATGTTGCAAGTCTGCCCGTCTCGGTAATATCCTCGTCAGCATCGCCGGAAAACATACCGTATTTCGCGCTGCTGGCATTGCTGTTGCCGAGCACACTGTACCCCTCTAACTCGCCCGTTAGTGCTATTTTCTCGAACTTCAGTTTGCTCTTATCAAACTGAAGCATAAACTGGAACGCGCCCACTCCCGGATTCTGCTCGATGACCACATCGAACTTCACCGTCCGGTCCGCGGCGTTGGGGCAGAAGGTGGCCTGCTGCGGCACGATGCGCAGCAGCAGCATACCCTCGGTGCTGGAGACGAACGTCTCCGTGCCCGCCTTGCCGCAGCGGACGCAGCTCTTGTAGTACTGGTCGGTGGTATCCGGCACGCGGTACTGCTCCTCGGCCTTCTCCGCGGAGAAGTCGTGCCCCAGCGCGTCGCCGTAGGTGAACGTCTCCGTGCCCGGCTCGCCGCAGACGCAGCTCAGGTAGTACACCGCCGCCTGCTCACAGTTGGCCCCACTCACCAGATACTTCGGCTCCGCCACCTGCTGGTCAAACGCGTGGGTGTGCTGCGCCGCCACCTCCACCGTGGCCGCCGCGCCGTTGCCGCCCTTGAAGCCGCTGGTACCGGCGGAGATCTCATACAGCCCGATATTCGTCGTGCCGCTGCCGATGGCTTTGAACTGCACGGTCAGCAGCTCGCCGCCGGCATAGACCGCCTCAGCCCCGTAGGCAAAGCCCCAGCCCAGCTTACCGGTGCTGTTGGCCTCGTCAGGGGTGGACAGCTGCGCCGAAAGAGCGCCGGTGGCCAGTGCGTCATAAGCCGCGCCGGTGGTGATGCCGACGCACTTGAGCATATCATTGTTAAACTCCAGATGGCCTGTAAAGCTGCTGACCATGGCGGACCGCATATTCACCGTCACGGTAAAGCTGTCCTCCTCCGTCACAGCGGAGGCACTGGCGGTCAGCGACAGGTTGCTGTCCTCCACCGCGCCGTAGGACACGGTGACCTCGGCAGGCTCCGTCACCCGCTGGAACTGCTGGGTCACGCCGCTGGGCGCCGCGCCGTTGCCCGCCACCACATTGGTCAGATCCAGCGTATAGGTGCCGGCGTCCTTGACCTTGCCCATGATGGTCAGCACTTCCGTCCGCTCGCCGGCCACGCCTGCGCCGCTCTGTACGCCGCCTGCGCCGAAGTAGTGGGTGTCAGCGGTGTACTGATAGACGCTGTAAGCGCTGTCGGGGTACGTCCCGCTGTCCCACAGCTCCGCCGAAGCGGCGGGATAGGCGTAGCAGAACGCGCTGTTGTTGGCCTGCACCTCCGCGGCCAGCTCCAGCCCCTCCGACGCAGCCAGCTCGAAGCTGAACGCCTGAATGGGCGTCCCGTCGTCGGTCTGCGCGTAGATGTGGAACGTCACCAGCTTCTCCTCACCGTCGTAGGTGAAGTTCTTCTCGTCGGCCGTCACGGTGAACGTGGCCGTTTTACCGGCCAGATCGCCGCTGCCGTCGATGGTGGCGTCCAGCGCTTCCTCGCCGTCAGCGATCACCGTGTCCTCCCCGAGGACATAGGTGCCCTGTACCGGCACCGCTCCCCCCGCGCCCGCTGTCTCTTCCTCAGCGGCAACGGGCACCACCAGCATACTCATCAGCATAGCCAGTGACAGGAGCACGGATAAGAACTTTTTCATGTTCTGTTTCCTCGCTTTCCCCTTTGATTTTGGTCTCTCTCGGATGGTCGTATGTCTCTTTCAGTCTCACAGCGCCCTTGCTATGCAGCGTCTGCTGCATAGCAAAACCCCCATGGGGGTTTTGCGCCGTTTTTGTCTCCGGCCGCGCCAACGGGAGCCCTTCCGCTCCGGTATCGTTCCCATGACCGGCGGCGGACGTGCTCCTTCGGTGCGGATCGTTGTGACCCAGCGGATTTACTTCTACTTGCCTATCATAGCGCTACATACGTTTCCTGTCAATTGTTTCCGGCGAATTATTTGTGCATCCGCACGAATTCCAATTTCTTCCAGTTCCTCTTTTTGTCCATATCGCCAGCGCCGTAAAATACGGGAAAAACGGCGCATCGGCCGCCTTATCGCGTGCGGTCTCTCCGCCGCCGCACCGCCAGCACGACGCCCAGCGCCGCCGCTGCCGCCAGTATGATGACCGCCGCAGCGCTGCCGCGCTCCGTCTCCGCGGGGGTCTCCTGCGGATCGGCTGTGCCGCCGTCCGGCAGCTCCTCCGGGTCTTGGACGGCATCCCCGTCTGCGCCGGAGGGCGCGGGGGTCTGCCAGTCGCCCGCCGTATCGCCGAAGTCGATGCGCTCCTGCGCCTCATCCTCCGTCAGCTCCCGGGCATACTGTGCCTCCACCAGAAAGCTCCGCCGCAGCTCCAGCTCCGTGTCGCTCAGCCGCGTCACGGCATAGCCCGCGTTGGCCGTCACCGTGTCGCCGAACACAGCGCCCTCCAGCGTCAGACGCAGCACCGCCGTGTACACGTGTCCCGTCTCAAAGGCGGCGGACATCATGGCCGCGCCGTCGCAGTACCATGTACACGCCGCGCGGCACACCGCGCCGTCGATGCCCGTCAGCACCGTCACATCCGTGTCGGGCGGCGCACCGGCCGCCGGTTCCGTCAGTCCCTCCACCACCACGCTGCCGCACACGGCTGCGCCGCCGGGCACCGTCACTGTCACCGGCGTCGTCTCCACCCGCACGGGGTACATCTGACCGGAGCCGTCCGGCGCCGCGATGAACTCCGCGTCCAGCGCAAAAACGCCTCCGGTCCCCTTGGGGATTGCCGCGGTGATGGTCATGATCTCCGCCGCCTCCGTCATGCGGTTGTCCTCCAGCGAGCCCACCGCGGCGAAGAAGCAGCTGGCGGGCGTGTACTCAAATGTCTTGAAAACGCCCTTTTCCGTAGTAATGTCGTACCGCAGGCCGTTTTTTGCATACTGTATGACCTGCCGGCCGTCCACCTTGAACTTCTCCGGCAGCGTCATGCCCCCGGAGGGCTTCAGCCGGAAGCTGAACACACCGATGGCGCGCCCCTCCGGCGGCGTTACGGTGATGGTGTAGTCGATCCTCGTCTCGCTGTCGCCGGCCTCCGCCTCCGTCACCGACGGCGTAATAGTCAGCACTGCCTCATCCGCCGCCAGCGCCTGTACGGTGCAGCAAAGCAGCAGCCCTATGCACAGCAGCAGTGTGCCGCATATCCTTCGCATCACGTTTCTCCTTTTCCGGCGGCTCAGCCCGTGATCGTCCGCGCCAGCGCCGTCATGTCATCGGCATCGACCTGTCCGTCGCCGTTGACGTCCGCGCCTGCGGGACACACATCGGTGATGCACGCCACATAGCGCGTCAGCGCCGTCAGCAGCTCCATGGGCGTCATGGCGTCTGGATCATAGGCCGTGTCCGACAGCTCCAGCTCCGTGTCGTATACCGACCGCGTGTGGTCGTCGTAGACATAGCGGATCTCCCTGCCGCCCGCCGCAGCGGTATAGCTCTGGGCCGCGCTGCCTCTGACGCCGCACAGGAACAGCAGATCCGGCGCGCCCGCAGTGCCCGTGTCGCAGTTGGTCACATCCGCCAGATAGTTCCTGCCGCCGATGGTCACGATGTTCCACATATGCCCTCCGGCGCCGGTGCCGCCATCCATGGTGCCTGTGGCCAGCAGGCACTGCACCGCCGGGTCCCCGCTCCTCCACGTCAGGTCACACAGATATTTGAAGGCCTTGGCATAGCCCTCGCACACCACATTGGTGCTGCTGTCCCCGTCGAACACGTAGATCACCTGCCACGGGTCGCCGTAGGCGGTGCCCGCCGCCAGCGCGCCGCTGTTGTAGGACACCTCCCCGGTGATGTACGTCAGATACGCCCGCAGCTTCTCATAGTCGCTGCTGCCCTGCTGGCCCGCCACCACCGCCGCAGCGGTCTGTGCCGCAGCGCTGGCCGCGCCGGTCTTGGCCGTATCCACCGTCAGTTTGCTGCCGCCCTGATAGGCTGCCGCCGCCGGCATGGACACCGTCACCTGCACGATGGTACACACCTCGCCTGTGCAGGAGATGCCGCAGCTGGCACTGATGCCTACGGTCTTGTCGAACCAGTACAGCTCGTAGGGATTGCGCAGCAGCAGCTGGTTCAGCAGTGTGTCGACCGCCAGATCCTGCTGGAACCGCGCCGAGATCTTTGCATTCGCCTCTGACGTGATGGCGCCGTCCGCCACCAGTGTACCGGTGACACCCAGCTCCTCCTTTGTATACGCGATACTGACGGGCACCTGTATCTGCGTGGATGCCCGTGTGCCCGCGGCGATCTCTCGGATCTCCGGCAGCAGGCCGCTGTATACCTCCGCCGTCAGCGGCTGCATAGGCACGGCGTACAGCGCCGGGCGCGCCGCGGCGGCTGCCGCGCTGACGCGGGGCGTCATGCCCGCCGCCTGATAGAGATACCCCTCCAGCAGCTCATCGCTTTCCATGCCGCCGCTCTGCGCCGCGGAACGGACAGTCACGCTGCCCTGCACAGCCCCCGGCGCCGCCTGCGCGTAGGCGCAGGTACCGGCCAGCAGCAGCGCCGCCAGCAGACCGCCGAGCCATCTGCTCATTTTCTTCATCGTTGCTCCCCCTCCCTGCCGGCGCGCGGGGCACCGGACATCATACGCATCACCAGTATAAAGCACTCTCCGCCGTTTTGCAAGAAAAACAGGCAAATTTCTCCAATTTTGCCGCCATACTATGCAGGGAGCTTATTGTTTTTCCACAACGACCGTGCTACAATCAAAACCATCAAGTTATGCGCCCCCTCGTGTGGGGGAGCCGGAGGAGGAGAACGTATGAAAAAAGCGATCAGCCTTCTGATGGCGCTGGTCATGGTGCTGTCGCTCCTGCCCACCGCTCTGGCGGCGGAAAACGGCAGCTACACAGTGTCGGAGGACACCACGCCCGCCGTCAGGACCATGGAGCCGCTGCAGGAGGGCAACACCGTGTCGGCCAGCGACTTTCTGGAGAGCCGCCACGCCTTCACCCTTGACGGCGCGGTGTGCTATTACAGATTCGGCTGGAATGGCGACAGGGACGCCGGTCTGGGCGAGTGGCACCTTTACGCCACGCGGGACGCTTCCGCCGCGCTGGACAGTCTGGACGGCTGGACGGACTGCGGTGCCGAGGGCGCGCCCTTTACGCACTACACCCAGCTGAGCGACCCGCTCCCCGCTGCCGCCGCTCTTGCCCTGCGGTATGACTGGGAAAACCTGAGCGATGATGCCGCCTCCGCGATCTACGACGATCTGCGGGATCTGTACCGGCTGGTCGCCATGCTGTCGCTGGAGGTCTTTGACTATACCGATGCGGAGCGGGCGCAGGCGCAGTCCTATCTGGAGGGCCGCATCGGCATGGACGCCGCCACCGCCCGGCTGGTGCCGCCCCAGAACATGAGCACCGAGGATATGCTGCAGGAGTACTATCAGCTGTCCGCCGGCGTCCGGGCCGCCCTGCAAAAGACCTGCGGCATCTATCTGGACGGCACCGACCTCTTCTACAACTTCACCCAGCTGGTGTTCCGCACCGAGCGCAGCATGGACGAGCAGGGCGGCGGTCAGACAGATTACTTCGACCGCATGACAGATGCCATGCGTGACGCCGGCTTCACCGCCCCCTCAACAGACCGGGTGAACTTTGTCTTTCCCGAGGGGCTGGTGCGCGGACAGGACTACGACTACACCTACGATACATCCACCGGCGACCTGCGCATCACCCTGATGAAATACGAGGACGGCAGCCACTGGATCGACGCCTTCCGCAATATGTACGCCACGGACGGCAACCTGCGGGTCCGCGTTAAGATCACACCGGAGGATAACGATGTCCGTGCCGACGTCCGCAACGGCAACGGCGGCTTCGAGTCCCTCATCGATCTGACCAGCGTGGAGAGCAACCATATCAGTTATATGTGGGACAATGATGCCCAGCAGGAGATCCGCTGGGTAGACGGCTCCGCCGAGATCGGCATCGTCAACCGCGTGGACGGCTTTGCGTCCATCGTCCCCACCGACCGCATGGGCCGCCACCGCTTCGCCGTGGTGTGGGGCGATGCACAGGGTCAGATCACCCACCGCCAAATGGTGAACGTCTTCATCTCCATCGACGGTGACCGCTTCCGTCTGGATACCACCTATCCCGTGGCCACCCCCGTGGCTGCCGACAGGCTGCAGGCCGCTCTGACGATGCAGGTCACGGACTGGACTGCCGCCTATGAGGAGGGCCGCATCTTCCTCACCCCCGCGTCCGACAGTCAGCTGGGCCAGTCCGACACCTATCTGGCGCAGCTGGCGCTGGACAGCCTTGCGCCCGCCGGCTATCAGCTGCAGCGCTGGATACGCAGCGACGACCCCGCCGGCTCGTACAGCACCGATCCTTTCATCCGTGTGTGGTCGTGGCTGAATGATTCTGCCAGAGGCTTTCAGGCCGACTATGAGATCACATGGGTCAGCACCTCCGATGCCTCCGACGTCCGGCTCCAGACCCTGTCCGTAATGCAGGGCGCTTCCGTTCCCTACTACGCGCTGGTGGGCAACGGCAGCATTACCGGCTCCCCCGCGGCCTCGCTGGAGCTGGACACCGCCGCGCTGGCCAACAGCGGCATCCACGTGACCTACGACCCCACGCTGGGTTATTTCCACGCCTCCTATGATGACCAGCGCATTCCCGACTTCGGCGCACTGGTGGATACCCGCATCCCGCTGCCCGTACCGGAGGGTGCCGTCACCTTCACCGCCACCCATGAGGACGGCAATCAGGACCCCCGTATGGGCGGCACGCAGATGTCCAACCGCACGTGGAGTATGCTGCGCAGCGGGCGGGCCTACCGCGTGGATGATACCAGCGACGAGGCCCTGCGGTGCCGCTCTCTGGAGCTGGTGCTTCCGGAGATGGTGGGCCTTGCCGGCCTCGACATCTGCGTCTCCGCCACCAACAGCTACCGCAGCCTTGTGGTGGCGTGGTGGGGCGCTGACGGCGACCTTGTGGACGTCAGCTATGTGTACGGCCAGAACGATGACTTCGTCTACCGCACCCGCACCGCCAGCGCCGCCGCGCTGGACGACATCACCGACCTTGACGACAACGGCGAGGTGCGCGCCCCGGTGGCCGTGGGCGCGGAGAACATGGAGCTGATCTGCTCCCGCTATCCCCAGAACGGCGATGGCCGCTCCCTGTACTTTGAGCTGTATCTGGCCAACGATCAGGGCGGCGTCAAGACCATCTGCCTGCCTTACAGCTATTTCGGCCTCTCCTACCAGGACATCAAGGACGATCTGGACAACCAGCCCCCCGTTGAGGTCTGCCACTACGACAGCGACCGCCAGCTGCTGGAGAACGGCCGGTTCTACGGCCGCTATGAGCCGCAGGGCATCGTGTTTGAGACGGAGACCTTCTCCCCGTTCCTTGTCTCGCTGGGCGGCTCCGGCGGCGGCTTCGGCGACAACATCGACGGGCTGGACATCGCGGACAACGGCCGCATCGCCGTGGTCAACGGTCTCCGGCTGGATGACCGTGACGTGGTGGAGCTGGGCGTCAACTGGCGCGAGGAGGCGGGCGAGGCCACCCGCGTGGGCCTGCCTCTGCCCATCGTCTCCGCGCTGGCCGAAAACGGCAGGCCCGTCCAGCTGTACACATGGTGCGGCACCTCGCTGCTGCTGACGCCCGACGTACTCGCCCACATGAACGCCTCCCTGACGGCCAGCGATTACAGCGGCGACACCATCGTTTGGGTGGTCACCGACTACGTCAACTGTGACGGCCCCAACGGCAAGGGCCACGCCCTCCGCACCTGCCTGTATCTGGGTGAGGACCGCTATACCCTGCCGGCAGGCAGCGCCTACACCTTCGGCACCGGCGCCGACCTGACAGACGACACGGATTACGTGGTCTACTGCCCGGATGACAGCAACACCTCCCTTGAGGAGCAGGACATCGCCGTGGACTGTCAGAAGTACTCTGACGACGGGTATCAGTTCCTCACCTTCTCCGCCGGCCATGACGGTATGTTCGTCGTGGCGCCCCGGGGCTACTCCCTCATGCAAAGCTGGCCGTGGTACGGCGCCGAGGGAGACTGGACCCCCAGCGACGAGGCCACCGTTCCCGACAGCGCCTATCCCGCCCTGCAATACCTCTATGACAACGGCTACAAGTTCCCCTGCATCGGCAAGGACTTCCATCTCTCCTTCCCCCGGCAGCTGAAGGAGTGGACGGAGGGCTGCGGCGACGACTGGGATTACCGCTGGCGCGTGGACGAGTCCCGCGGCCTTATCACCGTGGAGATCAACTACGGCAGCAAGACCCGCTGGGATGACGCCGTCCGCGGCAGCGGCAGCGACCAGCTGGCCGACGGTGTGTTCCTGCGCTACTACTTCGGCAATTCCGATGACCGCCGCCCCATGACCTACGGCTACGACTGGCAGGGCGACACCATCCCCGACTCCTTCTCCGGTCTGGACAGCACGCTGTACGAGGGCTACTGCCACAACAACGGCGTCCATCTGGCCACCATCAACCGTATGTCGGCCACCAGCAGCCTCCTGACGCTCAGCAGCAAGAGCTCCGTGTGGACCTGCGCGCTGTCCATGAGCAACGAGCAGACCACCGCCGACAAGGCCGCCGTCCGCTATGCCCTGTGTCTGGAGATCCATGCCACCGAGGACCGCTCCTACTCCGTCTCCATGGACAACGGCGATCCGGCGGCCCGCGACCGTCTCCACGTCTCCGTCACCCACAGCGACTGGACCGCCATCACCCCCTCTGACGGCGCTGTTTTCCTGCGCACGGTATCCGGCAAGACCATGGACGAGGCCGGCACCGATCATGGCCGCATCGCCGCCCTGACGGCGGATGCTCCCGCCGCAGGCTACACCCTGCGCTGCTGGACCAGCTCCTCCACCGGCGACGGCGGCAGCTTCCCCGTGGAGCTGACGAACGACCGTTTCCAGACAGTGCGGCTCTACTGGCAGAAGGCCGGTGCACCCGACCTGCTGGAGTATATCAGTGTGGAGTGCCAGAACAGCACCGAGTGGTTCAATCTGCTGCCCGGCACCGTCACCCATCCTGATGAACTGCTGGACAGCGCCGCCGATACCACGCTGCGCGGCAACGGCATCACTGTGATCTACGATCCCGACACCGGCTACTTCAGCACCTCCGTGGACGCCTCCCAGCTGACCGATCCGTCCCTGCTGACCAGCTGCTTCACCATGCCGGTGCCTGACGGCGCCGCCCGGTACAAGGCCATCTGGCCCGGCGGCAACGGCAACCCCGCTCTCAGCAGTCAGATGGACGCGGACAGCGCGGTGGAGATGTTCTCCAATATCCCCGAGACGTTCTCCGTCAGCGAGCCGCCCACCATCGACTTCATGGCCCTGCGCTGGCTGGAGCTGGACGGCCTGACCGTGTACTACGCCGACAGCCAGATGTACCGCTGCCTGCTGGTACAGTGGCTGGACGCTGACGGCGGCATTCTGGGTTACAGCTACGTCTATGGCCGCAACGGCAGCCTTGCCACCGCGGTGGACACCGCCTGCGTGGACGCCGCCCCCACCGAGTCCGTGGCGCTCCCCACGCTGGTGGGCGAGGATGTGACCTTCTTCTGCGACAGGAACCCCCAGACCGGCGACGACAGCCGGCGCCTGTTCCTGCGTCTGGATGTCAGCGATCCCGACCGCTTCGCCGATACCGGTGCCGAGATCTACCTGCCTTACAGCTACTTCGACATGACCGTGGAGCAGGGTCTGGCGCTGGCCGCGCAGCAGATCCGCCCCCTGATCCGCCACTACCTCAGTGAGGACTGCACGGTAAAGGAGACGCTGCTGGGCGAGTACACCGCCGCCGGCATCCGCGTCGTCACCCGCAGCTTCAGTCCCTTCCTCATCGACGCGGGCAACACCGCCGCCATGGGCGACCTGAACGGCAACGGCCTGCGGGGCGTGGAGGATATGCAGTCCCTGTACACCTTCCTGTCCACCGGCTCCACGACGGAGTCCGCCTTTGCCGACCGTGATGACTTCCTTGCCATGGCCGACATCAACGGCGACGGCAGCGTGAACATTCTGGACTACCAGTACCTGTACGAAACGGTGAAGGCCGGCTGAGCCTCTGCCGCACACAAAGAAAGAGGGCGGTGCGCTGTCGGCGCACCGCCCTCCTTCTTCTCTCTCACTCGATCTCGTAATCGTCCGTTTCAATGACATCCGGCTGCTGATGGCCCACCACCTTCACGGCGCACAGCGCCACGCTGAGGTTCAGCGCACCGTCCAGAAACAGCGACGCGCCCATCAGCATCACCAGGGCCTGAGCGCCCTCCGTGGGCCGCAGCACCAGCAGCAGCCCGATCACGCCTGTCAGCACCGCCAGCAGCAGCACCAGCCACCACTGGGGGATGCCGAACCGCCGGGCGTCCACCGCCACCTGGATCTTGAACAGGCCGTCCGCCAGCACCGGGATACCGAACATGACGCACAGGAACGTCATGGCCTCCCCGGGATGACACAGGGTGATGATGCCCACGGCCATCAGCAGGATGCCGAAGGCCAGATCGTACTGGAACGCCAGCCGGAACAGGTCCTTGGAGAAGTATCCGCCCACCTTGATGATACCGCAGACCACCATGCCGATGCCCAGCGCCCGGCCGATCCACGGCACGCACCGCTCCGCCATGATGAACAGCACCACGCCCAGCACGCAGAATAGCACCGACACCGCGATATATCCCGTTTTCACGGCCCGCAGAGGCCCTGTCGCCCTTACCTTACGCATAAACAGCATCTCCTTCCGCGCCGCAGCGTCTTTTATCTCCCGTATCATAGCGCAGCGGGGCGCAGGGCGGTACAGGCAGAAAAAACAGATGCCCGAAATCCGGGCATCTGTCTGTATGCGTCTGATTTTCAGACATTTTTGCCGGTTTGCCTACCGCGCTTATGCCTGCCCGTTGCTGTGGGCCACGATCAGCTCCGGCACACCGCGGCACAGCTCGATCATCCGCTGCAGGTCGGCGAAGGACTCCTCCTTCATACCGCCGCTGACCCAGTCGATCCACATGCCGAACAGCTGGCACTTCATGAACTGCACCACCACCCGCCGGTCGTCCACGCTGATGCTCTCGCCGGAGAAAGCTGTGGTGATATAGGTGCTGACCACATACTCGCACAGCCGCAGCGTGTCCTGCAGAAACATATCCCGGTTGGCGGAGTTGAAGATGTGCATGACGGCCCGGCGGTTCTCCCGGGCCGTGCGGAACGCCACGGAAAAGCACTCCTCCATGGAGGAGATGGTGGGATACTGGCGGATGAGCTGGTCCGTCTGCTCCGTCACGATCTCGCCCAGCAGAGAGGGGATGTCCTGAAAATGGTAGTAGAAGGAGTTTCTGTTGATACCGCAGTCCTCCACGATATCGCGGACGCTGATCTTATTCAGCGGCTTCTGGCTCAGCAGCTTCATAAACGACGCCTTGATGGCCTGTTTCGTAAAATTCGCCATGATACTCCTCCTGTTTTCTGTGGTACAAAGCCCGCCCTACGGCTGTTCGCCGAGGGCGGGCCGTATGTAGTCCCTTTTATTTGGCGCTCAGGTACTCGTCAATGGACTTGGCGCCCAGCTTGCCGGCGCCCATGGCCAGAATGACGGTGGCTGCGCCGGTCACGGCGTCGCCGCCGGCGTACACCGCCTGACGGGAGGTAAGCCCCTCCTCGTTGACGATGATACCGCCCTTCCTGTTGACCTCCAAGCCCTTGGTGGTGGACTTGATCAGGGGGTTGGGGCTGGTGCCCAGGGACATGATAACGGCGTCCACAGGCAGGTCGAACTCGCTGCCCTTCTTCTCCACGGGGCGGCGGCGGCCGGAGGCATCCGGCTCACCCAGCTCCATCTCGATGCAGGTCATGGACTTCACGCAGTCCTGCTCGTCGCCGTTGATCTGCACGGGGTTGTTCAGCGTCTTGAAGATGACGCCCTCCTCGATGGCGTGCTCCACCTCCTCGTGACGGGCGGGCAGCTCCTCCATGCCGCGGCGGTACACCACATACACCTCGGCGCCCAAACGCTTGGAGCAACGGGCGGCATCCATCGCCACATTGCCGCCGCCCACCACGGCCACGGTCTTGCCCTTCAGATCCATAATGGGCGTGTCGCTGTCGGGCAGATACGCCTTCATCAGGTTGATGCGGGTCAGGAACTCGTTGGCAGAGTAGACACCCTTCAGGTTCTCGCCGGGGATGTTCATGAACATGGGCAGACCGGCGCCGGAGCCGATAAACACGGCCTCGAAGCCGTTCTCCTCCATAAGCTCGTCAATGGTGATGGTGCGGCCCACCACGGTGTTGGTCTCCACCTTCACGCCCATGGCCTTCAGGCCGTCCACTTCCTTCTGGACGATGGCCTTGGGCAGACGGAACTCGGGGATGCCGTACACCAGCACGCCGCCGGCCAGATGCAGCGCCTCGAACACCGTGACCTCATAGCCCTTCTTGGCCAGATCGCCGGCGCAGGTCAGGCCCGCGGGGCCGGAACCGATGACAGCCACCTTGTGGCCGTTGGAGGCGGGCTTGGCGGGCGCCTCGGTGCTGTGGGCGTTGTGCCAGTCGGCCACAAAGCGCTCCAGACGGCCGATACCCACGGGATCGCCCTTCTTGCCGCGGACGCAGTGCATTTCGCACTGGCTCTCCTGCGGGCACACACGGCCGCACACGGCGGGCAGGGAGCTGGTCTGGTGGATCACCTGATAGGCACCCTCGTAGTCCTTCTCCACGATCTTCTGGATGAACTCGGGGATGCGCACATTGACGGGACAGCCGTCCACGCAGGGATGGTTCTTGCAGTTCAGGCAGCGGGCGGCCTCGTCCAGCGCCTGCTCCTCGGTGTAGCCCAGGGCCACCTCCAGGAAGTTCTTGTTGCGGACCTGCGGGTCCTGAGAGGGCATCTCGTTCTTATCCAAACGCATGTTGATCTTGGCGGCCATCTTACTTTACCTCCTGCTTGAACAGATTGCAGACTTCCTCGTGCTTATGCACCTCGAAGTCGTGGTACATCTGGTTGCGCTTCACGGCCAGATCCCAGTCCACCTTGTGGCCGTCGAAGTCGGGGCCGTCCACGCAGGCGAACTTCGTCTCGCCGCCCACGGTAAGGCGGCAGCCGCCGCACATGCCGGTGCCGTCGATCATGATGGGGCTCATGGACACGGTGGTGGGCACGCCGTAAGGCTCGGTGGTCTTACAGACGAACTTCATCATGACCATGGGGCCGATGGCGAAGATCTCGTCGTACTGGTTGCCGTCGTCCAGCAGCTGCTTCAGCGCCTCGGTGACAAGACCCTTCTGGCCGTAGGAGCCATCATCGGTGCAGACCTTCAGCACGGAGGAGACTGCCTTGAACTTGTCCTCCAGAATGACCACGTCCTTGCTCTTGAAGCCCACCACCGCATGCACCTCGGCGCCGCAGTCATGAAACTTCTTCAGCACGGGATAGGCAATGGCGCAGCCCACACCGCCGCCGACGACGCAGACCTTCTTCTTGCCCTCCGTCTCGGTGGGACGGCCCAGGGGGCCGACAAAATCATGCAGGCACTCGCCCTGCTGCTTGTGGCTCAGCTTCTCGGTGGTGGCGCCGACGGTCTGGACAATGATGGTCACAGTGCCCTTCTCCCGGTCGTAGTCGTGGATCGTAATGGGGATACGCTCACCCTTTTCATCCACGCGCAGGATGATGAACTGACCCGGCTCCGCCTTCTTGGCGACCATGGGCGCTTCGATCTCGTACAGGATCACGGTGGGCTTCAGCGCTTCTTTTCTAACGATGCGATACATACATCACGGCTCCTTCTCTTTTAAGTTCGGTGTCCGCCATTGGGATCAACCTCGCGGCGTATCCGTGTTCTCTGCCATTGTAACACCAACGGGCATACCCGTCAATCTTCACTTGCGGCAAAAAAGGCTCAAATGCCCTGATGCAGCAGGACTTTCCGCCCGGTAATATCCACCAGCCTCTCGTCCCGCATCTTTTTCAGCTCCCGCATCATGGCGCTGCGGTCTGTGGAGATATAGTCCGCCAGCGCGCTGAGGGAGAAGGGCAGCAGGAACTCGCCGCCGCTCTTGGCCGCCAGCAGCGAAAAATAGCACAGCAGCTTGTCCCGGATGCTGCGGCGGCTCAGCACCTCCACCCGCTCATAGAGGGAGGTGGCCTTCTCCGCCACCAGCTGGAACATGTTCTCCACCACCCGTGTGTGGTGGGCGCAGGCCTTCTCGCACCGCTTCGTCACCTGCTCCGCCGCCATGAGCCATACCCGGCACGGCTCCTCGGCCACCACGGTGATGCTGTCGCCGACCACGTTCTCGAACATCAGCATCTCGCCGAACACGCCGCCCTCGTCCAGCCGCTCCAGAATGGTGCGGCTGCCCTGATGGTCGATACGCTCGATAACGGCGGCGCCCTTTGTCAGGACGCCCACCATGTTCCGCCCCTCGGAGAAGTCGTAGACCACCTCGCCGGGCCGGAACGTGTACTCCCGCATATCAAAGCAGGTACACATAGCCTGCTGGGACTCCTCACTGATGTCCCGGAACAGCGGGGATACGCCGATATCCACGCCTCACACCTCCCTGCACAGCCGCCGGTCCCGCCGCCGTCCGATGATGCCGTACACCACATAGTTGCCCAGGAAGCCCACCACGAAGCCGGCCAGCACGTCGATGACTGCGTGCTGCTTGATGAACAGCGTGGAGGCGATGACGATCAGGCCGTACACCGCGGTGCCCCACCGCCACGTCCATTTCTTCAGCCCCTTGGTGTGCCACACGGCGAACCACGCGTCGATGACGCCCACCACATGGACGCTGGGGAACACGTTGGTGTTGGTATCCAGCGAATAGGTGTAGGCCACCAGATCGCAGAATATGTTGTCCCGGGGCATCACGGCGGGCCGCAGATCCTGCCCGTTGGGGATAAGGGCGCAGATGAGGGTGCTGATCAGGAACGTCACCATGATGCTCCACATATACCGGCGGAAGCCCTCGCCGTCCTTGACGATGAGGTAGATGCCCAGTATGCACAGCAGCACGCTCCAGCTGGCGTAGAACGGGGCGAAGCCCTCCAGAAACGGGATCTTATAGTCGATGGGCAGCTGCGTGGCCCAGTAGTTGTCGGTGATGAAGTGCTCGATGGTGAAGAACAGTGCCAGATAGACCGGCAGGAACAGTCCCCACCACATGTGCGGGTGGTCGTGGATAAATGTCTTAATGCGCTGCATAGATACCTCCGGTGAGATGAAAAATAGTACCCCGTATTGTAACAAATACGCCTGCGGAGAACAACCCCCTTTGTTGTAAATGTCACAATAATTTTACAACTCAGTCACTCCGCCGAAAGTGCCCGACGCCCTTGCCATCCGTCTGCGGGTATAGTATACTTATCATAATATACTGGCAGTTTGTGCCGAAACAAGGAGGACTTCCCCCATGGAGATCAAAAAGCGTGAAGATATCCCGGAAAACCGTCAGGTGCGCCTGACCGTCACCGTAGACCGCGACACATGGCAGGCCGCGCTGATGCACTGCTACAACGGCATCAAGTCCCTGTGCCCTGTGGAGGGGGAGCCTACCCGCGAGAAGATCGAGGCCGCCTACGGCTCCGACTTTCTCTATCAGGAGGCCGTGAACGAGACGTATCCCCAGGCGCTGGTGGAGGCCATCGGCCGGGAGGACATCGCCATCGCCGGCACCCCCACCCTGACGGTGGAATCCATCGGTCCCGACGGCTTCACGTTCACCGCCCTTATCGACCTGTATCCCGAGGTGAAGCTTGGCCAGTACAAGGGCCTCAGCGCCGTGTACCCGGCGGCGGAGCTGTCCGAGGAGGACACCCAGGCCGCTCTGGAGGAGTATGCCCGCGCCCACATGACCGCCGAGCATCCCGACCGCGCCGCCATGGGCGACGAGGTGGTGCTGGACTTCGAGGGCTTCGTGGACGGCGTGGCCTTCGAGGGCGGCAAGGGCGAGCACTATCCCCTGCTGCTGGGCAGCGGCTACTTCATCCCCGGCTTCGAGGAGCAGGTGGCCGGCGCCCGCGTCGGCGAGGAACGGGATATCCACGTCACCTTCCCCACCGCCTACACGCCGGAACTGGCCGGCAGGGACGCCACGTTCCGCATCACCGTCCACGAGATCACCCGCCGCGCCATGCCCGCGCTGGACGACGCCTTCGCCCAGGCGCAGGGCTTTGCGGGGCTGTCCCAGCTGCGCCGCAGCGTGATGGAGCAGGCCGTGGCCAAAAAGCAGACGGAGGCCGCCGAGCAGTTCGCCAACGACCTGATCCGTCAGGTGCTGGAGGGCATGGAGGTGCAGCTGCCCGACGCCATGGTGGAAAACCAGCTGGATGGTCTGATTCAGGAGCTGCGCGGCCATCTGGAGAGCCAGGGTGTGCAGCTGGAGCAGTATCTGGAGGCCAGCGGCGCATCCATGGAGGATCTCCGTGCCCACGCCCGGGAGCAGGCCGTCTCCGCCGCCCGCTTCGAGCTGGCCATGACGGAGATCGCCCGGCTGGAGGGCATCGACGTAACGGACGAGGACGTGGAGCAGAAGTACGGCGAGCTGTCCGCCCAGTACCAGCTGTCCCGCGATCTGCTGCGCCAGCAGCTGCCTCCCATGCGTCTGCGCCACGACCTGAAGCTGGCCCGTGCGCAGGCCGTCGTGGTGGACACCGCCCGCCGCAGATAACATCCGCATACAGCAGGACCGCCGGGGATATCCCCGGCGGTCCTGTTGTTCTTATACTGTATTATTGTATACCCCTTACGAGGCCCGATTGACACCGCCGAAGTACCACGCGCCCATGCCGTCGGACACGGCGCCCAGCACCTCGTCCCGGATCACATAGGGCTGCACCCGGCTGTACAGCGGGATGATGTTGCTGTTCTCCACCAGCAGCCGCTCCGCGTCCTTCAGGTAGGCGTCCCGGGCGTCCAGCGAGCTGCTGTTTGCCGCGATCTTCATCAGGATGTCGTAGGCGTTGAGGTACTGCATGCCGTAGTTCCGCATGTCGCTGCTGCGCCACGGATCCAGATAGGCTGACGCATCGTTGTAGTGTCCCGTCAGCTCCATCAGCGCCAGCACGAACTCGCCGCTCTCCAGCCGCGCCGTCAGCTCGTAGCTCTCCACGGCCTCCAGCTGCACCTTGATGCCCAGTCTCGACTCCCAGGTCTGCTGGAGCTGCTGGGCCACCTGCGCCATGCTTTTGTCGTACAGCAGCGTCACCGTGTTCAGTGCGCTGAGTGTCGCCGCGTTGGTGTAGCCCGCCTGCCGCAGCAGTGCCTGCGCCCCCTGGCACCGTTCGCTGTAGGTGTTGGGGTCGTTGTCGATCAGTGCGCCGTTGGCGGTACGGAACTCCTCGCCCTCATCGGTGCGGATGCCGTAGGGCACCAGTCCCTCCGCCGCCCGGCAGTCCTGCCCCACGGTCTGCGCCGCCGTCTCCCGGTCGATGACCAGGCTCAGCGCCCGCCGCAGCTCCGGATGGCCCATGCTGGTGGCCATCTGGTTCACCAGCAGGATGCCCACCGTGGGATCGCCGCCCTGTGCGGCGTCCTCGCCGCCGGCGCCGATGACGATGTCCACCTTACCGGCGCTGGTGTCCGCCTCCTGCCGCTCCTTCAGCAGCAGATCGATGCGGTCCGGCCCCAGCCGCTTCACATCATAGTATGCCGCCCTGGTGTGCAGCGTCAGCCGCGCCGTGTCGCTCCAGTCGCCGGTGCGCTCATAGGGGCCGTTGCCCACGAACCACAGGCTGCTGCCTGACCAGTTGCTGTGGGTCGTCACCGCCTTTTCCTGCACCGGCATGGTGGCCGCCGCCGTGCAGACGCTGACGATGAAATACGGGCAGCTGCCGCTGAGCACCACCTGCAGCGTGTGATCGTCCGGTGCCGTCACCTGCAGTGCCTCCGTGTCGCCCAGCACCGCCTGCTCGTACCCGGCCACCATGGACAGGATGTCGGCATTGGGGCTGTCCGTCTCCGGATCCACCAGCCGCCGCCAGGCGTACACGAAATCGTGGGCCGTGACGGTGGTGCCGTCGGACCACTTGGCGTCGGTGCGCAGCTGGAACGTGTACGTCACCGAGCCATCCAGCGCCGTCTCCTGGGTGTAGCTGCGGGCCATGGCGTGGGCCGCCGTGCCGTCCGCGTTCAGCCGCATCAGGTTCTCAAACACATGCTGCACCACGGTGCGCTCCGCCGCCGTGGACACTTTGGCCGGGTCCATGGTGCGTACCGTACCGGTCATGACCACCGACAGCTTCTTCTCGTCGTTGGGGTCCTCGCCGCAGGCCGCCAGCAGCGCCGTCATGCACAGGGCCAGCAGCAGCGCCGCCGCCCGTCTCCAAATTCTCATAGGCCACTCCTCCGTGGAATCGTTTTCTGTCATTATATATGGTTTCAGCCAAAAAGTAAAGCCGCCACAGGCGGCTTTACTTTTTGTTCATTTTCCTTTATTCCACCAGCAGCTGCGCGATCTGCACGGCGTTGGTAGCCGCGCCCTTGCGCACCTGGTCGCCGCAGCACCAGATGTTCAGGCCGTTGTCGCTGGTCAGATCGTCGCGGATGCGGCCCACGAACACCAGATCCTGGTCGCTGGTTTCCAGCGGCATGGGATAGCGCCTGTTGGCCAGATCGTCCACCAGGCGGCACCCCGGCGCCGCCGCGATGAGCTGCCGCGCCCGCTCCACGGAGATCTTCTCCTTGGTCCGCACCACGATGGACACGCTGTGGCTCCGCACCACCGGCACCCGCACGCAGGTGCAGCTGGCCTTCAGCTCCGGCAGATGCATGATCTTGCGTCCCTCGTTCTGCATCTTCATCTCCTCGGAGGTGTAGCCCTCAAATGCCTCGCCGCCGATCTGGGGGATGACGTTGTAGGCGATCTGGTACTGGAACACCTTCGGCTCCACCTTCTGCCCGAGGCCCAGCTGCTCCACCTCGTTCATCAGCTCGATGGGGCCGCCGGCGCCGGCGCCGGACACCGCCTGATAGCTGGAGGCGATGATGCTCTCGATGGGGCTGTCCTGATTCAGGGCGTTGATGGCCACCAGCGACACGATGGTGGTGCAGTTGGGGTTGGCGATGATGCCCTTGTGCTTTTTGGCGTCCTCCGGATTGATCTCCGGCACCACCAGCGGCACGTCGGGATCCATGCGGAACGCGCTGGAGTTGTCCACGAACACGGCGCCCGCCCCGACGATGGCCGGCGCAAATTTCTTGGCGATGTCGTTCTCCGCCGCGCCCAGCACGATGTCCATACCCTCAAAGGCCTTGTCGCAGGCCAGCTCCACGGTGATGTCCTGCCCCTTCCACGGCAGCACCTGCCCCACGGAGCGCTCCGATGCCAGCAGGTGCAGCTCCCCCACCGGGAAGTCCCGCTCCGCCAGCACCTTCATCATCTCACGGCCCACCGCGCCGGTGGCGCCCAAAATCGCGACCTTATACTGTTTCATGGATGCTCCTCCTTATTATTTCACAAAGCTGTCATACAGCACACGGATGGCTCTCTCGAAGTCCGGACCGTCCACGCCCACGATGATGTTCAGCTCCTCCGGGCCCTGGGTGATCATGCGGATGTTGATGCCGTTCTCGCCCAGCTTGCCGAAGATCTTGCCGGAGGAACCGGGCTGGAACGCCATCTTCCGGCCTACCGCCGCCACGATGGCCATGCCGTCGGTGATGTGCAGGCTGTCGGGTCTGATCTCCTTTTCCAGATCGCCCATGGCCTGATAGAGATAGGGCGAGGACTTGCCGGACTCCACCACCAGCGACACGCTGTCGATACCGGAGGGCAGGTACTCCACGTTGATATTGTACCGCTCCAGCACCTCCAGGATGCGGCGCACCGCCCCCAGCTCGGAGGACATGCCGTTCTTGGTGATGGTGATGACGGAGAAGCCCTTCTTCCCGGCGATGCCGGTGATCATGCTGCCGGAGGAGCGCTCCGTCTCCGACTCGTCGAAGCTCTCCCGGATCATGGTGCCCGGATGCTCCGGCTGGTTGGTGTTGCGGATGTTCAGCGGGATGTTCTTCTCCCGCACCGGCGACACCGTACCCTCGTGGAGCACCTGCGCCCCGATGTAGCTCAGCTCCCGCAGCTCGGCGTAGGTGATGCGCTCGATGGGCTTGGGATCCTTTACGATCTTGGGATCGGCCATCAGGAAGCCGGACACATCCGTCCAGTTCTCGTACACGTCGGCATCCAGCGCCGCCGCAGCCAGCGCGCCGGTAATGTCGCTGCCGCCCCGGGAGAACGTGTGGATGCTGCCGTCGGGCATGGCCCCGTAGAAGCCGGGGATCACTACCCGCCGGCCCGACGCGGCCCGGCGCAGGTTCTCATAGCTGGCCTCCTGATCCACCGTGCCGTCCAGCCGGAACTTCAGCCACAGGGAGCTGTCCAGAAACCCGTAGCCCAGATAGTCCGCCATCAGCTCCGCCGCGAAGTACTCGCCCCGGGACACCAGCTCGTCGGCGCTGATGCCCTTGTCCATCTTCTCCCGCAGGGCGTCGAACTCCGCCTCCAGCGGCGTTTTCAGCCCCAGCTCATCCCGGATGTCCACATACCGGGAGCGGATCATCTCAAAAATGGCGTCGCAGCTGACGCCGTACTGCAGATGCGCGTGGCACAGATACAGCAGGTCGGTGAGCTTGTGGTCGTTCTTGTCCCGCTTACCGGCGGCGCTGACCACCACCACGCGGCGGCTGTCGTCCGCCTGCACGATATCCCGCACCTTGGCGAACTGCTTGGCGTCCGCCATGGACGAGCCGCCGAATTTCAATACTTTCAACATATTTCTGCCTCTTACCTTCGGATTTTTTGCGCAGCACTTTTATCATGGCGACAAAAAAATCGCATTTGTCCGCGATATAAAAACACTTGCTTTTTTGTTGGCGACAGTGTATCATAGCGTCATCAGAAATGCAAGACAAATTTTTGGAGGACTTTTCCTATGCTGTACCATAGCACACGCGACATCCGCCTCACCGCCCCCTCCACCCGGGCGGTGCTGGAGGGCATTGCCCCCGACGGCGGTCTGTATATCTGCGATCCCGCCCGTCTGGACTTCGACTGGCAGGGCGCGCTACGGCTGGATACCCTGTCCATGGCCGCGAAGATCCTCTCCGCGCTGCTGCCGGACTTCCCCGACATGGAGGACATCGTCCGCAGGAGCTACGCCGGCAAGTTCCCCACCGCCGACCTGACGCCGCTGGTGCCTGTGGGCGACAAATATGTGCTGGAGCTGTATCACGGCCCCACCTCCGCCTTCAAGGACGTGGCCCTATCGGTGCTGCCCAGACTTATCGGCGCGGCGGCCAAGGCCGAGGGCATGGAGGGCGACGTGGTCATCCTCACCGCTACCTCCGGCGACACCGGCAAGGCCGCGCTGGAGGGCTTCCACGATGTAAAGGGTACCCGCATCATCGTGTTCTACCCCTATGGCGGCGTATCCGCCGTCCAGCAGGCCCAGATGGCCACCCAGACCGGCGACAATGTAAAGGTCTGCGCCGTCCGGGGCAACTTCGACGACGCCCAGACCGGTGTCAAGCAGGTGTTCGCCGCCTGTAAGGGACGTGACCTTCACGGCGCCATGCTGTCCTCCGCCAACTCCATCAACATCGGACGCCTTGCGCCGCAGGTGGTGTACTACTTCCGCGCCTACGGCGATCTGGTGAAGGCGGGCCGCATCGCCCTGGGCGACAAGGTGAACTTCGTGGTGCCCACCGGCAACTTCGGCGACATCCTGGCGGGCTACTTCGCCAAGGAGATGGGTCTGCCCGTGGGCCGTCTGGTCTGCGCCAGCAATGCCAACGACGTGCTGACGGAGTTCATCTCCACCGGCCGCTACGACCGCCGCCGCCCGTTCTATAAGACCACCTCCCCCTCCATGGACATTCTGGTGTCCAGCAATCTGGAGCGTCTTTTGTTCCTGCTGTCCCGTGACAGCGCCTATGTGGCCGGCCTGATGCGCCAGCTCAGCGAGGACGGCGCCTACCAGCTGTCCGATGCACTGCTGGAAAAGCTGCGGCAGGACTTCTCCTGCGGCTGCTGCGACGACAAGGGCGCTGCCGACGTCATCGGCCGCCTGTGGTCGGAGCAGCGCTACCTCTGCGACCCCCACACCGCCGTGGCGTGGTCTGTGGCGGAGCAGCTGGACGATGAGCTGCGCGGCACCGGTGCGCCCACGGTGGTGCTGTCCACCGCCTCGCCCTACAAGTTCCCCGCCGCGGTGCTGTCCGCGCTGGGCCAGCCGGGCAGTGACAACGAATTCCACATGATGAACGAGCTGGCGCGGATCTCCGGTGTCCCCATCCCCGGCAACCTGTCCGGGCTGGAGGGCCGCCCTGTGCTGCACAAGGACGTCATCGACAAGGACGCCATGCTGGATTACGTCCTGTCGGAAGTGCTGAAAAAGTGAGAAAGGAGCCGCTTGTATGAACATTGTTTGCTTGGATATGGAGGGCGTCCTCGTCCCCGAGATCTGGATCGCCTTTGCCGAGGAGAGCGGCATCCCCGCGCTGCGCCGCACCACCCGCGACGAGCCGGACTACGACAAGCTGATGCGCTGGCGCATCGACCTCCTGCGGGAGAAGGGCCTGAAGCTGCAGCAGATCCAGGACGTCATCGCCCGCATCGACCCGCTGCCCGGCGCCAAGGAGTTCCTGGACGAGCTGCGCAGCGTGGCACAGGTGGTGATCCTCAGTGACACCTTCGACCAGTTCGGCATGCCCCTGATGAAGAAGCTGGGTTACCCCACCCTGCTGTGCAACACGCTGGAGATCGACAGCGACGGCTACATCGCCCGTCACGTCATGCGGTGTGAGCACTCCAAGCTCACCACCGTCAGGGCCCTCCAGTCCATCGGCTACGACACCATCGCCAGCGGCGACAGCTACAACGATCTGGAGATGATCCTCCACAGCAAGGCCGGCTTCCTGTTCCGCACCACGGGCAAGATCAAGGCCGACTATCCCCAGCTGCCCGCCTTTGAGAGCTACGACGATCTGCTGGCCGCCATCAGGGCCGCCCTGTAAAACCGGAACAAAAAGGAAAGTCCCGCGCCGATGGCGCGGGACTTTTGCTGTCTCTGTTACTTTTTTTCCGTCGGCGTCACATGGCCGCTCTCATCCACCGCGGCGGGGATGATCTGGCTGCGCGTGTTGCGGGCGATGTCGTCCAGCCGCATGCGGCTGGGGAAATCGCTGAGCAGCGTGTACGCCACGCCGTGCTTTTTGGCCCGGCCCGTCCGACCGATGCGGTGGACGTAGTACTCGTTCTCCTCCGGCACCTCGTAGTTGAACACGGCGTCCACATCGTCCACGTCGATGCCGCGGCTGGCCACATCCGTGGCCACGAATACCCGCAGCTTGCCGTCCCGGAACCGCTGCATGACCTCCTCACGCTTGCGCTGGGGGATGTCGCCGTGGATGCACTGGGCGTCCACGCCCCGCATCTGCAAAAACTTGGTGAGCCGCTCGGTGCTGCCCTTGGTGTTGCAGAAGCAGATGACCCGCTCGTAATTCTCGCAGTTCAGGATGCGCACGATGGCGTCCACCTTGCCGTCGGACGGCACCTCCAGCCGGTACTGGAGGATATCGGGCTTGTTCTCCTTGGTGGCCTGCACCGTGATCTCCTCCGGGTCACGCTGGTACACCCAGGAGATGTCCATGACTTCCCGGGAGATGGTGGCGGAAAACATCCCCAGATTCTTGCGGTTGGGGATCTTGTCCAGAATGCGGGTGACATCGTGGATAAAGCCCATGTCCAGCATCCGGTCGGCCTCGTCCAGCACCACGGTGCTGACGTCCTTCAGCGTCACGGTGCGGCGCTTCATGTGGTCGCTGAGCCGTCCCGGCGTGGCCACCACGATCTGGGGGCGGCGCTTCAGAGCGTCGATCTGCTTGCCGATGGGCTGACCGCCGTACAGGCACACCAGCCGCACGCCCTCGTGGCACACGGCGATGTCCCGCATCTCGTCGGTGATCTGCATGGCAAGCTCCCGGGTGGGGGCGAGGATGACGGCCTGTACCGCCTCGCTCTCCGGGTCGATGCGCTCGATGATGGGGATGCCGAAGGCCATGGTCTTACCGGTGCCGGTAGGGGCCTTGGCGATGACGTCCTTCCCCGCCAGCATGGGCGGAATGCAGCCGGCCTGCACCGGCGTACTGATGGCATAATGCTTGTTGCGAACGGCGCGCATGGTGGCCTCCGACAGGCCAAAGCTCTCAAACGGTGCGCCCTGTGTCACTTCCATATCCGTATCCTCGTCGTTTCATATGATTCCTATGATAGTATACCACATCTGTCAAGGCCGCATAAAAGGAGGGACCGCCCCGCGGTCCCTCCTTTTCGCTTATTTCTTATACGGCACATGCCAGATGGTGTCGGCATACTGGGCGATGGCCCGGTCGGCGGCGAAAATGCCGCTGCGGGCGATGTTCAGCAGGCTCATGCGGTTCCACTGCGTCCTGTCGCCGTAGGTGCGGCTCATCCGCTCCTCGGCGTCGCAGTAGGCGGCGAAGTCCGCCAGCACCATATACTGGTCGGCGGGGCCGTCCCCGCCCATCACCAGCCGCTGCCAGATGTCCTCGTAGGTGACGCCGTCACCGAAGCCGGTCTTCAGCTGATCCACCACCCGGCGCAGCACGGGGTCCCGCTGATACAGCAGCTGGGGATCGTAGGTGCGGCGCAGGTGGGCCACCTCGTCGGCCTTCAGGCCGAACAGGAACATGTTCTCGTCCCCCAGCACCTCGTGCATCTCCACGTTGGCGCCATCCAGCGTGCCCACGGTCAGAGCGCCGTTCATCATGAACTTCATGTTGCCGGTGCCGCTGGCCTCCTTGCCGGCGGTGGAGATCTGCTGGCTCACCTCGCTGGCGGGCATCAGCATCTCCGCCAGCGAAACGCGGTAGTTCTCCAGAAACACCACCTGCAGCTTGTCCCGGCAGATGGGGTCGCGGTCGATCTGCGCGGCCAGGGAGTTGATGAGGTGGATGATGCGCTTGGCCACGGCGTAGCCCGGCGCGGCCTTGGCGCCGAACAGGAACGTCTGGGGCCGCATGTCCATGTTGGGATCGTCCTGCAGCCGCTGGTAGAGATAGATGATGTGCAGCACATTCAGCAGCTGGCGCTTGTACTCGTGAAGCCGCTTCACCTGCACGTCGAAGATGGCGTCGGGATTCAGCACCACACCCTGCTGCTTCTTGGCATAGGCGGCAAAGGCCAGCTTGTTCTGGTGCTTGATCTCCTCCAGCCGCTTCAGCACCGATGCGTCGTCGGCGTAGGCTTCCAGCTTCTTCAGCTCCTGGGGCCTGGTGAGATACCCGTCGCCGGTAAGGTCGCAGATCAGATCGTTGAGTCCCCGGTTGATCTGGGGCACCCAGCGGCGGTGGTCGATGCCGTTGGTGACGTTCTTGAACTTGTCGGGCATCATCTGGCAGGCTTCCTTGAACACATCCTTACGCAGGATCTCGGAGTGCAGCGCCGACACGCCGTTGACAGCCATGGACCCGGCAAGGCACAGGTTGGCCATGCGCACATGGCCGTCCCAGATGATGGCCAGCTTGGCGGTCTTGGCGGGGTCGTGGAAGTATTCCTCCACCTGCTTCTGCCAGCGGTGGGCGATCTCCTGCAGGATCTGCCAGACACGGGGCAGCAGCGTCTCGAACAGCTGCTGCGGCCAGACCTCCAGCGCCTCGGCCAGCACCGTGTGGTTGGTGTAGGCCACACAGTGGGTGACGATGTGCCACGCCTCGTCCCAGTCAAGGCCCGCGTCGTCCACCAGAATACGCATCAGCTCCGGGATCACCAGCGTGGGGTGGGTGTCGTTGATCTGGATGACGTTCTTCTCGTGGAAGTTCTTCAGGGTGCCGTACACCTCGATGTGCTTGCGGGTGATGGACTGCATGGTGGCGGAGACGAAGAAATACTGCTGCTTCAGCCGCAGGGACTTGCCCTCGTAGTGGTTGTCCTCGGGATAGAGCACCTGGCTGATGGCGTCCGCCATGGCCCGCTCCTCCGATGCCTGCAGGTACTGGCCCTGGCTGAACAGCTTCATGTCGATGGGCTTGGGGCTGCGGGCCTGCCACAGCCGTAGGGTATTGACGTGGTCGGTGTCGTAGCCGGCGATCTCCATGTCGCAGGGCACAGCCATGACCCGGGTGTAGTCCTCATGCACCACCATCAGGTGTCCGTTGTCCCAGCGGGTGCGGACCTTGCCGCCGAAGTGGACCTCCTCGGCCTCCTGCAGCTTGGGCAGCAGCCACGCGTCGCCCAGCTGCATCCAGTCGTCCGGCAGCTCCACCTGCTGGCCCTCCACGATCTTCTGCTTGAAGATGCCCAGCTCGTAGCAGATGGAATAGCCGGCGGCGGGGATCTCCAGCGTGGTCATGCTGTCCAGATAGCAGGCAGCCAGACGGCCCAGACCGCCGTTGCCCAGACCGGCATCAGGCTCGATCTCGAAAATGTCGGCGGCCTTGAAGCCCAGCTCGCCGATGGCGGCGGTCAGCTCATCCAGCAGCTCCAGATTGTAGGCGTTCTTCATCAGGCTGCGCCCCATCAGGAACTCCATGGACAGGTAATGCACCTTCCGCTGTCCTTCATGGGCGGCTCTTTCCCGGGTCTGCACGCCGTGCTCGGCCATAATGTCCCGCAGCACCATGGCGCAGGCCTTCATCATCTCGCCGTCGGTGGCCTGCTTTTCGGTGCAGCCGTAGTTCAGCCGCAGCTTCTGCACGATGGCTTCTTTCAGTGTGTCCTTGGTATAGGTCATATGCTAAAATCCTCCGTATGAACAGCCGGGTATCAGCCCAGCAGATTTCCATAGATGCGGCGGTATTCGCCGGCGCTCCGCGCCCAGCTGAAGTCCGCCGTCATGCCCCGGCGCCGCACGGTGTCAAAGCCCTTGCGGTCGCCGCGGTACAGGCCGGTGGCCTGCCCGATCACGTCCAGCATGGCCCCGGCGTCATAGCTCTCAAACAGATAGCCGGTGCCGTCCTCCTGCCCCACCTGGCAGGAACGCACCGTGTCGGCCAGTCCGCCGGTGCGGCGGACGATGGGCACCGCGCCGTAGCGCATGGCGATCATCTGGCTCAGGCCGCAGGGCTCGCTGCGGGAGGGCATCAGAAACAGGTCGCACCCGGCGTAGACCCGGCGGGCCAGATCCTCGGCGTAGGTGATCTGCGCCGACAGGCGGCCGCCGTACTCCCACGCCTTGCCCCGGAAGAAATCCTCGAACCGGCTGTCGCCCTTGCCCAGCACCACCAGCTGGCAGCCGGTGGCCATGATGCCGTCCAGGCCCTGCTCCACGATGTCCAGGCCCTTGTGGCCCACCAGACGGCTGACAATGCCGATAAGGGGCGTGTCCGGCTCCTGCGCAAGCCCCATCGCCGCCTGCAGCGACGCCTTGCACGCGGCCTTGCCCGTCATATGGTCGGCATCGTAGTTTTCCGGCAGTGCCGGGTCGCGGGCGGGGTCGTAGCCCACCACGTCCAGACCGTTGACCACGCCGGAAAACTTCCAATCGATCATGCGCACCACACTCTCCATGCCTTCGGCATAGGCCGCGTCGTGGAGCTGGGCGGCATAGGTGGGGCTGACGGTGGTAACGGCATCGGACACCAGCATGGCGCCCTTCATCAGGTTCACATCGCCGTCCATCTGCAATGTGCCGTCATTATACCACCCTCTGTCAAGGCCGAACAGCTGGTCCACGGTGTCCTCGCCGTAGCGGCCCTGATACTCGATGTTGTGGATGGTGAACACCGTCCGGATACGGCGCACCGCCTCCCACCGGGTACACACGTCTTTGAGATAGATGGGCACCAGCGCCGTCTGCCAGTCGTTGCAGTGGAGGATGTCGGGCATCCAGTCCAGACTGGGCAGCAGGTCGATGACCGCCTTGCAGAAGAAGGCGAAGCGCTCGCCGTCGTCGAACTCGCCGTACAGCGTACCGCGGCAGAAATAGTGCTCGTTGTCCACGAAGTACCACGTCACGCCGTCCTTCTCCAGCGAGAACAGGCCGCAGTACTGGTGGCGCCAGCCCAGGTCCACATAGATATAGCGGCGGAACGTCATCTGCTGCCGCCACTGCTGGCCGATCTGGCCGTACAGCGGCAGGATGACCGCCACCTCGTCGCCGTTCCGGGCCAGTGCCGGGGGCAGACTGCCCGCCACATCGGCAAGCCCCCCGGTCTTGCAGAAGGGGAACGCCTCACTGGACACATACAGGATCTTCATACCGCAGCTCCTTTCTCCGGCAGCCCTCAGACGGCGCTGCCCTTGGCGATGACGATGGGATAGTGCTCGTGGCCCATCAGCGTCACATCCTCGCCGACGGTCACATACTTATCGGTGATGACGTTGCGCAGCACGGCGCCCTTTTTCACCACCGTGTCCTTGAACAGGATACAGTTTTCCACACTGGCGCCCTTTTCAATGCGCACATTGCGGAACAGGATGCAGTTTTTCACGCTGCCCTGAATGTCGCAGCCGTCCGCGATCAGGGAATTGACGCAGGGGCCGCTGGGGTCGATGTAGCTGGACGGGGAGTCGTTCTCCTTGCCGTACACCGGCCGCTCCCGGCAGAACAGCGCCTGCCGCAGAGCCGGGTCCAGCAGCTCCATGCTGCGCTGGTAGTAGCTCTGCACGCTGTTGATGCGGGCGGCGTAGCCATCGTAGATGTAGGCGTGGAAATGGTACTGCTTCCCCATCTCCTGCAGAATATTGTGGCGGAAGCTGAACTGGTTGCGGCTGGCGCACTCCGTCACCATCCGCAGCAGCAGCTCCTTGCTGAGAATGAACATGTTCAGGCAGCGGTAGCCCGCCGGCGCAAACACGTCGTAGGCGGTGTCGGTGATGCGGCCCGTCTCATCCAGTGTAAAGTAGGTGTCCGACACATCGCCGGGCACGGCGGTGCACACCGCCGTCATGTCCGCGCCGCTTTCGATATGGCGGCGCAGCACGTCCTCCAGCGGCAGGTTGATGACGATATCGCTGTCCGACAGCACCACATAGTCCTGCCGGATGCCCTTGAGATAGTTCATGACGCCGGCCAGCGCCTCCACCTTGCCCCGGTACTGGCCGCCGGCGCCCCGGCTCTCGTTGTACGCGAAGGCGGGCAGCAGCGTCAGGCCGCCGTGGTTGCGGCTGAGATCCCAGCTCTTGCCGGAGCCGAGATGGTCCAGCATGGACTGGCACTTGCCGTGCATGATAACGCCCACGTCGGTGACGCCGGCGTTGACCATGGCGGACAGCACAAAGTCGATGACCCGGTAATCCCCGCCGAAGGGGATGGAGCCGTGGATGCGGTTGGCGATAAGCTCCCGCAGATCCGTCTGCTTTTCGTAGGAGAAGATGATCCCGTGCATGCCCTTCATGGCCGTACCTCCTTACCGCTGGCTCCCAGCATCATTTTCGGCTCCACCACGCCGCCGTCGGGAACGGTGGTGTGCGGCCCCAGCACCGCGATGCCCCAGTGATCAAAGTCCACGCTGCCCGGCGTACCGCCGACCACCGCGTTCTTCCCCACATGGCAGCCCTCGCCCACGATGGCGTAGGACACCCTGGCCCCGGCCTCGATGACGGCGTTGGGCATCACCACGGAGTAGGACACCTCTGCCCCCTCTCCCACGGAGGAGCCGTAGCTCAGCACGGTGTTCTTCACCTCGCCCAGAATGGTGCAGCCCTTGGCCACGGCGCTGTTGCCGATGTCGCCGTCCGGCCCCACGAACGTGGGCGGGCAGTTGGGTGTCCGCCCGTAGATGGGCCACTTCTTGTCCAGCAGGTTCAGCCCCGAGCCGGGGGACAGCATATCCATATTGGCGTCCCACAGGGAGTCCAGCGTGCCCACGTCCTTCCAGTAGCCCTCGAAGCGGTAGGCCGCCATGACCTCCCCCGCCGCCAGCATGGTGGGGATGATGTTCTTGCCGAAATCGTTGTCGCTGTGGGGATCGGCCTCGTCGGCGGTGAGATACGCCTTCAGCTTGCTCCATGTGAAGATATAGATGCCCATGGACGCCAGGTTGCTCTTCGGCTCCTTGGGCTTCTCCGCGAATTCCGTGATGCGGTCGTCCCCGTCCACGGACATGATGCCGAAGCGGCTGGCCTCCTCCCACGGCACCTCCATGACGGAGATGGTGCAGGCGGCCCCGGCCTCCTTGTGGCGGCGGAGCATATCGGAGTAATCCATCTTATAGATGTGGTCGCCGGACAGCACCAGCACATACTCCGGGTCGTACAGATCCACGAAGCCCATGTTCTGATAGATGGCGTTGGCGGTGCCCTTGTACCACACGGCGCCGGTGGCGGACTGGTAGGGCGGCAGGATGTGTACGCCGCCGGACATGCGGTCCAGCTCCCAGGGCTGGCCGTTGCCGATGTAGCCGTTCAGCTCCAGCGGGCGGTACTGGGTGAGCACACCCACGGTGTCGATGCCGGAGTTGGTGCAGTTGGACAGGGGAAAGTCGATGATGCGGAACTTGCCGCCGAAGGGAACGGCGGGCTTGGCCATATTGCCGGTGAGGACATAGAGTCTGCTTCCCTGTCCGCCGGCCAGCAGCATGGCCACACATTCTTTCTTCATGCTTGCATACCTCCTGCTTCCTCTTTTTTGCGCTTCAGCTTCCCGCGGCCCCGCAGGATCACCGCGCCCAGGGGCGGGATGGTCAGTGCGATGGACTGCTGCCGCCCATGGGACGGCACAGGCTCCACGGGGATGGGGCCTGCGGCACCCACGCCGCTGCCGCCCCACTGCATATCGTCCGTGTTGAAGATCTCCTCATAACTGGCGTGCTCCGGTACGCCGAAGCGATAGCCCTCCCAGGGCACCGGGGCGAAGTTCACCGCGCAGATCAGCTCATGGCCCTTCCGGTCCCGGCGCAGGAATACCAGCACATTGTTGCGGTTGTCGTCGGCCACCAGCCACTCGAAGCCGTCCCAGTCCCGGTCGTTCTCCCAGAGGCTGCGGTTCCGGCGGTACAGCCGGTTCAGCTGGCGGATGCACTCGTGGGTGGCGCGGCAGGCAGGGTCGTCCAGCAGGTACCAGTCCAGCTGGCCCTCAAACGCCCACTCGTGCCACTGGCCCAGCTCCGCGCCCATGAACAGCAGCTTCTTGCCGGGGTGACACAGCATATAGGCGTAGAACCCCCGGACGCCCGCCAGCTGCCGCCAGTCGTCGCCGGGCATCTTCCCCCGCAGGCTGCCCTTCATATGCACCACCTCGTCGTGGGACAGGGGCAGCACATAGTTCTCCGAGAAGGCGTAGATCATGGAGAACGTCACGTCTTTATGGTGGAACTGCCGGAAGTAGGGATCCATCTTCAGGTAGTGGCACAGGTCGTTCATCCACCCCATGTTCCACTTCAGGTTGAAGCCCAGTCCCCCCTGCTCCGGCGGGTAGGTCACCAGCGGCCACGCCGTGGACTCCTCCGCCACCATCAGGGCGCTGCCGTTGACGGCGAAGGCCGTCCGGTTCAGGGCGCGCAGGAACTCGATGGCCTCCAGATTCTCCCGTCCGCCGTTCCGGTTGGGCCGCCATGCGCCGCCCTGCCGGTCGTAGTCCAGATACAGCATGGACGCCACCGCGTCCACCCGCAGACCGTCGATGTGGTACTCCCGCAGCCAGTAGGCCGCGGAGGACAGCAGGAAGCTGCACACCTCCGGCTTTCCGAAGTCGAACACCCGTGTACCCCAGCCGGCGTGCTCCCACTTCAGCGGGTCGCCGTACTCATACAGGCAGGTGCCGTCAAACTCGATGAGGCCGTGGCTGTCCTTGCAGAAGTGGGCGGGCACCCAGTCCAGAATGACCCCCAGCCCCGCCTGATGCAGGGCATCCACCAGCGCCATGAAATCGTGGGGGGTGCCGAGGCGGCTGGTGGGGGCAAAGTAGCCGGTACACTGATAGCCCCAGCTGTCGTCCAGCGGATACTCCGTCACCGGCAGCAGCTCCACGAAGTTGTAGCCCATGCTTCTGACGTAGGCGGGCAGCTCCCGCGCCAGCTCCCGGTAGCTGAGGCTGGTGCCGTCCTCGTGGCGACGCCACGAGCCCAGATGCACCTCGTAGATCAGCAGCGGGCCGTTCACCGGCGGCTCTGCGGCGCACTTCGCCTGCCATGCCTCATCACGCCAGACGTAACCCGACAGGTCGTACACCTTGCTGTCGGAGCCGGGACGTGTCTGTGCGTGGAATGCAAAGGGATCCGCCTTCCATACCGTGCGGCCGTCCGCGCCGGTGACGATGTACTTGTAGCTGTCGTATACGGCGGCGTTCTCCACCGTCAGCGACCACACGCCGTCTGCATCCCGGTGCATGTCCGCGCTCTGCCAGCCGTTGAAGTCACCGGCCAGCGCCACGCACCGGGCGTGGGGCGCCCAGACGCGGAACGTATACCCCTGCGGGGCGGGGTGTGCGCCCAGATATGTATACGCGCTGTCCCAGCTCCCGCCGCGGTACAGCTCCATCTCCTTGGTCATGCTCTCTCTCCTTTGCAGCACCATACCACATCCGCTGCGCCGATGGCGGCGAAACAGGGCGGCAGGCATCTGTACTTATGTCTGTATTGTATCCTCTTTGTGTTTCTCCGTCAATAAACACGGCCCGCCTTTTGGCGAAACCCGTTACCGGTAACGCCCTCCGGAAAAGCGCGAAAGGGAGCGCGGCCCGCGGGCCGCGTCTCCCTTGTATGCTATTCCTCCTCCGGCTGACGCTGCGCGGCGGCGCCGCCCAGGCCGAAGTCGTCGGCCACACTGGCCGTGTCCCGGCGCAGCATGGTCTCCATCACCCGGATATCGCTGTCGATGTCCATGGCATCGGTGCGGTACAGCTCGTCCAGCTGGTGCTCGAAGCCCGCCACGATACTGTCCATGGTGGCCTCGATACGGCTCTTGGCCTGGGACAGATTTTCGCCGCTGACCCCCGCCTCCTCGAAATCCGCATAGTTCTCCAGCAGCTTCAGGGTGGTGGGCAGGTAGTAGTTCAGGAACGTGCCGGCGGCATCCTTCTTGGCCGGATCGTCCTCAATGGCCTTGAAGATGCGGCCGGACACCTGCTCGATGCGGTCGATCTTGGTGCTGAGCACCTCGTCGGCGATGCGGTCGTTCAGCTCCCGGATCTGCCGCAGGATGCCGGTATAGCCCTCCGCCGCCTGAGGCTGCACCGCCGGCTCCTCCGGCTGCTGCATCTGGCGGGCCTTGTCAAAGTACGCCGTGGCGGCGGCCTGCGAGCGGAACAGCATACCGCTGCCCAGGTCGATATAGGCCTCGTCGCCCCACAGTCCCTTCTCCAGCATGAGGTTCACGTCCTTCTCCACCTTGCGGCGGGACACATTGGCCGCACGGGCCAGATAGTCCAGAGGCACGGCGGGCTTCTGCCCGGCGGTGCGGAGATAGGTGGCGAACCGGCGCTGACGGCGCTTCATGACGCCGCTGCCCAGCAGCAGCGAAGCACCGCCGGCCAGCATGCCCAGCGGATAGAACAGCTGCCGCAGGAAGTACCACCACTCGTTGTAGTGGTACGCATAGGACAGGTTGTCCCCCACGGCGGAAAACAGCGCCATGCATCCCAGGATACCCAGTATGGCCCCGATGATCCGCATGGTCCTGCCGCCCTTGTCGGTATACTCCGGCGTCCGCGTCACCTGCTCCACGGCGCTGCGGGCCTCTTCCGCCTGGGGCGAGGCCGCCGTCACCCGCTGGGAGGTGCGCTGCCCGCTCTGCCCCGCTGTCCGGCGGGCATTCTTCCTTTTGTTGCCGCTCTCGCTGAGCTTGATGAGCAGCAGGATCAGGCCGATCGGCCACGCCACGGTAAACATGACGGCGATGAAGATCCACGAGCCGATGTCGCTGTCCTTTTTCGGCGGCTGCTGCCGCGGCGGTCTGGGCTGCTCCGGCTGGAAGCCGTTGTCATTGTCGTATTCGTATGCCATCAGGACTTGAACCCCTTTCCCTGCAGCTTCCGCTTGTTGCCCTTTTCATCCACGATGTAGGTGTTGTCCAACTCCCGCCGGAGGTTGCCCATAATGGCGTCCAGATACTCCTGGCGCAGCACCTCCCGCTCCTTCTGCTCCTCCTCCGTCAGGCCCTCGGTCTTGGCCTTGTGGGCCAGCTCGTTGATACGGTCGATCTTCTTCTGATCCATACAAATTCTCCCTTATACAAAGCGCCGGATGACCACGGGGAGCCGCCCCTTTTTCGTCGGGCCGCCCACACTGTCCAGCACGCATTTTCCCATTCCCCGGCAGGTGATGGTATCCCCCGCCGCCACCGGCTTATCCGGCTTCTGGCACACCGTCCAGTTTACCTGCACCGCGCCCTTTTCCACGGCCTCCGCCGCACGCCCACGGCTGACGGAGAACCCCGCCGCCAGCACGTTGTCCAGCCGCAGGGAGGACACGGTATCCCGGAGCTCTCGGCACGCCTGCGCCGGGATCTCCAGCTCCTCCGGCGGCAGGGGCGCGGTCTTCAGCCTCACCCGGCCCGCCGACTCCCATGCCGACAGCAGGAATTCCGCCGTTTTCGGCAGTGTCAGCACCTGACACCGATCCTCTGTCACCAGTATATCGCCGATGGTGCCCCGGGTCAATCCCAGACCCATGAGGCTGCCCAAAAAATCCCGGTGGGTCAGGTGCTCACCGCCGTACCATGTGGCAGCCACCGCCGCCGCAGCGTCCGCGTCCGGTGTCTCCGCCCAGTCCGGCAGGAAGAACAGCCGCTGCCGCTCCGCGCCGTCGTAGCCGCCGAAGAACACATAGCCGTCCTGTACGCCCAGCGTGTGCAGCAGCCGCTGTGCCGCCGCCTGCTCCTGCGGCGAGAGGAAATCCGTGGCCGTGGGGATGTTCCGCTGGCGGCACTGCTCCCATTTATCCCATACGCGGCCCAGCAGCAGGCGCTCGTCCTCGTCCCGAGCGGCCCGATCCAGCAGCTCACGTCTGTCCATAGCTGCCTCCCAGGTCCTGCGTGCGGTACAGCTTGGCGTAGGCGCCGTTCAGCGCCAGCAGCTGCCGGTGGCTGCCCTCCTCGGCGATGCGGCCGTTCTGGATCACCAGAATACGATCCGCCGTCCGGATGGTGGACAGCCGGTGGGCAATGATGAGGGTGGTGCGCCCCCGGGACAGCTCATCAAACGCCCCCTGTATCTTCGCCTCCGTCACGCTGTCCAGCGCGGAGGTGGCCTCGTCCAGAATGAGGATGGGCGGATCCTTCAGGAAGATGCGGGCAATGGATACCCGCTGCTTCTGACCGCCGGACAGCAGCGTACCACGCTCGCCCACATAGGTGTCAAAGCCATCGGGCATGGCCATGATATCGTCGTAGATCTCCGCCCGCTTGGCCGCGGCCTCCACCTCCTCGTCGGAGGCGCCGGGCCGCCCGTAGCGGATATTCTCCCGGATGGTGTCGGCAAACAGGAATACGTCCTGCTGCACGATGCCGATGGCGCGGCGCAGCGAGCTCTGGGTCACCTGCCGCACATCCAGCCCGTCTATGCGGATGCTGCCCTCGTCCACATCGTAGAACCGGGGCAGCAGCTGGCACAGGGTACTCTTGCCGCCGCCGGACGGCCCCACCAGCGCCACCGTCTCCCCGGCGGGGATGGACAGGGACACATCGTGGAGCACCTCCGTCTCATCGGTGTAGGCGAAGGACACATGCTCCACATCCACGGCGCCCTGCACCTCCGTCAGCTCCACGGCGTCGGGGGCGTCCTGAATGGTGGGCTCCGTGCGCATCAGCTCGGCAAAGCGGTTCAGTCCCGCAAAGCCGTTGGAGAACATCTCCGCAAAGTTCGCCAGCTTTCGGATGGGGCTGACGAAGGACGTGACGTACAGAGAAAATGTGATGAGATCCACATAGTTCATGCGCTCCCGCATGATGAGCCAGCCGCCCACGGCGATCACCGCCACCGGCAGGATGTTGGTGAAAAACTCCATGACGGCGGTGAAGAAGCCCATCTCCTTGTGGAAGCCGCGCTTGGCGGTCTTGAACACCTCGTTGGCCTCGTCGAACCGCTCCTGCTGGGCGTCCTCATTGGCGAAGGCCTTGGTGGTACGGACGCCGGACAGGCCGGACTCGATGGCGGCGTTAATGGTGCCGGTCTTCTGCTTGGCGGCGCGGGAGGCGGCACTCATCTGTTTCCGGCGGCGCAGCGCTGCCAGCAGCAGCACCGGCAGCATCACCAGCAGCACCAGCGCCAGCTCCCAGCGGATGCAGAACATCACGATCAGCGCGCCCACGATGGTCACCAGGGAGATGAACAGATCCTCCGGCCCGTGGTGGGCCAGCTCCGTCACCTCGAACAGGTCGCTGGTCAGGCGGCTCATCAGCTGGCCGGTACGGTTCTTGTCGTAGAAGTCAAAGCCCAGCTCCTGCATATGGTGGTACAGGTCGCGGCGGATATCCGCCTCCACCCGGATGCCGAAGGTGTGGCCCCAGTAGGCCACCACGAAGTACAGCCCCGAGCGCAGCACGTAGGCCGCCACCACCAGCGCCATCACGACGAAGAACACCCGGAACTGCTTTTCCGGCAGCCAGGTGTACAGCGCGGTGCGGGACACCAGCGGAAACGCCAGATCCACCACGGCGATAAGGAACGCGCAGGTCATATCCAGCGCGAACAGGCGCCGGTGGGGCTTGAAATAAGACAGGAATATCCGCAGCAGGCCGCGGTTTTGGAAATCTTTCGTTGTCATGGTCATCCTCGCTCAGCATTGCATATTTGGCTGATTATTGTACCACATTTTCCCCGTTTTTGCAAGGGCGGACAACGCGCTGCCCGTTCTTTTGCCCGTCTTTTGCCCGTCTTTTGCCGCGTTAAATTTCCCCTTGAATTTGTGTGCCGTCTACTGTATAATATCCCCGTTATGTGCCGGTGTGATGGAATTGGTAGACGTAGTGGACTCAAAATCCACCGCTGGCGACAGCGTACCGGTTCGAGTCCGGTCACCGGCACCACCGAAAAGAGACATCCTCTCGGATGTCTCTTTTTTATTGTGTTTTCTCTCCTTGCAAAAGTGCCGCAAACCGGGTACAATACCCACAACAAAACTTGACCAAGGAGCGGCAATATGGCATTTCAGGGATATACGCAGGAGACGGTGGACTTTCTGTGGGGCATTCGCTTCAACAACGAGCGGGGCTGGTTCATGGAGCATAAGCAGGACTATCAGGAGCATCTGCTGGCCCCCACGCGGGCGCTGGCAGAGCAGGTCTATGACGCCATTCACGAGATGTGTCCCGACGATCCGTTTCTGCTGAAGCTGTCCCGCATCTACCGGGACGCCCGGCGGCTCCACGGGCAGGGGCCGTACAAGGATCACCTGTGGTTCTGCATCCGCACCGGCGATCAGGACTGGACGGGTCGCCCCACCTTCTATTTTGAGATCGGGCCGGACTATTACAGCTACGGCATGGGCTTCTGGTGTCCCCGCCCGGCGCTGATGGCCGCCTACCGCCGGGGCCTCGACCAGCACCCCGAGACGCTGAGCCGTCTGGTGCGGCAGTTCAACAAGCAGGAGGTCTTTACGCTGAGTGGGCCGGAGTATGCCCGGAGCAAGGGCGAGACGACGGCGCTGCTCCAGCCGTGGTACAACAGGAAGTCCATCAATCTCCAGCACGATGGGCCGCTGGACGAGCGCATCTTCTCGCCGGAGCTGGCGCAGGACGTCATCGACGGCTTCCGGGCGCTGATGCCCCTGTATCGGTATTTCGACAAGCTGTGCGCCTCTGTCGCAGAAAGTTAACAAAGTATCGTCTTGACAAACCGCCAACAGTACGATATAGTGACGCTGTTTGAGGGAGTAATTCCGCACCGCGCAGGCGGGGCGAGACACACCGTCATCCCGGCGCATAGCGCCCGATGTGTCCTGAAAGAATGAGACTCATACACAGACCGGGTCTGTGTATGAGTCTTTTGCTATGTGGAAATAAAAAAGTGGACATACAAGAAGGAGGAATTCCCATGGACAAGGACTATAACCGCTCGCCGCAGGAGGTGCTGGACGAGCTGCACACCTCCGCGCAGGGGCTGACGCCGGAGGAGGCGGAGGCGCGTCTGGCCAAGCACGGCCCCAACAAGCTGAAGGAGGCGGAGAAGCCCTCCGTATTCCAGCGCTTTCTGACCCAGCTGAAGGACCCCATGCTGCTGATCCTGATCGCGGCGGCGGCGGTGTCCGCCGTCACCAACGCTCTGAGCAACGAGAGCTTCACCGAGGTGTTCATCATTCTGGCGGTGGTGCTGCTCAACGCCATTCTGGGCGTGGTGCAGGAGAGTAAGGCCGAGGCCGCCATCGAAGCCCTCCAGACTATGACCGCCGCCAAGTGCAGGGTGCTGCGCGGCGGACACCAGATCGTAGTGGAGAGCAGCCAGCTGGTACCCGGCGACGTGGTGGTGCTGGAGGCCGGCGATGCCATCCCCGCTGACGGGCGGCTGCTGGAGTGTGCCTCCCTGAAGATCGAGGAGGCCGCCCTCACCGGCGAAAGCGTCCCCGTCACCAAGGCGGTGGAGCTGCTCACCGGCGGCGACGTGCCGCTGGGTGACCGGAAAAATATGTGCTACATGGGCAGCACCGTGGTCTACGGCCGTGGTAAGGCGGTCATCACCGCCACCGGTATGGACACGGAGATGGGCAAGATCGCCCATGTACTGGCCCAGACGGAGCAGGAGCAAACGCCCCTCCAGCGGAAGCTGACCCAACTGGGCAAGACGCTCAGCAAGCTGGTGCTGGGCATCTGCGTGTTCATCTTCATCTTTGATCTGGTGGTGGTGGGCGACTACTCCCTCACCGCCATTCTGGAGACGTTCATGGTGGCCGTGTCGCTGGCCGTGGCCGCCATCCCGGAGGGTCTGGCCACCGTGGTAACGGTGGTACTGAGCATCGGCGTGACCAACATGAGTAAGCGCCACGCCGTCATCCGGCGGCTCACCGCCGTGGAGACGCTGGGCTGCACGCAGGTCATCTGCTCCGACAAGACCGGCACCCTGACCCAGAACAAGATGACGGTGGTGGAGCACACCGGCCCGCTGACGCCGCTGGCCACCGCCATGACCCTGTGCAACGACGCCATTCTGGAGGAGAGCGGCGCGCAGGGCGAGCCTACCGAGGCGGCGCTGGTGAACTTCGGTGCGGCCAACGGCTGCCCCAAGCCCCTCATGGAGACCCGGCAGCCCCGCTGCGCCGAGGCGCCCTTCGACTCCAGCCGGAAGATGATGTCCACCGTCCACCGCACGGACACCGGCTTCATCCAGTACACCAAGGGCGCGCCGGACGAGGTGCTGCGCCGCTGCACCCACTATATGGAAAACGGCGCGATCCTGCCCCTGACGGAGGAAAAGCGCGCCGCCATTCTGGCGGACAACAAGGCTATGGCCGACAAGGCCCTCCGTGTGCTGGCAGCGGCCCAGCGACTGTACGACAGTCTGCCCGACAAGCTGGAGCCGGAGGATCTGGAGCAGGATCTGTGCTTCATCGGTCTGACCGGCATGATCGACCCGGTGCGCCCGGAGGTAAAGGACGCCGTGGCGCAGTGCCGTGCCGCCGGCATCCGCCCCGTGATGATCACCGGCGACCACAAGGATACCGCCGTGGCCATCGCCAAGGAGCTGGGCATCATCACCGACGCCTCCCAGGCCGTTACCGGCAGCGCGCTGGACGGTCTTTCCGACGAGGAGCTGGACAACGTTATCGAGAACTACGGCGTGTACGCCCGCGTCCAGCCGGAGCATAAGGTGCGTATCGTCAACGCATGGCGGCGCAAGGGCGCCATCACCGCTATGACCGGCGACGGCGTCAACGACGCCCCCAGCATCAAGTCCGCCGATATCGGCGTGGGCATGGGCATCACCGGCACCGACGTCACCAAGAACGTGGCGGACATGGTGCTGTCCGACGACAACTTCGCCACCATCGTCTCCGCCATAGGCGAGGGCCGCCAGATCTATGACAACATCCGCAAGGCCATCCAGTTCCTGCTGGCCAGCAACATGAGTGAGGTGCTGGGCGTGTTCTTCGCCACCCTGCTGGGCTTCACCCTGCTCAACCCCGTGCATCTGCTGTTCATCAACCTGATCACCGACTGCTTCCCGGCGCTGGCGCTGGGACTGGAGAAGGCGGAGCCGGACACCATGACCCGCCCGCCCCGCAACAGCCGCGACGGTATTTTTGCCGGCGGCGTGGGCTTTGACATCGCCTATCAGGGCGTACTCATCACCCTCATCACCCTGACCTCCTACATCATCGGCCACTGCATGGAGGCGGGGTACTTCGAGATGCCCAAGGGCATCTCCGACGACGGCATGACCATGGCCTTCCTGACCATGAGTATGTGCGAGATCTTCCACAGCTTCAATATGCGCTCCCAGCGCAAGAGCGTGTTCTCCCTGCCCAGCCATAACAAGGTGCTGTGGGGCGCTATGCTGGGCTCGCTGGTGCTGACCACCGCCGTGCTGGAGATCCCCGTGCTGGCCGACGCCTTCGGCTTCACCCCCGTGAGCTGGACGGAGTACGGCATCGCGCTGGCGCTGGCCATTCTGGTCATCCCCATCGTGGAGCTGGTAAAGCTCTGCCAACGCCGTGCCGCCGCCCGGAAGGCGCGGAAATAAGCAAAAAAAGAAGACCCTGTACAGGGTCTTCTTTTTTATGTTCAGCTTCAGCGGGCGTTGTAGGCCGCGATGCCCTTGGCCAGCAGGTCCATGGCCCGCTCCAGATCCGCCTGCTTCAGCACATAGGCGATGCGGATCTCGTTCTTTCCCTTGCCGGGGGTGGCATAGAACGGCTCGCCGGGGGCGAACATCACGGTGTCGCCGTTGTCGTCGAACTCCTCCAGCAGCCACTTCTGGAACGTGTCGGCGTCGTCCACCGGCAGCGCGGCCATGACGTAGAACGCGCCGCGGGGGCACTCGCACACCACGCCGGGGATCTCGTGCAGCTTCCTGATGACCGTGTCGCGGCGGCGCTTGTACTCCTCGCGGACGGCGGCGAAGTAGTCGGGCCCCACGCTGTACAGCGCGGCGGCGGCCACCTGATCGATGGTGGGCACGGACAGACGGCACTGGGCGTACTTCATGGCCTGGGCCATCAGCTCCTTGTTGCGGGAGATCATGCAGCCGATACGGGCGCCGCAGGCGGAGAACCGCTTGGACACGGTGTCGATGACGATGACGTTCTCGGCGGCATCGTCGAACTGGCCCATGGACTGCAGCGGCTCACCGGCGTAGACAAACTCGCGGTAGGCCTCGTCGCCGATGATGAACAGGTCGTGTGCCTTGGCGATGTCCACCATCATGCGCATCTCCTCCGGCGTCAGCACAGCGCCGGTGGGGTTGCCGGGGTTGGTGACCATGATGGCACGGGTGTGCTCGTTGATCTCCGCCTCCACCTTGGCCCGGTCGGCGTAGTGATAGCCGTCATGGGGCGAGGTGGGGATGGGATGGATCTTGGCGCCGCAGGTATAGGCCATGGTGTTGTAGTTGGGATAGAACGGCTCGGGGATCAGGATCTCATCGCCGTCGTCAAGGATGCAGTTCATGGCGATCTGCAGCGCCTCACTGCCGCCGTTGGTAATGAGGATATCGCCGGTCTCAAAGTGCATATCCAGCGCGTCGTAGTACTTCTGGATGGCTGCGATCAGCTCCGGGATACCGGGCGACGGCGCATAGGCCAGCACCGGCAGGTCAAAGTGCCGCACGGCCTCGAAATACGCCTTGGGCGTCTCGATGTCCGGCTGACCGATGTTCAGGTGATAGATCTTCTTGCCCTTGGCCTCCGCCGCCACCGCATAGGGGTGGAACTTACGCATGGGGGACAGGCCGCATTTCAGAACCTTGCTGGAAAACTTCATGCTCGTTGCCTCCTTATTGAAAAATGAAGTTGCATCCGGTCAGCTCCATAGTAACGCGTTTGTCCCCGGAAAGCAAGGGTCTTTTCTATGAAAACACCGTCCGAAGCCGCGAAAAAAGCGGCCCGCAGGCCGCTTTTTCATGGTTCAGTTCATCTGCCGCCGGCGGGACAGGTTCACCGTGCCGTCGGTCATGGCGTTCAGGGAGTCCAGGCTCTTGCCGGTACCCTCCGCCACGCAGGAGATGGCGTCCTCCGCCACGATGGTGTGGATGCCGGTGCGGGCCTCGATCAGGCGGTCAAAGCCGTCCACCAGGCTGCCGCCGCCGGTCATGACGATACTGTTGTTGGAGATATCGGCCACCAGCTCCGGCGGGGTCCGCTCCAGCACGCCGTGTACGGCCTCCAGAATACGCTCCACCGGCTCCTCGAAGGCCTCCAGCATCTCGGTGGAGGTGACGGTGATGACCTTGGGCAGGCCCGTCATCAGGCAGCGGCCCTTGATCTCGATGGACGTCTCCTGCTCCTTGGGGAACACGCAGCCGATCTCCATCTTCATCAGCTCGGCGGTGCGCTCACCCACCAGCACGTTGTGCTTGCGGCGCATATACTTGACGATGGACTCGTTGAACTGGTCGCCGGCCACCTTGATGGAGGCGCTCTCCACCACGCCGCTCAGGGAGATGACGGCGATATCGCTGGTGCCGCCGCCGATGTCCACCACCATGTGTCCGTCGGGCTTGGCGATGTCGATGCCCGCACCGATGGCGGCCGCCACAGGCTCCTCAATAAGGTACACCCGCCGGGCGCCGGCCTGGATGCCCGCATCCACCACGGCGCGCTCCTCTACCTCCGTGATGCCGGAGGGCACGCAGATGATGACCCGGGGCTTGAACAGCTGGAAGCCGCCGGCGACCTTGTGCAGAAACTCCCGCAGCATCCGCTCCGTCATGTCGTAGTCGGAGATCACGCCCTCCCGCAGGGGGCGGATGGCCACGATGTTGCCGGGGGTACGGCCCAGCATGGCCTGGGCGTCGCCGCCCACCTTCAGCAGCTTGCCGGTGTTCTTGTCGATAGCCACCACCGACGGCTCGTTGAGCACAACGCCCTTACCCTTCACATAAACCAGCACCGAGGCGGTGCCGAGGTCGATACCAATATCCTTTGCAAATGAACACATAGTGCAGCACCTCATATCTTCCGTGGCGGCATTTCCCGCCCCTATTCTCCGGAAAACCATTATACCGGCAGGTTTCCCTTTTTGCAATAGGTTTTCTCCATGTCACCAAATATTCATATTTCCATTCTGCACGGTTTCCCGCCGTTCCATACCGTCAGCCGTTTTCCCGTGTCGCGGCCAGCGTCAGGCACACCACGTCCGCCGCCCCGGCGGCCTTCAGCACCCGGACGCACTCACCCAGCGTGGCGCCGGTGGTGAGGATGTCGTCCACCAGCAGAAACCGCTTTCCCGCGATGTCCGCCGGCTTCACCGCCTCATAGACGCCCAGCACGTTGGCCCGCCGGGCCGCCGCGTCCTCCAGGCCGGACTGCGCCGGATTGTCCCGCACCTTCCGCAGCGTCTCCTGCGGCTCCACATGCCAGTCCACGCACAGGCTGGCGCACAGGAGCCGCGCCTGATCGTAGCCCCGCTGCCGCAGACGCTTCCGGCTCACCGGCGCCCACGTCACCGCGTCAAACTCCCCGGAGAACGCCTCCGCCGCCGTCTGCGCCATCAGACTGCCGAAGCAGTCCAGCGCCTCCAGCTTTCCCTTGAATTTGAAGGCCAGAATGGCCTCCCGCACCGCACCCTCGTAGTAAAGCGGCGCGGCGCATCGTCCGAAGCTGCCGGTGCGCACCTCCCGGCAATAGGGCAGCGCCTTTTCGCACGTCCCGCACAGCAGCTCCTTTCCCACGATCCGTCCGCAGAACGGGCAGTGCCGCGGGAAGAAAAAGTCCAGCAGATCCCGCTGGAGCCTGTCCAGTCTGTCGTTGACGCTCATGCCATTCCCTCCTTCAGCCGGCGGCGCAGGCCGCTGTACCGCCGCTGCTGCCGGTCGTTGGCCGCCATTTTCACCGGCGTCACGTCGTCGCCCACTATCACCAGCAGCTTCCGCGCCCGTGTGATGGCGGTATACAGCACGCCCCGCACCATCAGGGACGGCGCGGCGGGGGCGGACACCAGCACCACCGCCGGATACTCGCTGCCCTGGGACTTATGCACCGTCATGGCGTAGGCCATGTCCAGCTCCGCCAGCATATCGGCGGTATACACAGCGGTGCGGTCGTCGAACCGGAGGGTCAGCAGCTCCCCGGCGGGGTCGATGTCCTCGATGACGCCTACGTCGCCGTTGAAAATGCCGCTGCCCACGGTGCCGTCGTCCTTCGTCCACAGCACGTCGTAGTTGTTCTTTGTCTGCATGATCCGATCGCCCATGCGGAAGACCATGTCGCCCCACTGCTTCTGCCGCTTGTCCCGTGCCGGCGGGTTCAGCGCCGCCTGTAAGGCCCGGTTCAGGTTCACCGTGCCGCACTCGCCCCTGCGGGTGGCGGACAGCACCTGGATCTGCCCCGGCTCCACGCCCATGCTCCTGGGCAGCCGGTCGCGGCACAGCTCCACTACCGTCTGCACCAGACGGTCCGGCGAGCGGCGGCACAGGAAGAAGAAGTCCCCCTGATTGCTGTCAAGGCACGGCGGCTGCCCCACGTTGACGCTGTGGGCGTTGCGGATGATGGCGGACTGCTCCGCCTGCCGGAACACCTGCGTCAGCGACACGGCGGGGATCACGCCGCTGCGCAGCATATCCCCCAGCACGTTGCCCGCGCCCACGGAGGGCAGCTGGTCGGGGTCGCCCACCATCACCAGACGGCAAGAGGGCCGCAGCGCCTCCAGCAGCGCCCGCATCAGCTCCAGATCCACCATGCTCATCTCGTCCACGATGACGGCGTGGGCCTCCAGCGGGTCCTTGGCGTCCTTTTTGAAGGTCACCTGCCCCGTCAGATCGTTGAAGCTCATGCCCAGGCACCGGTGGATGGTCTGGGCCTCCCGGCCCGTCGCCTCGCCCAGCCGCTTGGCGGCCCGTCCCGTGGGGGCCAGCAGCAGCACATCCAGCCCCATCCGTTCATACAGGGTCACGATGCCCCGCAGGGACGTGGTCTTGCCGGTGCCCGGCCCGCCGGTAAGCAGCAGCACGCCGCTGTCCGCCGCCAGTGCCACCGCCTGCCGCTGCAGGGGCGCGTAGGACACGCCCTGCTCCTTTTCGATGTCCCCGATGGTCCTGTCCACCCGGCTCAGCTTTTCCACCGGCGTTTTCACCAGCTCCAGCAGCCGCTGCGCCACAAAGGTCTCCGCCTGATACATCCGGGGCAGATAGCACCCCGTCACGTTGGCGATAGGCTTTTCCACCACGCCAAACCGCTCGATGAGCTTGTCCAGCGCCAGCTCCACCGCGTCCGGCTCCACGCCGATGAGCTGGGACGTGGCCGTCACCAGCTTCTCCCGCGGCAGGAACACATGGCCGTTGTGCAGGTTGTGGCTCAGCTCGTAGAGCACCGCCGCGTCCAGCCGGCAGGGATCGTCGCCGCCGAAGCCCATGCTCAAAGCGATGGCGTCGGTAACGGCGAACTCCACGCCGTACTGCTCCCGGCTCAGCAGGTACGGATCGTCCCGCAGCGCCTGCATGGCCCCGTCGCCGTAGGTGCGCTGCACCGCCATGGCCAGATGCACCGGCAGCTCGTACCGGGCCAGAAACTCCATGACCTGCCGCAGCCCCGTCAGGGCGCGGAAGGCGGCGGACAGCTCCATGGCCCGCTTGGCCGTGATGCCCTTCAGGGTCTGAAGCCGCTCCGGCTCCTCCTCGATGACCCGCAGGGTGTCCATGCCGAACCGCTCCACCAGCCGCTCCGCCGTGGCCGGCCCCACGCCCTTGAGGATGCCGGAGCCCAGATACGCGGCCATGTCCGCCTCGTCCCGGGGCATCCGGCGCTCCACGCTCTCCGCCGTCAGCTGCGGGCCGTAGGACGGGTGCTCCACCCACACGCCGGTGACGGTCATCCCCTCCCCGGCGGCGGCGCAGGGGATGCAGCCCACCACCGTTACCGGCTCCTCCTGTCCGTCCACCGCCAGAGACAGCACCGTATAGCCGTTTTCCTCGTTCTGGAAGATCACCGTCTGCACGGTGCCCTCCACGGTGCAGCGTTCGCCCATGGCCTTCCCTCCCGTCTATCTCTCTTTCGTATGCAGCTGCGCCAGCTGCTGCGGCGTCACCAGCACCGCGCCGTACCGGGCGGTCAGCAGCTCCACCCGCTGCCGCCCCTCCGCGGTCAGTCCGCCGTCCACCAGCACCACCGGCAGACGGCGCTCCCGCGCCAGCTCCCGCAGCGTCATGTCCAGCTTCTCCGCGCCGCCGGTCAGCGTCACCAGATATACCGCGTCCAGCGGTCTCTCCCGCCAGCGGAACAGCGAGCCCGCCAGCAGCCACAAAAGCGCCGTCAGTCCCACGGCCGCCAGTCCGGCCAGCACGCCGTCCTGCCAGATCTCCATGCCGTCACCCCCCTGCCACAGTCTATGCGGCGGCGGGCAAAGGCGTCATTTCAGATACTTCTTCAGATACTGTCCCGTGTAGGACGCCTCCACATCGGCCACCTGCTCCGGTGTGCCGCAGGCCACCACCGTACCGCCGCCGCTGCCGCCCTCAGGCCCCAGATCGACGATATAGTCGGCGCATTTGATAACGTCCAGATTGTGCTCGATGACCAGCACCGTGTTGCCCGCGTCCACCAGCCGCTGCAAAACATCCAGCAGCTTGCGCACATCGTCGGCGTGAAGGCCGGTGGTGGGCTCGTCCAGAATATAGATGGTGCGCCCCGTGGCGCGGCGGCTCAGCTCCGTGGCCAGCTTGACACGCTGGGCCTCGCCGCCGGACAGGGTGGTGGAGGGCTGTCCCAGCTTCACATAGCCCAATCCCACGTCGCACAGCGTCTGCAATTTCTCGTAGATCTTCGGCACGGCGGAGAAGAAGTCCAGCGCCTCCCGCGCCGTCATGTCCAGCACCTCGGCGATATTCTTCCCCTTGTACCGCACCTCCAATGTCTCCCGGTTATAGCGCTTGCCGCGACACACCTCGCAGGGGACGTACACATCCGCCAGAAAGTGCATCTCGATCTTCAGCATACCGTCGCCGCCGCAGGCCTCGCACCGGCCGCCCCGTGTGTTGAAGGAGAAGCGCCCCGGCCCGTAGCCCCGGGCCTTGGCGTCCTGCGTGGACGCAAACAGGTCGCGGATCAGGTTGAACAGGTTGGTATAGGTGGCGGGGTTGGAGCGGGGCGTCCGCCCAATGGGGCTCTGGTCGATGGCGATGACCTTGTCCAGATGCTCCATGCCCTCGATGCGGTCGTGCTTACCGGGGCGGGCCTTCATGCGGTTCAGCTCCACCCCCAGCTTCTTGTACAGCACCTCGTTGACCAGCGAGCTTTTGCCGCTGCCGCTGACGCCGGTGACACAGATGAACGTCCCCAGCGGGAACGTCACGTCGATGCTTTTCAGGTTGTTCTCCCGTGCGCCCCGCACCGTCAGGTATTTGCCGTTGCCCTCCCGCCGGTGTGCCGGCAGCTCGATGCGCTTTTTGCCGCTGAGGTACTGTCCCGTCAGGCTGTTGGGGTCGGCCATCACCTGCGCCGGCGTACCGGCGGACACCACCTGCCCGCCCAGCTCTCCGGCGCCGGGACCGATGTCGATGAGCCAGTCGGCGGCGCGCATGGTGTCCTCATCGTGCTCCACCACGATCAGGGTGTTGCCCAGATCCCGGAGGCGGCACAGCGTGGCCAGCAGCTTGTCGTTATCCCGCTGGTGCAGGCCGATGGACGGCTCATCCAGAATATACAGCACACCCATCAGGCTGCTGCCGATCTGGGTGGCAAGGCGGATACGCTGGCTCTCGCCGCCGGACAGGGTACCGGATGCACGGGACAGGGTGAGATAGCTCAGTCCCACGGACTGCAAAAAGCCCAGCCGTGCCCGGATTTCCTTGCGTATCTGGGCGGCGATGAGCTGCTGGTTGCCCGTCAGTTCCAGACCGTTGAAGAAGGGCAGCGCCTCGTCCACCGGCAGCTCCGTGGCCTCGAAGATGGACAGACCGCCCACCGTCACCGCCAGCGCCTCCGGCCGCAGACGGCGGCCCTTGCAGGCGGGGCAGGGACACTGGGACAGATACTCCTCGATCTCCTTCTTGCTGGCGTCGCTCTGCGTCTCGCTGTACCGCCGCTCCAGATTGTGGCAGATGCCCTCGAACGCCTGATGCAGCACGCCCTTGCCCCGGGGCTGGTCGTAGTGCAGCTCCAGCTTCTCCCCGCCGGTGCCGTAGAGGATGACCTGCTTCACCGCGTCGCTCAGCTCGCTGTACGGCTGGCGTAGGGAGAACTGATACTTCTTGCTCAGCGCCTCGAAATACATCCGGCTCACGCCGTCGGAGCGGATGGACGCCCAGCCGGGAGCCGTGATAGCGCCGTCCAGAATGGACTTACTCTCATCCGGCACGATGAGGGCGGGGTCGGCCTTCAGCTGTACCCCCAGTCCCGTACAGGTGGGACAGGCGCCGAAGGGACTGTTGAAGGAGAACAGCCGGGGCGTCAGCTCCTCGATGGAAAGGCCGCAGTCCTCGCAGGCGTAGTTCTGGGAGAAGGTGATGTCCTGCTGCTCCTTCAGCAGGTTCACCGTCACCAGCCCGCCGGTAAGGCTGGACGCCGTCTCCACGGAGTCCGTCAGGCGCTGGCCGATGTCGGGCCGGACGATGAGCCGGTCCACCACGATGTCGATATGGTGCTTCAGATTCTTCTCCAGCGGGATATCCTCCGACAGCTCGTACAGATTCCCGTCCACCCGCACCCGGACGTAGCCGCTGCGGCGGGCGTCCTCCAGCACCTTGGTGTGCTCGCCCTTGCGTCCCCGCACCACCGGGGCCATCACCTGAATGCGGGTGCCCTCCGGCAGGGCCATGATCTGGTCGATGATCTGATCCACCGTCTGCTGGCGGATCTCCCTGCCGCACTTGGGACAGTGTGGCACGCCCACCCGCGCCCACAGCAGGCGCAGATAGTCGTAGATCTCCGTCACCGTGCCTACGGTGGAGCGGGGATTCTTGCTGGTGGTCTTCTGGTCGATGGAGATAGCCGGGGAAAGGCCGTCGATATAGTCCACGTCCGGCTTGTCCATCTGCCCCAGAAACATACGGGCGTAGGAGCTGAGGCTCTCCACATACCGGCGCTGTCCCTCGGCGTAGATGGTGTCGAAGGCCAGCGAGCTCTTACCGCTGCCGCTGAGACCCGTCAGCACCACCAGCTTATCCCGGGGGATGGTAACGTCGATATTCTTCAGGTTGTTCTCCCGTGCGCCCTTGATGAAAATTTCCTTCTGCATGGTATTCCTCGTTTCTGCAACTAATTTCGCAGATAAAGTCTATATAAACTATTTTTTAATGTAAATATGGTAATAAAATTTACACGATGATGTCCGCCGTGTCCGCCCTCAGCAGACCGATGAGGTCGCCGGGCCGGCACTCCACCTGTGCGCCGATCCTCCCCGCGCTGACGCAGATGGTGTCGTACAGCACCGCCGTCTCGTGGAACACCGTGGGGAACTGCTTCTTCATCCCCACGGGGCTGCATCCGCCGTGGACGTATCCCGTCAGGCCCAGCAGCTCCTTCTGGGGCAGCATGGCCACGGACTTCTCCCCCACGGCCTTGGCCGCCTTCTTCAGGTCAAGGCTCTCCGCCACCGGGATGTCGAACACATAGTACCCGCCGGAGGCGCCCCTTGTCACCAGCGTCTTGAACACCCGCTCCGGTGCCTGCCCCAGCGTCTGCGCCACGGACACCCCGTCGATAGGGCCGTCCGGGTCGTAGGCGTGGGCGGTGTAGGCGATCTTCTTCTGCTCCAGCGTGCGCATCACGTTGGTCTTTTCCTCTTTGTGCTTTGCCATGGACGATACCTCCTCAGAACATATACTGTGCCAGTATGCTCAAAATCAGAATATGAACGGGGTAGAAGGCGTAAAAACCGTATTGCAGCGCCTTGCCGGAAAAGCCCCGCTCCCCGTTGTACAGGAAAATGGGGATCAGCGCCAGCATGGCCAGCAGCTCCACCCGCCATGCCGAGCAGAACCAGCAGAAAAGCGCCGTGCCCACCAGCTGGATGGCCCACTTCCCCTTGACCTCCCGGCTCAGGTAGAACAGCACCACCAGCAGTACGCCCCATCCGCCGTAGTCCGTGTTGCCCCACTGCCCCAGGATGAACCCCACGGCGATGGCGGCATCCGCCGGCAGCCGCTGCCACAGCTCCGGCCTGGTCCTGGCCCAGTCCATGGCCCAGCACACCAGCGCGCCGATAAGCAGCGTCCACAGCACGTTCTGGTACTGCAGGGAGAACCACTGCCCGGTGCACATCAGGTTGAACGGCAGCTCCGACAGCAGGGCGAACAGCAGCAGCCGCGCGGCGTACCGCTTCCTGTCATGAGTATGGGCGCAGCCCTCCGCGATGAGGAAGCAGAAGATAGGAAAGGCCACCCGCCCCACGCACCGCATCCACAGGACGTAGGGGAACAGGGTAAAGCCCATGTGGTCGATGAGCATGGACACCACGGCCAGCAGCTTCAGGTGCAGGCTATTCAGCGGCAGCTTCTTTTCGTTCATATCGTCCCTCCCGCGCCAGCAGCGCCACGCAGCCGATGACACAGCCCACACCCAGCACCGTCCAGACGGTCAGGGCCTCGTGGAACACGGTGATGCCCACCAGTGTCTCCACCACCGGCTCAATGTTGGTGATGATGGAGGCGCGTCCGCTCTCCACGCCCTCCAGTCCCTTGGTGTAGAAGATGTAGGGCAGCACCGTGGCCACGATGACCACACAGATGCCGCCGATAACGCCCTTTAGCTGCTGGAACACCGGCAGCAGCGCCGGTATGTCCGCAAAGAACACGGAGCCCAGCCCCGCCACCAGAAACGTCCAGTAGATCATGGTGTAGCTCTCGTAGTGGGCCAGCCCGTAGTGGCTGAACACGGTGTAGCTGGCGTAGCACATGCCGGACACCACGCCCAGACCGATACCGGCCCACGAGGCGGTCATGTCCCCGCCCAGCACGCCGCTGACCATGATGCAGCCCAGCAGCGACACGCACAGCGCCGCGATCTTGCCCTTCGTCAGCGGCGTTTTCCACAGCACGGCGCTGGCCAGCACCACGAAGGACGGCGCCAGATACAGCAGCACCGCCGCCACCGACAGCGAGCACATGGTCTGGCACTGGAAATACACCACGCTCAGCAGCAGGATGCTGATGAGCCCCGACCCCAGAAAGATGGGCAGATGCTTCAGCCGTATGCGGAACACCTGCCGGTGAAACAGGGCAAACACCACCGTCAGCACCAGCAGCGTCCCGAAATTCCGGACGAACACCCGGTTGCCCAGCGTCATGCCCGCCTCCGTCAGCAGCCGGTTGGAAAACCCGATAAAGCCCCAGCACACGGCGCTGAGGATCACATAGATATACGAGATGGTCTTGTTCATAGTTCTTTTCTCTATTTCTGCCCCCGCAGCTGGATGATCTGGTCGCGCAGCAGCGCGGCGTACTCAAACTCCAGCATACGGCTGGCCTCCTTCATCTCTTTCTCCAACCGGGCGATGGTCTCCGCCCGCTCCCGGTCGCTGAGCTTCTTCCTGCTGAGCTGGGACGCCTCCTCGGCGCTGTGGCTGATCTCCACCATCTCCCGCACGCTCTTGCGGATGGTGCGGGGCACGATGCCGTGGGCGCGGTTGAAGTCGTCCTGCAATTTCCGGCGGCGCTCCGTCTCGTCCATGGCCGCCCGCATGGACGGCGTGATGACGTCGGCGTACAGAATCACCAGACCCTCGGCGTTCCGGGCGGCCCGCCCGATGGTCTGGATCAGGCTGGTCTCGCTGCGGAGGAAGCCCTCCTTGTCCGCATCCAGAATGGCCACCAGCGACACCTCCGGCAGGTCAAGGCCCTCCCGGAGCAGGTTGATGCCCACCAGCACGTCGAACTCGCCCAGCCGCAGGTCGCGGATGATCTCCATCCGCTCCAGCGCCGACACGTCGGCGTGCATATACCGCACCCTGATGCCGAGGCCCCGGAAGTGGGCGGTAAGGTCCTCCGCCATCCGCTTGGTCAGCGTGGTCACCAGCACCCGCTCGTTCTTCTGCTCCCGGGCGTGGATCTCCGCCACCAGATCGTCGATCTGCCCCGTGATGGGCCGCACCTCCACCCGCGGGTCCAGCAGACCCGTGGGGCGGATGACCTGCTCCACCACCTGATCGGCGTGTTCCTTCTCAAAGTCTCCCGGCGTGGCGGACACATACACCGCCTGATGGAACCGCTCCTCGAACTCCTCGAACTTCAGGGGGCGGTTATCAAAGGCGCAGGGCAGGCGGAAGCCATACTCCACCAGACTCTGCTTCCGGGCGTGGTCACCGTTGTACATGGCCCGCACCTGAGGCAGCGTCACATGGCTCTCGTCCACGAACAGCACAAAGTCGTCGGGGAAGAAGTCCAGCAGCGTCATGGGCGGGGAGCCCGCCGGCCGCTGGGAGATGATCCGCGAATAGTTCTCGATGCCGGAGCAGTACCCCAGCTCCCGCATCATCTCCACGTCGTAGCGGGTGCGCTGGTCGATGCGCTGGGCCTCGATGAGCTTGCCCTGCTCCTCGAACAGCGCCTTCTGCTGTGCCAGCTCCCGCTCGATCTCCTCCGCCGCCCGCTCCAGCTTGTCCTTGGGCGTGACGTAGTGGCTGGCGGGGTACACCGCGATATGCTGCAAGGTTCGGAGGGCCGCGCCGGTGACGGGGTGAAACTCGGTGATGCGCTCGATCTCGTCCCCGAAGAACTCCACCCGAACGGCGCGATCCTTGTAATAGGCGGGGTACAGCTCCACCGTGTCGCCCCGCACCCGGAACATATTCCGCTGGAACGCCACGTCGTTCCGCTCGTACCGATCCTCCACCAGACGCCGCAGCAGCTCGTCCCTGTCCATGGTCATGCCCACGCGGAGAGAGATCATCATCCGGGCGAAGTCGTCCGGCTCACCCAGACCGTAGATGCAGCTCACGGAGGACACCACGATCACGTCCCGCCGCTCCAGCAGCGCGCAGGTGGCGCTGAGCCGCAGGCGGTCGATCTCCTCGTTGGTGGAGGCGTCCTTTTCAATATAGGTATCCGTGTGGGGGATATACGCCTCCGGTTGGTAGTAGTCGTAGTAGGACACGAAATACTCCACGGCGTTGTGGGGGAAGAACTCCCGGAACTCCTCGCACAGCTGGGCGGCCAGCGTCTTGTTGTGGGCCAGCACCAGCGTGGGGCGGTTGACCTTCTCGATGACCTTGGCCATGGTGTAGGTCTTGCCGGAGCCGGTGACGCCCTTGAGCACCTGCTCCCGCAGGCCATTTTCCAGCCCCTGCGCCAGCTTCTCGATGGCCTGCGGCTGGTCGCCGGCAGGGCTGTATTCCGAAACAACTTTGAAATCAGGCATAGCGCCCTCCCTTATCTCTGCAAAAATCCGCTCTCCGCCATGGAGACATAGTCGTCGTCCGCCACGATAATGTGGTCGGCCAGCCGGATACCCAGCGGCGCCAGCGCCTCCTGTATCCGATGGGTCACCAGCACGTCGGCGTCGGAGGGCAGCGCCACGCCGCTGGGGTGGTTGTGGGCCAGAATGATGGTGCTGGCCCCGGCGTACAGGGCGTTCTCCACCACCTGCCGCACATGGACGGCGGAGGCGGACACCGTCCCCTTGGCAATACACCGGCAGGTCAGCAGCTTGCCCTTGCCGTCCAGACACACCTGATACAAAAGCTCCCGCTTCTGCCCCGTCAGCAGCTCCATGAAGTAGGCACCGGTGCGGTCCGGTGAGTTGAGGATCTTCTCCGGCAGGCTGGTGATCCGCGCCCGCTGGCTGATATCCGCCATCAGATGCAGCAGCAGGGCGGCGTTTTTGCCCACGCCCTCCACCTGCTCCAGCTCCTCCGGCGACGCCTGCAAGACGCCCTGCAGGCTGCGGAACCGCTTCAGCAGCCGGTGGGCCGTCTCGTTGGTGTCCTGCCGCGGAATGGCGTAAAACAGCGCCAGCTCCAGCAGCTCATGGTCGGCCAGCGCGTCCGCGCCCACCTGACCGTAGCGTTCCTTTGCCCGCTGCCGGTGCCCGTCGTGCAGTCCCATTGCGTCTACCTCCCGCCGCGCTTTTTTGAATAATATAGTATACCACGATATGCCGCCTGTCACAAGCGGTTTTTCCGCCGGATACCCCGCTCTTTCGCCCGTATCCCGCCTGTTTTTTCCTCCCATCAGGCAAAACGGCGCGGCCCCGCAGGGCCGTGCCGTCTTGTCTCGTATTCAAGCCTTGGGAAAGCTCCACCGGAAGGTGGCGGCGCAGATGCGTATCACCACCGTCACGCCGCACCCCGCCAGCATCGCAAGCCCCATGCCAAGCGGCCACAGGGCGCGGCACACCGCCGCCCCCACCAGCGACGCGCAGGCGTATATGTGCTTGGTGAAGATGTAGGGCCGCTCCATGCAGCACACATCCCGCAGCACGCCGCCGCCCACGCCGGTGACGGCACCCAGAAACAGCACCAGAAACCAGTTGGCGCCGTATCCCGCCTGTATGGCAATGGCCGCGCCGTGGGCGGAAAAGATGCCCAGGCCGATGGAATCCGCCACCAGCAGCACCGCGTCCGCGTAGCGGTTGTGCAGCTCCGTTTTTCGCCAACGCCAAATGTAAAAGCAGAGCACCGAGACAGCGATGGCCACCAGCGCCTGTGTAGGATCCCGCAGCGCCGCCGGCGGCGTCTGCCCCAGCATCACATCGCGCAGAATGCCGCCGCCCACCGCCGTGGTCATGCCCATCATGGCCACGCCGAACAGATCCATCCCCTTGCGGATGCCCAGCGCCGCGCCGGACACGGCAAAGGCCACGGCGCCGATCATTTCGAAATACAGCTGAAAGCTTCCCATGGTATCCCTCCCCGACCTGCCTACTATACACCGTCTCCCCGCTTTCGGCAAGTCCCACATCAAAGCGCCCCGCCGAAGCCTCCGCAGCCTATGCTCGGCGGCATCCTTTTCCCCGTGCTGTCCCGCCGTCCGCATCGCCCTTTGTCTCCCGGCGGCCCCGCCGCTTTTTCCACAGCATCCGCCTCCGGCTTTCCTGCTCCCGCGCGGCGGCAGCCTTTTCCTCCGTCTCCGCGCGGCTTCGCCGCCCTGTCCCCGGCGCGGCCCCGCCTGCTTCATCTCCGTTTCCTGCGGCCCCGCGCCGCCCACACCTCTGCGCGAAAAAAGGCAGGGCCTCGGCCCTGCCTTTTTTCTTGGGAGATTTGGGATTTGGGAGAGAAAAAGAAAGAAAAGTAGAGAAATAGCATATCTCGTTACATCGGACGGGATGCGGCGGCACCCGTCCTTTGTGATTTTTACTATATCACGAAAATATCCGCTTGTAAAATTGAAGTTGTTCGCGTAAAATATAAACGAATTTTGATATATTTTAGGAGAAACGCCATGACAAATCTGGACATCGAGACCTTCTGGGCCGTGGTGCAGCACGGCACCATGACGGCAGCGGCCGAGGCGCTGTACATCACCCAGCCCACGCTGTCCATGCGCATCCGCGCACTGGAGGAGCGGGTGGGCACGCCGCTGTTCGTCCGGGGCAAGGGCCAGCGCCGCATCCAGCTCACCGCCGCCGGCCAGAAATTCCTGACGCTGGCCCGCCGCTGGCAGCGCCTTCTGTCGGAGACGGAAGCTCTGTCGGAGCTGGAGCAGCGCGCCTACCTGCGGATGGCCGCCACCTACACCACCAACCAGTATGTCCTGCCGGCGGTATACCAGAAATTCCTGTCCCTGCACCTGCCGGTGTCCCTGTGGATACACACCCTGCGGGACGTGGACTCGGCCCAGGCCCTGCTGAACCACGAGCTGGACTTCGCCCTCATCGACAGCAACACCGTGTTCAACAGCCAGCTGGAGGTGCGCCCCATCTTCCGGGAGCGGTTTTTGCTGCTGTCCTCGCCGGACAGCCGCTACCCGGCGGAGACGGACCCCGCCGCGCTGGACCCCGCCAACGAGATCCTGGTCACCTGGGACCCGGACTTCATCCGCTGGCACGACAGCTCCTTCGGCCCCGGCGCCCGCCCTCTGCTGTACGCCGACACCCTGCAGGCGGCGGACTTCTTCCCCCGGACGGAGGATCTGTGGGTAGCCGCCCCGGCCATTGCCGCCGCCTCGCTGGGTCCCGACCAGGCGCGGGTCTGCCGCTTTACCCAAGCGCCGCCGGACCGCGTCAACTATCTGGTGACGCGCCGGGGCGAGGAGCTGCCGGAGCCGGCCCTCATTTTTCTGGACGCCCTGCGGGAGCACCTGCTGGGTTGGAAGAATGTGCAGGTATATTTGTAAAAAAGCTGCAAAATCGGGTTGACACGCCCCGTTTTTTGGCATAGGATAGGCGTGTACAACAAAACATGTCCGGTAGGTAAGGCTACCGCGAGGGATATGGGCTGCTGCCGCGAAATGGTGGAGACACCATGAGATGGTTTGAGCAGGTACTATCGAAACCAAGGTGGTATCTAACGCAGCTTCACCGCCCCGCGATGCTAAAGCTTGTAACGGTGCACAGGTCACGCTTCCCGTGGCCCGCTTATGGTACGCAGCAGGCTTTCTACCTGCTGCGTGTTATTTTTTGCCGAAAGGAGGAACAGGCCATGATCGACTATCAGGAGGAGCTGGACCGCTATCTGGAGCAGATCGAGACGCTGGCGCACAACAAGGAATACGCAAAGCTGCGTGACCTGTTCCTGCCCATGGAGCCTGCCGACATCGCCCTGCTGCTGGAGGAATCCGGCTCCGAGCTGATGCCCCTGCTGTACCGTCTGCTGCCCAAGGAAACGGCGGCGGAGGTGTTCGTGGAGCTGGAGCCGGAGAGCCAGGAGATGCTCATCAACGGCTTTTCCAACACCGAGCTGAAGGAGGTGCTGGACGAGCTGTATCTGGACGACGCCGTGGACATCGTGGAGGAGATGCCCGCCAGCGTGGTCATCCGCATCCTGGACAAGGCCACGCCGGAGATGCGCAAGTCCATCAATGAGATCCTGAAGTATCCGGAGGATTCCGCCGGCTCCATCATGAACATGGAGTTCCTGTCCCTGAAGAAGGACATGACGGTGGAGGACGCCTTCAAGCGCATCCGCCGCATCGGCGGCGAGCTGGAGACCATCAACATCCTGTACGTCACCGATCCCACCCGCCGCCTGCTGGGCGTGCTGTCCGTCCGCGACCTGCTGCTGGCCAACGAGGACGACGTCATCGAGGACATCATGGACCCCGACGTGGTGTGGGCCAAGACCATGGACGACAAGGAGGACGTGGCCCAGGCCCTGAGCAAGTACGACTTCCTGGCCATGCCCATCGTGGACATGGAGAACCGCCTTGTGGGCATCGTCACCGTCGATGACGCTATGGACGTCATCGAGGAGGAGACCACGGAGGACTTCGAAAAGATGGCCGCCATGCTGCCGTCGGACAAGCCCTACCTCCGCACCGGCGTGTTCGCCACATGGAAGTCCCGTCTGCCGTGGCTGATGATCCTGATGCTGTCGGCCACGTTCACCGGCATGATCCTGAACCACTACGAAAACGCACTGGCCGCCTGCCTGGTGCTGAACGCCTACATCCCCATGCTGTCCGGCACCGGCGGCAACTCCGGCACCCAGGCCTCCGTGGCCGTCATCCGTGCCCTGAGTCTGGACGAGGTGGACTTCTCCGATGTGCTGCGCGTGCTGTGGAAGGAGCTGCGCGTCTCCCTGCTGTGCGGCCTGTGCCTGGCAGGCGCCAACTTTGTAAAAATGCTGGTGGTGGACCGTCTGCTGCTGGGCAATGCTGAGGTCACACCCATGGTGTGCCTGGTGGTGTGCCTGACCATCCTGTTCGTGGTGGTCTTTGCCAAGTGCGTGGGCTGCTCCCTGCCGCTGCTGGCGGAAAAGGTGGGTCTGGACCCCGCCGTGATGGCCAGTCCCTTCATCTCCACCATCGTGGACGCCACCAGCCTGCTGATCTACTTCCGCTTCGCGTCGTGGCTGCTGGGCATCTGAAAATTTGTATTTTTTCCATGGCATAGCGCCGCGGTTTTCGGACAAGATAGAGTCGGGTCGTATGGCCTGACTCTATTTTTCTTTTACGGGAGGAAACGCCATGAATCGCGCTTGTACCAACGACGGGTGCAGCTGCACCCCCAACTCTTCCATCAAGTGTACCGTCACCAACTGCGCCCACCACTGCAAGGACGTGAACAACTGCGGCCTCAGCTCCATCCAGGTGGGCACCCATGAGAGCAATCCCTCCATGGACCAGTGCACCGACTGCCAGAGCTTCCAGAAGTGTCAGTAACGCTGCCCGCGTGCTGACCGGCAGAGAGCCTCCGTTTTCCCGGACGCCGTCTGCCCCTCCGTGTGCCGACCCACACGGAGTACATACCAGAGGGGGTGACGACATGCGCACATCGGTGAAATACGCCGTAGCCGGCACGCTGGCCGGCGCCGCCAACGGCTGCTTCGGCGGAGGCGGCGGCATGGTGCTGCTGCCCCTGCTCACCCGCTGGTGCCATGTGGAGGAGAAAAAGGCCTTCGCCACCTGCGTGGCGGTGATCCTGCCCTTCTGCGTGGTGTCCGCCGCCGTCTACCTGCTGCGCACGCCCTTCGACCTCGTGCAGGCCCTGCCCTACCTGCTGGGCGGGCTGGCCGGCGGCTTTGTGGGTGGCCGGCTGTTCCCACGGGTGCCCGCCCCGTGGCTGCGGTATCTCTTTGCCGCCTTTCTGGTGTACGGCGGCATCCGGTATCTCCTGTGACGGCGTGGCTCCTGCCGGTGCTGGCGGGCTTCTGCACCGGCATCCTGTCCGCGTGGGGCGTGGGCGGCGGCACCCTGCTCCTGCTGCTGATGACCCTGTTCCTGGGCGTGGAGCAGTCCGACGCCATGGCCATCAACCTGCTGTACTTCCTGCCCACCGCCGCCATGGGGCTGCTGTACCATCGGAAGAACGGACTTCTGGAGCGCCCCGTCCTCCGCGCCGCCGCACCGTGGGGCACAGCGGCAGCAGCCGCCGGCGCGCTGCTGGCCACCGCCGTGGACGTATCCCTGCTGCGCCGCCCCTTCGGCATCTACCTGCTGCTGGCCGCCGCCAGTCTGCTGCTGCAGCCAAAAAAACCGGGAAGGACGTGATGTCCTTCCCGGTTTTTTGTTTTCCGTATCAGTCCTCGCTGGCGTACAGCGTCACCGCCACGTCGAACACCTGCCCGTCCCGCTGGACGGTAAGGGTCATGGTGTCGCCCACCAGATGGGTGCGCCGCACCGCCATCAGGTCGTTGATGCTGCGTATCTCCTGTCCGTCGGCCCGCAGGATCACATCGTCGGGCAGCAGGCCCGCCTCCTCGGCGCCGCCGCCCTCCGACACGGTGTACACCGCCACCTGTCCGCCGTTTTCATCGCTCTCGATGACCATGACGCCCAGCGCCGGCACGCCCCGGAACCGTCCGTTGGCAATGATGTCGTTCACCACAAAGCAGGCGTCGCTGATGGGCAGGGCAAAGCCCAGGCCCTCCACAGTGGCCTCCGCCTCGCTGCCGTTCCCGCTCATTTTCAGGGTGTTGATGCCGATGACCTGTCCGTACTCATTGATCAGCGGACCGCCGGAATTGCCGTTGTTCAGCGCCGCCGTGGTCTGCAGCAGCGTCATCACCCGTCCGTCCACCTGCACATCCCGGTTGATGGCGGAGATGATGCCGTCGGTCAGGGTGCCCCGCAGCTCCACACCCAGCGGATTGCCGATGGCGTACACCGTGTCGCCCACACGGCACAGGTCACTGTCGCCGAACTCCGCCGCCGGCAGCCCCGCCGCGTCCACGGCCTTCAGCACCGCCAGATCCCGGTCCTCGTCGTAGCCGATCAGCTTCGCGTCGTAGGTGTAGCCGGTGTCCAGCGCGATCCAGCAGCTCTTGCCGCCGGAGATGACGTGGGCGTTGGTGATGATGTACCCGTCCTCCGTCATGATGACGCCGGTGCCGATGCTGGCCTGCTCGCCCTTGTCGGCCACCACCAGCACGGTGGAGGGATTCACCTTCTCATACATGTCCTGAATGCTCAGCTTCTCCCCTGTCGGGGCCGTGCAGACCAGGGACACCCCCGCCTCCCCCTGCATCCGGGGGATGGTGGTCTTTTCCACCTTGGAGATGTTCACGATGCTGCTGGCGTCGCTGCCGTCTCCCGTTCCGCCGTCCGCGGGCGGTATGACGCCGCCGCCCCGCAGGCTGGCGATGACCGTGGCTGTCACCACCACCGCCGCCAGCACGCCCGCGGTGATGAGAAACGCCCACAGTCCCTTCCTGCTCCGCTTTTTCGGCGGCGCGGGACGGGGCGGCACGGCGCCCGCCGGCATGGGCCGCGGCTGCACATAGCAGTCCACCACCTCCTGCCCCTCCGGGCGCACATACCAGCTCACCACCTCCTGGGGCTCGGTCTGCTGCTTTTCTCTGTTTTCATCCTGCATACGGTATATCCTCCGGCCTCAGCGGGCCATCTGCATGGTAAAGGTAAAGGCGGTAACGCCGTTCTCGCTGGTGACGGTGATCTTCTCCTTGTGCTGGGCCAGAATGGTCTTGACCACATACAGCCCCAGTCCGTAGCCGTCCTTGTCCTCGCTGCGGGACTTGTCCGACTTGTGGAACCGCTCGAACAGCAGGGGGATCTCCTCGGCGGGGATGGTGTTGCCCACGTTCCGCACGGTGACGTAGGCCTTCTCCCCGTTGACGGTAAGCCCCAGATACAGGGTGGACGACGGGGCAGCGAACTTGGCCGCATTCTCCAGCAGGTTGTACATCACCTGGGTGATGAGGTCCCGGTCGCCCTGCACCATCACGGAGTCCTCCGGGATCTCCGCGTCCACATCCAGACCCCGGCCCATGATCTTCTGCTCCATGGACAGCAGGGCGATGCGGGCGGACTCGCACAGGTCGAACTCCTCCTTCTTCATCTCCTGGTTCTGGATCTGGGAGATGTCCAGCATACGCCGGACAAGGCGGCTGAGCCGCCGGCTCTCGTCGGAGATGATCTGCAGGTACTGCCGCTCCTTCTCCGGCGGAATGGTGCCGTCCAGAATGCCGTCGGTGTAGCCGGCGATGGTGGTCATAGGGGTTTTCAGCTCGTGGGACACGTTGGCGATAAAGTCCCGCCGCTGCCGCTCCGTCTCCTGCAGGGAGTCCGCCATGGCGTTGAATGCCGTGGCCAGCTCGCCGATCTCGCCGCCGCTGCTGGTCTCCTGCATCCGCACGTCAAAGTTTCCGTCGGCATAGGCACGGGTGGCCTGCACCATCTCCGTGATGGGCTTGATCTGGTTCATGGAGGTGACGGAGCTGGTGACAAAGGCGATCAGCAGGATGATGGCACTGAGCATGAAGAACAGGCCGATGAACGACCGCCACATCTCCATCAGGGCCGTGCCGTCCATGACGGCCAGCACAAGGCCCAGCACCTGCCCGTCCTCGCCGGTCATGGGCACGCCCACCACGAACTTCTTCTGCTCGTAGACGCCCACGGTGCTGCGGCCCTCATAGCCGTCGCCCTCGGCGAAGGTCTTCGTCACGATCTCCTCCGGCACCCGGACGGACTTGCCCACCAGCCCCGCGTCGGAGGTCAGCAGCACGTCGCCCCCCTTGTTGCAGATGAGGAAGTCCACGTCCGTCATCCGGGACGCCACGCCGGCCAGTGCCCGCAGGGCGTCCTCCTGGGTGGTCTCCGTCTCGTCGTCGGGCAGCAGATAGCTCACCGACAGCTGGGCGATGAGATTGGCCCGGTCCCGCATCTCGCTGCGCTTTTCGGACACGGTGTAGTTATAGCTCAGGGCGTAGAACGACACGCCCAGCAGCACCATGGTCAGCAGCACCATACCGGCGCTGAGCATGAACTGCCGCCAGTACAGGCTGTCCATGGCCCGTTTGATCCTCTCCCGCATAGCCTTACTTCACTTCGAACTTGTAGCCGACGCCCCACACGGTCTTCAGCTCCCACTGGTCGGAGACGTTCTCGATCTTCTCCCGCAGGCGCTTGATGTGGACGTCCACGGTGCGGCTGTCGCCGAAGTAATCGAAGCCCCATACCTCGTCCAGCAGCTGGTTGCGGGTATAGACCCGGTTGGGCGTGGCCGCCAGATGGTACAGCAGCTCCAGCTCCTTGGGGGGCGTATCCACCTTCTTGCCGTCCACCAGCAGCTCATAGCTGTCCAGATTGATCTCCAGCTTGTCGAACACCAGCTTCTTTTTGGTGTCGTCGGGGATCTCGCTGCGGCGCAGCACCGCGTTGATGCGGGCCATCAGCTCCTTCATCTCAAAGGGCTTCACCAGATAGTCGTCGGCGCCCATCTCCAGACCCGTGATGCGGTCGCCCACGTCACTCTTGGCCGTCAGCATGATGATGGGGGTCTTGCCCTTCTCCCGGATGTGGGCGCACACGGCCCAGCCGTCCATAACGGGCAGCATGATGTCCAGCAGCACCATGTCCGGCGCCTGCTTGTCGTACTCCTCCACGGCCTTGCCGCCGTCGTAGGCCGCCCGCACCTCGAAGCCCTCCTTCTCCAGATACATACGGATCAGCTCCGATATATTGCGGTCATCCTCTACCACCAGAATGTTGCGTGCCATGGCCGTCTCCTCCTGCTCGGTGTATTTTTACCTTGTATTATACCGGCCAACCTTAATTTTTCCTGAACGTTTTGTAAACTCGGCGGTATAACCGTCTCAGTTTACCACACTTTCCGCCGTTTGTACAGTCTCCGGCGCCGGCCCGACGGTGATGTCCGCGTAGTACCACATCAATATCTCCTGCCACGTCTTTCCCTGCCGCGCCAGCTCGTTGGCGCCGTACTGGCTCATGCCCACGCCGTGGCCGTAGCCCGTGACCCGGAACGTCACCCTCTCCGCCGCCGCGTCGATGGTAAAGCAGGCCGACCGCAGAGAGAAGATGCGCCGTACCTCCACGCCCCGCAGCGGCGCGCCGCACACCTCCACGGTGCTGACCCGCCCCGAGTCGTCCCGCTCCGCCGCGCCGAACCACTTGTCCGGCCCGCCGCTGAATGTCAGCTCCGGATGGGCCTGAGCCAGCAGGGTCTTCGCCTCCGCCGCCGTGAATTCCGCCGCGCTGTAATAGTTGGGCACCGTCTCCTCCCCCTCCGGACTGTCCACGCTCCGCAGGTACGGCACGTCGCCGCTCCACACGTCCCCGGCCTCCGCCGTTTTCCCGGCGGAGGAGGAATGGAACACCGCCAGAATGGGCTGACCGTCGTACAGCGCCGTCTGCCCGTCCGTGGCGGCCACCGCCTCTTCGATGCGGCTCTCCCAGCCGTCAAAGTCCTCGCCCCACTTCTCCCGTGCCGCCTCCTCCGACAGCCACGCGCTGCAGCAGCCCGGATCGGTGCACACGTCCGCGTCCGGGTGGGCCTCCTTCCGCCCCGCCGCCAACTGGTAGTACACATAGGTGCGCTCCGCCGCCGCCTGGGCCTTCAGCGCCTCCAGCTCAAAGCTGGCGGGCATCTCGCCCCGCACCACGCCCCGCAGGTACTGGTTCAGCGCCATACTTTCCACCGTTTCTCCGTCCTGTACCGTCAGAAGCACCGCGCTGTCCCGCTGTCCCTGTGCGGACTGCTCCTGCTGGCCGTCCTCCCGCGTCTCCGGCACGCGCTCCTTCCCTGCCGCCAGATACGCGCCCCCGAACAGCAGCACCGTCAGCACCAGCGCCGCCGCCATGGATCGCCGCATACCATCACCTCCCGCCCCAGTGTATGCCACGGCCTGTCCCGCGTATGCGCAAAAAAGAAGCGGGGCATCCGCCCCGCCGCATCGCGTCTATTTCCGCCGCATCTCCGCAAAGAACTCCGCCAGCAGCGCCCGGCTCTCCCCGGCACAGATGCCGCCCACCAGCTGGGGCCGGTGGGGAAACGCCTCCATGAACAGGTTCAGCACCCCGCCGCAGGCTCCCATGGCCTCATCCCGCGCGCCGTAGAACACCCGGGCTACCCGTGCGTTGATGATGGCCCCCGCGCACATGGGGCACGGCTCCAGCGTCACATACAGGTCGCAGTCCTCCAGCCGCCACGAGCCCAGAGCCGCGTTGGCCTCCGCCATGGCCTCCATCTCCGCGTGGGAATACACGGCCTGCTTTTCCTCCCGCCGGTTCCGTCCCCGTCCGATGATCTCGCCATGGCGCACGATGACGCAGCCCACCGGCACCTCGCCGTGGGCCGCCGCCTCCCGCGCCAGCGCCAGCGCCTGCTCCATGTAGTCTCTGTGCTCCATCTCTGTCCTTTCCGGGGGAACGGTGTCGCCCCTGATTAACACCGGTCATATTTGTCCAGACTATCCGTACACTGTACATGACGGGAGGAATCACCATGGCCAAACGACCCACCATCGACCCTGCGCTCCGGGAATTGAAGCAGGAGCTTCTCCGCACCAACGATGCCCTGAAGGACGCCTACACCCGCTTCAACTGCGTCTGCGACTCTGAATTGATCGAAGCCAGCATCTACGAGATCAGCGCCCTGAAGGCCCGCTGCAACTACCTGCTGCGCCGCATCAAGGAGCTCAGCGGCGAGGCTGTCCCCTCCGCCGTGCCCCGCGCCCAGCCGGTGCAGGCCGCGGCGGCTGCCGCCGCGGCGGAGGAGCCTGCCGCACCCTGCGTTGCCGCCGACGCCATGAAAGGAGGGCCTGTATGTCGCTCGTAGAAAAATGCGCCCTGGGCCTTGTGCTGCTTTTCCTGCTGGTAGCCTGCCTGCGCCTGCTGCGCCAGCCGCTGAAGCTGGCGCTGCGGGTGCTCATCAACAGCGCCCTGGGCTTCTGCGCCGTGTGGCTGCTGAACATGACCACCGCCGTCACCGGCATGTCCCTGGGTCTGAACATCTTCAACGCCGTGACCATCGGTGTGCTGGGCGTGCCGGGCCTGGGTCTGCTGCTCCTGCTGAAATGGGTGCTGGTGTAGCTACATATCAGAACCGCAGCTTCTCATTGATCCGCCGCATCCGCGCCGCGTCGGGCTTGCAGACCCGCCGGTCGAATGTCAGCAGTCCGTTGACCTCATCCTCCACATCGCTGACCTGGGTATAGACCGCCGCTGACAGTCCCTGGGCCGCGATGAGGGGGATGACTTCGTTTTCATACAGCTTTTCCACCGCGTCCATCCAGCTGCCCGCGTCCTTGTACACCCGGTAGCCGAAGGACTTCTCCGCGGCACAGTACCCCGCCAGCGGCAGGCTGTACCCGCCGAACTCCGTAAGGGCCAGCGCCCGCCGCCCGTCGTGCTTCATCCGCACCGGCTTGTAGTACACATGGTACGACCGCAGGTCTCCCGCGCCCTGATCGTGCCAGCCGGAGGCGTGGTCGATGAGCCGGGTGGGGTCCAGCCCCCGCACCTTCTCCGCCATCCGCGCCGCGTCGAACTGACCCCAGCCCTCGTTGAACGGTACCCACAGGCACAGGCTCACGCAGTTGTACAGCAGCCCGACAGTGCCCTCCAGCTCCCGCTCGTACTGCCGCCGTCCCGCCTCTCCGGCCCGTCCGAACCGGCGGGAGGGCGCGTCCTTCAGATGGACGCCGATAAACGGCAGCACCTGGGTATACAGCGGGTCAAAGCTTTCAAACCCGGACACCATATCCTGCCACACCAGCATTCCCAGCCGGTCGCAGTGGTAGTACCACCGCAGCGGCTCGATCTTGATGTGCTTGCGCAGCATGTTGAAGCCCAGCTCCTTCATGGTGCAGATGTCATAGATCATGGCCTCGTCCGACGGCGGGGTATACAGCCCGTCGGACCAGTACCCCTGGTCCAGCAGCCCCGTCTGGAAGTACGGCGCGTTGTTCAGGGCCAGCACCTGCCGCCCCTGATGCAGCATCACCGAGAATTTCCGCATGCCGAAATAGCTGCTGACCCGGTCCTCCCCCAGCTCGATGTCCACATCGTACAAATAGGGATCCTCCGGGGACCACGGATGGAAGTGGGCCGCCGGGATGTCGGACACGCCGTCGCCGTTGGCGTCGGCCCGCCCCTCCGCGATCACCGCGTCCCCGGCCCGCACCGTCACCCGCGCGCCCGCCGCCGCGTCCGCCTCGATGTGCCAGCACAGCCGCTTTCCGTCAAAGTCCGGCGTCAGCCGGATACCCTTTACATAGTGCTCCGGCACGCTCTCCAGCCACACCGTCTGCCAGATGCCGCTGGTGGCGGTGTACCAGATGCCGCCCCGCTGGTACCGCTGCTTGCCCATACCGTACACGCCGCCCTCGGCGTCGTCGGTGACGGCCACGGTCAGCCGGTTCTCGCCCCCGGTCAGCAGCGCCGTGATGTCCAGGCAGAACGGCAGATAACCGCCCTCGTGGCGGCCCGCCTCCTGTCCGTTCACCAGCACCCGGCAGCGCTGATCCACCGCGCCGAAGTGCAGCAGCACCCGGTCCCGCCGGAACCCCTCCGGCAGGGTGAACGTCCGCTCGTACCACAGTGTCTCGCCGCTTTGCAGCTGGAAGCCGCAGCCGGACAGCAGGCTCTCCGGCGCAAAGGGCACCAGTATCCTCCCGGTGCTGCGGCGGGTGTACTCGTCCCCGTCCTCCACCGCGTAGTCCCACAGACCGTTGAGGCACAGATAGCTGCTGCGCACCAGCTGGGGACGGGGATATTCCGCCAGCGGGCACTCTCTGTCCAGCGCCTCGCCCCACGGCGTATAGAGCTGCTTCATACCGCCGCCCCCTTTCTCACCTGCCTGCGCAGGAAATGCACCGGCACCGCCAGCAGCACCAGCACCGCCGCCGACGCCAGAAAGATCTCCGCCGTGGGCACCTGCTTCACCACGCCCAGCTCCTCATAGGTCATGCCCGTGGCCCCGATGACGGCCACGCCGATATACGGCCCCGTCACCATGGGCAGCAGCACCTGAAACAAAATGCGGATGCCCTGGAACAGCCCGGCCTTGCCCTCCGGCGTATAGTCCCGGATCAGCCCGTTGCAGCAGGCGGAGACCACCATGCCGCCGCCCAGCATGACGATGCCGGCGCACAGCACAAACCACTGGCCCCGGGCGAAGTACATCAGCACCAGTCCCACGACGCCCACACCGGCGGAGGGCAGCAGGCACCGCAGCTTGCCCAGCCGGTCGATGGGCCGCCCCATCAGCACCGACGCCGCCGAGCTGACGATCAGCACCCCGGCCAGCAGGCACGTGTAGTCCGTGATGCCCAGAAACCGCTGGATGTAGATGATGAGGTACGGCATGTACACCTGCTGGCTCATGCAGTACACCCCCAGACACGCCAGCGCCAGATACAGCGCCGGGTGCCCCTTGATCACCGACGGCCGCAGGCCGTACAGGATGTTGGAGAAATACGTCCCCTGCCCCCGCTCCAGCGGCGGCTCCTTGATGAGGAAGCAGCCCAGCACGCCGCCCAGCAGCGTCAGACCGCCCACGATGTAGAAAAACGTGCTCCACTGCCCCTTCTGTGTCAGGCCGTCCAGCGCGCCGAACACCACCAGCATGGCCACCAGCGGCATCACCGCCAGCACCGTCTCCACCCGGCCCCGGTTCTCCGGCACGGTGACGTCCGTCACCCATGCATTGAAGGCCGCGTCGTTGGCGGTGGAGCCGAAAAACGTCATCACGCAGTCCAGTATCACCACCAGCACCGCCGTGGCATGGGCCGCCTGTGCTGCCGCTGTATCCCAGCTGACGACGGGCACCCGCACCAGCCCGAAAATTGCGATGCTGACGCCCCACAGCAGATAGCCCGCCACGATGAAGGCCTTCCGCCGCCCCAGCTTATCGCTGAGCGCCCCCATCACCAGCGTGGTGACGGTGGCCGTCACGGCGCTCCACGCCACCATGGCCGCGATCATGGCCGGGTCGCCGGAGATGGTGTTGTACAGGAACACGTTGAAGTACATGTTCTCGATGACCCAGGCGATCTGGCCGAACAGGCCGAACACCAGCAGCGCCGCCCATGTCCGCCCGCCCAGGGCAAATGGTCTTTTCGTCATGTCACCGCTCCTCCTTCGTCAGATCCCAGCCGTACAGCGGGTAGCGCTGCACCGCGCCGAACAGCTTCTTCTTCAGGTCTGGGTACCGCCCCTCCAGCCCGGCAATAAGCTCCTTCACCTCCTGCCGGCGGCTGTGCCCGTCCATGGGACAGGTGTTCTTCACTACCGGCAGCCGGAGCTTCACCGCCATGCGCCGGATGTCCTCCTCCTTGCAGTACAGCAATGGCCGGATCTGTGTGATGCCCGTCCTGTCCAGATACGTCACTGGCTGGAAGCAGCCGATGCGCCCCTCGAACAGCAGGTTCATCAGCAGCGTCTCCACCGCGTCGTCGTAGTGGTGGCCCAGCGCGATCTTATGGATGCCCCGCTCCGTCAGGGCCGTGTGCAGGCTGCCCCGCCGCAGCTTGGCGCACAGGGAGCAGGGGTTTTTCTCCTGCCGCTCCCGGAACACGATGTCGTACACCGGCACCTCGATGCGGATGTAGGGCACGTCCAGCTCCCTGCAGTAGTCCGCCACCGGCTGGAAGTCCATGCCCGGCATCCCCGTCTCCAGCGTGATGGCCTGTACATGGAACGGCTTGGGGTAAAACGCCCGCAGACGCGCCAGCGCTGTCAGCGTCAGCAGGCTGTCCTTGCCGCCGGATACGCCTACCGCCACCGTCTCCCCCGCCTCGATCATGTTGTAGTCCTCCACACAGCGCCGGACAAGCCCCAGAATATGCTGCATACGGCGTCCCTCCCCGCCAAAATCGAATTTGCGTTTCGAGAAAACGCGAGAAAATAAGAGCAATCAAGAGAAAACGCTAGATGTTTTTGCCGTAAATCAAATCGCAGTTGACAATCCCGCCGCGCTATGCTATAAATATCCTTGCGCGTTCAGTGCGCTTTCTCTGTCCCGATTTTAGCAAGGGCACACGGAAATGTAAAGCATACATTATAATAAATTGGAGGAAGAAAACCATGTCCACTTTCATGGCAAACAAGGCCAACATCGAGCGCAAGTGGTACGTCGTTGACGCCGCCGGCAAGCCCCTGGGCAAGACCGCCGTCATCGTGGCCGACCTGCTGCGCGGTAAGGGCAAAGTCACCTATACCCCCCATGCCGACTGCGGCGACAACGTCATCGTCATCAACGCCGGCAAGGCCGTCCTGACCGGCAACAAGATGGAGCAGAAGTACTATCGCACCCACTCCGGCTGGGTGGGCGGTCTGAAGGAAACCAAGTACCGCATCCTGATGCAGGACAAGCCCGAGCTGGCCATGCGCGTGGCCGTCCGCGGCATGATGCCCCGCAACATCGTCACCAAGGACTCTCTGAAGCGTCTGCACATCTACGCCGGCGAGCAGCATGATCATGCCGCTCAGAAGCCCGAGCTGGTCAAGTAAGGAGGAAAAAGAGAATGTATCAGTCCAAGAACCCCTACAAGTACGGCACTGGCCGCCGCAAGTCCTCCGTGGCCCGCGTGCACCTGTTTGAGAACGGCACCGGCTCCATCACCATCAACGGCCGCGACATCGACGAGTACTTCGGTCTGGAGACTCTGAAGATGGTGGTTCGTCAGCCCCTGAACGCCACCAACACCCTGGGCAAGGTGGACATCGTTGCCACCGTCGAGGGCGGCGGCGTGTCCGGTCAGGCCGGCGCCCTGCGCCACGGCATCAGCCGCGCCCTGCTGCTGGTGAACCCCGAGTACCGCGCCATCCTGAAGAAGGCCGGCTTCCTGACCCGCGATCCTCGTATGAAGGAGCGTAAGAAGTACGGTCTGAAGGCCGCCCGTCGCGCACCTCAGTTCAGCAAGCGCTGAGTTTACACTTCGCTTTCTGCAAAGGCCCCTGCTCCGGCAGGGGCCTTTGTTTCTTCCGGAACTGAGGTGTCCTCGCGGCACAGCCGCTGCGGTCGGCGGCTAAAAACGTGCCCCCGGCACGTTTTCTTAACGCCCCGACAGTTCTCCAAGCGCTGAGCTTACACCCCGCTTTCTGCAAAGGCTCCTGCTCCGGCAGGGGCCTTTGTTTCTTCCGGAACTGAGGTGTCCTCGCGGCACAGCCGCTGCGGTCGGCGGCTAAAAACGTGCCCCCGGCACGTTTTCCTGCCCGCCCTCCCCTCACACACGCAGAAGCGGCGCACGATCTGTGCGCCGCTTCTGCAAAATTGTAAGGAAGGTAGTGTGTTGTTGTCGTTATTGGGTCATCTGCTGAGATACTCCAGCGCGATGGCGGTCATGCCGGTGACGCCGTGCTTCATGACGTCCTCGTTGAATACGATCCTGCCGTTGTGGAGGGAGACCATCTCCTCGCCCCGTCCGGCGTCGATCATCATAAAGGCGGAGGGCGTGTTGGTCAGCTTGCCGAAGAAGCTGAAGTCCTCGCTGCCGGAGAAAGGCCTCTCGATGAACTCAGTCCTGCCGCCGGCGGCGGTAACGGCCTTGTCCACCAGATCGATCATCTCACCATCGTTGTACTGCAGGGCGTAGCCCTCCTCCAGCCTCACCTCGATGTCGCAGTTGAAGGCGATACCGATGCCCTTGCAAATACGCCGCACCTCTTCGATGGCGGTATCCCGTGCCGCATCGCTGAAGCTGCGCAGCACCGCCACCATCTGCGCTTCACCGGCGGTGATGTTCACCGCGTCGCCGCCGGACATGGTGCCCACCGTCAGTACAGCGGAATCCATGGGGTCGATGCGGCGGGAGACCACCGTCTGCAAAACGGTGATGAGATATCCGGCACAGGCGATGGCGTCGTGGGCGGTGTGGGGTGCGGAGCCGTGGCCGCTCTTGCCGTGGACGGCAATGTGGAACAGATCCACGGCGCTGGTGAAATAGCCCTTGTACAGCTGCATCCGGCCCACGGTGTCGTTTTCGGAGGGGCAGACATGCTGGCCGAAGATGGCGTCCACATGGGGGGACTCCATAACGCCCGCCGCCACCAGCGCCCGTGCGCCGCCGGGCATCAGATCCTCGCTGGGCTCAAAGATCAGCTTGACGGTGCCGGCGAACTGGTCGCGGAAGTGGCACAGCGTCCTGGCCGCGCCCAGCAGCATGGTGGTGTGCAGATCGTGGCCGCAGGCGTGCATCTTGCCCTCGTACTCGCTGGCGAAGGGCACGCCGCTCTCCTCGTGGACAGGCAGGGCGTCGATGTCGGCGCGGAGCGCCACGCACTTGCCGGGGCCTTTCTTGCCGTGGATCAGTGCCACCACGGCGGTGGGCAGGGGCTGCTGGATCTCATCCACGCCCATCTTCTCCAGCTCCGAGCGGATGAGGGCGGAGGTACGCACCTCCTGCATGCCCGTCTCGGGGTGGGCGTGGATGTCGCGGCGGATGGCCACCAGCTCATCAAATATACTGTCTACAAACGTCCTGATCTCAGACATTTTTCAAAACCTCTTTTCCGGAAAATACGCTGTATTACAGCCAGCTGCTCATGACGCCGGCCACCAGCACGGAGGTGATGGACACGGTGACCATGCCGGCCACCAGCATCTTGGGCATGATCTCCGCATTGATGGCGGCCTTCTCCTCGGCGGTGGTGCCGGTGGACTCAGAGACCTCGTTGGAGATGATGACGGTGCCGGGGAAGCCGAACAGGCAGGAGCTGCCGATGGCCATGGACATCTGCCAGCTGTAGCCGAAGATCTTGCCCACCAGGATGGACACCACGGAGAAGGCGATGGTACCGATGACCACGCACACCAGCAGGGGGACGACCATGCTGCCCACCATCTCGGGGGTAGCGGAGGCCAGGTTGGTGAAGATGGACAGGGTGATGATGGGCATCACGATACCGGTGGCGTGGGCCTTGCCCAGCGCGTCCTCATCCAGGAAGCCCAGCTCCTTGCAGAGCACACCGAAGATCAGGCACCACACCAGCTTGTTGACGGCGTCGTGGAACAGGCTGGACACCCACACGGACAGCAGAGCCACCAGAATGACCTTGGCGATGATGGCGTTGGGGGTGTTGTACTTGTCGGGCAGCGCGGGGATCAGCTTCTTCCGGCCCGCGGCGGCAGCCTGAGCGGCTCCGGCAGCGGTATCCACCGGCAGCTCACCGGCGTCGATCTTCGCCTTGATGCGCTTGGCCTCGCTCTTGAGGCACAGGGAGGCCACGGGGTAGCCCACGAAGCCCTGGGCGCACATGACCAGCGTGGCGAACACCGCCAGATCGGGGAGGTTGGCCTTGTTGGCCATATCCTGCATGGTCAGCGTGGCCACCACGCCGCCGGACAGGATGGGCGCGCCCACCAGTGCGAAGCCACGGTCGATGACCAGTTGGCCGATGAAGAACACGGCGGCGGAGATAGCGATGCACGCCACCGCCGAGATGATGACGGTGCGCCACTGGGCGCCGAAGTCACGGAGCCGGATGGTGGTGCCCAGGTGTACCAGCAGCATGGTCACCAGCAGACCGGCCATGCTCAGCAGCGTGGAGTCGGCGAACATGGTGGTGGGGAAGATGCCTGCCCAGAAGCCGGCCAGGAACACCACGGATGCCACCAGCAGCATGGACACAATGGCTTTTGTTTTGGCGGAGATCATATCTCCGATGGCGAACACCACAAAGATGACCGTCGCAGCTAAGATCGCATTCATTTTGATTTTCTCCTTTTCCTTTTTGGTTTGTGATTTTCCATTTTCTGTAAGTTCTGCCAATAAAGAAAGCGGCCCCGTCTGAACGACGAAGCCGCTGATCGACTTTTGTGAGGAAGTCGGATCGCGCATGTCATGTCAGCCGGTATCGGGAATCGCCGCAAAAATAGGCGTACCAAAAGAAGCCCCAGAAATAGGAGCTGTTACCGGCATAATAGGAGACGGCGGCATGGTTCTGTGCCATGTCGTTGTGGATCATATCCTGACGCATCATGTGACGGGCCATGTCTGTCTCCCTTCCGCCGGCACCGGGCCGACTTGTTTTTGATGTTGCTGATTTTAGAACTTTAAAACACGAAAGTCAACAGGGAACTGCCACAACATTTACCCAGTACACTGCTCTGTTTTTGTCCATCCTGCACATAGACGCCCCGCCTTTCGTCCCGTATAATAAAACATAGCGCGGATAAGAGCCGCGTGAAAAGGAGAAGCGTATGATCATCAAGCAGACCAGCTGTATCTGTTGTCTGTCCGCCGTCTGTGCGGGCACGGTCTGCTGCGCCCAAAAGGGTCATACGTTTTCTGCCAGATAACGCGGAGCTTTCCGCGATCATTCCGTATTCTTTGGAAACGGTGGGAGATGTGTGACGTCTCCCGCCGTTTTTATGTTGTCAGGAGGAGCAAAAGCATGACAAATACCACCGAGATCGCGCGGGCCATGGCATCCACCATGGAGCACGCGGCCATCCCCATGTACGGGAAAAAACTGCGGCTGCCGGACCGCAGCGCCATCATCGCCCTTATCAAGGAGCTGCGGCGGCTGTTCTTCCCCGCCTATTTCGGGGACCCGCAGCTGATGGCCCTGCCGGCGGAGAACTATGCCGCCCTGCTGCTGGAGCGCATCGAGACGGCGCTGACCGCCCAGATCGCCCTGGCGCTGCCGGAGGATGAGACGGAGCGGGCGTCCCAGATCGCCCAGTCCATCGTGGCGGAGCTGCCCCGCATCCAGCAGGTGCTGCTGACGGACATCGAGGCCACGTTCGACGGCGACCCCGCCGCCGCCAACAAGGAGGAGATCATCTTCGCCTACCCCGGCCTGTTCGCCATCTTCGTCTACCGCATTGCCCACGAGCTGTATCTGCGGCAGGTGCCCATGATCCCCCGGATGATGACGGAGTACGCCCACAGCCGTACCGGCATCGACATCCATCCCGGCGCCCAGATCGGGCCGTGGTTCTTCATCGACCACGGCACCGGCATCGTCATCGGCGAGACTACCGTCATCGGCAGCCACGTCAAGCTGTATCAGGGCGTGACGCTGGGCGCTCTGTCCCCCCGGGCCGGCCACGCCAGCCTGCCGGGCAAGCGGCACCCCACCGTGTGCGACTATGTGACCATCTACTCCGGCGCGTCCATTCTGGGCGGCAAGACCGTCATCGGCGAGCACTCCGTGGTGGGGGGCAACGCCTTCCTCACCGACTCCGTGGCCGACAACACCCGGGTGGTCATCACCGCGCCGGAGACGGTGTTCAAGAACGCCTGAGCGCCTGTCCGCGCCCGTATATTTATCCGTTTTCCACGGGGCTTTGCCGCATAAATAATTTCATGTGGCATTCCTCCATGAAGCAGATCCGCTGCCTGATGCAGTTCAAGATGAAATGACCGGCGGGTGCCGTCCGCAAAGCAGGACGGCACCCGCCGGTTTTCTGTGAGATGCGGCAAATCCGGGCGCAAATTTTTGTGCAGTTCGCGGAGGGCGGACAGACGGGAAATATATTATAATGTTCACAATACAAAACAGGGAGGCGTCTGACATGGAGCGCATCAGCAAGGAAAATTACTATCTGGACATCGCCGAAACGGTGCTGGAGCGGGCCACCTGCCTGCGCAGGGTCTACGGCGCCATCATCGTCAAGAACGACGAGATCATCTCCACCGGCTACAACGGCGCGCCCAGAGGGCGGCAGAACTGCGTGGACATGGGCTTCTGCACCCGGGAGGCCATGCAGGTGCCCCGGGGCCAGCGGTACGAGCTGTGCCGCAGCGTCCACGCCGAGGCCAACGCCATCATCTCCGCCAGCCGGCGGGACATGGTGGGCAGTACCCTGTATCTGGTGGGGCGGGACGCCCAGACCGGCGCGCTGCTGGGGGACGCCACCAGCTGCGCCATGTGCCGCCGCCAGGTCATCAACGCCGGCATCAGCCGGGTCATCATCCGCCGGACGGAGACGGAGTTCCAGGTGGTGGACGTCAATGACTGGGTGCATCAGGAGGACGACGTGCCCGCGCTGTAACACGCCGCCGGGCAGCGGAAAAGGGGGCTATCCGGCCTGTCAGAAGCGTTGGCGGGCCTGATAAAATAACAATTGAACAAAGGAGAATGTGTGATGTTGAACGACTCCAAGATCGCCGCCTACACGGCGATCCTGCAGGAAGAGCTCCTGCTGGCCACAGGGTGTACAGAGCCCATCGCTGTCGCGTACTGTGCCGCAAAGCTGCGCGAGGTGTTGGGCGGAAAACCGGAAAAAGTGCTGGCCGAGGTCAGCGGAAACATCCTGAAGAACGTGAAGTCCGTGGTGGTCCCCAACACAGCGGGACGCCGGGGCATCGACGCCGCCATCGCCGTGGGCATAGTGGCCGGCGACGCCGACGCGGAGCTTCAGGTCATTGCCAACGTGACGGAGGAGGACACGGCGGCTATCCAGGGCTATCTGGACAGCACGCCCATCCGGGTCTCCTGTCCCGAGACGCCCTGCATGCTGGACATCCGGCTGACGGGCTGGCTGGGAGAGCACCACGCCTGCGTCCGGGTGGCCAACAACCACACGAACATCATCTACATCGAAAAGGACGGCCATGTCCTGAAGGAGCTGCCGGTGACCGGCAACGCCGAGGACCATCTGCAGGACAAGTCCGTGCTGAACGTCAGAGACATCATCACATTCGCTGAAACTGTACCCATAGACACCATCCTGCCCACGGTGGGAAGGCAGATCGAGAAGAACACCGCCATCGCCGCCGAGGGTCTGCGGAACAGCTGGGGCGCCAACATCGGCTCCACCCTGCTGCAGGGCTCTCAGGACTGGGAAACGCAGGCCAGGGCCTGGGCCGCCGCCGGCTCCGACGCCCGGATGAACGGCTGCGAGATGCCGGTGGTCATCGTGTCCGGCTCCGGCAACCAGGGCATCACCGCCTCCGTGCCCGTGTGGAAATACGGCAAGCTCATGGGGGCGGACGACGAGAGGATCCTGCGGGCCGTGTGCCTCAGCGACCTTATCACCATCCACCAGAAAACCGGCATCGGACGGCTCAGCGCCTACTGCGGCGCGGTGTCCGCCGGTGTAGGCGCCGGCTGCGGCATCGCGTGGCTGCGGGGCGCGGACTATGAGGGCATCAGCCACACGCTGGAAAACGCGGTGGCCATGATCTCCGGCTGCATCTGCGACGGCGCCAAGGCCAGCTGCGCCAGCAAGATCGCCATGGGCGTGGGCTGCGGTCTGCTGGGCTACGACATGTACCGGAACGGCGATAACTTCCGGCCCGGCGACGGCATTCTGGGCACCGACGTGGAGGACACCATCCGCCATGTGGGTGTGCTGGCCGCACAGGGCATGCGGGAGACGGACCGGGTGATCCTGCGGATCATGACGGAGTGAACGAGGACGAAAAAAGGACCACCCAGGCCACATCTTCATAAGTACAAATTGTGGCACAAGGGCGGCTGATGCGAAATGCCCCGTCGCAGGGATTTCCTGCGGCGGGGCATTTTTGACATCTTTAGGCAAAGAAATAAAACCACAGCTCTAACAAGAGAACGAAAAAAATCTTTAACACGAGTAAGACCTCCTATTGCAATATGCTGGTAAAAGCTTGCTGGCCGTTTTACTAGAGCAATAGGAGGTTTAATGCGTTTTAAGAAAGATGAATACAAAAATTCCGCAAAGTAAACTAACTTTGCGGAACTCACAGCTCATAAACGTTGCATGAGCGCACTACCCATCAGTTGTGTTGGTATAAACGTTTCTTGTACAGGTAAAAAGCAGATGTTTTGTACGGCCTGTGACTTATGGGCTAATGATGGGTGATGGTACAGATTCAAAGTCGTCTTAATATCTGAGTGTCCGAGCATTTCGCTCACACTTTTCACATCTATTCCCCGTTCAACACAGCGAGTTGCATAGGTGTGGCGCAGAATGTGAAAATTTCGATAGTGAACTCCGCATTCCTTCAAAAACAGCTTGTACTGGTATTGACAGGTACGAGGGGCCATAGGTGCGTCCGTGCCTGTCATCAAAAAACTATCTATTGAATTAGAAAGACGCACTTGTTTCAGCAACGCTAACATATCTGCAGGAATGGGTATCCGTCGTAGGGATGATAAACTTTTAGGGGGCTGGATCACCAGTTTGCCTACTCCATCTACGGTCAATCTCTGTACTGTGCGCTGAACAGAAATTACTCCCGACGAAAAGTCAATGTCAGACCACCGTAGTGCACACAACTCTCCTAAACGCAAACCACTGTTCAATGTCAGCAAAATAGCTATTCCTAGAATACTCGGTACATCGAGTACTCTATTGGCAATGGAGTTTATCTCTGCATCTGAAAAGATTTCCGGCATATTTTGCCGATACTTCGGGAGTTTTGCGCCATGTGCAGGACTGCTGCAATTGAATGTAGTCTCTGCATACTTTAAAACGCCCTTCAATAATGTGCCTATATCTTTCAACGTCTTCTGTGACAGCTCGCTATCTATCTGTTTTTGCTGCAAAAAAGATGTGAATGCTTTTGTTGATAACTGATCTACACATACACGGCCCAACGATGGGAGAATATGCTTTCGCAGCATCTGCTCATAGCGCAGGTAAGATGAGAGCTTTATAGTGTTTTCCTTTTCGGCCAAGAAGCCTGTTACGGCCTCTTGGATAGTGACCACACCTCTTTGCTGAATGGCATTCTTCTCAGTTTTAGGATAACCCCTGTAGCGTGAATCATTGCTCCTAATAATTATCTGTTCTGAGTTTTTGGCCTTAGATGCCTTGCGGATGTAGATGCCTCTTTGCGACCACTGCCGTGTTCCTGCATTACAATACTCTCTTTTGCAATGCTGCATAGTCATCCTCCTTTGCCTATCAATCTCAAATTTGTCTACAATATTCGAATGTTGGAGAACTTCCATTAATCAATCGATTATTGCACTTTCCTGTTGACTTCTGCCAATAAGTGTAGTACATTTATATCACAAGATGCTCCGCAAAGTTAGTTTACTTTGCGGAAGTGCGGCAGGAAGGCCATTACATTTCTGTATTATGCCTTAATATACCCTGCTGATACACATAAAAACTTCATAGGCCCCGGGATGTCTTACAGCGGTTATCCGAACTGCGTTCTGTGCGCGGTCAGGTAATTGCATAAAAGGAACGGGAATAATAATCCCACGCGAACGGCACCGTGGGCGCAAGAATGCACCAAAACAGCAGTAGCTGTTGGACGAAAGTCCGCCATTGAGGGATGCCCCTTGAGAAGGTAGGTAGCAAACGAGGAGCAGCAGCTCCGTGGCGCGAGGCGGGAGACTTGTATGATTAGGGCCATTAGCGGTGGGCGGATTCTCCACGCGTTGTGACAGGAGTGCTTGTTGTGACAGCTATCATAGCTTGTTTACGCACTTCTATTTTGGGTGCTTGCCGCTTTTTTCAGTTTAGCTGAAAGAGGCGGCATTTGTCATCATTGAGGGGGGAAATATGTCAAACAGAGATCCACGCCAACGATTTGACTATCAAAATTGGTTAAATGGTCAGGTCGCCGAACGAGCTAAAGCCTCGCTGACAGCGCGGGATGCAGCGTTCGCCGAGAACAATGCCGGGGTGACTCGTGCGGCCCTAACGCAGTATCTAAATGTATGTGCCGCTGCGCTGGGGCATAGTCCCAGCCCCACAGAGATCGACGGTGGTGCGTTTATCGAGCAGCGATTCGGCAGCTGGGATAATGCCATGACAGCCGCAGGATTGCCCCGGCCAAAAACCACACCTAAACTTAACAACACACTGCGTTACCGCATGGAAAAAGAAAAGCTGCTGCCGCTGTTTCTTTCCGAACGCAAGGAGAAGAAGCGGCAGAGGCAGACGGAAAAGGATCTGCGCCGCGGCCAGCGAATGCACGAAAGGGCAGTGAGGCGCAAAGCGGAGAAAGAAGTAAGCGAGGCTGCGGGGCAGGAGGAAACCTGCTGAGTTACCCTTGTCAAGCCATGACGGTCTGAACGGAGACTGTCAGCTTTCCATAAGGGCAGGAGGGGGTCGCCGACCCCTCCTGCCGTCCTCAAACTGTTATCCGGGAAG